>Ga0172368_10002065_pt1 | contig 26284 bp, 23 predicted proteins | sample Lak11m_FD_114540 | JGI IMG/M metagenome (GOLD analysis project Ga0172368, IMG submission 114540) | Freshwater microbial communities from Kabuno Bay, South-Kivu, Congo - kab_022012_11m | ecosystem: Environmental > Aquatic > Freshwater > Lake | place: Democratic Republic of the Congo: South-Kivu...
GGGATTATAAGCCACATTAAAAGGTATGCCAGGACACCAAGTCCTAAAGAAACTATTGCCACTAAGACAAAAAGTATCCTATATACGGTAGGATCTCTACGAAAATATTCGCCCAAACCGCCACAAACACCTGCAATCTTACGGTTAGTATTTGACAAATAGAGTTTTTTCATATCTTTTAATCCTCTTTTTTATTTATTACACTGCCTTTTTCCATACTATCGATTGCTGCATTATACATCTTATAACCAAAAAGCAGAAATACATTATATTCTTTGCTTAACGGCTCATAAAGCATGCCCCTATATTTTTCCAAAGCCTTAGGGTCAAACCTGGCTATAGTATACTTATTAAAAGCGCCCTGCACCCTCATTGCCTTAAATAAATAATCATCCAGTTTGCTTAAGGCAAGTTTAAACTCGGCCATACCTTTTTCTTCGCTCAACTTTTGCTCTTCTTCATTTATATAATTTATAGAATATAAATCAATAAATTTTATTATTGATTCGCATATTTCTAGAACCGGGTTAACTGTTGCAGGATAAGGCAATTTATTCATTTCAGTTATAAGGTAGCCGGCCTGTTCTTTTACAAAACTTAACTGTACCATCCATTTACCCTTATTAAATTCCGGCTCATTAACTATCTCGTCCAGCTTATAGATCTCATTGCTTAACTGTATAAGCCCGCCAAAGGCCCTCCAGTAAGAATCCGCAAGATTCTGATCTGGCGGCAGCTTTATCTGTTGTTTTTCAATATTACTACGAGTTTTGCCAAAACATGAAAAAGCCACGATAGATAAAACAACGAGAAACAAAATCCCCCATATTATAAACATATTTCTAAATGCCTTTATTTTCTTTTCTGCTACGTCTTTCGGCAACATCATATCACCCCAGCAATTGAAATATCTGCTGATAATAATTACTTATGGACTTTAATGACTCTATGGTTATAATTGTTACAAAATAAGTCAAAACTAAAACAATAAAGGTTATAATCACCTTGTTTTTTACATTAAAACGCGGATTAAACCATAAAAGCGGCAATGCCAGGGGCCCTACTGATAAAAAGGCAACAATAAGTATATATGTTTTATAGTACCATTTTTCAGCAGATACCTTATTTAGAAATTCACCGCAATACCTGCACTTAACAGCATCGTCTTGTATTTCTTCATAACAATATGGGCATTTTTTCATAATAATCTTATCTGTAAGAACCTTTTATATTCATAATCAATTCGTTTTTCTTCTCGGCAAAAGCAATTGCTGTTTCCCTTGTTATCTTATCAGCCCTGTATAATTTTAATAACGACTGGTCAAATGTCTGCATGCCATACAAATCGCCATCTTTTACATATTCCTCTATTTCGTTAACTTTGCCTTCCCTGATTAACTCCGCTATGGTCGGAGTTAAAATAAGGACCTCACAGGCAGGCACAAGGCCGCTTCCGTCTTTCAACGGCACCAACCTTAAAGACATTATACCCTTTAACAATAATGAAAGCTGCATCCTTACTTCAGCATGTTGGTGCGGCTGGAAAAAATTAACTATTACCTCTATAGTATGCGAAGTATTTATTGTATGCATATTGGCCAATACAAGCTGCCCTGTTTCTGCAGCTGTTAATGCTGTTGACATAATAGAAGATGTCCTTATATCGCCTATAAAAATAACATCTGGCGTTTGAAGCATTATATATTCAAGGGCCGACTGAAAAGTATCCGTATCTATCATTATCTCTCTCTGGCTTATTATTGCCTTTTTATCCTTATAAAGAAACTCTAATGGATTTTCAAGAGTAACAATATGTTTTGGCATATTTTTATTTATATATTCTATCATACTGGCTACCGAGGTAGACTTACCGCTGCCTGTTGTACCTGTTACTAAAACCAGGCCCCTTTTTTCATTGCACAAACCTTCCAAAACCTTTGTCGGCAGGTGCAATTCATCAAATGTAGGCACAATAGTGTTTATAGCGCGCATTACTACAACGATAGTGCCTCTCTGCCTAAAAATAGTTGCCCTAAAACGGCCAAGGTCTGTAAGACCAAAAGATAAAACAACCTCTTTATTATGTTTAGGCTTCTCTATGTGGCTCCTTGTAATTATCTCATTGACCAAATCATCCAAATCTTTTTCAGTAAGAACTGGGCCATCCTTGCGCAATTCTGTATTAATCCTCATGCAAACCTGGCTTCCAACTTTGAGGATACTATCAGAAGCCTTATTGGCAACCATATCCTTTAATATATTAGTCAATTCCATAGTTTTTATACTCCTTCTTTATAAACAATGTTAGACGAAAAGAACCCTCCTGTCAACGCATCTATATTAGCAGTGAGTTCTTCCAGCCGTAACAATTTATCATATCTTTCTTTAGAATTTTTAGGCACAGATGTAAATAAATCTATCTTCAAACGTCTTCTCTCATAATAAAGCCTCGTTACATCATCAAGTATATCATCTCTTAACTGAACCATCAAGCGCGAACGCACATCTATGTTCGTCTGGTCATCGCTAAAAACAAAATCTCCAACATTCCATTTAAAAGACACACCCCAATCTTCCGGCCCTACAACAAAATTATTGCTTGAGGTCGAAACAGAAACTGTTTTATCATAACTTAATGTTACCTCAGGCAAAAAGGCCTTTGCGCGCGCCTGTCTCCTCCAGGTTTTAATCTTATCGGGATGAACCTCTGCGTATTTTATAGCTGCTCTTTGCACATCTGTTATCGTAGGCTCCCCATTAAACATGTTAAAAATATCTTTTGACACATCGGCCTGTCTTACAATATTTATAATCTTACTCTGCGGGGCTTTATATAAACCGTCTCCTGTAGCAATCCATAAAATATCATTTTTAACATCCAGGCTTAAAAATCTCGCATCCCTGAAACTGGCGCCTTTTTGTAATTCCACCCACCTGGAATTACTTTGATCATACATAAAAACACCTTTATATGTAGTTATATATATGAAATTATCCCCGGCCTTAGCTGAAATAAAAATCTGCCTGGCGTCATTACTGCCGAGACCAAGATTAGTCATAAAACTCCATGTTTGGCCGTCGTCCTGAGAAAAAAGAACGCCCTTAGACGTAGCAGCGTAAATTTCATTTTGTTTGTTTGAATTTATTGCAAAAGAATTTATATTTACGGCTGATTCTTCGCGCTCTTCTACATCATTTTCGTATACAACAGAATCATCTTTTCTAAAAATGGTATACACATTCTGCCAGGTAACACCATTGTCCTTTGATTTAAAAATACCCTTGTCAGAAGATATAAAAATATCCCTCTGGTCAGGCATAACAGTTAATGTATCTATTCTATAAGCGGGTTTAACCAAAACCGCCCTAACACTGGCTGTGCCGAGTGAAATAGACGCATTTCTCCATGTTTTGCCCTTATCCTGAGAAATAAAAAAACCGGAGTCATTGGAAATGTAAACAAGATCAACATTGTCAGAATCTAAGACGACATAATTAATATTATTTTGCGCCGGGCTGGCTTTATAGTAAATCTTTTCCCATTTTTTATTATTATTCAATGACGCATAAAGCCCATTTTTAGTCGCAGCAAATACAGTATTATTCTGGCTATTAGTAACAGCAAAAAAATTTATGAAATTTTCTTTGCCTGGAGAAGAAAATATCTGTTCCCAATTTTGCCCTTTGTCTCTGGAAACATAGATAAAAAAATCTGTTGCAGCATATATGGCATCATCCTTAAAATCCGCCAATACCATAGTTATGTTTGATTCTTTTATCCCATTGCCAGAAGCCTCCCATTGGGCAAAAACATCTTGTGAAAAACTATAAACAAAAAAACCTGTTATAGCAAATAATAACAGGCTAAATATTTTTACTTTTTGTGTAAAAATTTTATACATAAAATACCCTAATTTTCATGCTGAATATTAAAAATAATCGTAAATAAAATCCCTTGCAGCCTGAAATGCGCGTTTAATCATATTATCGCTGAGCTGCCGTGCAAACGGCCTGGCTGTTAATGCTTGGCATCCGTATCTGACTAGGCCCATTGCTGTAGCGCACGCAGGATTCGCATTATTCATATTTGTGCCAACGGCATCTTTCGGCAAACCCAATTTAACAGGCATGTTAAAAATAGCCTCTGCCATTTCAGCCAAACCATCCATCGCTGAAATACTGCCTATTAAAACTACACCTGAAGATGCGCCGCTAGAATAATTGGAGCTCTGCATTGCATCCTTTATTATATTTAAAATCTCTTTGATTTTAGCCTCTGTTATATTCTGTAGGTAACCCTCAGTTATAGTTTTCGGCGGTGTAACCTCTTTTATGAGAATCTTTTCTTCCGAATGCCCTGCGCCAACAGACGAATAAACCCTACAGTAATCTGTTACGATTTTATTTGCAATATCAGTCCGGACCTTTAAATCTACTGCTATTGCATTAGATAAATTTTCAGAACCACACGGCAGCATTTTTTCAAATCTGACTATGCCTTCGCTAAAAACAGTAACCTCTGTTACGTCACTGCCTATATCTACTAATATTACACCAATCTCCTTATCTAAAGAGCTAAGAACGGAAAAACTGCTGGCCAAATTTGATAAAACCAATTCCTCTATTTCCAGCCCGCCCATATTAACTGCCTTGCGCAAATTAGCGATGCTTGGGGTTAATCCGGTAACAAATAAATAATCAACAGATAACCTAGAACCAAAAAGCCCCAAAGGATTTTTTATTATGCCCTGGCCATCTACCATATAGGCCTGAGGAACAACTAAAATAGGCTGCCTGTCATAAGTAACTATGGAAACTTTTGCATTATTACAGGCTGCGTCCAAATCTTTTTTGGATATTTCTATCTCTTTATTTAGCGTATTTACTTTGCCCCTCGAGTTCTCTCCTATTATATGCGTACCGGAAAGATTAACAAAGGCTGTATTAATTTTTTGTTTTGTCGCAGCCTGGGCCTCATCCAAAACAGCTCCGACAGAATCTGCAACCTTTGCTAGATCAACAACTGCGCCCGACTTCATGCCTTCACAAGGAAGGCTAAAACAACCCAGAAAATCAGGATCTTTAGAATTAAACTCCCTTCTGGCAACAGCCAGGCTTACTTTTGCTGTACCTATATCTAAACCTGCAACTAATTCATAACGGGGCATATATATTTTCCTCTTTTTGTATTTTTTATTATACTAAATAACGCACTGCTGGTCAATAAATCATTACTTGGGTTCTTTTGGCCCAATTACTGCGTTTGAAAATCTTAAATCAATATATTTTATTTTTGTCAAATCCAGCCTTGATACCTCTAATATATTTTTTAAATCATTTATTTTTTTCTTAACATTGCCTTCACCCAACTTAATTTCTATGCCATTTTCCAAAAATATAGAAACATCCCTAAGGTTGCCTACCTCTATCACATCTATTCTGTGATTTCTAATCTGCCAGCAAGATTGTGCCATAATAAGAAACCTAATCGCGTAAGATAATTTTTTATCATTACAGACATTTCCTACATTGACTACAGAACCCTCAAAATCTACACCTGACAATATAGGCAATATTTTTCCTTTTGCAACATCAGGCGGCAACACAATTCCATCGCCTGATATCGGCACCAAAATATAATTACCCCACTGTTGATAAAATACCTGGCGTTTAATATGAAAAAATTTGCGCTGGGGCCTTGTTTTTATAAATGCTATCGGCGTTTTATATTCTATCGTGACGCTTATTATATCAGGAGGCTTTCGTAAAATAACAACTGACTTAAATTCAGGGTGTTTCTTCTGGGTTCTAAAACCGACGGCATCAATATTTAACTGAAATATATTAAAGCGAGGCGGTATATTATAAAAATCGAGGCTAAGCGCCTCTTTCAAAAAAGGCTTCATTGTTAATTCTATTTTTGAAACATTAAAAAATGACGATCTTACGAAAAAATTGTTAGCCCTGGACCAAAAAAATAAAATAGCTGCTAACAAAACAACTAAAATTATAAATTTTGGAAAAATTTTTTTCAAACCAGAACCGGTATTTTTCGCTCTGAAAGTATTTTTCCTGTATCTTGTATGTTTTTTAAACTTTTTTCGCGGCATTTTTTAATGCTAACTCAATAATTTTTATGCAAAGATGCTTAAAATCCAACCCCATAGCATTCGCTGCTTTAGGCAAAAGGCTTTTTTGCGTAAGGCCTGGAATAGAATTTACTTCTAACACCTTAATCAATCCGTCTTCGCCTAATATCATATCAACCCTGGAAAAATCCTTGCAACCAAGCGCCCTGTGAGCCAAAATCCCCAGCTCTTGCGCCTTTTTATAAAAAATTTTATCTATCGGCGCGGGCGCCAAGTATTTTGTATCAGTGCTTAAATATTTTGCCTTATAGTCATAAAATTTTCTTCCCGGCACTATCTTTATCACAGGCAAAGGCTCGTCATCAAGAATGCCTACTGTCAGCTCATCGCCCTTTATGAATTTTTCTATTATTGCGTATTCATCAAAAACATAGGCCAGGTTAACAGCCTTTTTGGTCTGCGATATATCTTCTATTATAGTCATGCCTATGCTGGACCCTTGAGATGACGGCTTAATCACAACAGGAAATCCTATTTTCTCAATATTAAAATCAAGCGAAGGCTTTTTTACTGTAATATATTCCGGCACTGGTATATTTAATTTCTCAAAAATATTTCTGGATGCAATTTTATCCATAGCAAGACGGCTGGCTCTAACGCCTGAACCAGTATAAGGGATATTCAATTCCTCAAGTATAGACTGCACAGTCCCATCTTCGCCAAATTTACCATGAAGCGCTATAAAAACTACGTCGGGTTTAACCTTAGCCAACGCATCCTCCCATTGGTCAACAGCATCTATGGATATAGGTTCATACTCTGTATCACCAAGGGCCTCAAATACTGCTTTGCCGGAATTAATAGAAACCTCCCTTTCGCTTGAAGGGCCTCCCATTAATATCGCGACTTTCTTCTTTTTTTTAGGCATAAATTATTCCTTATTTGGTTTAAAAATCTTTATCTCTTCTTCCAAATGAATCCCATGATCTTTTTTTACTTTATCCCGCACTACCTCTATCAGATTTAAAACATCTTTGCAGGTGGCGTTGCCGTTATTTATTATAAAGTTTGCGTGTTTATTAGACACCATGGCGCCGCCAACAGCAGCACCTTTTAAGCCGGAGACATCAATAAGCCTGCCGGCAGAATCTCCTGTAGGATTTTTAAATATGCAGCCTGCGCTGGGTTTGTCTAATTCCTGTTTTATCCTTTTTTCAGTAATATACTTTTTTATCCTATCTGAAACTTCATTTTTTGAAGATTTTTCCAATTTTAATTTTGCACTTAATATTATATATTTATCTAGGCTGCAATTGCGATATGCAAATATAATTTCTTTTTTCTGAAGAGTTAATAAGCAACCCTTGTTATCCATAACAGTAACCTCTTCAACAAAATCCCCTATCTGCGCCTTTGTCCAACCCGCATTCATTGCTAATGCGCCGCCTACTGTAGCCGGTATCCCTGCCAAAAATTCCAAACCGCACAATCCGTTTTCACTTAACACATTTAACAACCTGGCTAATTCACAACCTGCGCCTACTGTAACATAAACATCTTCTGTTTTTATTGTTTTAAATGAATCCGTATTAAAATTTATTACACACCCTTTAATCCCCTGGTCTTTCACCAAAAGATTTGAACCATTGCCGACAACATAAAAAGGTATACCATCCTGCCTGCATAAATCTATAATCTCATTTAAAGACTGGTTATCTTGCGGCTGCGCCCAGATATCAACAGGCCCTCCTATTCTAAAGGTGGTATGCCTTGCCATGGGTTCGCAAAACTTCATCATTGATAAAATATTATTGCTATTTTTTTTCATTTTAACCTCTGGACTAACTCATCTGCCACCTTATTTATATCGCCTGCGCCCAAAACAAGTATCATATCGCCTGGTTTTTTTACCTTGCATAAATGGTCGGTAATTTTATTTTTATCCAGATAAAAAACGTTGCTATGCCCAGATTCTATCACTTTATCATAAAGCACCTTGCCGGTTACCCCGCTTATTGTCTTTTCACTTGCGCTATAGATATCTGTTAGAATTAAATAATCGCTGGCACTAAAACAATTACTGAATCTGTCAATAAGATTCATTGTCCGCGTAAATCTATGCGGCTGAAAAACACCTATGATGCGCTTGGGTTTAAGGCTCTCTGCGGTTTTCAAAGTCGCCATAATCTCTGTCGGATGATGCGCATAATCCTCAACCACTGTAACACCATTAAAACAGCCTTTTATCTGAAAGCGGCGTTTCGTGCCTGTAAATTCTTTAAGGCCAACAGCAATATCAGTTACCGCAATCTTTAATTTAAGGCATACACATATAGCTGCCAGGGCATTTAAAACATTATGGATCCCAGGCACTGAAAGTTTAAAATTACCCAAAAGTTTTGATCCAACATAACAATCGAATGATGTCTGACAATTCAAAGAAATTATATTTTCTGCATGCACATCCGCATTTTTTCCAAAACCAAAACTAACTGCATCAACATCGCTTTCGCCCTTAAGTTTGGAAAGCCTGGCATCATCAGCAAAATATATCAAAGAACCGCCTTTTTTTGTATTGGCAATATATTCCTTAAACCGGCTTATAAGGCCGTTTGTATCCTTAAAATAATCCATATGGTCTTCATCTATATTTGTAATCACAGAATACAATGGTTTTAATTTAAGAAAAGAGCCGTCGCTTTCATCTGCCTCAACAACAACATGGGGCCCAGAGCCATTTCTGGCATTGCTTCCTAAAAAATTTACCTCGCCGCCAATCATCACAGTAGGATCCAGGCCTGCGCTTGTCAGAATAGTAGCCAACATCGATGATGTCGTAGTCTTACCATGACAACCACAAACAGCTATGCCCTTTTCATCAGAAAAAAGTTCAGCCAAAATCACGCCGCGAGGGACAATGGAAATATTTCTTTTTAAGGCCTCCTGCATTTCCGGGTTATCCTCTTTAATGCATGAAGAATATACCACCAAATCAACATCACTGACTATGTTAGCCTTATTGTGCCCATTGTAGATCTTCGCGCCAAGGCCCTGCATATTTACAGTTAAATTATTAAGCGTGGTGTCTGACCCACTTATCTTATAGCCTCTTTTTAACAACACCAAGGCTATGGCGCTCATGCCAATACCGCCGATAGCAATAAAATGTATATGTTTTTTATTTTTCAGATATTTCATTTTATTAAACTCATAACCTCTCTGGTTAATTTTTCTGCGGCATCCGGCCTTGCTAATTTTTTGCTATTTTCTCTCATGAGGCTCAACTGCGCTTTATCAGAAAAAATGTTATTTATAATTTTAGATAAATTATCTTTGGTTAAATCTGCCTCTTGAATAACAAAGGCTGCGCCCTGATTTTTTAAAATATCCGCATTTTGTTTCTGATGTGCATCGCCGTAAGGATAAGGTATTAATATAGACGCTATTCCCAAGGATGTAATTTCAGCTATGGTTATAGCGCCTGAACGACAGACAATTAAATCACAAATAGCATACGCCTGGCCCATTTTATCAAAAAATGATACAACCTTGTTAGTTATCCCTATGCTTTTATAGAAATTATTTACAAAATCAAAATCCTGCTTGCCTGAAATATGCAAAATCTGAAAATTTTTCTTATCCAGATCTTGCGCAACTTCTACAAAAATCTTATTTATTGCATGTGAGCCTTGGCTGCCGCCCATTACCAATATAGTAAACTTGCCTTCTTCTAAACCAAAAGAATCCAAGGCTTGTTTTCTATCCGAATTAAAAATTTCTTTCCTTACGGGGTTACCCGTAAAAACTATTTTTGGCCTGGCTGTTTTTGAGAAAAAATTCGATGTATCATCAAAACTCGTAGCTATCTTATCTGTAAAATATGCGCTTATACGATTGGCCCGGCCCGGCAACAAATTCTGCTCATGTATAAGCACAGGCAGGCCAGTCAACCTTGCAGCCAATACAAATGGGCCGCCGGAAAAACTGCCCATACTGATTATTACATAAGGACGCCACTTTTTCAAAATTCTAAATGCTTTATACACAGCCAAAGATGTATTTACGATAAAAGGAAATAATAAAATATTAAATTTTCGCGGCATGCCTTTTGCAGTAAAAGGATTAACTTCATAACCTGATGATTTTAGCATCTCCTGCATATGTTCGCTTAAAACGCCTGCAAACAAAATAGATGCCTCCGGCCTTTGTTCTTTAAGTTTTTCTGCTAAAGCCACTGCCGGGAAAATATGCCCGCCCGTGCCGCCGCATGCAATAAGAACCCTTAAATCCTTCATCGAGATTGCCTTCCAATATTCAAAAGCAAACCTACTGCTATCATATTAAAGATTAACGCTGAACCACCATAACTTACAAAAGGAAGCGGCAGGCCTTTAGTCGGAAGGCACCCTATGGATACGCCTATATTAACTGCCGATTCAAAACCTATTTTAGTAACGATGCCCAATGCCAAAAACTGCCCAAACATATCAGAAGACCTGAAGGCAATCCTTGCGCCGTTTAAAATAAATAAAATAAAAAGCACTACTATAAACATAGCGCCTATCAATCCGAGTTCCTCGCCTATAATTGAAAAAATAAAATCCGTATGCGATGCCGGCAGGTAAAATAATTTCTGTTGAGACTTGCCAAGCCCGAGCCCCAAAAGCCCTCCGGAACCAAGGGCTATAAAAGACTGGACTATCTGAAACCCTACGCCCCTGGGGTCGCTCCATGGATTTAAAAAAGCCATCATCCTGCGCTGCCTGTATGAAACTTTAAAAACCAAAATATAAAGCGCTGGTATGCTTGCCAAAAATACCCACATTAAATAAAACATCCTTACGCCCGCTACAAAATACATTGTAGCGCCTATTGCCATAATAGATATGGCTGTACCTAAATCCGGCTGTAAAAGCACAAACCCGCCGACAGCCCCCAGGCCTATTGCCGACGGCAAAAATCCGTAAAAAAAATCTTTTATGCAGGCCTGTTTTCTACTTAAAAAATCTGCAAGATATACTATAACGGCCAGCTTTGCAAATTCAGAAGGCTGAAAACTAAGATTAAAAAATTTAAACCACCGCCTGGCGCCTCCGGCCTCTTTGCCTATTCCGGGAATCAACACCAAAATAAGCAACAATATTGAAAAAAGCAGTATCTGCCTTCCCATGGGCTTCAATTTTTTATAATCAAAACTCATAGCGCCTACAGCGCCTATAAAACCTATAATAAGATAAAGAAGGTGCCTTTTTAAAAAATAACCGCTGTCATGATACCTCTCATAGGCAAATATTGCGCTTGCGCTATAAATCATAACTATGCCGATTGCTATCATTAAAGAAGTTATAATAAGGATTGCTATCCTTGTTTTACGCATAAATTTAACCTTTTTACGGAATCTTTAAACATCCTGCCCCTGTGTTGGAAATCTTCAAACATATCAAAGCTGGTACACATAGGCGACAAAAGAACTGTCTCTGATTTTTCTGCCATCTTAAATGCAGATTGCACAGCAGAATCAAGCGTATCAGCCTGCTCTATTCTTACATAATTCAATAATGCATTCTTTATCTTCTCTTTTGCCTCGCCTATCAAAATCAATGTTTTTACCTTATCTTTAAGATAACCTCTCAACGGAACAAAATCGCTGTTTTTGTCTCTCCCGCCGGCAATTAAAATAACTTTCCCTTCGCACAAGGTTAATGCCTTGATAGTTGCGTCCGGGGTTGTTGACTTGGAATCATTTACAAATTTTACACCTTCTATTGTAGCAACGTATTCACACCTATGCTCAAGGCCTTCAAAAGTTTTTATTGCCTCTCTTATTTTAAGCGCGGGTATGCCTAACACACAAACCGCAGATATTGCTGCTAAGGCATTCTCAATATTATGCCTGCCTTTTATCTTTAAATCATCAACACTGCAAACATCAAATCTTTTTTTGTTTATACTTACAAACAATGTTCCCTTGTCTACAGATGCATAATTTTTCCCTGCAACGCGGCAATCGGGGCTGAAAAAAATCTTTTTTGCCTTGATTTTTTTTGTTGCCCTGGCTAGATTCTTATCTTCATAATTTATTACAGCCCAGTCCGCTGTTGTTTGATTTTCGAATACCCGCATCTTAGCATTAAAATATTCATCAAAATCAGAATGTCTGTCTAAATGATTCTGCGACGCATTTAAAAACAAGGCTACCTTCGGCCTGAATTTATCTATCCTGGAAAGCTGAAAAGAACTGGCTTCCAATACAACAATATCGTCTTTTTTTAAATTTTTGATTTGCGCAGAAAACGGATTGCCTATATTACCGCATACCACTGCTTTTTTCCCGCAATTGTTGAGGATGTGACCTATTAAAGATGTGGTCGTAGATTTACCATTCGTGCCGGTTATAGCAATTATAGGCGCCTTGCAAAACCTGTATGCAAGCTCTATCTCATCTATAACTTTGATTTTATTCTCTTTGGCCCATTTAAGCGGCATAGCAGTATCGGGGACTCCGGGGCTGGTAACAAATAAATCCGTTCCTTTTAAAAATTCTTCGGTATGCCTGCCAATTTCAACTTTTATACCGTCTTCTACAAGCCTTTTAGCAAGGCAAGCTACGGAGTCCTTAGCGGATCCCTCCGTAGCCCTCGCCTTCGTGCCTTGCTTTTTTAAAAATTCTGCCGCTGCAAAACCGCTCTTTCCTAAACCTACAACTGTTACGTTTTTATTTTTTAGATTTAAATTCATGGAATCGGCCATATGCTCTACTTAGTTATTTGACGTCAGCGATGTAAGCTGTGAGCAGCGAATCTAAATTTTTTCCAGCAGAAATATAGCAGAAAAAATTTATTGAGCTGCGAACAGCTTACGAGCTGACGTCACCTGATTTTCAGAGTTGCCAGTGTAAACAATGCAAGCATTATCGCAATTATCCAAAACCTTACTATAACCTTTGATTCGTTCCAACCCTTTAACTGAAAATGATGGTGCGCCGGAGACATAAGAAAAATTCTCCTGCCTGTAGTCTTAAAAGATATCACTTGTAATATTACTGACAATGCCTCAAAAACAAAAATCCCGCCCACGATAAAAAGCAGTAATTCTTTTTTTATTGAAACGGCTACTACGCCTAAAGCCCCTCCGAGCGCCAAGGAACCCGTGTCGCCCATAAATATCTGGGCAGGGTGGCAATTGTACCATAAAAACCCTAGCCCTGCGCCCACTATGGCAGCGCAAAAAATAGCCAGTTCTCCTGAGCCCGGCACATGCGATATAAAAAGATACTTGCTTAAAACGGCGTTGCCTACAACATAACTTAATACACTATATGCAAGCGCGGCTATAGTTGAACAGCCTATCGCAAGACCATCCAGGCCGTCAGTAAGATTTACGGCATTAGAGGTCCCAACAATCACAAGCATAACAAAAAATATGTAAAAGACGCTTAAATCCAATACTATCTTCTTTAAAAAAGGAAATTCAAGAACTGTCATGCCGCCTTTTGACAGATAAAAAAATACGCCGACAAACAACCCCAAAAGAATCTGTCCTAATAATTTGGTTGCGCCGGCTAATCCCTTAGACCTTTTATTTTTTAACTTAATATAATCATCAATAAAACCTACCCCTCCTAGCCAGACCGTAGAAAATAGAACTATGAGCGTAAATCTATTTGTCAAATCCGACCACAAAAGAGTTGACCCGACAATCGCAAGCAGAATCAATATGCCGCCCATAGTAGGCGTGCCTTCCTTGTTTTTATGTATGGCATACAAAGCGCCTACTTCCTGCTTACGTACATGCTCGCCAACCTTTAATGCAAAAAGTTTTTTAATAATAAAGGGGCCTAGTATTATGCTTAATAAAAATGCCGTTAGAGCAGCCATTGCCGCCCTAAAGGTGATATACCTGAATATATTAAAACCAAACCATAATTCTCTTAATGGATAGAATAAATGGTAGAACATGCCTTCTCCATTTTCATGCCGCGCGAACCTTTTATAAGCACTACGTCGCCGCTGCGTAAGGTTTTTCTAAGAAGCTCCCCGGCTTTCTGGGAATCTTCACAAAACATAACAGCATCCTTGTTCATGCCGGATCTGACAGCGGCCATGGTTGACTCTTTTGATAAAGGCCCTACTCCTATAAAAATATCTATGCCTGAAGCAGCAACATTCAACCCAATCTGATGATGAAAATAGTTAGAAATCTCTCCCAATTCCAGCATATCGCCGCTTACAAAAATCCTCCTGCCTGAAGCATTAAAATTTGATAGCACATTTATCGCAGATTCCACTGATTTAGGATTAGAATTATAACAATCGTTTATTATCTTTATACCTGCGACTTCCAATATTTCCATTCTCATAGACGGCGCCTTAAAGCTTAGCAGTGAAGAATGTATTTCGGAATAATTAATGCCAAATGCATCAGCCAATGTAATAGCTGCAAGGGCATTATAGACATTATGTTTTCCAAGCAGTTTTATCTTTATCAATTTACTTTCATTTAATGCAAAACGCCATCCATCTTCAATAGATTCAATATTAGTCGCCTTAAAATCACACGTGTTTGATAAACCGAATGTCCTCTTCTTGCAAGTCAAATTTTGGTACAGGCTGCTCAACATCCCGTCATCCGCATTCCATATAGCAATATGATCACTATTAAAATTCTTGAACAATTCCATTTTTGCCCGCGAAACCGTTTCAAGGTCTTTAAAAAATTCAAGGTGGCTGGGGCCTACATTTGTTATAATGCCTATATTGGGCCTAGCTATATCAGTGAGCCTGGAAATTTCACCTACATGATTTGTGCCCATTTCAAGGACGCAAATCTGGTGTTCTTTGTTTAATTTAAGAATGGTCAGCGGCACGCCTATAAAATTATTCAGGGTGCCCAAATTTTTTAAAACTTTGTATTTAACCCCAAGCAAATGGGCAATCATATCCTTGGTAGTAGTCTTCCCGTTTGAACCTGTTATACCTATAACGGGTATGTTAAAACGCATCCTATGAAAATAAGCTATATCACCCAATGCCTTAAGCGTATCCGGCACTTTAATAATATTCACAAGGCCCGAAGCTGCTATCGCAGAAACGCGCGAGCTATCCTTATTACTTATCAATATGCCAGTAGCGCCTCTCACTAAACATTCATTAATAAAATTATATCCGTCAAAATTATCGCCCTTTAAGGCAATAAATAATTCACCTCTGTTAATTGTACGAGAGTCAGTAGATATACCACTTACAATATTCTGTGGCTGGCCGCTTACCAACTTGCCATTGGTAGCCTTTAATATCTCATCTATTGTAAACATTTATTACACCCCATTTCACTAAGTACTTTTCTAGCTACTTCCCTGTCGTCAAATTGCTGAACCATATTTTTAAAAATCTGATATGTCTCATGCCCCTTGCCAGCCAATAAAACTATATCATTACTAGATGCAAGGCTTATTGCCTTTTTTATTGCTTGATATCTATCTAAAATAACAAACGTCTTATCGCGTTTTTCCTTCACAACCCCATCAAATACCTGATTTGCGATATCCTGCGGAGATTCACTTCTTGGGTTATCAGTTGTAATTATAACGTAGTCCGACAATACACTGGCAACATTGCCCATCCTGGGCCTTTTTGTCGTATCCCTGTTCCCGCCGCATCCAAAAAGCGTTATTAAACGGCCCTTTGTTAACTCTCTTAATACAGGCAAAACATTTTTAAGAGCATCGTCAGTATGGGCATAATCAACATACACTTTAAAAGCCTGGCCGCAAGAAATCTCCTCCAGCCTGCCAGGAATAAGCTGAACAGATTCTATACCTTTGCTAATTTTATCTAGATCTATATTTTCAGATATACCTATACCTATTGATGCTAATATATTATAAAGATTAAATCTGCCTGAAAGCTTGCTGTGTAATTTTATTTTACCTTTAGGCGTAACAGCTATTAACTCTATGCCATTTTTAGACAAAGTTACGCCTTCGGGCCTTATGTCAGCATCTTTTGTAAGCCCATAAGTCAATATAGATGATTTAATGCGGCGAGTCAACTCTTTTCCAAAATCATCATCAATATTTAAAACAGATGTTGAATGTTCAAGCAGGCCTTCAAATAATTTTGCCTTAGCATTTTTATATTCCTGCATATTTTTATGATAATCAAGATGTTCCGGCGTGATATTTGTAAATACTGCGGTCTTAAAATCTATGCCCCATATGCGACGTTGTTCCAATGAATGAGAAGAAACCTCCATAGCTACATAATTAACGCCCTTAGATGTCATATTGTATAACATTTCGGTTAATTGAAGCGCGCCAGGCGTTGTATTTGTTGCAGGTATCTGCCTTGAACCATATCTATAATTGACTGTCCCTATTACCCCGGGGTTAAAACCTGCCGTTTTTAAAATTGCTTCTGCTAAATAAGAAATGGTCGTCTTGCCATTTGTGCCTGTTATCCCTATTATCCTTGCTTTTTCAGCAGGCCTGCCATAAAAATTATGGGCTGCCTCTGCCAACGATTTCCTGGAATCTGAAACTATTATTTTTGTCGCATTGCAGGCATCGCAGGCCTGACGCGCATCTTTTTCTATTATCACGGCCGCAGCGCCTTTGGCTATTACTTCTTTTATAAAATCATGGCCGTCGTAAGAGCTCCCTTTTACAGCAATAAACAAAAAATTCTCTTTTACTGTTTTTGAATCCGTTGTTATTCCGGCAATTTCTAAATTAATTGGGCCTTCCACAACCTCCAATTTTAAACCCTGCAAGACATCTTTTAATTTCTTTTTATTATCCATGATGTTAATAACCGCCTTTTTGATTTGCCGGCAATAAAACATTTTTTGATTTCAAATAATCTATTGACTGGCCTACAAACTTAGAAAACCCCGGCGCCGCAACAACTGCCCCGAAATGTATAGGCTGAGGTTCATCAACAGTAACGATACATGCTATCATAGAATTTTCTGCAGGCACAAAACCAATAAAAGAACCTACATATTTATCCTTTGAATAAAAACCGCCCGGTTCAACTTTCTGGGCGGTTCCTGTCTTGCCTGCAACTCTGTAATTTTCTATTTTTGCGGCCTTGCCTGTGCCGCTTTCTACAACACCGGCCAAAATATTCTGCATAAGCTTGGCTGTCTTTTCAGAAAGTACACGACGCACAACCACAGGAGAAACTTCTTTTAATACACGGCCTTTATTATCCTGTATTTTTTCTATAACATACGGCCTCATTAAAACGCCATTATTTGCTATCGCAGCAATAGCTGTCACTGCCTGGATTGGCGTAATCGCCACTTCCTGGCCTATTGGTATATTCCATGGTGATGTCTTGCTCCATTGCGACGGCGGCCTTATAATACCAGACACCTCTCCTGCCAGATCTATGCCTGTCTTCTGGCCAAAACCATATGCCCTTATATAATTATATAATGCCTGAGGCCCTAAAAGTCTGGCTACCTTACCTGTCCCTATATTGCTTGAATTTTCAACAACCTGCCTAAAAGTAAGCCAGCCATAAGGATGATAATCATGCAATGTATATGAAGGGAACGGCTTGAACTCTCCATTTTCGCAAAAAAACTTATCATTAGGCGTAACCTTGCCTTCCTGCAGCGCCGCCGATGCAGTGACTATTTTAAAAACAGATCCCGGCTCAAATATGTCGGTTACTGCCCTGTTTTTTCTTGCCAAGGCCTCAAATTTTTGAAAATTGTTTGGCGCAAAATTCGGCCTGTTTGCCAATGCCAAAATTTTACCTGTAGACGGGTCTACTGCAATAATAGTCGCAGCCTTCGGATGAAATTTCTGCATAATAACATCAAGCTGCATTTCGGCTATGCTCTGTAGAACAGAATCTATCGTTAAAACCACATTTAACCCATCAACTGCGGGGACAGATTTATTTTTATAGGAAGGAAGCTCTCTCTGTTTGGCGTCTTGTTTTGTATAACGCCAGCCTGGCTTGCCGCGCAGATAGTTATCGCACATTGCCTCAACGCCTTCAAGGCCTTTATTGTCAAGCCCTGCGAAACCTATTATATGGCATGCCATTTTGTCGTTAGGATAAAATCTTTTCGGTTCTTTTGTAAAACCGATATAACTCAATTTTAATTTTTTGACTTTATTTGCAGTTTCTGGAGAAATTTTTCTAACAACCCAAACAAATGCCTTTTTCTTTGTAAATTTACTAACAAGATATGCATCATCTATATTTAATATATCAGATAATAAATGTGCCGCGCCTACAGGATCTTTTATCATTCTTGGATTTGCATAGATAGATTCCAAGTTAATGCTAAAAGCCAACGGCCTCAAATTTCTGTCATAAATTGTGCCCCTTGCTGGCTCTACTTTTATGACTAGATTATGCTGCCTGTAGGCTAATCCGGAAAGATGAGGATAATCAATTATCTGGACATATATTAAACGAAGAGAGAAAAACAAAAAGATAAAAATGTAGATAAGGAAGATGCTTCGAAGGCGAGTGTAACGAGATGTTTTGGACATTTATTCCAGCTATTCCTGAGTCTTAGCCTCAGCCAAAGAATTAATCCCTAAAATATTACCTAACTTTGATGTAACGCTATCTGATGCTTGAGGTCTTTGCTTCTGATTACTATTAGCTAAAACTATAATATGGTTCTTATTTAAAATCTTAAAATCTTCTGGCTTTTTTGATTTTTTATAAAATGATTCCTGTAGATTTTCAGGCGATTTAAGATTATATACATTATATAATAACATCTGCCTTTGGTCAAGAGTATCACTCAAAGCAAGCTGCTGCGCATTTATCTGATAGCCTATCTTTGTAGCCTCCACCTGCTGCGTCACATAAAAGATAGCAGCCATTGTTGATACTACTAATAAAATAAAAAATTTGGATAACTTCATATGATATCACCGCCTATCTTAAAAGCCGCCCTGAGCTTTGCGCTCCTTGCCCGCGGATTAGTATTACACTCTTCTTCCTGCGGGCAAACCGGTTTTTTTGTTAAAATTTTTAAAATGCCCTTTTTGTCTGCTTCTCTAAAAATATTTTTTACAATCCTGTCTTCAAGAGAATGAAAAGAAATCACGCAAATCCTGCCTTGTGGCTTTAAAAACTTTATTGCTAAATTTATGCCTTCTTCCAAAGCTGCCAGCTCATCATTTGTAGCTATCCTTAAAGCCTGAAACGTTCTGGTAGCAGGATGAATTTTCTGCCACTTTTTTGCTTTTGGTATCGCCCTAAGGACAATACTTTTTAACTGGCCTGTAGTTTCTATGCGCTGTATCTTTCTTTCCCTGACTATCGCTTCAGCTATCCGCCTTGAATAACGCTCTTCACCAAATTTGAAAATTATATCAGTAAGTTCTTCTTTAGTCAAAAAATTTATTAATTCTGCTGCTGTCTTTGCGCCCCAACGCCTTGGCGACTTGCCTGATTTTGGCAACGTTGTGGCGCAACTTTCACAATCTGAGCCCATTCTCATGTCAAGAGGCCCGTCCGAATTAAAACTAAAACCTCTCTCTGGCGATTCAAGCTGATAACTCGATACACCTAGATCAAAGAGCAAACCATCAACTTTATCTACACCTAATTCTGATAAAACATTATCCAGCTGCCTAAAATTTGCCTGCCTAAGAACAATGTTGTCTTTAAAATCTTTTAACCTTTCTTCGGCTATTGCTAAAATCTGCTTATCTAGATCTAAACCGATAAGCTGCCCGTGCGGAATTATTTTTTCTAATATGCTTTTGCTGTGCCCTCCCGCGCCAACTGTACAATCTACTATTACCTCACCGGGCTTTGGATCTAGATACCCAAGTACCTCGTTAACCATCACGGATATATGTACACTGGACGAATACATTAATTTTAACCCGTCTAGCATATATTCGTATCTTATAACTTATTTGCTTTTTCTCCCCCGACCACAGAAACCTTTTTAGAAAAAGCAAATTTTATAAAACAGCTCTGTTGCATCTCTTTTTAAAGAAACGCAGAAGATACGGATTTATGCCGATCGACTTGATGCCCGAGTCTATAATCCTTCCTCTCTCTATCAATTTTATCAATAAATTACTATTTGTTTTATTCTTAGGCTTTGCTGTAAATAAACGGTAATACATAAATTGCCTCCGAATTTTTATCTTTTCAAAAATTCGTCTCGAGCAACCAGCTATCACGATAATCGCGAGGGACTACCTTATTAATTTATGTCTAACAACTTTTCGGCAATATCCTCAAAAGAATCTTTTGTATTTTTATAAAATTCCTGCCATTTATCTTTAGCCCAAATTTCAATCCTGTTTGAAATACCTATAATCATCACATCTTTTTTTACATTCGCGTAATCCTTAAGATACTGGGGGATTAAAATTCTTCCCTGCTTATCGCATTCCAATTCACAAGCGCCTGAAAAATAAAGACGGTTAAATCTTCTTGATTCTGCTTTAGTAAAAGACATGTTTTTAAATTTTGTTTCTTGATTTTTCCACTCTTCTTCGGTAAATACAAATAAACAACCATCCAGGCCGCGCGTAACATAAAACTTTTCCATGTAGTGTTCTTTAAACACCTCGCGGAATTTGGATGGTATTATAAGACGGCCTTTTCTGTCTATTGAATGTTCAAATTCACCGTAGAACATTTTAATCACCTGGCCTTTTAAAAGGTTTATTTGTATCTTTTATAATCTCTAGCTTAATCGAGGAAAAATATAGATGCGCCTGCAAGGTTTAAGGTCTTGCGACCCAAAATTTTTTAGCCCCCCGACAAAGGCATTTTCACACGGCGCATCTATATGTTTTCTCATGATTTTTCAAAAAACCACTTTACTCCACTTTGTACCACTATCTGCAAAAAAGTATACACTAAGCCCCATACCTTGTCAAGCATTTTTTTTAAAAAAATATGGGGACACTTTGCACTACTTAAATAGATCAAAGTGTCCCCGCTGATAAAGAGGTAAAAAACAAAACAAAAAAAGTAGGGGCGGGTTTAAAACCCGCCCCTACGATTTAATTTATAGGTTCGAGATAAGCCGGATTCTGTTTTTCAGACAACCATTTCTCTTGATGTTATGTTGCCATAACATTCCAGCGCTCTACCCGTCCTGCATAAATCGAACGGGCCGTTCACTACAGGACCTATTTGAGCTTGCTCCACGTAGAGATTGCCTCTTTTCACCCTCTGTTCCCTTTCGGGATGAGTTGTGGTCTCTGTGGCTCTGTATCCTCACCTTGCGGTGGAGGGGCGTTACCCCATACGTTTGCCCTGCGGAGTCCGGACTTTCCTCTGTTTCGCATATGCGAAACAGCGATTGCCTCTTGAACCTACAATTTATTTATTTTCAAATGTAAAAGTTGCTTGTTCGCCCAGTGGCTTTATTTTTTTATTTGCATCAACAGCCTTTGTGGCCAATTTATCTGCACCTTTATTCTTACTTCTGTCTATATGCAAAATCTGAACCTGCTTAAATCCTTTCAACAAACGCTGAACCCTTTTAAAAAGTATCTTAAGATTTTCATCCTTTACTTTATATTCGCCGTTTAACTGTTTTACTAAAAGCTCACTGTCTGTATTTATTACTATTAAACTAGATTTTCTTACAAGCCCCTCTTCAAGCGCGCATATCAAGGCGCTATATTCTGCTATATTGTTTGTGTTTTCTCCTATATACTCACTTATGTTTTCTAAAACTTTTTCATCCTGATCGCAAACAACAACACCTATGCCCGCAGGCCCGGGATTTCCTTGCGATGCGCCGTCTATATAAAAAATTAATTTACTCTGCGTTGTCATTGATATATAAAAACCTCGCGCAACTTTCACAAACAATAAATTCCTGTTTCATGCGTATCTGATTTATAACCTGGGGCGGCATATTCATATTGCAGCCCTGGCAGGCGTCGTCCTTGACAGACGTTATAGCAAGGCCATTTTTACTCTTAAGTATCTTTTCGTATTTTTTAAGCACAGACGGATCCAGCTGCGGCACTATCACCTGTCTGTCAACATTTAATTGCTGTAATTTTTTATCAATTTCTTCAACCTGAGAATGAACTATTTTCTGTTGTTCCTTCAGCTTAACTTCTTCCTTGACCAGATTTTCTTTCTCTTTTGCAATATCTGTTTTAGCCTTGTCTATTTCATCCATCAAAACCAGGATATCATCTTCTATTAAAGACTTATCCGCTTTCTGACTTTCTATTTCATGCTGCATTGCAGAATATTCTTTATTTGTTTTTATCTGATAAAGCTGGCCCTGTAATTTTTTAATCTGTTCTTCCTTGGCTACTAAAGCGCCTTCTTTTTCTTTCTTCTTTAACTGCACTGCTGTAAATTTTTCTTCTGCATTTTTTACGCCGATATTCTTCTGTTTAAATTCGGCCTCAAGCAATGCTAACTCCTGAGGTTTTTTCTGCTTTTCATGATTAAGCTGATATATCTGCGTATCTAAAACCTGGAGTTTTATAAGTATATCGAGTTGTATAGCTACATCTATCTTTTCTGGCATAAATTCTCCAAATGGTGGGCGCAATAGGATTCGAACCTATGACCTCCACAATGTGAGTGTGGCGCGCTAACCAGCTGCGCCATGCGCCCTTCTACTTCGCGCTACGCAACGCAATAGCTAGTATGCGCTTCGTAGAAATTTCTCATCTAATCTCTGCGAAGCCCATACCAGCTAAATATTTCTGGCTAAGGGCGAAGCAGGATGGTGGGCCCAGAAGGGATTGAACCTCCGACCAAGTGATTATGAGTCACCTGCTCTAACCGCTGAGCTATGGGCCCGTGATTCTTTTATATTTAGCCCAATGGTTAGCAAGTCGCCGAAGGCGGCCGCGTCGAACCATGGGCCTTAGAGTTATAAATTATACCAAAATCATGCAGGCTTGTAAAGTGTAAAGATTATAAGGAAGTCCCCACTGCCATTGCAGAGGTTATCTTGGCTTTTAAATCTTCCATATCCGTACCGCTAAGATCTATTCCTATGCCTCCAAGTATGGCGCTTGCGCTAATCTTCAAAGATTCGTCTGACAAATATATAAATGTCTGTTGAACACCTTCTTTTGCTTTTTTGATATGTTCAGCTTCTGTCTCACTTAAAATTCCTGCCTGGGAAAGCCTGATCCATTCTATATCGCTATCTGTCAAATTATGTTCGGTTTTAAGTATTTCTATAATATGTCCGCCGAATGTTTCATTAATAGGATCTGTAATTAACAGCACTCTAGACACTTCCTCACCTGTGCCTTTGGCTTCGCTGCTAGCGCCGGTAGCTGGTGCCTTAGCATTTCCACCACTCACCAAACCTGCCTCTATAAATAATTGAGCCAAAAATAATTTTTCTTCTGTATCAAGTGTTCTATAGGAACCATCGCCTAATGTTATTTTGTAACCAGCTCTTGATATCTCTCTAACTTTTTCTATTGTAATTTTATCTAGACCTCTCATGCCCGCTTGATTCACTAAGCTTGCTCTCATGCCAGGGCTATTTAATGCATTTAGCACATCTGTCCATTTTATTGGTATTGGAGTTAAGCGCAAAGATTGGAGATCTCCGCTGTTACTAGCAGGCGGCTCTTCATCCAAATCATATACCGTTGGGCCTTCTTCAGAATTACCTTTAGGCATCTTTGGAGATCTCAATATCGCTTCCATTTCTTTTTTAACATCACCCATAGGTGAACCAAGACTAAATCTCTTTGCAAATCCTTCTTCGTCATTTTCGCCTGCGCCTCTAGCTTCGCCGGCGGCACTGGCTTGGTTTGCTGATTTAACCGCCTCAACCAGATTTTCTAGCTGCGCTGTTGCTGCTGTGTGTCTACGGTCATTTGTTTCAAATAGAATAAAAACAGGATCTGCGTCTGGATGCAATTTTCTATAATCGGCCGATAATTTTAAAATATATTTAAGCATATTATTTATCTGCTCAAAAGCACTCCTATTTGACAAAAATGAAAGGTGCCCATCGAAATAAAAATCTCTGCCAGGATTATACTCGGGAATAGATATGTGAATTTCGCGCAATCTTCCAATCGTATTTTCATTAACAAGTTCTTCAATATATTTCATATAATCGCCATTATATCCGGGCAATCTTTGAGCGCTTATAAACGCGTGGGACAAATCAATCAAAAATCCGGCTTGAGTGGCATTCAATACTTCATTTATAAAAGCAGGCTCACATATATAATTATAGGACCCATTTTCACCGTCTCTTTCTTGATAACTAAGATTTTCCAACAATACCCTAATATTTTGTAAGCCCATTTCATTTAAATTGGTTCTTAGCGCTGTTACGTTATTAACTATACGAGCTAAAACCTCCTCCCTGCTTAAAAGCTCACCTTCGCCAGAAGGTCGGCCGTCAGTCAAATCAACTATATGGTCATTGGCATATGCAAGATGAAGCGATATATTTTCCGGCCTGGCAGCATTGATAATATCATATACAACACTGCTTTTACTTTCCATCAAGCTGGTTGTATTAGGATCTGTTAAATTAATATTATATAATGGGCTATTATAACCCATGCGCACTTGCCTTAAATGAATAGATTTAGAACCTGATGGAAACTTTGCAAACTCAAGAGCTTCATATTTATCATGCGGGTGGGCTTCAATGCAAAAAGGTATATCCGGATTGAAATTTCCGGTTGTACCCAAAAATGACAATACCCCAGACATATATTTTTCATAGACATTAAAAGATGATGTTATATAAAACGGTAGAAATCCCACGTTTATTCCGGCGGATTTAAGAACTTCGCCTGTGCCTTTGGCCTGGGCGGGGTCGGATGGTTTAATTTCATAAACAGTAAAACATTCGGCAGCTGTAAAATCATGCAGGTCCTCACTTGGAAACATATTCCCGGCATCGTTAAAATTTTCTGCAACCCTCTGTTGTGACTCTACAATAATATTGCCTGTGCGGCCCTGCAATCTGCGGCGCTCTATTTGGCTGGCATGGCAAGCCAATGCCTTTGATTTTGTTTCAAGCAGCTGCGGAGTCATGACAACATAGGTATTGGGATGTTCCTGATTTTTGTCGCCCATTAAAATTCTAAATCGCACTGCATATACAGCTCGCCCTGTATCATTAATAAATCTTTTTACTATGCGATCCATAAAACTAATACTATATGCATGATTTGCATGGCCTGTTATAGCATCCTCAGCCACAGGCCATCCTAATGCAATGGGCTGGCCTAAAGGAATATTTGCTGCTATCTGCTTCAAATGCTCAAGAAACATATCTTCCTGTTGGGGCCCCATTGTTGTTTGAAAATCCTCATCGCGGGCGCCTGCTCCAAACTTATGAAAAGTTATACGCTGTTGTTGTATACCAATTTCATCTGCTGCTTTTCTTGTCTCGTTTTCACGCAACATCACTTTTCTTGCAGCCAACTCTTCACTGCCTACAACGTCTGCTGATTCACCTTTCTCTAGGACCTGCTCATCAAAAATACCTGTCTTATCCTGACCTGTTGTCAATATTGACCAATAAATGTTAGCTCTGCCCTGGTTAATCAAATGCAGCTGTAAAGCTGCTGTTGTCCATTCAACATCATCCGGATGCGGGCCTACTACAATAAAAGGAAGTTCCGAAGAACCCATTGAATTAATTATTCTTATTGCTGATGGATCAGTGCTTAAGACTCTGGAATTGTCGCCTGAGGCCATTGCGCTAGAAACGTCATGCCTTATTGTTTCGCTTTGTTGTATGCGTAGACAAGACTGTTTTTCTTGGCTAGACGCAGCGCTGCCTTCAAACCCCCAGGAAAGCTGCGTGAAGGTAAAGCTAATTATGGCTATTAATGATATTATTTTAAGATATATAGAGTAGTTTTTTGACATATGTTTATAATTATTTTATTTCTTTTTGCCTGTTTACGAGCACGTTTGCTCTAGCGGTAGCTTGCGAGGGGTATCTGTGAGCGAAGAGCCGGCTTTGTTTTGCCCCGAAACTTCGGGGCAAAACAAAGGAAAGGCCGAGCGAACAGATACCCCTCACAAGCCAAAAAGCGAGTAAACTGCGAGTTTTATATTATATATAACAATTACAAGGCAATAATATTCCCTATTATTACTAACTTTTTTATACTCTTAACAATTTTATGTATTGTGTAACAACATCGTAGACTGTTTTTAGTGATTTATGGTATAGTTATTATAATATCAAAGGGGGTTAAA
>Ga0172368_10002066_pt1 | contig 26282 bp, 18 predicted proteins | sample Lak11m_FD_114540 | JGI IMG/M metagenome (GOLD analysis project Ga0172368, IMG submission 114540) | Freshwater microbial communities from Kabuno Bay, South-Kivu, Congo - kab_022012_11m | ecosystem: Environmental > Aquatic > Freshwater > Lake | place: Democratic Republic of the Congo: South-Kivu...
GAAAAAGACGAAAAAAAGTGACTAGGCTTTGAAATGCATGGGATAGCATTCCAAATATACCCAACTTGTATTGGAACCAGTTAACTTACCGTTATAATGCCACCTAAAAAGCTCGTTCAGGACCTTCAGATAATTAACAATAAACGGTTAAACGAGCGGCATTTCCTTCTTGAACTCCTTGCTCCGGATCCACTTCCGGTGATGTTACCCGGACAATTTGTCCAGGTACTTATCGAAAATTCTCAAAACACATTTCTACGCCGGCCTTTTTCTATTCATTTTATAAACAAGACAAAGAATACGTTCCATTTGTTTATCCAGATCAAAGGGGAAGGCACAAAACACCTTACCCGACTCAGGATTGGTGAGAAACTGAATGTGATATACCCCCTTGGAAATTCGTTTTCACTGCCGGCAACTGATAAAGTCTTACTGGTTGGTGGTGGTTGTGGGCTTGCACCGCTCCTTTTCCTGGCACAATTCCTACACGAGAATAACATTCGTCCAACCATCTTGCTGGGTTTCCGGACGAAACAGGATATTGCAGAGCGTGAAGAATATTTAAAGTACGGAAACCTCCTGCTAATCACCGACGACGGATCGGAAGGGGAAAAAGGACTGGTTACGGACCATTCTATCTTTCAGAAGGAAAACATTGAATTTAAACATATTTGTTGCTGCGGCCCGGAATCAATGATGAAAGCCGTAGCACGTATTGCAGCTGTTCAACGTGTAAACTGTGAAGTGTCCCTTGAGAACATGATGGCTTGCGGATTCGGAGTATGCCTGTGTTGTGTTACACCAACCGACAAAGGAAATGAACGGGTTTGCTTGGAAGGACCGGTGTTTAATACAAAAAGGTTGAAATGGAAATAAAAACCGTGATGATCGAGACGACCGTAACGACCGTAACGATCGTAAAGTAATGACTAATGACTAATGCCTGACCTGTCAGTAAATATCGCCGGACTTCATTTCAAGAATCCGGTTACGACCGCCTCCGGGACTTTCGGATATGGAGAAGAATTCTGCGATTTTATCGACATTGACCGTTTGGGTGCCATCTTTGTCAAGGCAGTCACAGCAGGGAGCCGTGAAGGAAACGCCTATCCGCGTATGGCTGAAACCCCTTCAGGGATGCTCAACTCGGTTGGATTACAAAACAAAGGTGTTGACTATTTCTGTCATGAGATCTATCCCCGGATAAAGCATTTTAATACAAACATAATTGTCAATGTGTCCGGTTCAACTCTCGAAGAATATGTGGAGGTTGCCGAAAAAATCAATGACCTTGACCGGATCCCGGCCATTGAACTCAACATCTCTTGTCCGAATGTTAAGCTTGGCGGGATGGCATTCGGAACTGTTCCTTCGATATCGACGGAAGTCACCAAGACTGTCAGGAAAGCGTACAAAAAAGTGCTGATGGTCAAGCTCTCCCCGAATGTCACGAACATCACGGAAATTGCCAAAGCAGTTGTCGATGGAGGAGCTGATGTCATTACGATGATTAATACCCTGCTTGGGATGGCCATTGATGCGGAAAGACAAAGACCGGTTTTATCGACTGTCACCGGGGGATTATCTGGTCCGGCGATCAAACCGGTTGCTCTTCGTATGGTGTACCAGGTTCATAAAGCAGTATCAGTTCCGGTCATCGGACTGGGCGGGATCATGAATGCAACCGATGCCATCGAATTTCTCCTTGCCGGCGCTTCAGCTGTCGAGGTTGGTACTGCAAACTTCATCGATCCTACAGTGTCGGTAAAGATCATTGATGGAATAGAGAATTATATGAAAAGTCACAGAATTGCTTCAACCAAAGATTTGGTAGGAGCATTAAAAACGGAATAAGAAATTCATCAGAATTATGAAAAAAAGAGTCAAACTGTTTGCAAGCCTGGCAGTCCTTGGATCCGTGATCATTACCGGTATCCAATTCATCCCGGATAAAGAAAATTCAGCAAAACCTGTCATTAAATCCGGCGTAGCCGAGACATCCGGGCCCAACCAGGAACCCAATGACTGGATGGCCATGCAGAGAATGTTCCCTTATAACCATATCAACCAGGAAGCTTTTTTGTCGGCAACCCACCAGGGTTATGCTCTTATGAAGGAGGCGCCGGTGAGAACAAATCCATGGACATTTGCCGGTCCCGATAATATCGGTGGCCGCATCACCGACGTGGAAATACCTTCTGGCAATTTACAGACCATATATGTCGGAGCTTCTACCGGCGGGGTTATGAAAACGACCGATGGAGGAGTAACATGGACAAATCTGTTTGATGATGTCCCAGTGATCTCAGTGGGTGACATTGCCATTGATCCGAATAATTCTGATGTTCTTTATGTCGGAACAGGTGAAGCCAATTCCTCGAGTTTCAGTTTCCTTGGGAATGGCATTTATAAATCGACCGACGCCGGGAGTACATGGCAGCATCTCGGTCTTGAACATTCAGCCTATATTGGCCGTGTTGTGGTTGACTATTCCAATTCACAACGGATCTTCGTTGCAGCTTGCGGATACCTTTTTACAACCAATGATGAAAGAGGTGTTTACCGTAGCACCGACGGTGGACAAACCTTTCAACGGGTTTTGTTCCTGAACGACTCAACATCGGCTATCGATCTTGTTCAGGACCCCGTGAATCCACAGATACTCTATGCGTCGATGTGGGAACGGACGCGTGGTCTTGTTTACAGGAACTCCTTCGGCCAATCCTCGGGTATCTGGAAATCGACCGACGGTGGCGATACATGGACTGAGTTAACAAACGGATTGATAACAGATAATACTGTGGGAAGAATTGGTCTTGCTTTATATAAATCTGATCCCAATATCCTTTATGCTTTTTATGACCTGGCAAATTACGAGGTGGGCATTTTTAAAACCACGGATGCGGGACTCACCTGGACGCGTAAGAACGACGGCCCCCTGTATAGTATGAGCAGTAATTTCGGATGGTACTTCGGACAGATAAGGGTTTCTCCTTCAAATGCCAATAGAATTTATGTCATGGGAGTATCGCTTTACCGGTCGGATAACGGGGGAAATTCATGGACCGATCTTGGTGCGATAAACTGGGATCTGCATGTTGACCACCATGCTATGTACATTGATGAAGTTACCGGGAAGATTTTCGAAGGAAATGACGGAGGGTTCTATACCAGCGAAGATAACGGGAACAACTGGACAAAAATCAATAATATGCCTCTGACCCAGTTTTATGCCATCGATATTGATTATCTCAAACCTTACCGGATCTATGGAGGGACCCAGGATAACAATACTATCCGGACCCTTACCGGAAGCGCCAGCGACTGGGACGCAATTCTGGGAGGTGACGGTATGTACACCCTGGTTGACTATACCAATTCCAATGTCATCTATGCTGAGTACCAGTGGGGCAACTTATACCGTTCCACCAATGGAGGATCGAACATGGATTATATCGCAGGTCCCATGTCGGGTGACCGGGTAAATTGGTCAGCCCCGCTTGCGATGGATCCGGAAAATTCTTCTACTCTCTATTTCGGGACATACCGGATCTGGAAATCGACAAACAAAGGAACTACCTGGCAAGCTAAAAGTGGCGATCTTACTCATGGGATCAACAACTATTTTTATACCATCACAACAATCGCCATATCTTCCCTCAATCCATCAGTTGTTGTTATAGGCACCGGGGATGGCAAGGTACAGATCTCGACCGATGCCGGACAAACCTGGCAGGATATTTCCACCGGTCTTCCCGTACGGTGGGTAACACGGGTTGCCACCGATCCGTTTGATCTACTGACTATCTATGCAACCTTATCTGGTTTCCGATGGGATGAACCGCTACCTCATGTGTTTAAATCTGTCGACCTTGGACAAACATGGACCGATATTACCGGGAACCTCCCTGAATTTCCCGTCAACGACCTTGTACTTGACCCCGATCTCCCTGGCAGGATGATCGTGGGGACGGATGCCGGAGTTTATGGTACCGAAGATGGTGGTTTGACATGGGCATGGATCTGGGATGGGCTTCCGGCCGTTCCGGTTTGCACAATGAAAATTCACAAACCTACGCGCACGGTTGTTGCAGGAACTTATGGCTTGTCGATGTACAAAGCAAACCTGGATGATATTTTCACAGGGATTCCATCTGCAAACAAGCTGGGGAAGATTAATGTTACCCTCTTCCCAAATCCTGTATTGACCAATTCAAATCTTCATTTTTATTTACCTCAGGAAGACCGGATTGAAATCAAGCTATACGGATTGAACGGTAAACTTGTAAAGGTACTGTTCAACGGATCGCTTCAAAAAGGGGAACAGAACTTTCCTGTAACAACCGGGGCCGGCGGATTGAATATAAATCCAGGTTTCTACATGATTGAGATCGAGGGGAAACGATTTACTGGAACAATAAAAGCAGTTAAAGTCTGATCAAATAATATTTACTTCCGGCTTCAGTTCCACTCCGAACTTTTCATATACTGAGGCTCGTATCTGGTCGGCAAGATCAAGAATATCCTTTCCGGTGGCTGATCCATAATTTACAAGTACCAGGGGTTGTCCGGGATAGACACCGGCATCACCTTGTCTCCTGTTTTTCCATCCACATTGTTCGATCAGCCATGCAGCTGCCAGTTTGAACTGGTCATTGAATGGAAAATGTACAACTTCAGGATGCTCAAATTGGATCTGTTCCAGTTCTTCTTCTGTTATAACAGGATTTTTAAAGAAGCTACCGGCATTCCCCAACTTAGCCGGGTCAGGAAGTTTTCTACTGCGGATCAAGATAACAGCTTCACGAACCTCTTTGATGGTTGGATTTTTGATATTCAAAATAGCTAATTCATCACGGAGCTGTCTGTAATCAAGCCGGAGAGTAGGATTTTTCATTAAACGAAAAGTTAGATTAAGGATCATGTATTTCTCTTTGGAATGTTTAAAAAAGCTTTCCCTGTATTCAAATTGGCATTCCTCAGGATTAAATTTCCTCTTTTTCAGAGTAACAAGATTGATGGCTTCAAGTTCAAAGAGAACCTCTTTCAGTTCGACCCCGTATGCGCCGATATTTTGTACAGGTGCGGTTCCAACATTCCCAGGGATCAACGAAAGGTTTTCCAATCCACCCCAACCGTTATCGATGGTATATTTTACAAAATCATCCCAGTTTTCACCCGCTTCAACATGGATAAAAACAGATGTTGTATCTTCCTTCAGAATTTTAATTCCACGGGTGTTGATCCGTATAACAGTTCCCGGGTAATCTTTTGTAAATAGGATATTACTTCCGCCTCCAAGAAATAAAGTTGGTTTATGATCTTTCCCGAGACTGGATAAGAGGCCAGGGATCTCTTCCGAGTTACTGAGATCGGTAAAATACTGCGTCTTTACATCTATCCCGAACGTATTATAGGATTTGAGCGATATATTTTCCGACAATTTCAAACTTTCACTAAGATTTGATTAAAAAAACACTTATCAGTAATGATCCAAAATTAAGGCATTTGAACATAATATTCGGGAAATAGTTAATTTTGATTTTTTGGACTTAAAGACCGATGTTTGCAATCGTTTCTGTTACCAACGACCTGACCACCGACCAGCGGGTTGACCGCACCTGCCGTACCCTGGTAAAAGCCGGCTTTGATGTTTTATTAGTCGGCCGGAGAAGGAGAAACAGTTTACCGATGCCAACAAGAAGTTACCTGACTCACAGGATGATGTTGTTGTTTGAGAAAGGTCCGTTGTTCTATGCCGAATACAACCTCAAGCTTTTTCTTTTCCTTTTGGTTCATCATGCAGATATCTTTGTTTCGAATGATCTGGACACCCTTCCCGCTAATTACACGGCATTCCGATGGTTCGGGTTGATCCGGGGAGATAATGCGCCAAAACTGGTCCATGATTGCCATGAGTACTTCCGGGGTGTTCCGGAACTTGTTGGCCGGAAAATGGTTGCTTCAACCTGGAAATGGCTGGAAGACTTGATTTTCCCTCATCTCCAACCCATCTTTGCCGTAAACCGCTCGATTGCCGATATATATTCAAAGGAGTACAACAGAACCATAAAAGTCATCAGGAATGTCCCCGACCGTAAAACCTTAACCGGTAAACGAGATAAATTATCGCTTGGAATACGGCCGGAACAGAAAGTGATCCTTTACCAGGGAGCCGTCAACGTTGACCGCGGACTTGAGGAAGCCATTGCTGCGATGGAGTATCTTAGAAATGACGCTGTTCTTCTGATACTTGGCACAGGGGATATTTTCAACCAATTGAAAGAACTTGTCGTAAAAAAAGGACTGGAAAATAAAATAATGTTACCAGGCGCTATCCCGCTTGAAAAGCTTCACAGCTATACCCTTTTGGGTGATATTGGTTTATCGATTGAGAAAAATGTTTGTATTAACTATTTTTACGCGTTACCCAACAAATTCATGGATTACATTCAGGCCAACGTTCCGGTTCTGGTGTCACCATTCCCTGAAATGAAGGCCATTGTCGATCAATATATGATCGGTGAATTCATCGGGAACCATGATCCCGTTGCTCTCGCTTCTCAACTTGACAGGATGCTGAATGACAAAGTACAACTTGAACTCTATCACAAAAATTTAATAAATGCCGCGAAAGATCTCTGCTGGGAAAACGAAGAAAAAAAGCTGGTCGATATTTTCTCGGAAACTATAAAATAATCATGAGAGAACTGCATCTTCACATGGTTTCGTTTGACATTCCGTTTCCTCCCAACTACGGAGGAGTGATCGATGTTTACTATAAAATCCGGGCTCTTGCAGGCGCCGGTGTCATGGTGCATCTTCATTGTTTTGAATATCACCGGAAACCCGCCCCGGAACTGGAGACCCTGTGTCATGAAGTTCATTATTATCCGCGTGAAAGAGGGTATCCTTCTTCGTTGCACTTCAAACCATACATTGTTTTCAGCCGAAGATCATCATCACTCATCCGGAACTTGTTAAAAGATAACTATCCAATCCTGTTTGAAGGATTGCATAGCTGTTACTTTCTCGGTGACAAAAGGCTTAAAGACCGTTTTAAGATCTACCGTGAAAGCAATATTGAACACGACTATTATTTCCATCTCTTCAAAGCTGAAAAGCAGCTTTATCCAAAACTCTTTTACCTGGCGGAAAGTTTGAAACTAAGGATTTTCCAGAAAATATTACGGAATGCCGACCTGATGCTGACCGTCTCAACGGATGATAAGGAATATCTGACAAATCATTTCCCCGGGAAAAAGATAGTTCATTTACCAAGCTTCCATCGCGATGATGAAGTTCAGATTTTACCTGGGAAGGGGAAATTTACCCTCTACCAGGGACAACTCAGCGTACCGGAAAATAGTCGCGCTGCAGAATTCCTTATCAGGGAGGTGATGGATGACAGCTTGCCGGATCTTATCATCGCCGGATTAAATCCTCCTGAAAAACTGATCAGCCTTGCAGCATCCAGAAAAAATATCCGTATAATCGCCAATCCAGATGACGAGGAGATGTTCAGGCTTATACGGGAGGCACATGTTAATGTAATAGTAACATTCCAGGCTACAGGTTTTAAATTAAAACTGTTGAATGCCTTATTCAACGGACGTTTTTGCCTGGTCAACCCCGAAATGGTTTATGGAAATGATCTTTCCGGGTTATGCGAAATTGCCACCACTCCATCAGAATTCAAATCCAGGATACTGGACCTTTACAACCGGGAGTTCACGGGAAATATGATCAACGAGAGAAAAGTTGATCTGATGAAAATTCATTCAAACACAGAAAATTGTAATATCTTAATGGATTTATTAAATTTGTAATGCTGTATTCTTGAGAAAGACACAAATAATATTAAGCGTATGAAAAAAATATTAGTACCTGTTGATTTTTCCGGACATACAGACATCACCTGTAGGTATGCTCTGGAACTTGCAAAAACTTATGATGCGGAGATCCGTATCTTTCATACCTACTTTGATCAGATTTTCCTTGCCGATACAAGCTTCCCTGATACCCTTGATATGAGTACGATTTATAACGAGGAACTCATGAAGGAAATTTTTCACCAGGCTGAACGTAACATAAAAGAGCTTCTTGAGAAGCTGGAGTCAAACATCTCCAAAGAAAACCTTAGTGGTGTTACTATAACCTCCACACTGGTTGGAGGTGAAATAGAACATGAGCTAAAAATGGTGGTAAAGGAATATCAGCCCGACATCGTTGTAATGGGTTCGAGGGGCAAAGGAAATAATATAAATGTTTGGGGAAAGGTATCCACCTTTATCGTGGATCATGCCCTGGTTCCAGTCATGACTATCCCTGAGTTGAAAGCGTTTAAAGGATTCAAGAATATTTTGTTTATGGCTGATCTGACCGATTCAAACCCTTCCATAATCAAACAGATCCTTGATATTTTCAACCCCTTTTCACCAAGGTTAAATGTTGTTCATTTCTTGCAAAAGACGAAAATAAAAGATGAGTACGATAAAATGAAAGGATTGCAAACTAAATTCGGAAAAGAGGAAAAACAGAATATTATCCGTTGTGAAGTAAAAGAATTTGAAGTTGACAACCAGAAAGCAATCGACGATTATGTTACATTAAATGAAATTGATCTGATCGTCTTTCATCCGCATAAACGGGGTCTATTTTACATGCTGTTCACCAAAAATATCACGAAGAAAAACCTGTTTGCAACGAATATTCCCTTGCTCGCAATCCCGGTAAAAGATTAATTTACCCTGACCAGCTTATAATTCTCAAACTTATAAATCTCCCAGTGCTGGTTTTCAAAACCATTGTCTTTTGTTTGACTGAATTCAAATGTAGTCTGAAGAACTTTTTTTATAAAATCACTGATACAATTCTGGAAATTAGGTCCATAAGCCATCAGGACATTTAAAAAATAATATCCGGTATCGAATCCCTGAAATGCATTAATCTCCGGGTCAGTTTTAAAGGTTTCCTGGAAGTTCTTTACGAATTTTTTAACAGACGGATCGTCATAATCGATAAAATAAGGGGCAATTATATGAGCATTAAGGTTGACCATATAGTCTGTCTCCAGATCCTCGATCTTACCCCAGTCGGGTAATCCTACAATTGATATCAAATATTCATTACGTATCTCGGAGAGTTTCCTGGCAAGGTCAAGGATATAATTGCTGTTTTCAGTAAAGAAAACCAGCACATTTTCTTTTGATTTGGATAAACGGGCAATGGCATTGTCGGTACCGTCAACAACCTGTGTGGTTAACTTTAACCGGGCACACTCTTTTTTCAGCTGTTCGGCTGCATCCCTGTCTTTATATTGGTTATTCCTGATAATAAGGATCTGAGCCCTGTAGAAGGCTTGATCCATGAAACTTGCCAGGGGCTTGAGTTGTGTCTTCCTTGAGGGACGTACTTTAAAGATATAGGGATTCCTGTTGACCAGGTCACTCCTTTCAGAAACAGGATTAACAATGCAGATCCCGTTCTTTTTTGCAAATTCGGCAACGATCTCGAAATTCCGGTGATAGAGAAATCCAATTATCAGGTCCATACTTTTCATTTCAGGTTTTTTCAGGACCTGGATTGTACGGATGGTATCCTTACATATATCATACACAAACAATTTCAGATTCAATCCTGACTTCTTCAGTGAATCGACAGCCATTCTGAATCCTTCGTAAAACTCTATAAATTGAAGTGAATTAAAGGTTTCCGTTCGATCCGGATCCAGTGTTTCAGGATCGATCTTCGGAACTTCCGGGAGGTAAAGCGGTAACATCAAGGCAACTTTAAATACCCTGTTTTTCCCTGGTTTTTTTTCCTTGCAGGGTACCCCGCCTGAAGAAGCTGGCATTGTTTCAGAAAGAGTATCTTGCCTGACCAGCTTAGGTTCGGTTAAAGGCGGCTTTGGCTCCCTTACCGGGGGAAGAGGTTTTCTTTCCAAGGATTCTCCTGATAATGTATCGGAGATGGGTATTCGCAGCTTTGATTCAGCCTTTATCCCTTGCTTGACCTCTGGATTCTCTTTTATAACGGCGTTTATATCTACTTCATAGGCTTTGGAGATCATATAAAGGGTTTGCCCTTTTTTTACCGTATGGATATAAAATTCCTTACCGTTAATGGTCTGGCGGACATCCGACCGGATCTGCTTTAACTGCTCCTGGGTGGTTTGTGGGAAAACGATTACGGGGAGCATACATCCCAGGATAAGAAGAGAGTGGATGAAATGTTTATTCATGGTTCATGTACTATCCCCCAGGCTGAAGCCTGGGGCTATTCCCACTCTATGGTGGCGGGGGGTTTGGAGCTTATGTCGTACACAACCCTGTTAACCCCTTTTACTTTATTGATGATCTCGTTGCTTACTTTTGCCAGAAATTCATGAGGCAGATGTGCCCAATCGGCAGTCATACCATCAGTTGAAGTCACTGCCCTCAGGGCGACCACATTTTCATAAGTACGTTCATCGCCCATCACGCCAACCGATTGTACAGGTAATAACACCGAAAAGGCCTGCCAGACCTTGTCATAAAGTCCATGATCACGTAAACCGGTGATAAAGATATCATCAACATCTTGTAGCAGCCTGACTTTCTCTCTTGTTATATCGCTGATGATACGCACTGCAAGTCCGGGTCCGGGAAATGGGTGACGGTTGAGGAATTCCGGATCCAAACCTACAGTTTTTCCTACCTTCCTGACCTCGTCTTTAAAAAGATTGTTGAGAGGTTCGATGATCTTTAAGTTCAGATGGTCGGGTAATCCTCCGACATTATGATGCGATTTTATGGTGGCGGATGGCCCCTTGACCGAATGCGATTCGATCACATCAGGATAGATGGTACCCTGTGCCAGCCATTTGATCCCTTCAAGTTTTCCTGCCTCTTCTTCAAAGATTTCGATGAAAGTCTTGCCGACGATCTTGCGTTTCTTTTCCGGATCCTCTATTCCCTTCAAGGCCTCCAGGAAACGATCAGATGCATCGACACCGATCACATTCAGATCCAGTTTCCGGTAACGGTCCATGACTTTAATAAACTCATTTTTACGAAGCAGGCCGTTATCGACAAATATGCAGTAGAGGTTCTTCCCGATTGCCTTGTTTAGCAACATCGCTGTGACCGAGGAATCAACACCACCTGAAAGGCCAAGCACTACCTTCTCCTTTCCTATCTTTTTTCGAAGGTCGTTCATCGTCGATTCAGCAAAGGATTCAGGAGTCCACGATTGATGGCAACCGCAAATCCCCGCGACAAAATTTTTCAGTAGTATCTCCCCCTCTGAAGTGTGATAAACCTCAGGATGAAACTGGATTCCGTAAGTTTCTTCATTTTCAACTTTAAACCCGGCAACCGGCACATCCAACGTCCGGGTGATGATCAGAAAATTATCGGGGACCGTAAGGATCGTGTCTCCATGTGACATCCATACCTGGGTTCCCTGCGACATCCCTTTCATCAATTTATTAGTGGAATCGATAAAGGATAAATTTGCCCTCCCATATTCACGAATCCCGGATGACATTACCTCGCCTCCGGCATCCATGGCCAGGAACTGAGCCCCATAACAAACACCTAAAAGGGGTAGTTTTCCTTTTATGCCGGTCAGGTTGGGTACCGGTGAGTCCATATCCCTGACAGAATATGGACTGCCCGACAGTATTATTCCTTTTATATTTGTATGAACAACCGGGATTTTGTTATAAGGATGAATCTCGCAATAAACGTTAAGTTCCCTGACACGGCGGGCAATCAACTGGGTATATTGAGAACCGAAATCTATGATCAGGATGGTTTCTTGCATGACGCAAAGATAGGAAGAAAAATTAGCGGATCAGCGCAGCATCATACCGGATTGAATTTCCAACCGCATCGATAACGACCAATTTGAAGAGATTCTTGCCCTTTTTCATCCGTTCATCGAATGAATATACCAAAAGATTATTTTTTGCATCATAATCCATCAGTATCCAGTTCCCGTTGAGGGTTCCCCTATAACTTTTTATCCCGGAGAGGTTATCTGAAATTTTTATTTTTATGTTAAACTGACGAGCTACCTTTTTATTCGGGAAGATGTTTACCGGCCGGATAATTGGAGCAACGGTATCAACCATGACTGCATAATTGCCAAAACTACGTATTTGTGTTGTCACAAAACCATTATCGAACTTTCCCCCCCTGCTGCTAAGATGATTTCCCGGTTCTATTTCAACGATGATGGCTTTACTTGCCAGGAGTGCTGGAAGATTATCGGTTTTTACAGACAAGGTGCAATAAGTCTGTAAAGCGGTATATTGGTTCTGAAGGTGATGGACACTGGAACAGGTTCCTAAGACAGGAGGAGTGGAAAAATATTCAAAGGGTAAATCCTCATAGAGAGCTTGTCCGGGAATGCTAAGTCTGATATCGGGTCGGCTAAACTGATTATTTTCTTTATAGCTGAAAAGTTGCACTCCTCTTTGCTTTGCCGGTTCCGGCCTTCCTCCCAATCCCGGAAGCGGATGACTTTTGATCCTGAAGGAAAGCATAGATTTATTTCCAAAGATATCTTTGACCACGTAAAGGATCTCATGAAAATCATCATTTACAAAATGTTGTATTCCACGGTTGACAACCTGACCAAAGATCTCCAGTTTATTGTTCGGAGCGACATAGGATCGTTGGATCTTCCGCCGGTTTTGCATATAAGCCGCGTAATCTATCAGGCTGTTAACATACCGTGTCTGTGAAAAGGCGAATCGTGCCAGGTGTTGTTCAAAGCAGGGTTTGCCGTCGACAAAGAGCTGAATGAAACTAACCCCGGTTTTAAATCCTTTCCCGTTTGATCTTTCATTCGTCTCAATGCCGAAGATGATATTTCCGGAGACATTGATGGGATCCTCCATCTTCAGCCGATAATCACCATCCGAGCCGGTCACCGGCAACAGGATTGGTTTGTTTGCGAAATTCACCAGACTGTTATCATCGAGAGGATATATCTTGATCCAGGTGATCTGCGGGGGTGTCGCGTCCGGGGCAACGAATCCGAATTCCAACGGGTCGATGGTTTCCTGTGTATTTGTCTCCCGCATTTCAAAATGAAGATGTGGACCTGCTGAAGAGCCTGCATTTCCGGAATAAGCGATTATTTCCCCTTTTTTTACTTTTATCATGCCTTGCGGTATCTCCTTATCGAGTGCAAACGATTCCATCTTGTATTGCTGGCTTCTCACCCAACCGGCAACGGGTTCAGTAAAAAATCTCAAGTGGCCATAGACTGAAGTATATCCATTGGGATGATTTATGTATAAGGCCTTCCCGAAACCAGTCGGAGAAACAAAGACCCGTGCTATATATCCATCCGCAACCGCATAAACCGGTTTGCCTTCCACACCTTCAGTCCTGATGTCAATGCCGGAATGAAAATGGTTTTGACGTATCTCTCCAAAATATCCGGAAAGGGAAATCGGAAAATCAATGGGAGACCTAAAATAATGCTTCGGATAATTTTCACCACTTTGCGGAACCACCTCCGGCATAAGTAGATTCAGAATAAAAAGAATTACGATGATTGGTTTAATCATTCAGTGGTTTCTCTACTTATTTCGGGCCGGCAGGAAAGAATAGTTTTTCGAATATTGCATCATTTGTTCTGTGAAATCCTCCGGATAGGATATCTTCACATCTGTGATCGTGTCATGATTAATTTCCAGGGTGAAGACAGGATTGATGAATCCGCTATATGGAGCAATGTTGAGTTTCTTGTAACGTTCAAGTACCTCTTTATGTAAAACCGGATCGACTTTAACTCCGTACTTTTCGACAAGCTCCCTTGCAGCTTTATAATCTCCTTCAGAGGTTATTCGTTGCACCTCTTTCAGCAATTTCCCGAAGAGTCCGCGTAGGGTGTCGTAATCATTAACCTTGAAATAGGTCTTTTCATCTCTTATCACCTTTTCAATAATGTTTTTCTCTTTCCCCTTTTCGAAGACCCAATGAGCAATCAACGCACGGTCGCGCATATGCGCCTGTTCAATGTCTTTTCCCGGTTGAATCCTGACAAGCTGGGTCATCAAACCATTTCTGATATAACTGTCATATTCGGCTTTTCCCACTTCAAAATCAGGAACCAGTCCAAGGTTGACTATTTCGATATCCATGATATAGTAGAGGGCAAAGAGATCGGCGCGGGCCTCCTCGATGGCCGAATGATAATTTTTCAAGGCATCGGATCCAACGCCCGTCATTAGCTGTCCCGATCCATGTCCGAGGCATTCATGGATATCCGTAGTAAGGTTGCCTGCGAGATAGCCGTTCTTCTTATAATTCTCGATTTCCTCCTTTGTGCATGCAAATTCTTCAAGGAATCCATTCCCCTGTGAGGCCTGGTCGTATGCATAAGTGATGTTATCCATCGTGACCGACTTGGAACCATGCTCTTTACGTATCCAATTGGCATTCGGCAGGTTGATCCCAATCGGTGTGGAAGGATCACAATCACCTCCCAGTTGTGCAACCGTAATAACTTTTGCGGATATCCCTTTTACCTCTTTTTTCCTAAACTGGGAATCGATAGGAGAATTTTTTTCAAAATAAGCGGCATTATCACTTATGATCTCGGTTCGTTTGGTAGCTTCTATATTTTTAAAGTTTACCACGGATTCCCAACTGCCTTTCATTGCCATCGGATCCCCGTAAACTTCTATAAAACCATTGACTAAATCAACAAGTGACATATTATCATTTACCCATTGTATATTGTATTCATCCCAGGTAGTCAGGTTACCAGTTGTGTAATATCCTATTAGTTTCTCCAATGCAGCTTTTTGTTCAGTTGTTTCGGTACATTGCAATGCCTTCTTCAACCAAAATACGATTTTAGATATAGCGGTTGAATACATTCCGCCAACCATCCATGGTATTTCCCTGATCTTTTCACCTTCCTTAACAACCTTGCTGTTCAGTCCATATGAGATAAGTGTATCTTTCTTATTTTTCTTATCCTCCACTTTCATCCTGCTATAAAAATCCTCAACTTCCCTCTGGCTGACACCGGAATAGAAATTTGCGGATGAATTCAGAACCAGATCTTTCCCGGGATCAAGGCAAACCCTTTTGGGAGCTACTGCCGGATCGAAAAGGATTGATGTCATCTCGGAAATGAACCGGTCAACCGTCTGCCCTTTATCAAAGGGCAGGGTTTCCGGTTTTATACTTTTGATAAGGGTTGCAAAATATTCCTTGGAAAATTCCGGCAGGAACTTGTCGGTAGAGTAATGATGATGAATCCCGTTTGAAAACCAGACCCGCTTCAAATAGATCACAAAATTTTTATAATCATCCAAGCTTTTATCTCCTTCGAAATTCTGATAGATAGCTTCAAGTGTTTTCCGCACCAGCAGATTATATCTGTAATTCTGATCATATGTAATATCCCTTCCGCAAATGGCAGCCTGGCTCAGGTAATAAATGAGTTTTTTCTGATTAAGAGACAGCTCTTCGAATCCAGGTACCTGGTATCGTAAGATCCTGGCATCAGCAAATTGTTCAGTTATAAATTTGAAGTCACTTTTCTTTTCCTGATCCTCCTTTTGCCGGTGGCTGCACGAGATAAGGATAGCCGAAATACTCATAAATGCTACGAATTGATGGGGTTTCATAAAATATGTCATTAGTCATTAGTAATTGGTCATCGGTCATCGGTTATTCATTCGTCATACATCATTCGTCTTACGTCTTACGTCAACAATCTCCCTTCCATTATAGACAGGTACTACCTTCGTCTGATCCAGATGAAGAGAATATGGAATTACATCATCAAGATTTAGTTTCTGAAGCCTTTTTCTGTGTGCTGCTTTTTCTATGTATCCAAGAAGATCATCTTTTGCCAGATTCCAAAGATCCATGGAAGCACGAGCTGAATCACAAAAAGTGTCAAAGGTTGAATTTTCAAGCAGGGCCGCTGACAGTGCGCCCGCAAACAAGGCATCTTCGAGACAAAACTTATTTTTCCAACCCGAACACAGGATGACCACATTCTTATTCTGCAATGATAGCCATTTCATCATTGCATAGATGTTGATAAATGATCCGATAGCAATTTGTTCAGCATTCTTTGCAATTTCCAATGCTCGGGTGCCATTTGTAGTACAGTAGGCAAGTGTCTTGCCACCGATAGTTTCCCTTGTAAAATTAAAAGCAGAATTTCCGAAGTCGGCAAAATCCAGTTTTTTGCCATCTTGTTCCGATGCCACCAGGAATCCCTGATCTTTCAGTTGTTTCGCTTCTTCAAGCGTGGCGACCGGTATGATTTTTAAAACTCCGTTTTCAAAAGCGGTACAGATTGAAGTTGTGGCCCGCAGGATATCCACCAGCACGACAATAAAATTCTCCTTCGTAAGGATATATTGGAAAAGTCCGGGTGAAAAGCAAACTTCAACAGTATTCGGGCATTTTTGTGATGGGTGCATAAGAACTAATAGTAAACGACTTCACACCTGGGATGCGCAAGCTTAAATTTATCCACTTTCTTTTCGGAGACCTTGGTATTGAATATCTTCAACGACTCCAGATTTCGCATGTTTTCAAGTACATCCAGATTACTGACCCGGGTATTATAAAACTCAAGGGTTTTCAGATAGACCAACTTCTGAATGTATTTCAGGTTTTTCACGGGAGTGCCGCTGAATTTAAGTATTTCCAGCTGGATCATATTCTGGATCGGTTCCAGTTCTTCGACCTGGGTATTTGAAAAATCAAGTTCCTTAAGTTTTGGTAATCCATTTACCGGCGTAAGATCAACGATTGGGCTTTTCTGACACCGGAGCGCCTGGAGTTTAACTATTTTGGATAATGGATCAAGTTTGCTCACAGTTGTTCCTGAAAATTGCAGTTCTTTAAGTCGCGAAAGATGCTGGACAGGCGTCAGATCGTTGATCTGGGTATTCTCAGTGATCGTAAGGATTTCCAGGTTTGCAATCTTCTGGAACTGGATCTTGTTGGGTACTCCTTTCAGGTCAAATTGTTTGAGAAAAATATCCTTCCAGTGCTGATCCAATGTATTCCACCAGCTTGAATTTTCAAATGTCTGAAAGATCAGCATACATTCGGGATTCTGATCGATAAATTGGTTTGCTTCTTCCAGGTTGACTTCAGTATTATCGGCAAATATGAAGTTGAGATTTTTCAGGGAAACAAGAGGATCCAATTGTCCCACTTGCGTATTGTCGAAATTGATTACCTCCAGTTTCTTCAATCCGGCAAGGGGTTGCAAGTTTGCAACATGTGTATTTGAAGCATTGATCACAGTCAGGTCGGCCAGGGTTTTCAAAGGATCAAGATTATCGACAGAGGTACTTGAACATTGAAGATTTCTTAATAACCGCAATTGGCTGAGCGGGACAAGGGTGTTGATGGATGTCCTGCCATTGATATTAATGCTGTCCACAAGAATCAGAAGATGGAGTTGTTCCTTGGTGGGCGGATTGTCAAGAGACCCATACAGGTTAAAAATTTTCTTCCAGTCGGGTGATAATCCGGACCACCATCTGGTAAGTTCATCCGATTCATAAACCAGGGTAGTGGAAGGATGTTTTTGAAGGAACAGTGTTGCTTTCTCCTGGTCGATGAGCGTATTATCGCAATAAACCTTCTGCAGACCGGTAATGTTATCCAGCGCAGAAAGATTGCTGATCCGGGTGTTGTCACAAAGAAGGAGTTTCAGGGCAGTCATGTTTTTCAACGGATCCAGGTTTTGAACAGGCATTCCTGAAATATTTAAGTATTCGACAGAAGTAAGATTGGAAATAGGTCCAAGATCGGATATTTTTGTCTGACTCAGGCGCAAGTCGCGTATCAGGGTCAGTTCCCGGATTGGGTCAACTGAAGTGACCAAAGTTTTACTTATATCTAAAACTTCAATAGCGGGAAACAAGGAGAGAATTGAAATGTCGGAGATCTGAGTCTCTTTTAACCTGAGTTCCCGTAGGTGCGTACAATAGCGGAGAGGATCAAGGTTGTTAACTGATGTACCTGAAATATCAAGAACCTGAAGGTTGTTGGTATTCCGTAAAGGCATTAGATCGCTGACCGGGGTTCCGGAAAGGTTTATTTCTTTAAGATTCGTAAGTTTTGATATAGGCTCCAGATCCGAGATATTAACATTACCTGAAAGATTCAGTTCTGTTAGATTTGTGATCTGGCTCAGGTTCCTGTAAAAACGGTTTCCGTCGATCATTACCTTCTGCCCTGCTGAAATGGCGACAGTATCGTTAAAGGATTCGATCTGGGTCATGGGTAGGTTGTCATCGGCGAACAAATCCTTTCCGAGGATGGATTTCCATCCGTCGGAAAGACTATTCCACCATTTCCGGAGGTCGCTTTTTTCGTCGAGCTTCGTGGTATACACGCTAACGATCTTAAGTTGCTGCTTGCTGTCGTCATAATTAATCTCGATATACCGTACCATGTTCGAATTGACCGAATCCCCGTTGATTGTAACACCGGCCAGGTTCCGGTTTGAAGTGACTCTGAAATAGGTTTGTCCCGACTCGCTGGTCTGAACGCTTATATCCTGAATCGTGTATAAGAACTTGACCCGTTTGAAAAAGAAATCGACATCGCTTAAGTAAGCTGGCATATCTTTAAACAACGGAACCAGGCGGTTCAGATCAAGGTCGTCTTCAACCTGAACTTCCGGATCCCAGCAGAATTTAAGGTAACTTTCTGTAACAACGATCTGTTTTTCTTTTACGGGATTCTGCTTATCGCCAAGAAAATTCAGGGTGCTTTCGAAAAACTTTATCAGTGAAGTAGCTTGCTGACGGTAGGTTTCAATCTGATCAACCGGTATTGCTCCGCCTTTTTGTTTAGACTGGGAAGAGGATTGAGTAGTTGTTTTTTTAGGTGGTATTTTTTTTTGCGGTGTGGTTTTCTTCTGAGCCCAGGATGGGGTTGTCTCAATAAGAAGACCCAATAATAATAGAATACATATCTTCCTCATACACTTCAGTTTACATGTGTATAATGTCGGACCAGCGATTTCTTTTCCGGTTCAGTCACCCGGAGCATATTTGAAATGAGCCATCCGGAATTTACATTATTCCGGTTAAAAAAGGAGACCTCAAAGTACCAGTTTGGAACCTGAAAAATATGAAATTTGACATTATTTACCGAAACGAATTTAAGGTTTTCATTTTTCATCTCAAGTACAAAAAGAGCAAGCATGTCGGGAACATAATTCTGTTCGAGATAATAGTCGATATTTTCCGGCTCTTTAAATACCTTGTGCAGGTTCATAAAGTCGAGTTCATGACTCATCGGATGGATGAAATATTTAAGGTTTGTGGTATCGTTCAAATGTGCGAACAATGATTCAAACCGGTCAAAATAGACATTCGATATTACCCATTTATAGCCGTTATTCTGTTTTTCCAGTTGGAAATATAGGATTATATTTACACTCTCTCTTTTGTAAAGAAAAGATGTAGCCACCTCGGCATACCAACCTTTCCCGTGAAAGTCTAAAAAAACGGGATTCTTTTTGTTCAGTACCTCTTCAATAAAGACAAATTTGGAATCGGTTGAGATCAATGGGCTGGAGTTATCGAAAAGGATATTGAGATATTTCTTTCTTATCTTGAAGTCGTGATATCCCTTATCTTCCTGGTAATACCGCTTCCCGGTGATATCCTCTTCCCCGTTGAACCGGAGGAAGAATTGGTTCATCTGTTTGGTTTGTGCATAGAATACCGTTTCGTCACCGGAGAAATTACCGATGGAGCCCTGCCCAAAACCAAGTAACGGAAAAAGGATACAGAAATAAAAACAAAACTCTCGCATTACTTCGAGGTTTCCTTTACGCGAATGTCTCCGAGCATAACATCCCAGAAACCAATCAGGCGGCCACCTATCTGGGTTTCCTTGCGTTTTACATAAACCGTAATATCCTTTTTAGTAGTATCCTCATAAACCAGCCCTTTTTCTTTATCAAATCCCTGGAATCGCTGATAGATCGTTATGACCCCGACATAGGTGCCGTCGGGTTGGCGTTCAAGGTCGCTGACATATTGAATTTTGTACCAGTCGATTGTAACCTTGTCATAGTTAAGTTGCATCAACCGGTCGAAGTATTGGCGTACTTTATAATAGTTTACCTGCTGGCTGTTAATGGAAGATACACCCATTTCGCTCCCTTCCATAAAAAGTTCAACTGCCCTTTCAATCACGCGCTGTGCTTCCGACCACTGGGTCTTTTTATCCCCGATGATGCTGATATATTTACTTAGATCACGGACTTTCTCAAGAGCCAGGCTGTCGATTGCCTGCTTGCGTTGTGGTGACAGGTTATCCTGTGCATTAACCATCGTTGTGGAGGCAATAATGGTGAGCATTATGATGAATGCAAATAGTGTTCTCATATAATTTATTTTTTAATTAAGTCAAGTGATTTGATTTTTCCGTTTGCATCCATCTGGATGGCATCAATTGCATTCCTGCTGACCTTTTGGTCTTTTAAGTATTGAAGGTAAAGCTGAATGGTTGTAGGTTTATCATAATCGACCATATTCCCTTCACGGCTTATGATAATCAGAACCGTTGCATCGGGTGAACTGAAATACTGAAGTGTATTTTTAATGGTATTGTCGGCCTGGGTCAGGTTTCCTGCCTTGGCGTAACCGGCAATAGTCTGAAAAGAATTTTCCAGCTGGGTTTTTATGGGGAGCGCCGCTGTGCCGGAACGCATATCCCGGATCTTTTTCTCAACCCTTTGTATGAGATCGCTGATTTCAGGTGTTGGCTGACCCATCTGGGATTTTATTTGATACAACTTCTGCTCAAGTTCATCGGCAGAAAGATTTTCCTTATTGACCAGCAGATCCATCAATTCCGTTTTGATCTGATCCATCTTTTGGGCATATTGATTGTCTCTCTCCTTAATTTGTTGTTTTACCTTCTTTTTTGCATCGGTGATCATTTGATTTAGCTGGGAATCTCCATAATTCTTCGATTCAATATTACCAACTAATTGTGATTGTTCATCCAGGCTTAAAGTAGTAGTGCCATCGATGATGGATTGTAGTTGTTGTTTGGCGTTTGCTATCTGGGCCTTTTTTTCTTTTTTCGACAACTTCCCTGAAGGTTTACAACCCTCGGAGCCGGCTACAAGCGCGGCAATCACCAGGATCACCAAAAAATGGTTCCAACTCATGGTGTTGATTTTTCTTATAATCTCTGACATACTTCGTTTATTTAAGGTTATACGGTCATTAAAATAATTAGTCATTAGTCATTTGTCATTAAGTCATTTTGTAGAAGGGGAATCTGACAACTTTAGCGTTAAGGATCTTTTCGCGGATCTTTACTTTTACAATACTTCCTTCTTTGGCAAGAGCCGAAGGCACATATCCCATCCCGATAGGGATCTTCACCGAGGGACCCATTGTGCCAGAGGTGACTTCGCCGATCTTATTTCCCATATCGTCTACAATTTCATATTCGTGACGGGGAATTCCTTTATCCACCATTTCAAATCCGACAAGACGCCGTGTAGGTCCCTCCTGCTTCTGTTTCAGCAAGGCCGGTTTATTGATAAAATCCTTGTAATCGGCAAATTTCGTTATCCATCCAAGCCCGGCTTCAATCGGAGAGGTGGTATCATTAATATCATTTCCATAGAGACAATAACCCATTTCAAGTCGCAGGGTATCCCGTGCTGCCAATCCGATCGGTTTTATTCCAGATTCTTTTCCTGCTTCAAACACTGCATTCCATATTTTAGATGCATCTTCGTTAGCCATATAAATTTCACATCCACCTGAACCGGTGTACCCGGTCGTTGCGAAGAGGATATCTTTGACACCCGCAAATGTCAGTTTCTTGAAGGTATAATATTCCATATCCATAATGGGTGTGTCGGTTAGATTTTGCATTGCTTTTAATGCAAGGGGTCCCTGGATGGCAAGCTGGGCGATCTCATCAGAAGCATTGTATAACTGAGCTCCCATCCTGTTATTTTTATTACACCATGCCCAGTCTTTATCAATGTTTGCTGCATTCACAACCAGAAGATAGGTCTGATCATCCAGCTTATATACCAGAAGGTCGTCGACAATACCTCCATGGTCGTTCGGAAAACAGGAATATTGAACCTTCCCGTTTACCAATTTTGAGGCATCATTTGAGGTAACCCACTGAATAAAATCCAGCGCTTTTGGTCCTTTCACCCAAAATTCACCCATATGAGATACATCAAAGACTCCTACCCCTTTCCGTACAGTTTCATGTTCAACGTTAATTCCTTCATATTGGATGGGCATATTGTACCCTGCAAACGGGACCATTTTTGCGCCAAGCGCTTCGTGAAATTTAGTAAATGCAGTGTTTTTCATCGTCCTTGTGTTACTGGTTCATAAACGAAACAAAATTAGGAATATTTTATTCCATTTTTAAGGTGTTTGAAATTACCGGAGTATTTTCCATTTAGCATTAATCTACCGGATGGTAAAGGTTATCAAAATATATTAGTTTTGCCTCGGGTGCTAACTGACACTTACAACCAACCACGTAATAATTTCAATGATATTGTAAAAGAAGTTGACATTTGATAATTTTTGTTTACTTTTGCCTGAAATTCAACAATCAACAAAAAAAAACCAAAAAAATGAAAAAATTTAACGCGCTATTTGTTATTGGTGTTCTTTTCCTGACCACCACATTTATTCTTTCTTCCGGCTGCAAGAAGAAAACTGACGATCCTGCTCCGACACCTTCGGCTCCAACATTCGTAGCCACTGCAATTCCTAATGGTGCCGATTACATTGAAATCGTTGCTGTTTGTACCTCGGATGACATTCTACTTACAAAAGTAACCATCAAAGATCCGTTACAGAATAGTTATGTCTATACGGGTAATCAACAACTTTGGGTTAAAGATGAATACGTTACTTTCCCGGATGTATATCTGAAACAATACGGAACCTGGAAATTAACCTTTGTCGGAAACAGATCAGTCGATGGATCATCATTTACTGCAACTGCATCCTTCTCAGTTACAGGAAAATAGTCCACGGAAACACCTAAAAAAAAACCGACCGGTTTGCCGGTCGGTTTTTTTTATTTGATTTTATCAGGATAAGGCGGGATTGGCGGTAATTCTTTCGGCCAGTTTTTAAGTTCTTCTTCCATCAGTTCAATTGCTTTACTAAGTTGCTGGTCCTCCCCTGCATATTCCTTTGCCGGATCGTTATCCACCCAAATGTCGGGTTCCACTCCCCGGCCCTCGATAATCCAGTTTTTGCCTTCGGTATCATAGGGAGCAAACTCAGGTTTTCTTAACGAACTTCCATCGACAAACGGGAGGGATCCTCGGATTCCCACAACGCCACCCCATGTCCTTACACCAATAGCCTTTCCTATCTTCAGTTTCTTGAATTGGTATGGAAATAGATCGCCATCTGAAGCCGAATACTGGTCGATCAGGATACATTTCGGTCCCCATTGCATTTCGAGTCGTCCGGGAGCAGCTTCAGTATTACGGGCCATGTTGATCATGGTCATTTCACGGGCCAGGCGCTCAATGATCATCGGAGAGACATTTCCACCTCCATTACCCCGGTCATCGATGATCAACGCCCTCTTGGTAAGCTGGGGATAGAAATACTTCACAAATTCATTGAGACCTTCCACACCCATATCCGGAATGTGGATATACCCCACCTCCCCATTTGTTGCTTCCGTAACTTTGCGGATATTGTTCTGTATCCAGGTATAATATAATAAGGAGGCTTCATCATCCACAGGAATAACAATGGATTTCCTGGTTCCTGTTTCGGAAGCAGCGTTGTTGATGGTAAGTTCAACCTGAATGCCGGCTTTATTGACGAGCGATTCATAGATATCATTCATCTCTTTTGTAGATTTCCCGTCGATGGCAATGATAAAATCACCCTCCCTGACATCGACACCTACTTCGGTAAGCGGGGAACGAACATCTTTTGTCCAATTTTCACCCTTAAAGATTTTATCGATCTTATAATAGCCCGATACATCCCTGCTGATCCTGGCTCCTAATAATCCCATCTTGATCCTTTTCGGTACCGGCTTGTCGCCTCCTTCAACGTATGTGTGTCCGGTGCTTAATTCGCCTACCATTTCCCCAAGGATATAACTAAGATCGGTACGGTTATTCACATAGGGCAAAAGTGGCTCATATTTATTCCGGATAGATACCCAATCCAATCCATGCATATTCGGAGAATAATAGAAATATTTCATTTGGCGCCATGCCTCATTATATATCTGATTCCATTCGGCCTTCAGGTCGACCATTAACTTCATGTTCGACAGGTCGACCCAATCCTTCATCTCTATCTTACCTCCCTTTGGAAGGTCGATCACACCATACTTACCGGATCCATTGACAACCATTTTTTTCGAATCTGCGGAAATTTCATAAACACCAAATTCACCGAGGTTGTTCTCCTTTTTATCCTTCAGATTAAACATCATCAGGCTTGGTTTGGTGCCACGTCCACCTTTTACATAGTATATATTTTCGCCCACGGCATTAACATTCCAATAGGTGGATGCGTCGATGGGTAAGGCCAAAATACGTCCTGTAATACCATCCACATCTACTTTTACCGTAATATCCGGTTTGGTATCACCTTCCTTTTTTACATCTTTCTTCTCACCCTTTTTGTCGGCTTTTTCATCTGCGACAGGTTTTTCTTCTTTTTTAATACTCACCTCATCATTTTCCGGGGCAAATGGATTTGTTGTTCCTTTTGCAAGTGTAATAAAATAAACACGGGACATGTCGGTATAGGCGTGGTTCCACTCAGTCCAGCTGTAAATCGGGTTAAAATCACGGTTCGAGGTGAGTAACAGGTATTTCCCATCATTGCTAAATGAGGGATTTCCGGCATCATACCATCCGTCGGTAACCGGGTACTTATTCTTTGAAGCCAGTTCATAGATAAATACCTTTGATGAAGCCCTTCGTTCCGGATAGATGTACGTAATCCATTTACTATCGGGAGACCAGTTATACTCATTAAATTCCCAGCTTTTTGCCTGATCCACCAGGGTTATTTCCCTGGTATCGATATCCACATACTGCAATCTGAGCATCTTATCCGACCACAGCAGTTTTTTACTATCGGGCGACCATTTTACTGAATATTTATAGGTATCGCCATTTTTTGTGATCCGAACCGGGGAGGATGATCCATCCTGCTTCACCAGCCATATCTCGTCTTCACCGGTGCGATCGGAAATAAATGCAACATTTTGACCGTCGGGAGACCAGGCAACATCCCGGTCATGTACTCCCGGCGTCTGGGTCAACCTCTTGGTGATACCCGTTTTAGCCGGGACAGTCCAGATGGTTCCCCGGGCATCGAAAGCTACGCGTTTACCGTCTGGAGCCAGAGAAAAGCTGTTGATAAACTTACCGGCGTCTTTGATCATATCGCGCCCGGTAATAAAGTCGTTGGCAATACGGATTGTCACCTTCGTCGCTTTCTGAGTTGCAAGATCAAAAAGATAAATAAAACCTCCATTCTCAAAAACGATGGAATTATCACCAAGAGAGGGAAACTTGATATCGAACTCTTTAAAATCCGTTACTTTTTGTGTTTCTTTTGTATTCATGTTATAACAAAAAAGGTTGACAGGCTGTTCCCGTTCCGAAACAAAATAAATCTTATCGCCGGTCCACATCGGGAAGATATCCTGAATTTGATTATTTGTTATATTCTCCGTTTGCCTGGTTTTAAAATCATATATCCATATGTCGTCGGCCATACCTCCTTTATAATATTTCCAGGTACGGAATTCCCTGAAAACACGGTTATAGGCGAGTTTCGTTTTATCCGGAGAGAAACTGCAGAAACCTCCACAGGGAAGCGGAAGTTCTTCGGGTAGTCCGCCTTTTATGTTGGCCAGAAAAAGTTGTCCCTTGAAATCGTTGAAGGTCTGTTTACGGGAACGGAAAACAATGTTCTCATTATCCTTCCAGGTCATCACAATGTTATTTGGTCCCATCCGGTCTGCAATATCATCGCGGCCAAGGGTTGCGGTATAGGTTATCCGCTTAGGAATTCCTCCTTCAGCAGGAATTAGGTATACTTCGGTATTTCCGTCATATTGTCCGGTAAAGGCAATCTGTTTGCCATCCGGTGAAAACCGGGCGAACATCTCATACCCGTCTTCATCGTTGGTCAGTTTACGTGCAAGGCCGCCTGCTTTGTCGACCGTATAGAGATCACCGGCATAGGTAAATACAATCTGGTTCCC
>Ga0172368_10002076_pt1 | contig 26212 bp, 25 predicted proteins | sample Lak11m_FD_114540 | JGI IMG/M metagenome (GOLD analysis project Ga0172368, IMG submission 114540) | Freshwater microbial communities from Kabuno Bay, South-Kivu, Congo - kab_022012_11m | ecosystem: Environmental > Aquatic > Freshwater > Lake | place: Democratic Republic of the Congo: South-Kivu...
CTATCGCCTACTAAAAATTTTAAGGCAACAATTGATGCCATAGGAAGTTATGATTTTAAGGCAAGTGACCTTTTTATTGAATTCCGGCTCAAAAACGTGCCCTATATAAAAGACCTCGGCACATTATATGGCACCCTGAAATTACACAAGAAACTCAATCTCTCTCAAGGTGAAGCCCCTACAGATTTATTGGACATAACAATTACCTCTCCAAGGGTACTCCTGGTGGCAGAGTCCAGTATTATAAATAATCATGGCAAAACAGAGATACGCGGAAAAATTATCGCACCTTTCATAAAAACCGACAAATACCAGTTGAATAATATTAACTCTGAAATAGCGCTTATCGGGGATAAGCTTTATATTTATCATTTATTAGCTGATTTTCATAAAGGCGTTTTGCGCCTGGATAGCTACATGGACCTGGATAACCCAATGCCGCCTTTTTCCATTAATGCAAATATCAACGACATGGATGTATTTGATTTTTCCACCAAATCTTCCATTGTAAAAAAAGATGTAAGCGGTACGTGCAACGCAAATATCAAGCTTAAAGGCATTATGGGAGCTACTAATTCCATTTATGGAAAATCATGGGTTGAAATAAAGAACGCCAACCTTTGGGAAACAAACCTGTTTAAAGGCGTTGCCGCAGTCCTGTTTATCCCAAAATTAGATAATGTTGTTTTTACTTATACATCCGGCTCTTTCCAGATAAAAAACAGCCGCTTCTATACTGATAATTTCAAGCTGGTAAGCAACGAAATGATATTGGACATAAAAGGAAGCCTGGGATTCGACAATACAGTGGACGCCGCTGTAAAGATACGCCTGAAAAAAGAACTAATACTGGAATCCACATGGCTTTCAAAAATATCCAGCATCCTGCTGGAAAGCGCCGGCTGGTTTATGGGAAGCGTTAAAATCACAGGCAACATGGAAGACCCTGCATTTACCGTGAATCCTGTCGGCGTGGGGAATATTTTTGACAAGGTTAAACAAACTATAGATAAAGTGAAAGATATTTTGAGATAATATTTTTTGCTTTGGACAGGGCTTTGCTTCTGTGGCTGATTTTATTTTTCTGGACGGCGCCCATCTGGGCAAAGGTCTTCTTGTAACCATCCGGTATAAACACCGGGTCATAGCCGAAACCATTATCCCCTTTTGATTCAAAACCTATTTTACCGCTGCATCCGCCTTCAGCTATTCCGATAATCCTGCCTTTATCTGCTACAGCTATCACGCATTTAAAACAGGCTTTTCTTTTGGCAGGCGGGACATCTTTCAAAAGCCTGAGCAATTTCTCATTATTGCTCTTATATGTCGCTCCTTTTCCTGAAAATCTTGCAGAATAAACTCCTGGATCGCCGTTTAAAAACTCTACCTCCAGGCCTGAATCATCTGCCACTGCAAACTTTTTAAGGAATCTTGAAATTTGAACTGCTTTTTTTCTGGCATTTTCCTCAAGCGTACTGCCGTCTTCTATGACATCAGGCACGCCTTCAAATGAATTCAGCGAAAAGACATTTACAGGAAGGCCTTTAAGAAGCGCTTTTATCTCTCTGAGCTTATCTTCATTTCTGGTTGCAACCACTAGTTCCATATTATAATTTGATTAGTTTTTTCTGAAAGCCGATCAGGTCGTCTATGCCGCTCTTGGCAAGAGCTATAAGATCGTTCAAATCTTTTGCGGAAAACGGCTTTTTCTCAGCTGTACCCTGGACTTCAACCATTTTTTCAGCGCCTGTCATGATAATATTCATATCCACTTCAGCACCTGAATCCTCTTCGTAATTCAGATCCAGGCATTTTTCGCCGTTAACAATCCCGACGCTTATAGCAGCCACGTAATCTGTAAGAGGTATTGAATCTATCAACTTTTTGTTTTTCAATTTTACCAGCGCGTCTGCCAGCGCAATAAAACTCCCTGTGATACTGGCTGTACGCGTGCCGCCGTCCCCTTGTATCACGTCGCAGTCAATCCAGATAGTCCTCTCGCCTAATTTTTTTAACTCAGCGATGGAGCGCATGCTTCTTCCTATAAGACGCTGTATCTCCTGAGTCCTGCCGCTCTGTTTGCCCCGGGAAGCTTCCCTGTCTATTCTGGATTTACAGGAACGCGGCAGCATGCCGTATTCCGCCGTTATCCATCCTGAGCCGGTATTTCTTAAAAATGGCGGGACCTTGTCTTCCACAGAAGCGCTGCATATAACCTTGGTATTACCCATCTCTATCATGCAGGAACCTTCTGCAAATTTAAGGACATTTCTTTTAATCTTCACCTTTCTCATCTGATCTAGTTTTCTTCCATCTATTCGCATATCCCTCCCCACCTCAACCGCGCAGGTTGCCGTACGGTAAACTGCGCGGTTTATTTACGGTTTATCTATAATACACCGACTATTGCGGGAAAATTTTCAACTGTTAATCTATAAATTGCCTCAGGCCCTAAATCTTTATACGCTATTACTTCAGCTGATTTCACTTTTTCCGATAAATACGCCCCTGCGCCGCCTATTGTAACAAAATATACTGCTCCATGTTTTTTTATCGCTAGATTTACTTCTTCTGACCTTTCGCCCTTACCTACCATTCCTATAAGCCCATATTTTAATAATAAAAGCGTGAAAGGATCCATCCTGGAACTTGTAGTAGGGCCGCATGAGCCAATAACTCTTCCGATTCGGGCAGGCGTAGGCCCTGTGTAATATATTGTTTCGCCTTTTAATAAAACAGGAATTTTTTTGCCTGATTTCAGGGTATCTGCAAGCCTTTTATGCGCGGCGTCCCTTGCGGTTAAAACCGTGCCGCTAAGCAAAACCATTTCTCCCTGTTTAAGAGTTTTTATAATATTTTTTGTAAGAGGTAAAATTATTTTTTTCATCACACTAACCTTTTCCCGTTCGGCGAATGGGAATGGTAAGATATTATATAGTTGCTTCCGCAGAGCGGGTAGCATGGCAGCTTATATTTACGGCAACAGGCAATCCTGCTATGTGCGTCGGATAAGTTAATACGCTCACGCCGAGAGCTGTGGTGTTGCCTCTGACGCCTGCCGGACCGATCTTTAGATTATTTACTTTTTTCAATACACTTTTTTCAAGCTGTGCAATATGTTTATATTCATTACTTCTTCCAAGTGGCCTGAATATTGCTTCTTTTGAAAGAGATACTGCCTTATCTAATGTTCCGCCCATCCCGATACCTATATATACAGGCGGACATGGCCTGGAGCCTGCTTCTTTTACAGTATCTACAATAAACTCTTCTATGCTTGAAACAGGATCAGTGGGCTTAAACATCCTGATTTTACTTACATTTTCGCAGCCAAAGCCCTTAGCCACAACCTTTATATTGATCTTGTTTCCGGAAACTATGTCAGTATAGATAATAGGCGGCAGGTTTGTGTTTGTATTTTTTCTTATTAACGGATCATTCACAACTGAAGACCTGAAATAGCCTTCTTTATACGCAAGCGCTACGCCCTTAGCAACTGAATTTTTAAGATTCCCCTTTACAACCAAAGACTGGCCTACTTTCAGATACACAACTGCCATGCCCGTATCCTGGCATATGGCCAGCATTTTCTTTTTAGCGATAGACGCGTTTTTAATAATCACGCTCAGGCAGTATCTGGCTTTTTCGCTGGTTTCCTTTTTCCTCGCAAGCTTGAGGCCGGAAAGTATATCAGGCCTTAAAGATGTGTTTGCCTTGATAAACAAATCCTTTACTGCATCTTGTATTAATTTGGAATCTACTATCCTGGTCATTTTACACCTGATATTTTATGAACCTGTGGTATTAATCTTACATTATCCAATCTGAAACCTGACAAGCCTAAGAATTCCCGGGCCTTTTTTATTTTTTGTATCCTGTTATTGATGGTTACAGGCTGAAGTATAAAAAATACAGCCTTATTTATTTTTTCTATTATAGATACTGCTTTTTTTATATCGAATGCCGTGGTTTTATCCGTAATAACCGATTTTACAAAAACTTTTTTTCTGCTAGCTGCTTTAAGAAAATCAAGATGCTTTTTCCAGCAAGCCCTGCCTCCGGTAGAAGACGGAAGTTTGATATCCATACTTATTATATCTAAAAAATCAATAATCTCCAAAAGTTTATTTTTTAATGTGCCGTTAGTTTCGAGATATACAATAAATCCTTTTTTCTTTAACTGCGGCAAAGTTTCTTTTAAAAAATCTGCATATAGAAGCGGCTCCCCGCCTGTAAGAGTTACTACAATATTTTTTTCTTTTACTATGGCAGCTATAAGGCGTCCCGGCGAATATTCTTTAAATTTATTTTTCTTGCGTTCATCACAATATCCGCAGCTTAGGTTGCATCCATAAAACCTGACAAATGTCTGAACCTGGCCAACATACACCCCTTCCCCCTGAATAGAACTAAATATCTCTAAAATCCTAGCCCTCATACCCATAATGTTGACAAACTAACAATGTCAGTTTTGTCAAGATGTTGCGGTTTGAAACCCTTTTTTCCGTAGCCTGCAGGCATCGCATACTCCGCAGGGTTTCCGTCCGCCTTTATAACAAGACCATGTAAGATTAAAATCTACGCCAAGCTGCCTGCCAAGCTTTACAACCTCTTCTTTTGTCTTGTACAGTAACGGCGCAACTATCTTTATACCTTTTAGTTTTGTGGCTTTTTTAAACAATTCATTAAACACCTTATAATACTCAGGCCTGCAGTCAGGATAACCTGAAAAATCTACTGCGTTCGCTCCTATAAAAACTGCGTTTGCGCCTATCGCCTCAGCGTAAGAAAGCGCAAAGCTCAAAAAAATAGTATTCCTGGCAGGGACGTAGGTAGCCGGGATTTTCCCTTCCCCTGAAATATTTCTATTTTCAGGGATTTCAATATTTCTATCCAGAAGCGCGCTTTTTTTCCAAGGCAGGGATATTTTTAAAACAATGTGCTGAGATTTTGCAGCTTTAGCCAGGACTTTAGCGAACAGGATCTCTTTTTTATGACGCTGGCCATAGTCAAATGTAAGGCAGCTTGTCCTGTACCCATATTTTTTTGCAATAAAAAGAGTAACGGCTGAATCCATTCCGCCTGAAAGTAAGACTACTGCTTTTTTGTTCATATTTATAAATACTCTTCTCGACTTCGTCCGAAGAATATTGTACGAACGAGCCCCTCAGCTTCGCTCGGGATAAACTCCGCAAGTCGAGAACTCTACGCCCTCGGGTGAACTTTATCGTAAATAGCTTTCAGCCTTTCAGTGGTTACATGTGTATATATCTGTGTGGTGGAAAGATTTGCATGCCCTAAAAGCTCCTGCACACTCCTTAAATCCGCACCTCCGTCCAGCATATGGGTTGCAAAAGAATGCCTCAATGAATGCGGAGAAATATTCTCATTAAGGCTGGTTTTCCGGATATATTTATCAACTATCCGCCTTACAGCTCTATCGCTTACACGGCGTTTGCTCTTATTAAGGAATACCGGTTTTTTTTCATTTATATCTGTTACCTTGATTTTTTCAAAATAAGCTTTGATAGCCCTCAGCGCCCTGTCTCCTATAGGCACAAGTCTTTCTTTCCTGCCTTTTCCAGTCACTTTCAACACCCCGCCTATAAAATCAATATCCTCTTTATCCAGGCCTACAAGCTCGCTCACCCTTATACCTGTTGAATAAAGCGTTTCGAGAATTGCCATATCCCTGAGGCCCGTATCATCGCCAGGATCAGGAGATTCCAAAAGTTTTACAGCGTCATCTGCGCTTAAAAATAAAGGTAACTTCTTATCTATCCTGGGAGTTGAAAGGCTTGCTGCGGGATTGGCTTTTATATGCCCTTCCCTGTAAAGAAATTTAAAAAAGCTCCTGAGGCAGGCCATTTTCCTGGCTACGGAACGTTTTGAAAAATTTTTCTCTTTCAGCCTGGCCAAAAAAAGCCTCACGTCCAAGTGAGTAATCTGTTCTATAGGCTTATCTTTTATTGATTCGCTGAATTCTCTGAGGTCTATCTTGTAGTTAGTTACGGTATGGCCTGAAGCGTTTTTTTCAATCTCAAGATAATTTATAAATTTATGGACAAATCTATCAAGCATCTTCTCCCTCTAGTGCTGAACTATCTTCACCGTCCTGGGAAGGAAGCCTGCGGGATATATGATGACAATTTGGATATTTGGAACAGCCATAAAAATGCCTGCCTCCTTTTGAACGGCGTTCAACAAGTGTCCCTTCACAGTTTGGTTCAGGGCATTTCACACCCGTAGATATGGCTTTAGCAAACCTGCAGTTAGGAAAATCGGAACAGCTTAAAAACCTCCCAAGCCTGCCCCACTTTATAACCATAGGTTTGCCGCATGTCTCACAAACCTCTGAGGTTCTTACAGCCTCGCCTTTTACTTTGCGCATATTCAATTTTGCATGTTCCATGTCTTTCTCGAAAGGCGTATAGAATCTTTTAAGAACCTCCGCGCTTTTTTGTCTTCCTTCCTCTATCTCATCCAGCTCTTCTTCCATTTTGGCTGTAAATTCCATATCCAGAATTTTAGGGAAGCTCTTTATCAGGAGGTCTGTAACCACCATGCCTAGATCGGAAGGACAAAAATATCCTTCTTTCCTTTTCACATAATTGCGGGCGATGATAGTCTGGATAATAGGCGCATACGTGCTCGGCCTTCCGATTCCGTCTTCCTCCAAAGCTTTTACAAGAGAAGCATCCGAATATCTTGGAGGAGGTTTTGTAAAGTGCTGGCTTGGATTAAGTTTTAAAAGGTCCAGCATCTCTCCCGCCTCTAAAGAAGGGAGGATTTTTTCTTCCTCTTTCTCTTCTTCGTTTTCTTCGTAAACAATGCTGAAACCCTGGAATATCTTCTGGGAACCGTTGGCTTTAAAAATACATCTGCCCGCTCTTATCCCAACGCTGACTACGTTAAACACAGCAGGCGTCATCTGGCTGGATATAAAACGATTCCATATCAATGTATAAAGCTTATACTGGTCTACTGTAAGAAATTCCTGTATGCTGCTTGGCTCTCTCAATGGCAATGCAGGCCTTATTGCTTCATGAGCCTCCTGGGCGCTTTTCTTTGATTTGTACACGTTTGGAGCGCTAGGTGCAAATTCAGGGCCGTATTTTTCAAGTATGTAGTTTTTTGCAAAATCCTGCGATTCCTTTGATAACTTAACAGCGTCTGTGCGCATGTAAGTTATAAGGCCTACGTTTCCCTCGCTTCCTATGGGCAGGCCTTCATATAATTGCTGTGCCACCTTCATTGTTTTAACGGCCTGGAATCTGAGTTTATAAAACGCCTCCTGCTGAAGCTTGGAGGTTATAAAAGGCGGCTGGGCATATTTTCTTTTTTCCTTTTTCTCGACCTTCTCTACTATAAACTTTTCCTTTTCAAGCTCAGCTACCAGGCTCATAGAATTGCTTTTATTCTTAAGGTCTATTTTTTTATCTTCTATCTTATCCAGTTTGGCAATAAATTTAGAATTTCCCAAGTTTTTCTTCTTCAGTTCCGCCTCTATGTCCCAGTATTCTTCCGGTACAAAAACGTGAATTTCATTCTCTCTGTCCACCACAAGCCTCACTGCAACTGACTGGACCCTGCCTGCCGAAAGGCCTCTGCCAACCTTTCTCCATAATAGCGGGCTGATGCTGTAACCCACCAGCCTGTCCAGTGTCCTTCTTGTCTGCTGAGCGTCCACCATATTCATATCTATTTTGCCGGGTTTATCGATCGCCGCTTCTATTGCAGTCCTTGTGATCTCATGAAACGCAATCCTGTAGATTTTTTTCTTATTGCCGAAAAGATTTGCAAGATGCCAGCTTATCGCCTCTCCTTCCCTGTCAGGATCTGTTGCCAGGAATATGCTGTCTACGTCAGCTGCCTCTTTTTTCAACGCATCCACCATCTTTTTCTTGCCGGGTATCATTATATACTCAGGGGTAAAATCTTTTTCTATATCAATACCCATCTTGGACTTAGGAAGGTCCATTATATGCCCCATTGAAGAAGTGACAATAAAGTCTTTGCCGAGTATCTTATTTATAGTACTGGCCTTTGCAGGCGATTCAACAATGACAAGTGATTTGGCCATCTAAGCTCTCCATTCTAGATTTTAACAAAATTTTTACCGGGCAGTTGTTTTGTAAATTTCTTTATTTCCAGTTTTAATAATATCCCGGCGATTCTATTAAACCCTATACCGCTTTCCCGGCATATATCATCGATATATTTAGGATCGCTGGATAATAAAGTATATACCAAACTTTCATCTTTGTCCAATACATTACTTGCTGCGCTTACCGCTGGGCAACTTCGCAAGTTGCCCAGGTTAAGCTCCTCAAGTATGTCTTCAACCCCTTGAGCTAATTTGGCACCTTGCTTTATAAGCCTATTAGTACCTTTTGAAGTCATAGAATCCACTTTTCCAGGAACCGCAAGAACTTCCCTGCCCTGCTCTAAAGCGCAATCGCATGTAATAAGCGCTCCGCTTTTTTCAGCCGCTTCCACGCACACAACCCCTAAAGAAAGTCCGCTTATGATCCTGTTCCTTCTGGGAAAATTCCCCTTATTGGGCATCATAGCCATTGGAAATTCGCTGATCACAGCCCCTGATTCAGAAATCTTTTCAGCCAGATCTATATTCTCTTCAGGATAAACATTAGCAAGCCCGGAACCTAAAACCGCTATTGTTCTCTTCTTTGCCTTTAACGCGCCTTTATGAGCGCTTGAATCAATGCCTCTGGCAAGCCCGGAAACTACTGTAACGCCGTGCGAAGCTAATTCAAATCCGAGCTTCTCAGCTGTCTCGAGCCCGTAAAAAGATGCTAAACGCGAACCAACTATTGCAATTGCCAGTTTATCCTCAGGCATAATATTGCCTTTGACATACAAAACAACAGGCGGGTCATATATATTTTTCAGGTTTTCAGGATAATCCCTATCTAAAAAAGTAATAATTTTTACGCCGTGTTTACCGATCAACTTCATCTCTTTCTCTAAATTTACCTTTTTAATTGCCTGCGGCAGAGCGCTAGCTAATACAGGCCCGATCTTTTCTACTTTCCCAAGCTCATCTTCGTTTGTTTTGAAAATCCTGTCCAGCGAACCGAAGTGCTTCAAAAGCGCTTGAGTTCTGACACTGCCTATATCATCTACCATATTAAGGACAAGCAATTTTTCTGTATTATTCATAATAATATAAACTATAACAGATGCCTGTTTAATAGTCAAACCGCATCTAACCACAGATGAAAACCAATTTAATGCCTCTACTATATAAGACACATCTGGAGGCGATTTTCTTTCAAAAATCTTTAAACAACTTTACAAAACTTACATTGTCAGTTTGTAAAGTTGTTTAGGGGAGATTATATGGGCTGATGATTTAATATTAAGGAAAGAAGCTTTAAGAGACGCTTTGTTAGCTGACAACAAATGTTATTATTTTTAAAACTACGTCATCTATGCTTAAATTATCAGTGTCTATGCTATAATCCGCTTTATTGTAATAAAGCTCCCTTTTCGCAAGAAGATCTTCTATCCGCTTCTTAGGATCCGGGACATTCAGAAGCGGCCGGGTCTTCAGGCCTTTTGTCCTCTTCAGGATAGTTTCAGGGGACGCCTTAAGGCAAATTATAATGCCGTTATTTTTTAGATTATTAAAATTATCCTCGTCTATAATTGCGCCGCCTCCTGCGGATATAATAATGTTCTCGCGCTTAGCAGCTTCTTTTATCACCTCTTTTTCAACTAACCTAAAATACGGCTCTAGCTTTTTCTCAAATATATCCTTAATAGGCATCTTTTCTTTTGCCTCTATCATGTCATCTGATTCCAAAAAATCTCTATTAAGTTTCTTCGCCAATAGTTTTCCGACAACGCTTTTGCCTGTTCCCATAAATCCGACTAAAATTATATTTTTCATATCAGCTTTGGCTCGGAAAATTACGCGACTTCTTCGCTTACTTTATATTTTTAACCCGGCTATATAACCTTTGTGATTTCTTTTTATCTCCGCAATATTGTCTTCGCCGAATTTTTCCAAAAACACCTTAGAGATAACAAAAGCCATCATTGCTTCTCCCACCACTCCTGCAGCAGAAACAGCGCACACATCAGACCTCTCCGCAGAAGCCTTCGCCGGTTTCTTCGTATCAATATCTATTGATTTCAACCCGTCCATCAGTGTGCTTATAGGCTTCATATAGCCGCGCGCTATAATATCTTCGCCGTTTGACATGCCGCCTTCTATACCCCCGGCATTATTAGTATTTCTGTATATGCCTTTTTCTTTGGAATAAAAAATTTCGTCATGCACCTCTGAGCCAAACTTTGAACTGCATTCCACAGCATTCCCTATTTCTACCCCTTTAATAGCAGGTATGGACATGATAGCTTCTGCAATACCGGCATCTAAACGCTTATCCCAGTGAACGCAGCTTCCTAAGCCAGGGGGCGCTCCTTTAACCACTACTTCAAATACGCCGCCAAGGGTATTTTTTGATTTTACAGCTTCGTCTATTTTATCCTTTATCGATTTTTCAGATTTAGCCCCCCCTATCATCAGAACCCGGCTCGTAATACTCATATTAAACTCTTCTAATAAAACCTTACATATTGCGCCGATGCTTACTCTAGCAGCCGTCTCTCTCGCAGAAGCCCTTTCAAGCACGCACCTTGCGTCATTAAATCCATATTTAAGCATACCCGCCATATCTGCATGGCCAGGCCTTGGGTTTTTTACAGCTGGCAATTTATCTATGCTGAAATCTTTGTTTTCAATAAAGACAGCTATAGGACTTCCTATAGTTACACCTCTTATCAGGCCTGAAAGTATTTTAGCCCGATCATGCTCTATTTGCATCCTTTGGCCCCTGCCATAACCAAACTGTCTTCTCTTAAGCTCTTTATTTATATCGCTCACGTCTATTCTCATGCCAGCCGGCATACCTTCTAATATGCCTACAAGAGCTTCCCCATGTGACTCTCCAGCAGTTAAAAATCTTAACATCTTTTCCTCCTTCTTCTTTCAAAATCTCCATCTTAAAAACTTGACAAAACTAACATTGTAAGAATGTCAAGTTTTTCAGGGGATTAGTAAGCTTAGGATTTTATGGCCCCAAACCATAGCGACAAAACTGGCTAAGGAAATATACGGGCCGTAGGGTATTGTATCTTCTTTTTTTACAAGCTTTATGTAAATTCCTATAGGCGTTCCGAAAAAAGGCGCTAAAAAGAAGATAAGTACCGCCAATTTCCATCCCAGAAATGCCCCGATCATCGCCATGAGTTTAACATCGCCTCCGCCCATACTTTCTTTTTTAAATGCGAGGTGGCCTAATACTCCCGTGAGATATATCAATCCTCCTCCGGTTAAAGCCCCTATTATAGAATTTAAAAAAGCTCTCTTCCAGGTAATAGCGCCCATGAGGCCTGGAAAAACTACGCTCAGGATAATCCCGATAAATATACCGACAAGACTTATCCTGTCAGGTATTATCTGGAACTCCAAATCTATAAAAGTAACAACTATAAGACTGAACGCTAACAAACTATAGATCCAGAATATATAATTGAATTGAAAATTAGCGAATAAAATAAGAAAACATACGGCGCTTATTAGCTCCACAAAAAAATAACGTCGAGAAATCATCGCCTTACAGGACCTGCACCTGCCCCTAAGTAAAACATAGCTCAATAAAGGTATATTATCGTACCACTCTATGGGCTTTTTACACAAGACGCAATGCGAACCAGGAAAAATCAAAGATTCATTCCGCGGTATCCTGTATATGCATACATTGAGAAAACTGCCGATAATTAAACCAAAGACAAAAATCAATAAATATATCATAGTTTTCCCGCTTCGTAAACGTAAACTTTACAAAACTGACATTGTTACAATGTCAAGTTTATGGTTTGATAGCGGCGGTTAGGGCCTTTCTCATAATTTCTATCGGCGCATTTTTTCCTGTCCAAAATTCAAACGCATGGGCGCCTTGATATAAAAGCATACCTAAACCGCCTGAACAGCACAGCCCTAGCGACTTTGCGTCTTTAATTAATTCGGTCTCTCTATTATAAATCACATCGTATACGGATAAATCTTTATGGAGTAATTTCTTATCTATGACCGGCAGGTCTCCTTCTTTCATGCCTACAGGAGAGGCATTTACCAATAACTGGCTGGCTTTTATTTTTTCTTTTAATTGCTCAATAGATATGAATTCTATTTTTTTCTTTACTATGTCTTGCAAATTTTTCGGCAATTTTAAAAAATGTTCCTTAGTAGAGTTGACCTGGGCATTGTTTATATCGCATACATATATCTTATTAATTCCAATATCTTTCCAGCTAAGCGCAGCTATAATCGCCCGGCCGGCACCGCCACAACCTATAATCAATGCATTCTTGCTCTCTGCATCAAATCTTAAATCTTCTTTTAATGCAGCCTGAAAACCCAAAACATCTGTATTCCAATACTCTAAAGTATTTGCTGTTCTTTTAACTGTGTTTACAGCTCCTGTCAATATAACATTAAATTGCGTATGCCTAACTGGTAACTGCAACTTCTCCAGTATTTCCCTTGCTTTTATTTTATGCGGCACGGTTATATTAAAACCAGCTACATCTTTTCTATTGAGAATAAAATCTTTCAGCTTTTCAGGCCTTACCTCAAATAATTCATATTCCGCATCAATGCCAAGCTCTTTAAACGCAGCATTATGCATTGCAGGCGATAAACTATGTTTTATAGGCCAGCCGACAACACCGTATATATTCATTATTTTACCCCTCGCTGAAAAGTCTCGGGTATAAATCCAGATATGAATAAGGTTGATTCGGGATTCGCTCTAATAAACTTCGCGGTAAAAGATTTCACAGCTATAAAACCGCGGCGCTTCATTTCTAGTTTAGCAGATCAAAGACTTGCTTTGCGCGAGCGGTTGAAAATCAGTTTATTTACCGCGTTCATATACGCCTTTGCGCTGGCCTCTATGATATCCGTAGATGTACCCCTGCCAGAGACTTCGTCTTTGTTGGATTTAATTCTGACCGTAACTTCGCCAAGCGCGTCTTTGCCGCCGGTAATAGATTTCAGGGAATAATCCAGGAGTTTGAATTTCAGGCCTGTTATAGCGTCGATGGCTTTATAGCACGCATCCACAGGGCCGTCTCCGGAAGAAGACTTCTTTAATAATTTCGAACCTTTCTTGAGGCCTATCATAGCTTTTGGAGTAACTTTATTTCCGCTGATTATATTCAAATCTTCAAGGCGGTAAGTTTCAGGTATAGACACTATACCATCCTCAACGATTGCTAACAAATCTTCATCGAATATCTCTTTTTTCTTATCTGCAAGGGATTTAAACCTCTCAAACGCCTTTAATAATTCTTTGTCATCCAGCTCAAAGCCGAGTTTCCGCAGCCTGTCATTGAAAGCATGCCTGCCCGAATGTTTTCCCAGGACAAGCCTTGTTCCTCCAAATCCAACATCCTGGGGTTTTATTATTTCGTAAGTAGAGCTTTTTTTCAGCATTCCATCCTGATGAATGCCTGATTCGTGGCTAAAAGCGTTCTGGCCCACTATCGCCTTATTCGGCTGGACAACAATACCGGTGAGTTTGCTGACAAGGCGGCTGGTTTTGTAAATTTCTTTTTTATTTATAGAGGTTATTACCCCGAATATATCCTTGCGCGTATCAAGAGCCATTACTATTTCTTCCAGCGAAGCATTGCCAGCCCTTTCTCCGATGCCGTTAATAGTACATTCTATCTGCTCCGCCCCATTTTCGATTGCTGAAAGAGAATTGCTGACGCCCATGCCCAGGTCATTGTGACAATGCACACTGATAACAGCTTTATTTATATTAGGGACTCTTGTTTTTATGTCTTTAATAAGAGAGCCGAATTCGATCGGTATTGCATAGCCTACAGTATCAGGTATATTTACGGTTTTTGCGCCGGCTTTTATAACAGCTTCCACAACCTTGCAAAGAAAATCTCTGTCTGAACGCGAAGCGTCTTCTGGAGAAAATTCCACATCGTCGCAGAAGTTACGGCCATACCCCACAGCCCAGGAGGCAAGTTTCAATATCTCAGATTCAGCTTTCTTCAGTTTATACTGCATGTGAATCTTTGAGGTGGCAAGAAAAATATGAATCCTCGGCCTTCTGGCAGGCTTCACAGCTTCTGCACAAGTTTCAATATCCGCTTTTATAGACCTTGCAAGAGCGCAGATAGAAGCGCCTTTTATCGTGCCGGCTACTTTGCGGACAGCGCTGAAATCGCCTTTTGAAGCAACCGGAAAACCAGCTTCGATAACATCAACACCCAGCCTTACGAGCTGCCTGGCTATTTCTATTTTAGAATGCACGTCCAGGCTAGCTCCAGGCGATTGTTCGCCGTCCCTTAAAGTTGTGTCAAATATAATTATTTTTTTCATCTTACACATCTGGTCAACCTGTCAGGTTACCCATATGGGTAACCTGACAGGTTGACCAAGGTTCCTAGTTTATTTCTTCATCCAGGGCATCATTTCTCTAAGCGACTTACCCACTGCCTCGATCTGATGCTCATCACCTTCTTTTAACAGCTTGTTAAAATTCGGCCTTCCTGCCTCATTTTCCTTGATCCACTCCCTTGCAAATCTGCCTTTCTGGATTTCCTTTAAAATCTTTTTCATCTCTTTTCTGGTTCTCTCTGTAATAACCCTTTTGCCGCGGGACAGATCCCCGTAGCACGCAGTATTTGAAACTTTTCTTCTCATCCCGGAAATACCGTACTCCTGAATAAGATCCGTGATAAGTTTTAATTCGTGCAGGACTTCAAAATACGCAATCTCAGGCTGATACCCTGCTTCTATTAATGTATCAAATCCCGCTTTTATTAATTCGCTTGTTCCGCCGCATAAAACTGCCTGCTCTCCAAAAAGGTCTGTTTCTGTTTCTTCTTTAAAAGTTGTTTCTATTACGCCTGCCTTAGACGCGCCTAATCCCTTTGCGTAAGCTAAAGCCAATTTTAAAGCATTGCCTGTAGCATCCTGGAATACCGCAACTAAAGAAGGGACGCCCTTGCCTTCTTCAAACATCTTTCTTACCAACGCTCCAGGGCCTTTCGGAGCTACCATAAATACGTCTACATTCTTCGAAGGCTTTATCTGTTTAAAATGAATATTGAATCCGTGGGAAAAACATAACGCCTTTCCTTTTTTCAGGTTAGGCTTTATATATTCCTTATATACCTTGGCTTGCACGTGGTCCTGAGTAAGTATCTGTATTATATCTCCGAGTTTTGCTGCCTCGCCGACTGCTACGGGCTTAAAACCATCCTGCACCGCAAGTTTATAATTATCCGTACCTTCCAGTTCGCTCACGATTACATCTATGCCGCTATCCCGTAAATTCAAGGCCTGGCCTCTGCCCTGAATTCCATATCCTATAATAGCCACTTTCTTGCCTTTAAGGATATTCAAATCCGCATCCTTGTCATAATAGATTTTTAACATCATAACCTCCCTTTTTTATTTAGTTATTGCGATACGCCCGCTTCTAACCAGCTCTTTTATCCCAAATTGCTTTAAGCTGTTCAAGAATTCCCTGATCTCATCCTGGTCTCCCATCATCTCGATAATAGCAGTGTCATCTAGCCGTTGAATTGCTTTTGCGCCGGTCTTATTCAAGACTCCATCTAATCTGGATTTATCCTTTGAGGAATAACCAACCTTCACCAGCACAAGCTCTCTGTCAACATGGCCTTTCTTGGTAAAATCAGTAACAATGATAACATCTATCAGCTTATTGAGCTGCTTTTTTATCTGCTCCAGCACCTTCTCATCTTCCGCTTCCACCACCATTGTCATATAAGAAATAGTGGGGTCAAAGGTTTCTGATACTGCAAGAGATGCTATGTTATAGCCACGCGCGCTGAATAGGCCTGCTACTCGGGCCAGTACTCCGAATTTATTCTCAACTAAAACTGATATAGTGTGTCGCATTATGCCAGCCCTTCTATCATCCTGTTTAATGCCTCTCCCGCCGGGACCATGGGAAATACATTCTCTTCTTCCTCTACCTTAAAATCAATAAATACGACATTATCTATGGAAATCGCTTTTTCAATTGCACTGCGGACATCTTCATTTTTCGTAACGCGGATTCCGACAGCCCCGTAACTCTCGGCAAGTTTAACGAAATCAGGATTGGTCAGAGTGGTATAGGAATATCTCTTTTTATAAAATAACTCCTGCCACTGCCTTACCATGCCAAGATAGCCGTTATTAAGTATGGCAACCTTGACATTGATTTTATTTGCGACACACGTGCCAAGTTCCTGTATATTCATCTGTATAGAGCCATCACCGGCTATATCAAAAACTATTTTATCAGGCATGCCTATTTTAGCGCCCATCGCCGCAGGAAAGCCAAACCCCATTGTCCCGAGCCCGCCGGAAGAAATAAATGTGCGGGGATAATCATATTTATACCACTGGGCAGCCCACATCTGGTTCTGGCCGACCTCTGTTGCAATAATAGCCTTTCCTTTGGTGGCCTCATAAATCTGGTTTACGACATACTGAGGTTTTATTATATCTTTCTTATCTTGATATTTAAGCGGATATCTTTTCTTCCAGGATTCAACGGTCTTAAGCCATTCGGATGTATCAGGCAGTTTATTCATATCCTCTATCAGCTGGCCTAAAATATTTTTTGCATCTCCCACAATTGGTATATCCACTCTCACATTTTTACTTATAGACGTAGGGTCAATATCAATATGTATGACCTTTGCGTAAGGCGCAAATTTATCAAGACGGCCCGTAACCCTGTCGTCAAAACGCGCGCCTACAGCAAGTATTAAATCCGCCTCCATAATGGCATGGTTGGCATAAGCTGTTCCGTGCATGCCAAGCATGCCAAGAGAAAGTTTATGCGTAGCTGGAAAACATCCTATACCCATCAATGTCCAGGTAACAGGCGCATTAAGTTTTTCCGTCAGTTTTTTTAATTCATGATGAGCGCCTGATGTGATAATTCCGCCGCCGGCATAGATAAGCGGTTTTTTTGAAGAAGCTATCAGCTTAGCCGCTTTTTTAATCTGGCCGGGATGGCCGAACGAGGTCGGCTTATAGCTCCTGATTTCTATTTCTTCAGGCCATATAAATTCCGTTTCCTGCTGCTGGATATCCGAAGGTACATCAATTAAAACAGGCCCCGGCCTTCCGCTTGAAGCAATATAAAACGCCTCGCGGATAGTCCTTGCCAGCTCTCTAACGTCTTTAACCAAATAATTATGTTTTGTTACCGGCCGCGTAATTCCGGTAACATCCGCTTCCTGAAAAGCGTCGTTACCTATAAGAAAAGACTTAACCTGGCCAGTAATCGCTATCATTGGAATAGAGTCCATATACGCATTAGCTATGCCGGTTGTAAGATTTGTGGCTCCCGGCCCGGAAGTCGCAAGACACACTCCGGTTTTTCCCGTCGCGCGGCTGTATCCGTCTGCTGCATGAGCCGCTCCCTGTTCGTGCCTGGTCAATATAAACTTCACGTCAGCGTCATATAGAGCGTCAAATATAGGCAGTACCTGGCCGCCCGGATAGCCGAATATCACTTCAACGCCTTCTCTTTTGAGAGATTCTATTAATATTTTTGCGCCGTTCATTTTCATATTTTTACCATGGTCAACCTGCCAGGTTACCCAATTGGCTAACCTGGCAGGTTTATAAATATTATTCTAATATTGCGCCTTTTGAAGAAGAAGATACCATTCGGCTGTATCTACAAAGCCAGCCACTCTTGACTCTTGGTTTGGGCGTCTTCCACTTTTTAATACGCTTTTCTATCTCGGAAGCAGGTAAATCTACATCTATACGTCTCTTTCTTATATCTATCGTAATTATATCATTATCTTTAATGACAGCTATTGGCCCACCCTTACTGGCTTCAGGAGAAATATGCCCTATGCAAGGCCCGCGTGTTCCGCCTGAAAATCTGCCGTCTGTAATAAGCGCCACATCATTGGATAAGCCCATGCCTACTATTGCTGAAGTAGGAGAAAGCATCTCTCTCATACCAGGGCCTCCAGCCGGGCCTTCATATCTAATCACAACAATATCACCTTTTTTAATCTTTCCGCTTAGAATAGCGCTCATTGACTCCTCTTCAGAGTCAAACACCTTTGCAACGCCCCGGAAAAACATAGCCTCTTCGCTTACTGCACCCTGTTTCACAACACATCCGTCCGGAGCAATATTACCTTTTAATATAGCAATACCTCCTTCTATTTTATAAGGATTATCAAGCGGCCTTATAATGTCTTCGTCGGAAATCTTGCTGAGCTTCGCGATTTCTTTTATGGACAAACCGCTTACGGTAGGGTTATCGTTTAATTTACCCTCGAGCCTTTTTAAAACACCGGGTATGCCGCCCGCAGCCTCCAGATCTTCAAGAAAATATTCTCCTCCGGGCCTTAACTCTGATATCTTGGGAACTGCCCTGCTTCTTTTGTCAAACATATCGAGGGACAACGAGATCCCCGCTTCTTTTGCTATTGCCGTAAGATGTAAAACCGTATTCGTGGACCCGCCAAGCGCCATATCCACCATTATCGCGTTAAGGAACGCTTTTTTATTCATAATAGAGCGCGGCTTTACATTTTTTGCAACAAGCTCGTTAATCCTTCTGCCGCTTTCAAAAGCTATCCTGGCTTTTTTGCTGGACACTGCCAGCGATGTAGCACACCCTATCAAAGACATACCCATTGTCTCTGTAATACAGCTCATCGTATTAGCTGTAAAAAGCCCCTGACATGAACCAGGGCCCGGGCACGCATTCATCTCAAGCTCATCCATGTCTTCTTTTGATATCTCGCCCTTCTTAAACTTTCCCACAGCTTCAAATGTATCCCTTACAAGATCAAGCCGCCTTCCTTTATAATGACCTGTCAGCATCGGGCCCGCTGTGACAATAATGGTTGGAATATTCATTCTTGCGCTTGCCATCAACATGCCTGGCGTAATCTTATCGCAATTTGTTAAAAGCACCATGCCGTCAAGTGAATACGCCCCTGCGATTGTCTCTACCATATCCGCTATCAGCTCTCTTGAAGCAAGAGAATATCTCATGCCTGAATGGCCCATTGCAATGCCGTCGCATATGCCCGGTATTCCGAAAATAAAAGGTTTTCCTCCGCCTGCATAAACCCCATTTTCAATAGAACGCTCCAAGGTTCGCATGTGCATATGGCCGGGTATAAGATCAGTAAAGCTGGATGCTATTCCTATAAAGGGCTTTCTCAGATCATTGCAGCATACGCCTGTAGCGTACAAAAGAGCCCTGTTGCCCGCCTTAGAAATGCCTTTTTTAATAATATCGCTTCTCAAAATTACCCTCCCCCTTAAATTAACCTACGAAATTGCCTAATTGGGCAACTTCGCAAGTTGGACAGGTTTTTCTCTATAGAATTTCTATCTTAGCGCTGGTCTTTAAGACTTCTGTAATTTTATCTACCTCGCTCCTTTTGTGCTTATTCGTCAAAAACTTTTCTATATCGCCGGAAACCTCTTCGTACGCCAGGGTATGTGCAGGTTTCTTATCTGACACTTTTATTATATGATAGCCGAACTGGGTTTCAACCACAGCGCTGATCTGGCCTTTTTCAAGGCTAAAAGCAACGTCTTCAAAAGGTTTTACCATCTGGCCTTTTCCAAAAGAACCTAAGTCTCCGCCGTTAGAAGCTGAACTGTCTTCTGAATTTTCTTTAGCAAGCTTTGCAAAATCTTCGCCTGACATAGCTCTGACTCTAAGCGCCTCTATCTTTTCCTTTGCCTTCTTCTTTTCCTCCGGAGTTGCTTTGTCACTGACTTTTATAAGTATATGGCTTGCGCTTACTTCGTCAGGAACATTTAATTTATCTTTATTTGCTTCATATTCCTGTCTTTTTTCATCCTCTGTCACAGGGCTTAGTTTTGAAAAAACATTTTTGTTTAAATATGTGTTTATATAAACGCCTTTCTTTATATCTTCCCTGAGATCCTTTATATCTATGCCTCTTTCCTTTAACGCCTTCTGAAACTCCTGATCAGAGCCAAAACCCTTTTTAATATTATCCAGCTCTGTGTCAACATTTTTGTTCAGGTCTCCAAGGTTCGCTTTCTGGCTTGCCTGGTATAGCAACTCTGCTGATACGAGTTCATTAAGTATGTCTTTTTTCAACTTATCCTTTTCTTCATCCTTTACAACGACCCCGTACATTTTCTGATTTTCTATATAATTATTGAGCGCTGCGTTCAGCGTAACCACCTTGATCCCGACCCCGTTAACCTTTGCCGCAAACCCTTCTTTCTGAGAAGCCGCATATGAAGAAACAACCGAAAACAATGCGATAGTTACAACTGCTATTGCCGCAAACCAAACATTTTTAATACGCATAACATCTCCTTTTCTATGGCTGGTTTAAAATATCTAGCCATTAACTTTTTATTATCTCATTTTTATAAATAAAATTCAATACAATTTTCAGGACAGGATAAGGAAAATTATTTAAATTTCTGTATAAGGATGGCTGCAGCCACAGCGTACTACCTGGATATTTCCAAAATCTTGTATTTCAATATGCCTGCAGGGGCCTTGATATTTGCAATATCCCCTACCTTACACCCCAAAAGAGCCTTTCCGACAGGAGAAGAAATAGATATCTTGCCTTTTGAGTAATCAGCTTCATCTTCGGTTACCAGCATATAATTCATATCTTCTTTTGAATCTATATCCACTAACTTTAATTTAGCGCCGATATACGCCTTGTCCGAGGATATGTTTTCATTATCCAGAATCCTGGCTGTCAGGATCTTGTTCTCAAGCTCCCCGATCCTTTTCTCGTTTATTGCCTGCGACTGCTTTGCAGAATCATATTCCGCATTTTCGCTCAAATCTCCCATCTGCCTTGCCTTTTCAAGAGCCGTTGCTATTTCCTTGCGTTTTACGGTTTTAAGTATTTTTAACTCTTCTTTAAGTTTATCACATCCGTCTCTTGTCAAAAAAGTGCCTTCAGACATATATCCTCCCAAATTTTGTGAAACAAAATTTGATCCCGAGTCTCGCCCGCCACCTTTGGTGGCGAGGCGGACGAGGGACTTCTTTCATTTATAAATCCTTGGAACCCTATGCCCTATATTGCACAATACCTCATAAGGTATCGTATTTATAAGCCTGGCAAGATCTTCCGCTCTTATAATCTCTCCTGCCTGGCTGCCTATAAGGACCACATCATCACCTGCTTTTACATTTTCTAAATGCCCCACATCTACCATACACATATCCATGCAAACCCTGCCTACTATGAAACAGCGGACGCCCTTTATCAGGACATGGGCCTTGTTTGAAAAATGCCTTGAATATCCATCGCCATAGCCAACAGGTATAGTGGCTATTTTTGTAGGCTTACGCGTCATATAAGTCATGCCATAACTTATGCTGCGGCCCTTTGGCATTGATTTTAAATGAGTGATTTTTGTTCTCAGAGTAAGCGCCGGTTTTAAAAGTATACTTTTCAGCAAACTTTCTTTAGGATATATGCCATACATCATAAGGCCCGGCCTGACCATATTCATGTGGCTGTCTTTGAAATCTATAAGGCCCATGCTGTTTGCAGTATGCTTCACAGGTATATATATGTCATTATCCCACAGGTCTTCTATAAGGCGTTTAAAATTCTTTATCTGGTTATAAGTAAAAACTTTATCAGCCTCCGCATTCGGAAAGTGTGTAAATATCCCGTCTATAATAATATTTTTTAATTTTACGATCTTTTTTATAAAACCTATCGCCTCTTCATGCCAGAACCCAAGGCGCCCCATACCCGTATCTACCTTTACGTGCACCTTTACTTTTTTATTTCTGGACTGCGCAAGCTTTGAAAGCCTTCTAGGAATATCCAGGTCAGAAACCGTCTGTATTACATTTAATTTAAATACGCCTTCTATCTCTTCCGGTAAGATAGCGCCTATCACTAAAACCGGTTTTTTTATTCCCACCCTGCGCAAAACGGCTGCTTCGTCAAGAGACGCAACGCCAAAATAATCCACATAATCCACGATCGCTTTTGAAACCTCTTTCATTCCATGGCCATAAGCGTCCGCCTTTACAACCCCGAGGATCTTCGTGTCGCTTTTTACAATATGGCTCACTATCTCCAGATTATGGCGGATAGCATCCAAGTCTATTTCTGCGAATGTAGGCCTGTAATATTTCATGGCTTTCTAACCTGGCAATCTTCAGGATACAGGTATAAAGGTGTAAGCCTGCCCAGATTGGCCTTTTTAGCTTTTTTAATCTTTGAGAACCCGAGCTTTATAAGGTTCCCGGCTCCGGGATACCAGCATTCTTCCCCGAGAAAAACAGCTTTTTCATTAAGGCTTTTTATCTTATCTTTATAGAGGGCCAGCCCGTCGCCTAAAAACAAGGCATCCTCTTTTATCTTTTTCATCAGCTTCTCTATAGGCAGTAAAATATAATCCGAGGCCCTGGTAATATTTTTCCCATTCCTGCGGTAAATAGCCGCGTAAACCTGGCCCCTTTTCGCGTCTATCACGGAGATTATATCTACGCCTCGACGGGCTGCATTGCACGCGATAGCGTCCATACTCGACACACCGATACACGGTTTTCCGGATGCGATGCCGAAACCTTTTACCGCGCTTACGCCTATCCTCAGGCCGGTAAATGAGCCCGGGCCAACGCCTATTACGAAAGCGCCTATTTTATTTACAGGGACTCTGGATTTTTTTAACAGTTCTTTTACCCTCGGCACAAGCTCTATGGCATGAGCCCTGTCAAGCAAGTAAGATTCTTCTTTTATTATACTCTCATCTTCGCTTAAAGCAATATTCAGAAATTTAGAGCTGGTATCAATGCCTAGAATCTTCAACCAACACCTCTCTTTTATTACCGAATTTCACCTTTAATCTTACGGACACAAGTTTTTCCGGAAGAAGGCATTTAATTTTTTCCGCCCATTCTATCACAGTAATCCCGTCTCCGTAAATATACTCTTCTATTGCCAAGTTTTCTATCCCTTTTAAATCATCCATCCTGTACAAATCAAGATGATACAAGGGGATATTCCCTTTATATTCCTTTATAAGGACAAATGTCGGGCTATTTATGCGATCCGGATCCTTTACGCCCAGCCCTTTCCCAACGCCTTTTGTAAACGTGGTCTTTCCGCTTCCCAGGTTTCCGTAAAGTGCCACCACATCGCCCGGGAAAAGTTTCTTCGCCAGTCTTTCCCCAACCAGCATCGTTTCCCTGGCGCTATTTGTCAACATAACCAAACTCCAAATCCCCAACATCTTGACATTCTGACAATGTAAGTTTTGTCAAGATGTTAGAAGTGAGTAAATCCAACGGGGTTGATTTTTTTTGATTTCCCGTTTTTGTTTACAATAGAAAAACCTTTACGCCTGTTAATTATCCTGCCGATTCTTGAAAGCCTGGTTGCAAAAGGCCATGTCTTTTCTAATCTGCCTGCCTGGGACAACGGCAATGTAAAAACAAGCTCAAAATCTTCACCATCCCTGACAGCGGAATCAAACCCCATGGCATTTCTGGAAACAGGTACTGTTTTTTCGCAGATTATTGCGCCTTTATTGCTTTCTTCCAATATATGCCCCAGATCAGCCAGAAGGCCGTCGGAGATATCTATCATTGAGTTGATCTTAAAATTATTTACCAGGAACCTTGCCTCTTTAACCCTGGGGGTAAAATTAAGATGCTTTAACTTTATCGAACCGCCTATATTGCCGGTAATAAATATCGCGTCATTTTCTTTCGCCCGGCTTCTAAGTACTAAATTTTTTTTCTCCACTTCTCCGATTAACGCAATATTAATAATTATTTTTCCAGAGTTCACGGTATCTCCGCCTACCAAATCGACTTTAAAGTTGTCCGCGACATTTCTTATGCCTTTATACAGTTTATCTGTATATTTCAAGTCCAGAGAGCCTGGAAAGCCTGTTGAAATAACCGCAAACTTAGGCACTCCTCCCATTGCTGCAATATCGCTTATATTGCAGGAAAGAGATTTTTTTCCTACTAATTCAGCCTTAGCGCTTTTACAAAAATGTTTTCCTTCTATGATCATGTCGGTTGTAAACAGCAGGTATTTATCTTTTGTATATTCCAGGACAGCCGCATCGTCGCCTATGCCTTTTACGACCCGGCCGGACAACTTTATAGATTTACTTATTCTATTTATAAAATTAAATTCGCCTAAATCTTTTAATTTCATAGATACCTTTTTCAGTTATTATCGCGGAAATAAGATTGCAAGGCGTAACGTCAAATGCGGGATTATAGACCTCCGAGCTTATTGGAGCGGTCTGCTTTGAACCTGTATAAATAATCTCGGATTTGTTTCTTTCTTCAATCGGGATATCCCTGCCTGATTTTATATTTTTATCTATAGTGGAGCCGGGGGCGGCTATATAAAAAGGAATATTGTGATGCCTTGCAAGTACTGCAAGACCATATGTGCCTATCTTATTCGCAGCGTCTCCATTCCTGGCGATCCTGTCTGCGCCCACTATAATCTTTGTAACGCCCTTATTTTTTATTGTGCTGGCTGCCATATTATCGCATATGAGAGTAGCGTCTACACCATTCTCGATCAATTCCCACATGGTAAGGCGCGAACCCTGCATAAGAGGCCTGGTCTCATCAGCGTATACCTTAAACTTTTTCCCCTGTTTTTTTGCCTCATAAAGTACCGAAAGAGCTGTCCCCTGGCCGGCTGTAGCTAATATACCTGCATTGCAATGTGTCAATATCACATCACCATTTTTTATCAATTTAGCTCCGTTTTTTCCTATGGCGCAGCACATATCTTTATCTTCTTCCAAAATATCCAGCGCCTCTTTTAAAATAATTTTTTTAACCTTGTCCAACTTCGCAAGTTGCCCATTTTGGTCCAAAATAGCTTTCATTCTATTAAGAGCCCAGAACAAATTCACCGCCGTAGGCCTGGTGGTTCTTAATTTTAAAGAAGCCCTGTCCAAATCTTTTTTAAGACCTGCGAATGTTTTTTCTTTTGAATTAATTCCAGCTAATGCATAACCCAAGCCGACTGCCACTCCTATCAAAGGAGCTCCTCTTATCTTAAGTTTTTTTATCGCTTCGCATAATGTGTCAATATCTGCGCATTTTACATACTTGAGCCTTGCAGGCAGCTCTGTCTGGTCAATAAAAATTATTTTATTATCTTTCCATTTAATAGGCTCTATCATATCCCGAACCTCCTCGCCAAAAAATTACGTTTCAACTCTATTGCCTTATGAGGGCAAACCTCGTGACAGCACATGCACCTGATGCATTTTTTCAAGTCTATGGCTGACCCAGCAGGGTTTATGGCTATAGCTAAAACAGGACAACTGTCCCGGCATATCATACATTTTTTGCAGAACCTTTCATTTATATACGGCCCAAATTTTATAAATCCTGCTACAAATTTAGCGAAAGGCCCTAAGAATGTTATTAATCCCGACTTCCCGGGTATCTCAAAATCATTTATTAAATTCTCTTTTACGTTTTCTCCTAATATTTCAATGTTTTTTAAATCCGCCTCTCCGAGCTTTCTTTTATAAGCCTCCTGCGTAGTTAAAATATCCAGCGGCTTCCTTCCTATTAACGCTGCAAAAACAGCGTCTATAGCTACACCGTCCTCTCCAGCTATCAAAAGGCCTGAATTCCTAAGCCTTCCTGCAGCAGGGCCGGCCTGATCCATGCTGACTATGCCGTCCATCAACGCCAAACCAGGCTTTGTTATTTCAAATGTATCGACTAAAATCTTTGTAAACTCCTCAGGGCTTGGAAATTTTTTATGAAGCTCGCTTTTATGGAGCCCTGCTACAGCGCCATACATGTTCTTAACAGCTCCCGTAACCCCCATCAAGCTGTGGGTTTTCATTTTCGGCAAATTTATAATTTTATCGCACTCAAAAATATAAGCCGCCATCGGAATATTATTAACTATTTTTATGTCCTTCGCCTCTTTTAATTCCACCCCTTCTTCTTTTGCAAGCGACACAACCCCGGAAGCTTCATATACTGCGGCAGGGCTTATTGAACCGCCCGGATTATCTCCTATAAAAGGCACTGCCCCGCAATCTTTAACTAATCTAACGACAGCCCTTATCACCTCAAGATGCGTACAGACCCCGTCTTCA
>Ga0172368_10002081_pt1 | contig 26174 bp, 23 predicted proteins | sample Lak11m_FD_114540 | JGI IMG/M metagenome (GOLD analysis project Ga0172368, IMG submission 114540) | Freshwater microbial communities from Kabuno Bay, South-Kivu, Congo - kab_022012_11m | ecosystem: Environmental > Aquatic > Freshwater > Lake | place: Democratic Republic of the Congo: South-Kivu...
CCAGTGTGCATGTATCCTGCTGGAGCGAGTCCGCTGGGTGTGATGGATATGAGTGGCAATGTCTGGGAGTGGCAAGCAAATTGGTTTTCGGAAAAAGATCGTTATCCTGCGTTGCGCGGCGGCGCGTGGTACAGCATTGGAGGCGATGCGCGTGTGTCGTACCGCAGCTGGAGCGGTCCCGGCGGCGGGGACGACGACCTCGGTTTTCGGCTGGGTCTCTTCCCCGTTTTATGATTTTGAATTTCTGATTTCTGGTTTCTGATTGCTGATCGGGATGTCGTTAACGTTTCATAGCGGTTGACGGCGTCCCCCCCCCTTTAAATCTCGCGCGAAGCGCGAGTCGATTTTTTTAAATTTACGAATCTTCGGTTGTATCACTGCGCTCGGGCAAAATACTATAACGATTCCTCGCCATAGACAACACCCAAGCAACAGCGTAGGATAACGCGCAGATGAAAACCTATCGCCAACTCTACGCGCGGGTGTGCGACTTTGAAAATATCTGTTTAGCCTACTACAAAGCCCGCGCCGGCAAGCGCAAGTTTGCCGGTGTGGCGCAGTTTGAGTACAAACAGGAAGAGGAGCTGCTCAAGTTGCGCGATGAGCTCCGCGCCGAAACATGGCAGCCGGGCAAGTACCACAGCTTTTATATCCATGATCCCAAGAAACGTCTCATCTCTGCCGCGCCATTCCGCGACCGTGTGGTGCATCACGCTCTGGTGAATGTGATCGAACCTATTTGGGAAAGCCGCTTCATTCACGATACGTACGCCAACCGTACGGGCAGAGGCACGCACAGCGCGTTAGATCGCGCCCAAGAGTTTTCCAAACGTTGGCGTTACGTGTTGCAATGCGATCTCAAACAATTCTTCCCATCCATTGACCACGCTATTTTGCATGACACGTTAGCCCGTTACATCGCCGACGATTCCACAACGCGTTTGTGTGACCGCCTCATCGAATCGGGCAAGGGCGTGTTGAACGAAGAATACGAAATGGTTTGGTTTGCAGGAGACGATCTCACGGCGGCGCTGCGCCCGCGCGGGTTGCCCATCGGCAATCTCACGTCGCAGTTTTGGGCAAACGTTTATCTCAACCGCTTCGATCATTTTGTAAAGCGCGAATTGAAATGCGCCGCTTACGTGCGCTACGTGGACGACTTCCTGCTTTTTAGCGATGACAAAGCCCAGCTCCATGCGTGGCGTGCAACTATCATCGAACAGTTAGCTGCTTTGCGTTTAACGTTGCACGAGAACAAAGCGCAAGTGGCGCCGGTGAAAAGCGGGATTCCGTTTTTAGGGTTTCGCTTGTTTCCCACCCACCGGCGATTAAAGCAGCGCAAAGGTATTCACTTTCAACGACGATTTAAAAGTATGTTGCGCCAGTTAGCCGTAGGCGATCTTTCGATTGACCAACTCCACGCTTCGGTGCGCGGCTGGATTAACCATGTTCGCTATGGCGACACGTACGGTTTGCGCCGCGCTATTTTGGGCAACTCGGTTCTGCATTGGGCGTGAACGAATCACCGATCTTCACGCACACGTATAAATTTGTGTTGTGGCTCTTGCCGCAAGCGATCAAGTTTCCACGCCACTACCGCTTTACACTGGCGGAGCGCGTGCAGCGGCATACGTTGGATTTTCAAGAGACGATTATCGCCGCCGGGCTGAAGCGCGGAGCAAACCGCGCCGAGCATTTGCAAAAGGCAGATGCGCTCTTAGCGCAACTACGACACACCGTGCGCCTGTGCAAAGATTTGAAGTTGATCAGAGTAAAACAATATGAGTTCGCCGCGGAACAACTCGCCGAGATCGGACGTTTGCTTGGCGGGTGGTTGAAGACGGCAAACTAAAAAGGGGCTGACCGATAAGAGGCGCGTTGCGCGGCGGCGCGTGGAACAACAATGAAGACAATGCGCGTGTGGCGATTCACAGATCGCCGAGATCAAAACGGCGCGGTCAGCATCCTGTCCGCATTCTTGTAGGTGAGAGTGAGGGCAAATATAGAATCACTTCGCCCCTTTTAGTAAGCCACGCGGCTGACCATCGGGGCGAAGTCGCGTTAAATCACCAGCGATCTAACTCAGCCAAGAGAACAAATTTGAAGTTGGCAATAGTAGGATGATGTGAACGCGGCAGAAAATCGCTCAACTCGGATTTGAAATTCAGCCGCGTCTTGGCAACGACTTCACGAACAGATTGGAGTTGCGCTTTGTGTTTAGTCGTGATCATCTTCTGTCGCAACATAAAGTAGCAATCAAAAAAATCACGCGGCTTGGCGCGTGTCAGCAGCGCGTCCAGTTTTTCCTCAACGAGCAATTCTTGTGGCAGCAGCACGGCAGTGTAAGCCGAAGCAAAGTCACTGTTGATCAACAGCCCCTGCCCGCTCACACTGCTCTTGCGGCGCTGCGACACTTCGATCAAAATCTGTGCGCGATACCCGCTGACTGTGATCGCCAAAATTCCAAGATAGCCGCCACTGGTCTTTTTGCTCTCCTCGATTGTCAGCTCTAACCCCAATTGCTCCAACGCGCCGCAGGCTTGAACCACCCACTCTTCGATGTCGCCCATGCGAACCCCGAAGCCAGAGAAATCCAAATCTTCTGAGAAGCGCGGGCTATGGTAAGCCAGGCGAAGTGCAGTACCCCCTTTGAACAACAATTGCTGGCTGCCGCGCTGACGATACAACTCTGCCAAAAATAAATGTTGAACGTACTCACGGGCAATGTTGATTTCGGTCGTTTGTTGAGTGATCGCCCAGCGGCGGATCGTTTCCGAAGTGATCATAAAATCTTCTCTATCGCCTTGAGCAAAGCATCATGCTCAAACAGTTTGGTATAGGCGCGCACTTTCGCTTTAGAGATCTTCTGCAGGCGCAATCGTTCGGGCAAGTTCTGATGTTCCAACACAGCTAAATACATCGAGTCCACTAACGCTTTCTCCGGTTCGGCGATCCAGATCGTTTGTCCGTTGATAAGTGTGGGCGTGTAGCCGGTGAAAGCCACGCGCTTGAGACGGTGATACATATAGTGACGCCCTAAAGCATCGAAGGCGGCAGTCGTGCGCGGCGTAGCAGAGGTAATCGTATAGACGGATTCGGGAATGATCTGATAGTAAGAGAGCGCAAACGTGAACGAGATGTACGACGGACGATAGAGCGCATTAGCAACTTCCATCTCCGAAGGCAGTCGCTCGGGCAAAACGTAGAGACCGCGACGTAGTTTAAGACAATCCTGCCGCTTAACGGCGCGCGTCAGCAGAAAACGGGCGGATGTTTCGCTCGCGCCGCTCAAATGCATCAGGTCCTGGGGTGAAAAAGTGGTGAGGGGTGTCTGACGGAGCGTGCGCGCCGCATTACCCCAATTGATTAATTTAGCCATATCGCTAATTATCCCAATTCTATAATATACCGGACAGCGCGGGGTGTCAAGCAAATGCCACCCTAAATGCAATTTTCATATTGCATCAGACTCCAAGTTATGCTAATGGCAAGAGCGCGTGGGCAATTCGTTCGCCCTGTCCGAAGTAACGCCCGACATCGTGCGGCGTTTCATGCTGTGGCTACAAGGCGAGATGCAAGAAAACATCCCCGCGCCGAAAATGAAGGGCGCCACCGCTCACATCCACTTCCGAAATTTACGCGCCTTCTTCAACTGGTGCGCCGCGGAAGAACTTCTCTCCCGTACCCCCATGCGTAACGTCAAACCGCCCATCGTCGTGGATGTCATCCCCGACGCGCTTGAAGAAGATGAAGTGGTCACCATCCTCGACAAGGTAAGGAACAACGAGGATCGCAACTCCTTTCGCGATTACGTTATCCTGTTGTGTTTTCTAGCCACTGGCATTCGTCTGGAAGAAATCAGCAACCTCGATCTCGGCGATGTGAATTGGGCGAAGGGTACGATCAAAGTCATGGGCAAAGGGCGTCGCGAACGCATTGTGCCGATGGGTGTGCAGTTAGCCAAAGACCTGCGCAAGTACGTTTTGCAACACCGCCATGCCAACGAAGGCGAGACGGCGTTGTTTGTGAATGAATACGGAGGTCGTTTACTCGCGCGCGGTATTCAAAACATGGTCGTCCGCGATCTCAAAAAATATGTGCCGCGCAAACTCAATCGCACCGGACCGCACACCTTACGCCACACGTTTGGCTTCTTGCGCGATCGGCATGGCGAAAACATTCGCGAGACGCAAGTGATCATGGGACATAGCAGCGTCACGACAACAGAAGGTTACAGTCGTTACAACACGATGAAGCTGATCAACGGTGGCACCCCGAACGGACGCGAATCACTGTCGCCGGTAGATCGCCTCATCAAGCCGCGCCAACGAAACCGAAAGCGAGATTCGTTACCGCCGACGAGTGAATAAGCGCGCATAAGTCTAAAGTTCTTGAGCGCAAGCGCAGAGTGTGATAATATGCGCGGCGCAGTGCGAAGACCGATACGCAGGGTTGATAGAGCATCAGCTTCACAAAATTTGCCAGAATTAAGTTGATGCGAAAACCCAATATATGGTTTTCTTGCCCTCCCAAAACCGAATATCTAGTGGTTTACATGCGGGTGTCGCCAAGTGGTAAGGCATCAGCCTTCCAAGCTGATATGCGTGGGTTCGAATCCCATCACCCGCTCTGGGGCCCGTAGCTCAGTTGGTTAGAGCACGCGACTCATAATCGCTTGGTCGCTGGTTCAAGTCCAGCCGGGCCCATCGCTCCAATAAAACCTGACGGGTTTTTTAAAACCCGTCAGGTTTTTCGTTATGGCATCGAACTTGCATCCAAATCTTGCGATGATACAATCATCGCTCAATCTATTTTTGAAGCAGGTGAAAAATGATCAAACGTCTTCTTCCCATACTTGTCGTTATTGCCCTCGTCGTATCGCTCTTCTTAGTGCAGTCGGCGGCAGCGCAAGGCACCACACACATCGTGCAGCCCGGCGATAACCTCTTCCGCATCGCGATACGATACGGCACAACCGTGCAGGCGATCCAAACGGCAAATGGATTAACGGGATTCACTATTTACGTTGGACAGACACTGATCATCCCATCCAGCACCACGGTGGCAACGCCAACGGCGACATCTGCCGACTCCACGCTGACGCCGACTCCGGCTGCCCCCGGCGCCTACGTCGTTCAACTTAACGACACGGTCTATCGCATCTCTCTCAAATTTGGAACAACGGTCAATGCCATTGCTACTGCCAATCGGTTGACCAATTTCCGCATCTTTGTTGGTCAAACATTAGTCATCCCGGACGCAAGCGGCAACACGACCTCTCCAGCCGCCACCGCCGTGCCACCTACACCGGCAAGCGGCGACTCGAATGTCCCCGCGCTTAATTTAACAGCCGGTTCAACCTACACCGTGCGCGCCGGTGACACACTCTTCCGAATTGCGATCAACGCTGGCACAACGGTCAGCGCCTTGATGACCGCCAACGGCTTACGCAGCTTTACTATCTTCGTCGGGCAGAAGTTGATCATCCCCGGAGCGAGTAGCACAACGCCCTCACCCACAGCAACCCCGACACCGGCCGGAACTGTAACGGTGACGGCGACACCTATTCCCGGCGCCACATCCACACCCACTCGAGTCGCCACAACCACATCATCCACATCATTTGAACTCGGGGGTCAGGTTGCCGGATTCGGATTCCCCGATCTCATGAAGCAAACAGGCATGACGTGGGTCAAACGGCAAGTAACGTGGAGCCCCGGCGATTTAGCAAGTGGGCAGAGCGGAGCGATCAGTGATGCCAAGGCGAAGGGTTTTAAAATTTTGTTGAGTGTAAAGGGCGGGCCTGATAATTCCACGTCTGATAAGTTCGCCGCATTTGCATCCTATCTGGGCGACCTTGCCGCGCTCGGCGTAGATGCGATTGAGGTTTGGAACGAGATGAATCTTGATCGTGAATGGAAGTCAGGGCAGATCAATGCCGCGTCGTACACCTCCATGCTTCAACAAGCTTACAACGCCATCAAAGCCAAAAACTCGAACAGCATGGTGATCAGCGGTGCGCTTTCGCCCACCGGATATTTCGGTGGATGCTCAGGAATCGGTTGCGACGACAAGCCTTATCTTGAAAGCATGGTCGCCGCAGGGGCGTTAAATTATATGGATTGCTTAGGCATCCACTACAACGAGGGTCTGCTTTCGCCGTCTGTGACGAGCGGCGACCCGCGCGGCAATCCGAATCACTACACGCGTTATTATCAAACGATGGTGGACACGTATTACAATGCCATCGGCGGCAAGAAACAACTTTGCTTTACTGAGCTAGGGTATCTTTCGGGGCAAGAGTGGGGTTACGTGCCAGCCGGGTTTTTGTGGAAGCCGCCTTACAACTTAACCGTTGCCGAACAGGCGCAGTTCATGGCAGATGCCGTGAGGATTTCAAAAGCACAAGGCAAGACTCGCCTATTGATTATCTTCAATGTGGATTTCACAGTATGGACGGACGATCCCCAAGCGGGTTATGCAATTCTACGACCCAACAACACCTGCCCGGCGTGTGACAGCGTGAAAGCCGTGATGGGTAATTAAACGGAGACCGCGTCAGTTCAATGACTGGCGCGGTCTTTTTATTTCGGTCAGCCGTTCTCTCCTGATAGGCGCTAACCAATGGTATAAGCGAGACCTACTGTGCCGGGACCGGTGTGAGTGCCAATCGCCGGACTGACGGGAGTGATCATGGATTCAACCGGCTTGATGCGCGCCTGAGCCGCTTCGAGCAATTCTTTCGCTTCTGATTCAGCATTGGCGTGGATCGCCGCAAGATGCACAGGACCCTTGTCTGCCGTTCGCTCGGCAACGACGTTGATGATGTAATCCACAGCTTTCTTTTTAGTCCGCACGCGCTCTAAGGCATCCACTTTGCCATCTTTCACGTTTAAAACCGGCTTGAAGTTAAGCGCGTTGCCGATAAAGCGCTGCGCACCGCCGATGCGTCCACCGCGATGCAGGTAGTCGAGCGTATCAACGGTGAACACCAAATTGGAAAGCGGTCCCATGTCCTCGACTTTCCTCTTTGTTTCTTCTAAGGACTTACCCTCTGCTAACATTTTGGCAGCCGTCAGGCACATATACCCCATCGCCATTGAAATGATGCGTGTATCCACTACTTCGATCTTGGCATTTGGGAGATCGTTGCGCGCCAAGACTGCCGAGTTGTATGTTTGCGACAAACCGCTCGATAAGAGGATCACCAACAAAGCGTCGGCATTCCGAAGCGCGTCCTGAAAAATTTCTTTAAACACGCCGGGGGAGACTTGCGACGTGCGCGGATTTTCTTTGGAAACCTTCAAGCGCTCATAAAATTGTTGGGGCGACATATCTACGCCATCACGATAGGTATCGGTGCCCCAGATAATTTGTTGGGGAGCGATATGGATGCCATGTTGTTGGGCAAGGTTGCGCGGCAGATCAACGGTGCTGTCAGTCACGATAGATACTTTGGGCATGAGATTTTTCTCCTAAACATAAAACACTGGAGTTGAATAGAAGTTTCGGTCTTTAAAACAAACAGCCCCACTCATGTGAGGCTGTTTGTTGCGCTGTGGCACTTTCAGTTCGCCTAAAGGGCGAGGAGGGGTGCCACAGCGCTGGGTTTGCTACTAATACTCATAAAGGGACACCACCTCCTCCTTTCGTATAGGATAGCGAGGGAATAAAAAGGCTCACAATGTGAGCGATGATGGAGTGATTATGGCATAAATCAACCTCACTTGTCAAATTTTGGTCTGGCACTTCTCAACTCTGGCAGAACTTATCACTTCGTCATATACTCTATATACGATACAGTAGAGGAGATCACGCCGTGGCAGACACACCTGAACTCAACTCCATCATCGCTCAGGCGCAAAAAGAAGAAGAGCTGGGCATCCCGCAAGCCATCGTCAACGATCTTGTCCTGCGTATCTTGTTCAACGAAGGCGACGTAAGCGTCGGGCGGTTGACCGACATCATCAAAATTCATCCTCAACTGCTCGACGAAATTTTGACAAAGATGCAAAAAGAGCAGTTGGTCGAGGTGGCTAAAGCCGGAGCGATTGGTCGTTTGAGTTACGTCTATCGCCTCACCGACGACGGGACCAAACGATCACGTGATGCCTTTGAGCGCTCGCAATACATCGGCGCAGCGCCGGTTTCTATTGACGCCTACTCCAAGGCGATCCTGATACAAACGAGCGGCAGCCGCGAAGTGGGACCCGACGATGTGAAGGCGGCGATTGCCCATTTGATCCTGCCGGATGGATTCCACCGCCGCATCGGTCCTGCCGTCAACGCCGGTACATCCATTTTCCTTTATGGACCTCCCGGCAACGGTAAAACCACTGTCGCCCAGGCTATCGCTAAACTTCTGGCAGGCACCGATCCCATCTGGATTCCATATTGCATCACCATCGGCGGGCAGATCGTGCAAGTCGTTGATCCGCTAGTACACATCCCGATAAAAATGGATACTAAGCTGCTCGGCGAAAAATATGGTCAGCCCGATAAACGCTGGGGGCTCTTTCAACGTCCGGCGGTCATGGTCGGCGGCGAATTAAAAATGGACGCGCTCGATCTGCGTTTTGATCCGATTGCAAAATTTTACGAAGGGCCTCTGCAACTCAAGGCCAACGGCGGCATGTTCCTCATTGACGACTTTGGTCGCCAGCAAGTGAGCCCGCAGGATTTGCTGAATCGTTGGATTGTGCCGCTCGAAAGCGCGATTGACTTTTTGCGATTGCAAACCGGGCAGACGATTCGAGTTCCATTTAAACAACTCATCGTCTTCTCTACCAATCTCGATCCGGCGCAGTTGGTAGATGGCGCGTTCTTACGGCGTATTCAGATGAAGGTGGAAGTCTCCAGCCCTGACGAGAAAATGTTTTATCAGATATTCGCCAAGATGTGCGAGATTTACAAAGTGGCATTTGACAAAGACAGTTTCGTCCATCTGGTGCAGAAGTGGTATCGCGAACCGAAGCGCACTTTGCAATCCGTCCACCCGCGCGATATTATCAAAACCGTTGTCTCTATTTGCAATTACGAAGGCACGCCGCCCAAGCTCACGCCCGCGCTTATTGACGAAGCCTGCCGCAGCTATTTTGTTGATCTGAAACAGCCACAATAATGAACGAGTGAAAGGGGTGAAGGGGATGATCATCTTGTCATCCCCTTCATCCCCTTCATAATCTCACATAGAGTCCAAACTCAATGACATCTCTCGCCGCCCTGCGCGTATACGACAACATCCTCGACACCATCGGCAACACGCCGCTCGTTAAACTGAATCGCATCACACAAAGCTTGCAATGCAAGATGTACGGCAAGTTAGAGTTCTTTAATCCCGGCGGATCGGTTAAGGATCGAATCGGTTTAGCGATGATCGAGGAAGCGGAGCGCAGTGGAAAGTTGAAACCCGGTGGCACAGTGGTCGAAAGCACCAGCGGCAACACCGGAGTCGGGTTGGCGATTGCCTGCGTGATCAAAGGTTATAAATCGGTTTTCGTCATGCCCGATAAGATGAGCATGGAGAAGATTCGTATGCTGCGCGCCTTTGGCGCAAAGGTGGTCATTACACCCACGGCGGTGGAACCGAATGATCCGCGCTCGTACTACAGCGTCGCCAATAAAATCGTCGCCGAGACTCCCAACGCGATTCTCGCCAATCAATATCACAACCCGATCAACCCCGAAGCGCACGCACAAACAACGGGACCCGAGATTTGGGAACAGACTCAAGGGGCGGTGACCGATGTGGTGATCGGCATGGGGACAGGTGGCACCGTCACGGGCGTGGCGCGTTATCTTAAGTCAAAAAATCCTGCCATCAAGATCATCGGCGTGGACATCGTCGGCTCACTTCTATACGACACGTGGAGGTTGGGCCGCATCCCGCCCGAACCGTTTTTAAAAACGTACAAAATCGAAGGCATCGGCGAAGATTTTCTTCCTTCGACTCTTGATCTTTCATTGGTGGATGAAGTGGTGCAAGTGGGCGACAAAGAGTCGTTTCTCGCTGCGCGGCGATTGGTGCGCGAAGAAGGAATCTTCTGCGGCGGATCGTCGGGGAGCGCCGTCGCCGGTGCGCTGCGTTACGCAAAAAATTTAGGCGCGGATCGATTCATCGTCGTCCTCATCCCCGATTCGGGTTCGCGCTACCTCTCTAAAATGTTTGACGACGAGTGGATGCGCGAGATGGGCTTCCTTGAATCGGCGTGGAGCGAAGTGCGCGCCAGCGACATTTTAGCGAGCAAGGCGGTGCATGAGATTTACACTGCCAAACTGCAAGACCGCATGATCGAATTAGTGGCGCGCATGAAGAAGCACGACATCTCGCAATTACCTGTCGTCAACGAGGACGGTGAACTGGTGGGACTGGTGAGCGAAGTAGATTTACTGAATCATCTGATCACCAACGATCACAAACATGATCCGTCGGAGACGATTGAACACGTTACGCGCGCCGAAGTCGCCACCGTTGCGCCCGATACGCCGCTCGAGTCGCTGATGTCTATCTTCGTCAACGGACAAGTCGCCGTCGTCGTCAGCGATCAAAAACCTGTGGGCATCCTCACAAAAATAGATTTGCTCGATTATCTTTCCTCAAGGGAGAAATAAAAAGTTGTCGCCGCAGTTGAACTATGGCGACAACCGAAAACCGACCTGAATACATGACTCAACACTTCGACCCCATCCCCTCCCCCGACCTGCGTATCGTACCTATTCACTCACTCGTCGAACATGAATACAACGACGTTCAACGCACACTGCCTCTCGCCAAAAGACTCGAAGCCGAAGGGTCACTAAAAAATCCACCCATCGTGTCGCAGCTGGAAGGGGAACACCGTTACGTGGTGTTAGATGGCGCAAACCGCACTACAGCCTTAGCCCATCTCAACTATGAACATTGCTTAGTGCAAGTGGTGAACTATGAGCCGCCGCAGGTGACGCTTTCCACGTGGTATCACTTGGTGACCGACATCGATCTCGAATCGTTCACGCAAGAGATCGCCAACGTGAATGATATTGACCTGCATCAATCCGATCTTCTCCGCGCCCGCGCCGAACTCGCCCAACGCGAGATCATCGCTTGTATCATCCGCTCCGATAACAAAGTACTTGCCGTCTCTTCGCATCATCGCCGCATCCGCGACAAGAACACCGTCTTAAATGCCATGGTGGATACTTACAAAGAAAAGGGCGGTTTGCACCGCGCCGTTGCCGACAATATGGAAGAGGCGCGCAAACTTTTCCCCAATGTCACTGCTTTAGTTATCTTCCCTAATTACGAAGCGTCTGAAGTAATGATCTTGGCGCGTGATGGTGAACTGCTGCCGACCGGTCTCACCCGTCATTTGATTCAAGGGCGGGTGCTGCGAGTCAACTATCCGCTAAGCGAACTCAAATCTAACGAACCGCTTGAGAAGAAAAATGCGAAACTTCAAGAGTGGCTGCAAAAGAAGAATGCGACGAAGGAAGTTCGACTCTATGCAGAAGCCACGTATCTGATGGACGAGTAGTGCTTCCACATACGACCGCCACGCGCGTGTACGGTGTGAGAAGTTGCCATCCGAGTCATTTCTGCACGTGTGAGTTTTTGGATTGGAGTCAGGCAAAACGAGACGTCCGGTATCAATCACTTATCAAAGTTTATCTCCGTGACCGACTCAAAGGCAATCGTCAGCGCGAATCAACAACTGACGTGAAATAGCGGCGATGGCAAAGGATGTGTGACGATCAACACGCCGCGCTCCAAAGCCGTGATTGGCTATGGCAACAAGCGCACCTTTGATCTGGAGGGTGTGCGTATCACGATGAGCAAGACGAGGCAGGATTGGGCGGCGATTACCTTGACGGTCATGCAGGGCAACGATTTTAAATCGGCGGCGCGCGTCTTGATCACGGCGACGAGCTATGTGGAAAGCACCAACAGGGGTTGGAAGAACGCGGAAAAATCTACGGTGGGTAAGAATTGGGGCAAAGCGCCAGTGTTGGTCGAGGGCATTAACGCTGTGATCACTCCATGCTTGCGCCGACCAACTCGGCAAGGTCGCCACGATGATTCTGTTCGGCGCGATGGGCTGGACGACGCAAACGAGTGCAGAGATAATCGAAGCGTTGATCTATCACATCCGACCAAAACTGAATGGCGATCAGCAATTGGCTGTGAGCCATTAGCCAAAACCAGAGAAGAGTCAATCCCCTGACGCCGATTCGTAAGAGTCGGCGTTTTTGTTCTGAGCTAAAACCTCACCGCCACTTCGCCCGCAGAGCGCAAAACAGACTATAATTGCCTCAAGCAATCCCACAACATTGCTTCTTGGCATGAGCAACCCCTTCGACGTTCTTCCCGCAAATCTTTTTAACCTTTTCAGCACACAAGGCCTCACCACGCTCCAACGACATTACATGGCGATCCTGCTTCGCCTTTACGCGATGGCAGAATTCAACCGGCACGGGCTGACGCGCGAGAACGTGTTGAGCGAGATTGTGGACTATTTAAAAACGGAACAGGCCGAGTCGGATGTGGAGGCCGAAATGACGGCGCAAGGGACGGAGACGGCAGCCGCCGTTGTTGACGCTTCAAGCGACGATCACGATTACGCGGGGTATATCCTGCGCCGCTTCGTCGAGACCGGCTGGGTCGAGCGCGAGCAACTCGCCGATTACACCGAGATCATCACCCTGCCCGATTACGCCTTCACTTTGCTCGAAGCCTTGCGCGCCATCCAAGATCAAAAGCCACGCGAGTTCAAAGGGCAGCTCTACACCGCGCACAAGTTGATCACCGGCTGGCGCGCCGACGATTTTTCTCCGGCGATAGCGCTCTCGCAATCGTATGAAAACGTGCGGCAGATGATGCGCGGACTCAACGAACTGAATCAAAACATCCGCCGCTATATCGAGCGGGCGCGGCGCGGGCGTGACGCCGCCGATTTGTTGCGGTTGCAGTTCGACGATTACAGCCAGACACTGGGCCCCACCTACCACGCCCTCAAAACTTCCGATCACGTCTCGCGTTATCGGCGCGACATCGTGAGCAAGTTGCAATCATGGCAGCGCAGCGCGCAGTGGTTGGAACGCGCCGCCGAAGATTTAGCGACTCAAAGCCGCCTCACGCTCGCCCAAGCGGCGCAGGAAATTCGGCTTTATCTGCAATTCATCATCACTCAACTCGAATCGCTCGATCCGTTAATCGAAGAAATTGATCGACGTCACGCGCAGTATCTTCGCGTATCGCTGCGGCAGATTCGCTATCAACTGATCAGCGCCGACGGCAGTTTCAAAGACAAACTCGCGCTGATCGGGCGCGCTTTGAGCCAGCGTTTGAACGAAGGCGAAACGGATTTGCCAGAAGAGATGCCGCCTCTGCAATCGCAGCGGGTACGCGCCCCGGACGTGAACAGCTTTTACACCCCGCCCCAACGCCGCGCGCCCTTTGAACCAGAAGCCATCGTCGCTCCGGCACTACAGCCCAGCGAGCTCGCCGCGCTGCGAATTGAAATGTTGCAGGATGTGGTGCAAGCCCTCACGCCCGAAAAAGTTAATCGTTCTATGCTGGAAATGTTCAACGGCAGTCACACGCTCCACATTACGCAATTACCCGACGATGTTCTCAACGATATGCACTGGCTCACCACCATCATCGCCTACGCCCACCACCCCGAAGTCCGTTACGGCCTCCAAGTAGTAGACGGCGACCCCGTCGAGATCAACGGCTATCGCATCGTTCCTTTTGAATTGCAAAAACTTTAATCTCTATGCCCGACTCTATTCTCGAATCCCTTGCCTTCCCCGAAAAATTTCAGCGCGACGTGCCGCGCGTGATCAACCGCTTGCTCGGCGAAACATTTTTGTATCAAGATATCGAGAGCGACAAGGACGATTACTATTTGGTGCATCGCCACCGCGCGGCGTTTGAGACGCTGTTGAGTCTGGTGGGCTTCAAGCTGCTGCACGACGACTATCATCGCCTCTTCCAAGCCATCTCGGAGTACAGCTACTGCCGCGCCCATTACAAGCTGGATGAGACACTGCTGATCGTGGTGCTGCGAAAGCTTTACGAAGAGCGCATGGAACATTTGAATCTGGCAAACGATCCCACCGTCACCATCGGCGAAGTGCGCGAAGAATATCGCGTCCTCACCGGCAAAGAGCGCGATCTGGGTGTGGGGCAATACGAGACGTTGTTGCGGCGCATGAGAGCGATTGGTTTGATTGATACGATTGACGGGCGCACCATTGACGTGCATCACGCCGACACGCGCCTCAAACTGCGCGGCTCGGTGCGGCTCATCCTGCCCATCAAAACGGTGGACGAGATGGAAGCGTGGTTGCGAAAATATCGCAAGGCGAGTGAAGAGGCAAGCCCAGAGGGGGTAGAGGATATAATAGAAACGTGAGCAGAGAGGAGAAAGCGATGACGACTATCACCCTTCAACCTGACATTGAGAAAGAAATCAACAATGAGGCTCGACATCGCAAGGCAAGCGTTGAGGATATTGCCAATGAGTGGTTGCGGCACCAAGCATGGGAGCAACGCAGGCGCAAAATTAGCGAAGAGACAAAACGCTATGTGGCGCTTCACGCAGAACTTCGCCAACAATACGCGGATAAAGTTATAGCCATGCAGGACGGAAAAGTTATTGATGTAGGCGATGAATTAGACGAAGTTTATCGCCGAGTCCACCAAAAATTTGGCGAACAGGCAATACTCATTACCCGCGTTGGAGTCGAACCTATCCAAACGTATAAAATTCGCAATCCGCGTTTAGCCACGCAATTGCCATGACTCCCTACGCCGAAACGCAATACGCCTTACCTATTCCAATACTGCCTGTGCTGATCGGACATCCCGAAGATACCCCTTGGTTAGGACCAATTGAGTCCATTGTGGATACTGGCGCAGATATCACCTTATTTCCCCTTGAGTGGGTCAGTCGCGTTCATGCGCCATCAGTATTAGACGGACGCATTCGGAATGTAGGCGGCAGCTATAGCACAGTTACGTTTTTTGTCGTCAGCCTACAAATCCAAGATATACGATTTTCTGAAGTGCAAATAGCAAGCGCGGACTCAATAGACGAAGTCATCCTCGGGCGCAACGTCCTCAACAAACTTCCCCTCTTCCTTGATGGTCCAAAATTGCAAACCGAAATTTTAGACGACGCCACCGTGAAGTATTTGCGCGAGAGGCATAAATAATTTCAGATGAAGCTCCTCACCCGCATCCGCCTCATCAACTGGCACACCTTTCAAAACACCACCATCACCTGCAACGGCACCACCTACTTCATCGGAGTCAACGGCGCGGGCAAGTCCACCATTTTGGATGCGATCCAATTCGCCCTCGTCGGCGGGCAGCGCGACGTAAAATTTAATCAAGCCGCCATCGCCGGCGGCAAACGCACCCTCACCTCTTACGGGCGCGGCGAACTCGGCACCGAAGGTCAACGTTATTTGCGCGGCGACTGCACCAGCGTCATCGCCCTTGAGTTTTGCAACCCGGACAACACATACTTCGTTCACGGCGCAGTCATTGACGCTTACGAAGACGGGCGCAGCCCCGACGTTCTCTACTTCATCGTCCACAACGTCGCCCTCAACGACGAATGGTTTTTCAAATCGGCGAATGCCGTCTTCGACAGCCGCGCTTTCAAACGCCACATCGAACATTTCGCCTTGCCGCGTCAAGCCCGCGCCCAAACTTTTTCCCGCGTCGAAGATTATCGCGCCCACCTCCTCAATCGCTTGGGGCAGCTGCGCGAGACCTTCATCGCCAAGATCGTCAAAGGTCTGGCGTTCACGCCCCTCACTGACATTCGCGGCTTCGTTCACACCTACTTGCTTGACGAAAATTTGGTAGACGTGAAGAACTTGCAAACGCAACTCGAAACGCTCCGCCACTTCGAAGATTTAGCCATTGACGTCCGCGAGCGCATTGACGCCCTGAACAAAATTGACGAACTCGATCAAGAGCGCGTCGCCAACCGCCGCCGCCGCATCACCAACGGCTACGTTTTTCGCCGCGCGCAAACCGACACGCACCTCACCGAACTCAAAACCAAACGTCTCGAACTCGACGAAACCAAACTGGAGATCAGCCGCGCCACACTGCAACGCGATCAACTGAGCGAAGAACTCAAACGCGCCCAAAACAATTTGATCGAGGCGCAAGTGGCACTGCAAACGGACGTGACCGCCCAGCGCGAGAAAGAATTAAAAGATCAGATCGCCCGACTCGATTCGGAGTTGAACGATCTGCGCGCGCGGGAGCGGACGCTGATCGACGGGTTTGCCGCCGAGGCGCGTGACGCCGCCCGCTTAAGGGAACTGCTCACCGCCGATTCGCGCGACATCCCCGATTCAGTTAAAACCTTCAAGGTTTCCAAGACCTTGAAAGTTTCTCAGCCCCAACTTCAATCTTTAATCCTTGATCTTGAATCGTTAGGACGCGACTACGCCAGCGAAGAGACTCTCCACAACGAGCGGGCGCGAATTTTGCGCGACGAAGGCGAAACTATTGAAAATGAAATCCGTCAATTGAGGACGGGTGATCGCGAAGCGAGCTACGAGCGCGAAGCGCCCGAGGCAGTGAAGCTGCGCCAGCTAGTGCGCGCCGAACTCAATCTAACAGCCGAAGAAGTCTTCTTCCTCTGCACTGCGTTGCAAGTGCCAAACGAAAAATGGCAGGACGCGGTTGAAGGTGTATTGGGCAACAACCGCTTCACCTTGCTTGTGCCGCCAAATCGTCACGTCGAGGCGATGCGTTTATATCGTCAACATCGCCACACCGAAAAACTGCACGGCGTGGGCTTGCTCGACAGCGAACGCATCCTCGCGCACACGCGAAACGCTCAACCTGAATCGCTGGCGACAGAAGTAGAGGCGGCACACCCGGCGGCGCGCGCCTTCATTGATCTGGTCTTGGGTGGTTACATCAAATGCGAAACGCTCGAGGAGTTGCGCCCGCATCGCACCGCCATCACGCCCGAATGTTTTGTGCGGCGCAACTTCACCGATAGCCACCTCAACCCGCGCGTGTATCAACGTTGGTTCATCGGCGACAGAGCCACGCCGAAACGTATCGCTCAACTTGAAGCGCGGTTGAAAGAATTAGCAGACGAGATGGTGAAGTTAAATGAAAGATCGCTCGCGCTGAAGGAGCGACTCGCCCTCAGCCGCGATAAGGTGCGGAAGCTGGTGGAGTTGGCGCACGGGTTGGAGAGCGTGGAACGTCTCGCGGTGGTGGCGGCGTCACTGGAATCGTTGAAAGGTGAGCTGGCGGCGCTCGACACGCGCAACGCCAAATCGCTGCGGCAAGCAGTTCAAAAATATCAGCAAGAGCAGGAGCGCGCGCAACGCGAGTTGGAAGAAGTGATCGGCAAACTTGGCGCACTGCAAAATCGCACCGAGTCGTTGAGCGTGCAGATCATCCCGGAGTTGGAGCGCCGCACCGACGAAGCGCAACGCAGTGTGGAAACGTTTGTGGCGCAAGAGAACGCAGACGTTGAAGACGTGGGCAAAGAATATGATCGTCGCCGCGAGCGCCAGCCATTGGAAACAATTTTAGAAAACGCCGAGCGTTACGAGCGTGAACATCAAAATGCCGAGATGCGTAGCCGCGACAAGCTGCGCGAGGCGAAACATGAATACAGTTTGAAAAATGATTTCGGCTACGATGAAGATGAAGACGCCGAGCGCTACCGCCGTGAGCGCGAGAAATTTGTGCAATCCGAATTGCCGCGATACGAAGCGGACATTGCCAAACAACGCAAACTTGCCGAGCAAGAGTTGGTGGAAAATTTTATCCATCGCTTGCGCGAGCAGATCGCCGACGCCAAAGAACAACTGGATTATCTCAACACCACACTGCGCGATTTGCGTTTCGGCGGCGAGCGTTTTGAATTTATCACCCGACCCGCGCCCACGTTGAAACAGGTCTACGAGATGGTGATGGACAGCCAGCAAATTTTGGGCGACTCGCTTTTTGAATCCGAGTTCCGCCAGAAGCATCAACCAGGGTGGGATTTGTTGTTCGAGCGGTTGACGGCGAAAGAACAAGAGGAAGCGGCGATTGAGCTGCGCGAGCTGCAGGATTATCGCAACTATCTCGAATACGACATTCGCATTCATTACCCGAATGGAGATCGCGCGCTGTTGAGTCAGATCAACGCCAAGAAGTCCGGCGGCGAGACGACGACGCCGTTTTACGTAGCGATGGCGGCGTCTTTCGCGCAAGCCTATCGCCTCAACCAACCCAAAGCACCCGACACGATTCGGCTGGCGCTGTTCGACGAAGCGTTCAGCAAAATGGATACGGCGCGTACGGCGAGCGCGTTGCAATTTATGCGCGAGACCGGCTTGCAGGTGCTGCTCGCCACCCCGCCCGATAAATCCGGCGCGCTGTTGAAGCACGTGGATTGCGTGCGAACGGTGGTGAAGAAAGACAACAGTTCGTTTGTGGTGGAGATTGATAAGAGGGAGATGGACGTTGGAAGTTAGAGGTTGGAGGTTGGAGGTCAGATGAGCAGTATCTCATTCACCCCATCATCTGAGGTTGTTGAGATTCTCAACGCCCTGCTTACCATGTTCGAGCGGCGTGAAGGGCAACGCGCCATTCGATTTTACGTCAACGCCCAAACGCTCCCTAACTATTTCAATCAGACCGATCCCGCACCGCGCCAAGTGGCAAACGAGCAATTAAAAAAACTTGAAGCGGCAGAGATGATTCGTCTCGCCTGGGTGCGCGGCGAAACGAATCATTTGCTGGAATCTGTAACCCTGACTTCCTCTCATGCGGATGCCGCCTTTGCGCTGGTGAAGCGGACTCCGTTAGCCAGCCACCGCGCCCGCCTCACCGAGATTCTTTTAGGCGAGCGTTTTCGATTTGGCGACTGGCGCTTGCGCGCGCTCCAACACACTTTGACTCAACTCAAAGAAGAAAAATCGCCGACGCCGTTTAGTTTGAGCGACGAAGAGTTCAATCGCGATCTGCTCACCGCATTAACCAAGATTGACGACGTGCGCGAAGAGACACCCTACAGAGTTTTTAGCGCGCGCCTGTTCAACGATAGCAAACGATTCGAAGAGGTGATGAACGCCATCGCAACGCTGGGGCGGCGGCATAACGACGATTGGCGCGAATTAGAAAATCACGAAGTGTTACGCGAGCTTAATTTGGTGGCGAACCCCACCCATTTGTATTTGCACGGCGCGTGGGAGTTGGTGGATGAGTTGGGGCAAGTGATGTCCTTGAACGAGTTTCAACCGTCGGTGGGGATACCATCGGCGCAAGCGGCGAAACTGCGGCAGGTGCGAGTGGCGGCGTCACCTGTGATCGGCGTGGAGAATCCCACTTCATTTTACGAACTCATTCGCCATGATCCAAACGTGATCGCCATCTGTTTGTGGGGCAATCCCTCGCCCGCGTGCCGCCATCTCTTGCAATGTATTGACGCCGAAGTGCGCGTGTGGGCGGATATGGACTACGGCGGGTTCAACATCTTGGCGCAAATCCGCGAGCAGGTGAACGCGCGAGCGCAACCGTATCTGATGGATGTGGCGACATTCGAAGCGCACAGCAAATGGGCGAAGCCGATCACGACAGGTGACGCGAAAAATTTGGAGCGGCTTTTACACCGCCCTTCGCTTGAGGATATGCGAGAGGTGATCAAACATTTATTGCAGCGCGGGTTGAAGTTGGAGCAAGAGGCGATTTTGTTGAGGTAACGAAAACAAGAATATTTGAAACCGGCAAAAGCGGTTTATGAGTTGATGGATCTAAGAAGCTGAAACGGGACGAAGGCTATGGCAAGCATCACGAAAATCATCCAAGATTCGTCGGGCGGAGAGACGGCCCGAGACCATTGCCGTCGGCATCCCCGTGCCGGGATGTGTGCTGGCACCGGTGAAGTACAAGTTGTGATAGCGCGGGTAGCGGTTGCGCGGGCGGAGATATCCCAGTTGAGTGAGGTTGTGGCAGAGTCCGTGCGTGGCGCCTTTCATCAAGTTGTAACGCTTATGCCAGGAGAGCGGCGTGAAATTGGTTTCGAATTTGATGTGTGATTCCAAATCGGTGACGCCAAGAGATGCGAAGCGGCGAAAGACGTGGCGCCGCGCCTCCTCTCGGATCGTTTCCCAATCTTGTTCCCCGTTTTCATCTTGCATCAGAGAGGCGCGCTATGACTCTTCTGTACCACGAATCGAAGCAGAGTTCGACACGAGAAAGACGACCCGATAGCGGTAAGTTCAAAATAGATTCCAACTCTGCAACACGATAGGCAGGTTTCAACAACATCATATTGAACGTCCAACGGGTGAGGAGTTCGTCGAGGCGACCAAGTCCCATTCCCTTTATCTCGCGCTCGATCTCTTCTCGCCCCGCATCGCAGCGCAGGTCAACGATAACGGCCACACCCTTCGGCTTCAACACGCGATACATTTCAGCGATAGCCCGGTCCCGGCGCGATCTCAAGCACACTTCCACCTGCTGGAATCTTATTGACCAGTTGACTTGCCATGATGGTGCGCGATCTGGCTAAGATTCAGAAAGAGATTACTCGCCGACGTAATCAGCTTCAACAGGTGGTAGCCGTGACCTTCCCGGAACTGAAATCTACTGGGCTTACGCAAAGAGAGAAAAAAAACAACCACGAATGGCACGAAGGACACGAAAAAAGCGTCGCCCTTCGTGCCATTCGTGGTTCCAAGTCCCTAACGTGCCTAAGTCTAAGTCCAGCCTTACAAATCGTTCCCTGAATAGGATTGATTAAACGATTTATTGCACAACGGAAAATCCGGAACGATGTTCTTGAGCAGTGCAAACGACAGCGCGGGCCAGTTGACGAACGACGGGTCTTTAACTTTCACGCGATACAGTCTCCCCTTATCATCCACCATCACCCAGTGAACAATCGCCCCTCGCCAGCCTTCGACGATCCCGAAAGCCGGCTCCCACGCAGGCAGCTTGCCCAACGGCGTCACAATGCCCCCGCTCGGCAAATGCGCCAGCGCCTGCTTGATAAGGCTGACCGACTCACGCACCTCTTCCACCCGCATCAGCGCCCGCGCATACACATCACCCGACTCGAACACCGGCACATTAAACTTCAACACGGAGTAAGCGGCGAAGGGATGATCGCGCCGAACGTCAACATCCATATTAGAAGCGCGAGCCACATAACCCAGCACGCCGTGATCAATCGCCGTCTTTGCGGTTAGATACCCCGCCCCGGCGAGTCGATCCATCAACATGGTGTTACTCAAACTAATATCTACGACTTCGTTGAAATCGGCAAGGATCGAATCAAGTTCGGCAGCGAGATCGAAATCGGTTGGCAGATCGTGACCGACTCCGCCGGGGATGACGCCACCACGCAACAACCGGTTGCCTGTCAGCCGCTTGTTCAGCCGCAGCAGCCGCTCGCGAATGCGGAAGCAATGCGAGTGCGCGGCGGCGAAGCCGGTGTCGTTACAAATCGCGCCGAAGTCGGCCACATGATTGTAAAGCCGCTCCATCTCCAACAAAATGACGCGCAGATATTGAGCGCGGGCGGGCGCGGCTTGTCTGGCTAACGACTCCAGTGCCTGACAATATGCCAGTGAGTGCCCGATAGTTGTGTCGCCCGAGATTCGCTCGGCGAGTTCCACGCCATCGGCAGGTGCGCGACCTTCAAAAAGTTTTTCCGTTCCCTTGTGTGTGAAGTAGAGCCGGATTTTTAAATCAATCACCGTCTCGCCCACCACGCTGAAACGGAAATGCCCCGGCTCGATAATGCCGGCATGCACCGGGCCCACCGGAATCTCATACACGCCTTCGCCGCCTACCGGCAGAAAAGGAAACGGTGTGCCATCATCTTCAAATTTTCCGGGGGCAGGCAGCGTCGCATCTTTGCGAAGGGGGAAATAATCTTCAGGCCAGAAAGCGTGACGTACTAGCGGGCGGCGATCCGGGTGACCTACCGCTTCGAGACCAAAGAGGTCTTTGATCTCACGCTCGAAGCGTGAAGCCGGATAGTAGAACGTCGCCATAGAGGCAATCGTCGGATCGTCAACGGGCAAGTCCTTCGTCGCATGCACAAACCAGTTTTCATGGTCGTTAGCAAAGAGGTAGTGAATCTCAAACACGTCTTTGTCAGCGCGGCGGTCATTCGCAACCATTAGGATTAGTTCGGCGTTGAAGTCAGCGCGCAGAATTTCGGCAAGACGTGGAGCATCGCCGCGTGCGATTTGGAAGTGCAATTCGTTCCCACGTCGGACGCGAATGTGAGTCACGCGGCGCTTGAAGTTCTCCGCCAAGGCAGATTGGAGACGAGTGAAGTCTATCATGCGAAGCACCCTTTAGGGTTTTGAAATAATTCCTACACTTTGGTTAAGCAGGGTCACCAGTGGCGCGGGCAGAGTGACACCCAGCGTCACCAGCACAGCCACATTAATGAACAGCAGGGCAATGCGCCACGAGAGGCGTTCTGGCGGACGCTCTGTATTTATTTCCTCTTCTGACGGTGTGCCATATAACATCTTGCTAAGATGATGGATGAATGAAACGAAAACAATCGTCAGCAATATCAGCACCGCGCTCATCAACCATGGGCGGTTGAGCGCAAACCCGGCGCGGAAGAGGGCAAACTCACTCACAAAGATGCCGCCGGGCGGCATGCCGATCAGAATGATCAATACAGAGGCGAACAACGCACCCGTCCACGGCAAAGTTTTGAGCAATCCACGTGTGCTGGCAATGAGGGAGGAGCGATACTTATGCTCGATGTTGTCCACAAGGAAAAACGTCAACGACTTGGCGGCGGTGTGATTGACAAGATGCAGCAGCGCCGCAAACGTTCCGAGAGGACCCAGCGCAAAGCCAAGACATATAAGACCGGCATGTTCGATGCCAGAGTAGGCAAACATTCGCTTGTAGTTTGTCGCCAGAACCACGCTGAAGGCGGCGACTGTTAATGAAAGCAGACCCAGCATGATGAACAGATCGTTGGTGTAATCGTCGCCCAGCGTTGCGTCAGCCACTATCTTCCAGCGCAGGAGGACGTACAACGCCACCGCGACCAATGCCGATGACATCAGTGCCGTCAGCGGCGCGGGCGATTCGCCATATGCATCCGGTTTCCAAGTGTGCATCGGCGCGATGCCAGCCTTCGTCCCGTAGCCGATCAACACGAAGACAAACGCCAGCCGCATCACCTCAGGATGCAAGGCAGGGGCGATCCGCAGTAGCACAGTCCAGTTAAGGGCGTTCTCCACCCGACCCGACAGCGAGACGAAATCAAAGTAACCCAGCACCGTCCCGGTGAAGGCGAGCGCGATGCCAACCGAGCCGATGAGAATATATTTCCAGGAGGCTTCTACCGATGGCTTATTAAGTTTGAGCGGGATGATGAACGCCGAGAAAACGGTGGTGGCTTCAACCGCAATCCACATCAAGCCTACGTTGTTGGCTGACACCGCTAACAACATGGCCGCGATGAACAAGTTAATAAAGAGATGGTAGCGGCGCAATTGATCAGGTCCGTACGCCAAGCCGCCCCAGTGAGGGTTCTTAACCGGACGCCCAAGCCCCGGACTGAGAAACAGCGTCAACGAAGCCGCCGCCGTCACGCACATCATCAACAAAGCAGAGAGACTATCGGCGCGTAGGGCCTCTTCAAGCCCGAATGAATTAAAGGGAAGACTTAAGGTCGGCTCGCTCCCGGCGATGGTTTGCCCGGCGATGATGAACGCCGCACTGAGCGGGGCGAGTGAGATGAACGCATTGATCCAACCCACGAAGGGACGATACGGACGGACCCGAAATGCCAACAAGGCAGCAAGTATAGGAGGAAGAAGTAAGAGAAAAAATAACATGTCGAAATTCTCAGTGTTTGAGTTCGTTTAGCTGATCAACGTCAATGGATTCAAATGTGTCATGAATGTGATAGACGAAGACCTGCATGACGAGGAAACCCATCAGCACATCGAGGAAGACACCCAACTCCACAATCAAGGGAATGCCGAAGGTGCCGAGTACAGCGAGCAGCGCAATGCCATTCTCCATGACCAGAAAGCCGACGATTTGGGTCAGCGCCTTCTTGCGCGTGATGACGACAAACAACCCAACGAAGATAAGCCCCATCGCCAAGGGCAAGCCGCCACGCGTGGGGAGCGTACTCACCAGCACCAGCGGACGGGTGACGGCATACGCCAGCAGAACGAGCAAGCCAGCGAGAATGAGTGAGGTAGCAATATTCACGTAAGGTTGCGACTCGCGCTCACCGCCGAACTGCTTTGCCATGCGCTGAAGATAATGCGGCATGATCCATACCTTGAGAATGAGGAGGAAGACTGCAATGAAGTACAGCTCGGGGTCATCGCCAAAGTAACCGATCATCACAAAGATCAATGCCAGCACCGCCGACTGCCAGCGAAAAGCGTCGGTGTAGGCGTGCAGACTCCGCCGCCACAACAGAGTGATGCCAAACAAAAGCACCACGCTGGAACCGAGAGTGGAGAGTTCGGAAAAAAGCGAATCATTCATAAAACGTCCTCGATGGAGAAGAACACATTAAATTACTTTAAAAGAAAAGACGATGTGACGGCGAGTAACGCCAACACAAACGACACGCCCAGTAATTCCGGCACACGGAACAAGCGTAGTTTGGCGACACGCGTTTCGACGACGGCTACGACCACGCCCAGTATGGCGAGTTTAAGAATCAGAGTCATGACGGCAATGGCTAACGCCATTGGAGTGAGAGCCGTCGCCAGACCCCAGGGCACAAACAAATTCGCCAGCAAAGAAAAGAAGATTGTCAGTTTCAGCCACGCCGCCCACTCAATCAATGCAAGATAGCGCCCCGAATATTCTAGAATCATCGCTTCGTGAATCATTGTCAACTCAAGATGCGTAGCCGGGTTGTCTACCGGCAAACGCCCCGTCTCAGCCAGTGTCACAATAAACAACGCGGCGAAAGCTAGTAGATGACTGGGGCTGATGGCTAGACCCGGATTCACCAACGTGGCCGTCACGATGTGTCCGAGATTGGTAGACCCTGCGCTCAAAGCGAGACCGAAAGCAGCAAGGGCAATCGTCGGCTCGGCGATGGCGGCAACAGTCATCTCACGGCTCGCTCCCATCCCGCCAAACGCTGTGCCGGGATCGAGACCGGCGAGCGCCAGAAAAAACGTCCCCAGCAGAAGCAAATAGACGACTACCAACAGATCGCCCACATTGTCGAACGGCAAGGGGGCGGCGATAAGCGGAACGAGCAGCGTCACTGCCAATGTGCTGGTGAATACGATGTAGGGCGCGAAACGGAACAACCACGAGGCGTTCTTGGACATCACCACCTCTTTACCAAACAATTTTCCGAGTTCAAAATAGGGCAGCCAAGGGGGCGCGCCGCGCCGGTTTTGCAAGCGAGATTTCACCCAACGGACAAAGCCCACCAGCCCCGGCGCGAGCAAAAGTGCCAGCAGTGCTTGAACGATTTCAAGAAGATAACCAGTCATATCAAAACCACCTTGCAGCTAAAAGTAGAATCACCAAAATGACGGTGACGTATACGAGATAAAGATGCAGCGATCCGGTCTGGAGTTGCCGTATCTGTTGAGCAGTGAAACGCACTAACCACAAAAATGGGTCATAGAACCAACGCTCAAACAACGGCATAATGTCACTCTTGTATTCGATGGATTGCACAAAGTATTTAGACTCGGGATGAAAGTCTATCGTCAATTCCTTCGTCGGGCGATAGAGTTCGGCGAACACGCGGCGCAGCGGTTCGGCAAATGAAGTCGCGGTGTATTCCATACGTGGTGTTTGCCCCACCCGACCACAGCCCCACGAATCACTCATACGAAGTTTACGATTCGCACGCAACATCCACATCACGAGTGGCACGAGCATGAGAATAATTAGCAAACCCGATGCCGTCAGTGTTGGCGACATCTGTGCGACGGAGCCCGGCACTTGCAGAGAAACATTCAAGGTAAAAGCGGATCGCGTATCAGGCAAACCGCCGAGTCCTGCCAACACGCTGCTCAACATAGGCACAACGGTGAACGGCGCGAGTCCGAGTCCCACACAGGCTAACGCCAGAATCCCCATCCCGATCCGCATCGAGAGCGGCGCTTCATGCGCGTGTTCGGCTTCCGCCGAGCGCGGCAGAGCGAGAAAGGTGATGCCAAAG
>Ga0172368_10002083_pt1 | contig 26168 bp, 13 predicted proteins | sample Lak11m_FD_114540 | JGI IMG/M metagenome (GOLD analysis project Ga0172368, IMG submission 114540) | Freshwater microbial communities from Kabuno Bay, South-Kivu, Congo - kab_022012_11m | ecosystem: Environmental > Aquatic > Freshwater > Lake | place: Democratic Republic of the Congo: South-Kivu...
CGCACACTAGATAGGGCGCGAAAAAATGCTGATGACCGGCGAAATCGGTCGTTACGGGGGGAGCAGGACGGGAGCAGGCAGGGGTGTCGGCTCCTTCATGAATAATGCAGGTTAGCTCATGTTTGTAAGACCAGCACTGTGTGGAAGCCTGACGACAGCCGCGCGCCCGGTGCCAAATTATAGTGCCCGGTAGCCTTCAGATAATATAGCTTACGGGCACTATAAAACAGCACCGGGCGCGCGGCTGTCGCCAGGCTTCCACACAGTGCTAGTCCTACAGCTGGGCATTACGGCATTGACAGGCGGTATAATTCGTTCAATTTGGGGACACCTTATCAATTAAACGTTTGGCAAACACTTAATTGGTAGAATGTCCCCAATACATAAGATCTCGAGCACGATTATACGCACGAATTGTTAATCCACGAACAGGTAGTCCGTCACCTCCAACCGCAGCACGACCTGCGGGACACCGTTCACGACTTCCACGGGGAATTTGCCGGTGGCCTGGTCGTGCAGATTGCCCTTGAAGTAGCCGGCGGAGCGCAGGCTCTGCACGGTTTTCACCGGCACGCCGGGGAAACGGACGATGAGCTTGTCGATGGGTTGGGGCGTCCAGTTGGTGAGGATGACCACCGCGCCGTTGGGACCGGTCATATACTGGGCTTCCACCAGCGGGTTGTTGGTCGCCACGTCGGAGACGACCCGCGCCTGCGTGACGGGCGTGGTGATGATCCGTCGCAGCGCGTCGGGGAATTTACTCGGCAGCACGTCGGAGCTCGGCGGCATGGCCGGCGTCAGGTATGCCAGGCCGGCGAGCAGGCCGCAGTAATAGGCGCCGCCCTGGCCCACCGGGTGGAAGAGCAGCGCCGGCGTGTTGTCGTTCTTGAAAGCGCCCATCACCTGGCTGCCCGGACCGGCAACCAGCGCGTCGCGGTAGCAGAGCGCCGGCATCTCCACCTGATTGACAACCGCCGTATCCAGCGGCGTCAGATTCAGTAGATTGCGCGGGCGCACGCCGCGCTGGTCCTGGGTGAGCGTGTGGCTCTTCAGGCCGTAGAGCGCATAAAGCGCGGTGTTGTCGCGATGGTATTCATCCAACAGCCCGCCGCCGCCGTCGCCGAAGAGGTAGCCGCCGTTTTGCACCCATGCTGCCAGCGGCGCCACCGCCGACGAGAGCATCTCCGACCCCACCACGTAGAGCACCTTATAGCCGGCCAGTTTGCCCTCGGCCACATCCTCGTCGGTGATCAGGTCCACCGGATATTGCGCGTGGCGCAGCGCCATCCACAGGGATTTGCGCTCGTTGTTGTTGACGTTGTAGCGCGAGCCGTAGCCGCCGATGCCGCCCTGGTCCGCCGTGTCCCAGGTATCGGCCGCGCGGGAGAGCAAGATGGCCACCTGCGCCTTCTTCGGCAGCGCCGGGTATAGCCGGCTTTCCACCGCGCCCGCGTCGCGGATCACGTCGTGGACGGCCAGGTGGGTGCGCGGGCTTTCCGTCTGATCCACGTAATCGCAGGTCATCATCGCCTGGTTCTGCGTGTTGAAATGGTTGATGATCTTCGCGCCGTGGGCGAAGGCCAGCCCGTGCATGCGGCGGAAGTTGTCATTCGACTGGCCGCGGAAGGGCATGACGTAAAACTGCATGGGATAGTTGTGGTAACTGTCGCCCAGCCGCAGCCCGTCGAGCAGGAAGCCGTAGACCTGCGGGGAGCATTCCGGCAGCTGCCACCACCAGTCCTCCGTCCACGACATGGTCATGGCCCCCGCCTTGAACAGGTCCACCCACTGGCGCACGTCCGGCCACACATTCATGTGCGGACTGAAGTTGGCGCCGGTATAAACCGTTTTGCCGGGATTCTTCGCCTCGATGGCCTGCCGGCGCGTTGCCAGCTCGCCATACCAGAGGCTGTAGCGGAAGTTTGCCTGCTCGTAATAGAGCACCGGCTTCTGCAGCACCGACGACTCCGCCGGCTTCTCGTCCATCTTCGGCAGCGTCACCAACGCCCATTGCTGGTCCGCCGGCAGGCCTTTCGCCTTTTCCGCGACTTCGCCGACCAGCACGTCCAGCGGGTTGATGCCCTTCGCCTTCAGATAGTCGCGGAACTGCTGGTTCTGCTCATCTTCCGGCATGTTGATGGAGAGGCCGATCTCGTCGCCCAGGTTGCCTTCCACGATGTTGTCAGGGTAGCCGTTGTGGCCCAGTGCCTTCTGCATCTCCGGATAATCGCTCGTTTTGAAGATGATCTGCGTGGGGATGCGGCCAGTGTCGGGGTAGCTGGCGGCCATGCTCAGCTCATCCTGCAGCGCTTCTTCCAAGGTAAGGAGGCGCGGATTGGCGTCGGGGTGCACCGGCACCAGCAGGCCCAACGTGGGCAGGAATGGTTTGTTGATGTTCCACGTCCCATAACCCAGGATCCACGGATACTGCCACTCCTGGTTCACCGCGGGCAACTCCGGCTTTCTCACCTCCAGCCGGCGCACCACGTCCGTGCCCAGGCCTGCCGCCACCTCGGCGATCAGGTAAAGGCCGTTGGTCTGCGGGTCCGTCATCTCCGCGCAGAGCACCGGCGACAGGTAGGTTTCCCAACTGCGCGGGCCCATTTCGTTCATGTACCGACCGATATCCACCCAGGGCGAGCTTTCGCCGGGCGCCAGATAGATCGCCCCCTTCGCTTGCTCCGCCATGCCGTCATGACCCACATACATGGTCTTGCCGCCCCAACTGAGCGGCTTTGTCTCGCCCGGCGGGAGCAGATTGGCGTCGTTGGACACCACGTTCAGCCGGACGAGGATCTTCACCCCGTCCGGGCGATTGTTGGTGAACCGGATGAAAATTTTGTCCTTCCCCAGCGGGCCCGCGTTCGCGGGCAGCAGGCCGAGGAGGAGGGAAACCACGACCAGGAACAAACCGAATCGTTGAAGCATGTCACACCTCTTGTATTGGGCACAGGTTATATTTCGCTGCCTGCTCCTCCGAATTTCATGGCCTCAGCATAATAATGTCCGCCCCGCCCAGCGGCAGGGTGAAGGCGACGCCTGTTGCCGTGCGGCTGAATTGCAGTTTGCCTTGCTTGACGCTCTCGATTGATTTGACCGCGAACGGGACGCGCGCCGTGAGCTTGAGCCCGTTCTGCTCTTCGCCCGACCAGTTCAGCAGCGTGATTGCGGCGCCTTTGTCCGAGAGCAGCATCGGCGTTTCGATCATCGGCCGATCCACCGTCACCGGCGGAACGACTTTCGCCGCCTGGAGCGGGTAGGTGATCATCGCGCGAATCGCCGTCGAAAAACCTTGCGGCAGCATGTCTTTCGTGGTCGTCGAGGACTTGTAATACGAGATGCCGGGCATCCAGGTGAAGTGCACGGCGCGGCCGGCGCCGACTTTGCGCTCGATCATCGCCGGGGCGCCGCCGGCAAAGGTCGCCAGCACGCCCTTATTGGGCGCGACGGTCAGGGTGCCCCGCGGGCCGAAGGCGGTGAAAGCGCCCAGCGAGCCGGCGCCTTTTCCCGCTTCGAGCGCTCCATTTTTGTCGAGGTATTCCCGCGCGCGCGGCTGCTCGGCGAGACCCAGGCCCCTGGACAGGATGTCGCAGGGGTCATTGTAGCGGTCGGCCGCCCCGGCGCCCGTCACCGTCACGACGGTGCCGCCCTTTTGCACCCATGCCAGCAGACTTTTCTGGCACTCCGCCGGAATATTCGGCCCGGTGACGTACAGCACCTTATACGGCGCCAGGCCTTTGGGGGAAAGATCCTCTTCTTCCACAAAGTCCGCCGGGACATTGGCGTGCTGCAGGGCGAGATACAGGTCATACTGCTCGGCCATGTAATCTACCGTCGCGCTGTTCAGCCTGGCATAGTCGAGCAGGACAGGCTGCGTCTCCCAGAGCTGCGCGTCGCGCGGGTAGAGAATGGCCACCTGCGCCCGCGGCGGCTTGCCCGGCCAGAGCAGGTCTTCGGCTTTAGCGATCATGCGGTTGGTCTCGGCGATCTTCGGGACGATCTGCGCGGCGTGCTCCGACCAGCCGTCGTCCGGCGCGGTGTAGGCCGGCCCGAAGGCGTAATACTCGAATCCCTTGCCGCCGCTGCCGATGAGGGTGAGCACCTTCTGCTCGATGCCGTCCGCCCGGTCACCCGCCGTGCGGCCCACGACATAGCCGCCGAACGCCCCGCCGCTCTTCTGCGCGCCCGAACGCAGCCGCGCGCACCAGAACGACCACTGATACGCCAGCGCATCGGCGTTCCAGTCTTCCGTCCAGAGGAAGGTGCCGCCGCGCAGGCGGCCGAATTCCAGGAAGTTATGCAGCTCGGTCGCCGCATCGGGGTTGTTCTTATCCGGATTGTTGCCGCACCAGCCGGGACAATAGAAACGCCCCGCACCGCCGGGACCCCAGTTCGCGTAGATCGGTATGTTCGGGTAGGAGGCTTTTTCCATCGCGCGCGTGACGTCGGCGAAGTAGCGCGAGGTAGCCCAGGCGAAGAAACGGGCCGTCCAGTAGTATAACCGCCGCGTGGGCAGGTCCTTCGCTCCGCTCGGACTCAGCGGCAGCACCTGCTCCCAGCTCGCCGCGCCGAGTGCCTCCGGCGTCAATCCCTGGCTCCGCAGATACGCGCGGAACTGCTCCAGGCCGCCATTGCCGCTCTCCGGCAAGGCGCGGAACCACGAGGGGAGATACCAGCCGGGTTCGTCGGAGATGCCATACATGGCCATGTCTTCGGGCTTGAAGCCCGCCCGAAAATAGGGGGCGAACCGGTCCTGCGCCCACTTCTCGACCGCCGCCGGCGTCGTGCTGCCCGGCGCACCCGTCCACCCCGGGTCGATCATGCCCGGTTTCGCCGTGAAGTCGAACGCATACCCGGGAGGATTATAGATGCCGCCTTTGGTGCGATGCAGGCCGGCCTTGAGCAGCATCTGGCGCGCCTGCGCAAGGTATTGGAAACCAGGCGGAAGCTCCACCACGGTATCGCCGAGCCCGGCGAAGTTATTGAAGGCGTCCTGCCATTCCTTCCGATCGTAGTTGACCCAGCCGGTGACGTAGACGTCCACAATGGGAAAGAGTTTCGGGCGTTCCGCTTCCGGGAGGAGGACCGGTTTGAAGATGTCCCAGTACCGCTGGTTGTACTCCGCCGCCGTGCTGACGCGCGGCTGATCGTCCGCGTCGCGCCAGACCAGCATGCGCATGGATGGGCCGAAAAGGTCGGCGGTGTGCGTGGCCACCGGCCCGCCGTCCTGGAACCGCGTCTCGATCTCGATGAGGGTGGAATCCACTACCCCGCCCACCGCCAGGTTCACGGACACCGGGTATTGCTTGAGGTAAACGTTCGGGTAGAGTTTGAGCGATTTCTCGATCTCATTGGGGCCGAAGGCCAGCCAGTCCGTCCAGGCGTTGCCGGTGACAGCGCCCTTGACATCGTTTAACCTGACGCGGTCAGGGCCGCCGGTCAGCGCGAATTCGAATTTATTGCCCGCCGGTTCCTTGCCCTCGAAGGAGGTCACGCGCGCGCGCAGTTGGAAGGTCGGCACGTCGGCCGCCTCCAGCGGCTTTTGCGCCGAGAAAGCCGCGGAAAACGAGAGAAGGAGCAATAATGCAGCGGCGACCCGGCAGACATGGAATACGCCGGGACGGCCGAACAATGTTCGCGTTACCATCGGAGTGCCTTCCTTTCTCGGGGACAGTCATCAATTAAATAAGAACCATATTTCTACTCGGTCACTTACCGATTCAGTTGATTGCCACACCCTCTCCTTCCTCCTTCTTAATGATAAATTAATCCCTTTCTTGACAATAATATATTTATAATATACTAATTATGGGTATATTCAACATACCTGTTATACCGTATTCCGGTGCAGCGCAGCCGGTCCCTATCCTTCTCGCCGGGGCCGGCGACAGGGCACGGTGGCCGAGATTTGCGGAAAGCAGGCTTTTCACTCCGCAAAACACCGCAAAACGCCGGTGATCGAGTGTTCCGCCTGTATACCGCTTACTTCGGGTCATGGTGCCGCCGGTGCAGGTTGCGATACGCGAATCGTTCCGGCCTATAACTGCGCTGTGGCCGTATCGATATGGATAACCATCACCCCGCGCGCCCAGGGGTATTTCTCGTGGACGGCGGTATAGGCGTCACCTTCGGTGAAAAAGGACGCCATGCCGATATACAGGCATCCCTGTCCCGGCCCAAAGGACCCCTGCACCTGCCGCGAAGCCGCCAGTATCTGCACCTGAAGATTCCGGCGGATATTTTGCTCGGTTTGCGCCAGATGGCCGGCGGGAATCAGCAAGGTGTCGTTTTCGAAACCGAGCGACCGAATATAGTCCCCCCAGGTGGCCACCAGATGGGGGGCCTTTTCGCCCTGGGAAACGATGGTAATGAACTCCGTCGCCTGGAGCACCTGCAGAGCAACACCATCAAGCATAGCCATTCGTCTTCCTCCGTTACCGATAGCGTGATCCCTTGTATTATAACGGAATACTCGAGCACGATATGCTGGATCGTATTAGCAAGGCGCCAGACTTTCTCACGTCCGTTGTTTGGTTTCAGGAACACGAATTAAAGTGAAAGCGGCGCTCGACACCGCACTCCGACAGTGGGTTACCCCATCCGCACCTCGATCAAGTGCTCTGCTCCCGGCGTGATCTCTTCGAGGGGGATGACCGCCAGCGCGCGGCCGCAGCGGGTATCGGGGAGGCGGGTGGCGATGGGACGGCCGTCGAGGGTCAATGCCGCCACACCGCATTCGACGTGCGCCGGGTTGGCGATCTGCAGGCGGCACTGGCCGCCGAGGAAGCCGACGGTGGCGGTGAAGCCGTCCCACGACGCAGGAATGCACGGGTCGATCACCAGTTGCCGCAGGCCGGGGCGGAAGCCGGCCAGGCCCTGGTAGATGTTGCGGATTGCCGTGGTGATGCTGCCGGAGAGGAAGGCGTCGCCGCCGGCGCCTTCCAGACCGATGGCCTCTTTCCAGTGGTTGACGACGGCGTAGGGCGCGGTGAGCGCCACCTCGACGGGATGGGCCTGCTGATCGTAGGGCAGCATGTAGCGCAGCACCTCATACAGCAGGTCGCCGCGTCCCGCCGTCCAGGCGGCGCGGCCCAGGAAGCCGTGCGAGCCGTGGTTATACGGCGTGCCGTTTTCACCAAGCCCGGGGGCGAGGTCGCCCTGCCCGATGCGGCCCAGTTTGGCGATCGGCGGGTCGCCGATGGCGGGGTGGAACAGCCGCCAGCCGAACGGCCCCCGCAGCGCCTGCAGGGCGTCGAAGACCAGGTCGCGTTCCGGGCCGTCCACCAGTCCGGCGATCACGGCAAAGGCGTTGACCGGGCCGTTAACACGGCCTTGCCCGTCCGGGTCATCCGGCGAAAAGACCCACTGCCTGTTGTCATTGAACACAGCGTTGAAATACCCGTGGCGGTTCAGCGCATGGCGGAGCACATTGTCCCGCAGGCGCCGGGCCGCGTCGCGGAACTGCCCGGCGGTCGCAGTGTATTGCGCGGAATCGCCGCCCTCGACGAGATACTCCAGCAGCGTCGCCGCGTCTTCCAGCCCGAGGATGGCCTGGCAACTGACCATCACCGTCTCGCCGCGTCCTTCCAGCCCGGCGCGGTTGACCGAATCGTTCCAATCGCCCTCGAGGATTTTGCATAAGCCATGCTCGCCCAGGTTTTCCGGCGCGATGTAATATTCGAACAGCCGCACCAGGTGCTCCAGCGCCGTCGCAGGGTCATCGTTCTCGAACCAGGGCACGCGCTCCTGCAGCACAGCGAAGTCGCGGGTGTAGCACAGGTATTCCCACGCCAGCTCCCAAACCCAGGCGCCGGCATCGACGTAGGGGCGCAGGTCGAACTTCCCCTGCCGTCCCGTCGCGCTGTAATGCCGCAGAAAGCGCCCATCCGGACACTGGTACGACAGAATTTCCAGCAGACGGTCGCGGGCGAACGCCGGATCGAGCGGCACCACCCCGGTGATGTCCTGCGCCGCGTCGCGCGTCCCGCGCATCCCGGTCGGCCATCCGCGATCCAACTGGGTGACCCAGTCGAGCTGCAGCGGCAAAAACTCGTTCGTATAGCGGTTGAGGCGGTCATCCGGTGTCAGCAGCGCCCGCTGGCCGATCCGTTGCGTATAGCCGTCCCGCACCTCCCGCAGCGCCCGCTTGCGGACCGCCGGATCAAGGTATTGCGCCAGCTCCGCCATGGTCGCGTGCGGCGGCAGCTTGCCCTTCGGCGTGGTGGGCAGCTTCCCGAACACGAGCGTAAATTCGCAAGACTCGCCCGGCGCCAGCGCGATGGCCTTTTCAGCCGCCGCCACCGCCGGCTGCCCGATGACGGCGTTGGCCGGGGAAATCTCGCCGTAGGGCGGCAAGTCCGCGCCGTCGCGTCCCAGCGCCAGGCCGGCATCCCAGACGGCCGCGGGCGAGTTCCAATCCCCGCTCCCGACGAAACGGTTGTAGGAGACTTCATAAGCCGCCGGATCGAGATCGGTCACCAGCGCGGCGTGCAGCCGTTTGGCCGGATCACCGCCGGGATCGCGCGCCTCAAAGAAACACTCGGACACCTTGCCCAGCCGGCAGAACGCGGCGGTCTGATAGAGGTGCGGGACATCCCAGGGAGCGAAGGTGAACGGCGCCATGTTGGGCTTGAGCGCCGGCATCACCGTGGCGCGTCGCATGGTCGAACCGCGGTTGACGATCGTCACCGTCATAATCGCCGCGCAGCTCCGCGGCGGCACCCAGCATTCCGTGTTTACCTCCCAGTCCCCGTGGCGCAGGTGGTAGCGCGCTGCCTCGGGGGCAAAGGTGCACTCGTAGGTCTCCGGTTCCGTGCCCGGCTTCTGCAGCGGAATGGTCGGCAGCCAGAAATTCGTAAAGGCCTCGCGTTCTCCCTCCCCCTCCGGGATCAGCCAGACGAACATGCTGGGCACGGATTGGCTGCGCTCCTGCTGAAACAGCGCCGGACCACCGGGCGGATCGAGCTGCAGATAGCCCCCGCCGTCATGCCGTATGCGGAGTAGGATGCTCGGATTGGTATAGACATATCCCCAGGGCGACGGCAGACGGTAGCGCCGGCAGGCGAACGCCCCCGGCGCGTCGAGGAATTGGCCGTAGCCCTTGAGATCGATCTCCGTGAGTTGGCATTGCTGCATTTCCTGAATGCGTTGCATCAACATAACCTCCATAAAATCCGGACAAGACGAGTTTCTGCATTCCACTGCTTCATCATCGTATTTCGAGCCGGTATCTATAAAACCTGCCGGGTAACAGGCGGTTACTGAAAAAGCAGGAGATCGCCGGTGAATAGCGAAGAGAAAAATCAGCAGTCAAATTCCCCTGAAACAAAACCGGCAAGCCGGAGTCTAAACCTATGGTTATGCACGCGAGTGCATAACCATACCAACAGCGTCTGCCCTGCACAGGCGCATACCGTAAATTTGCCATGCAAAAGGAGGTTCCCATGCGATCCCTGATCTGCGCCGTCCTGCTGGCCATGCTCTCCATCGCCGCCATCGCGCAGCAGGCCCCGGCTCCCACCCCCGCTCCCGCGGGGCAGAAGCTCGACTGGTTTCACTGGGCCGACGTGCGCGCCGTGCCGTATATGTTCAACCTGGATAACCTTACCGATGGTAATCTGTCCTCCGGCGCGGGATTTGCGTCGGGCCCGGAGATCGGCGGCACCATTGAGTTCAATTTCCCCAAACCGGTGACGGTCACCACCCTGCGGCTGGTGCAGGGGGGATTGATGGCAACCGTCTTCGAATTGCGGGCGGACACGGCCGGCAAGCGCACTTTTGACACGGTGATCACTGTGCGGAAGGATGACAAGGCCATCGGCGGTCAGTGGATCGCCTTCCCGGTCAACCGCGCGGTGACCGGCCTGCGGCTGGCCGCGGTGACCGGCAGCACGGGCTATCGCCAATCGTACCCGCAATACAACGAAATCGAGATTTACACCAAAGAGGCCGTCGTTGTCCCCGCCCGCCCGGTGGAGAAAGCCGGCGGCGAGCTGACTGCCGGCAAAGTGGCGCCCATGCCCATCATGCTCGTCCGCAACATCAAGTGGACACCCTGCATCGATATGTGGCATGTCGGCTTTGGCAATGACGTGAAAAATTTACCGGACAATATCGAAACCTATCCGGGCTATCAACAGTTGATCAACCAGTTGCGCGACCTCGATGCGGACGGCGTGCGCTTCTTCCTGGAATCGGCCGCCTGGGGCGTGAAGCCGTGGAAGACCGCCTATCCCCCGGGCAACGACACGGAGCCGTTAAAAAAGGTGATCGATGCCCTGCACAAGCGCGGCTACATCACCAGCATCTTCCTGCACGCCTGGATGCCGCCCATCCAGCGGGAAGGCAAGCAGGCGCCTGACCAGTTCAAACGGTGGGATTATCCCTATGAGCAGAGCGACCTGGTGCTCAGCAAGGATCTGCACGACACCAAGGGCAACCCCATCTACACCGAACGCTATCCGTGCATCATCAGCGACGACGACTTCAAGACCAAGTGGACGGGTATCATGCGGGAAGTGGCCGAGCGCGGCATCGACGGCGTGTACCTGATGCCCGATGAGTATTACTACAAAGGGCATAATCTTTTCACCGTGAATTGCCCCGCCTGCGAGCGGGACTTCAAGGCGCGCTATGGATACGACAGCCTGCCCAAACCCGACACCAACGTCACCCCGAACAGTACCATTGCCGTAGGACCTGACCCACGCACGCCGATGGACACCGAGCAGTACCGCAAGTGGAAGCTGTTCGAATACGAGCGCATCGGCGAGTTGTTCGACGGCGTGGCCGCAGAACTGAAGAAGACGAACCCCGACCTGGCGCTGATCTGCTCGGCCAATCCCGCCGCCCCGTATTATTCCAATGTGGGGATGGAGATGGGCATCGCCTTCGACGTCATCGGACGCGGGAAAAACATCAACGCCGTGCAGCTTTATGCCAGCGTACCGATCGGCGGGGTGGGCGATTACACCGCGCTGGCCCGGCGCATGCGCGGCGCCTTCCCGAATGCAACCCTGGACGCCAGCATCCAGGGGCTGGCCATTTATGGCTCACCGGCGGATTATCCGCTGACGTTCTACGGGTATTTACTGCCCCAGATCATGAACGGCGCCACCCGCGCGCACGCTTATCGGCTGAATTACCTGCAGAGCGATAACTGGTGGGCCAAGGTGCAGAAAGGCGTCCGGATGATGCGCCTGCTGGAGCAGTGGGACCTGGCCAACAGCGCCACCCCGGCGGATGCCTGCCTGCTGATGTCGCGCGCGTCTGAGGACTGGTGGCAGGTGAAAGCGCACAGCCTGCTGGGTAAGACACCGGGCGACGCCAAGCGCAACTTCCTGATGTATTCGGATGAGAATATGCCCGGCGCCGTCACCACCAGCGCCGACGCCACCGAGCGCACCCTCAACTACGAACGCGTGCGCGGGCAGATGGCCAACAAGTGCATGGAGTCGCTGCTGATCGAGAACGGCATCCAGTATGACGTGCACTACATCGAGCGGGAAGAGACGCTGACCGACCTGAAGAAGTACAAAGTGCTGATCCTGCCGTTCAGCTACTCCATGTCGCAGGCCGCCTTCGAGCGCGTCCGTGAAGCTGTCGATGCCGGCAGCACGCTGCTGATCTACGATCAACTGGCCCCGACCAACGAATACGGCACCGCCTATCCGCAGCCGTTGCTGCAAAGCCTGCTGGGCCGCAAGAACGTGATCTACGTGAAGACCAACCTGGGCGGGGAAGGCATGAGCCTGCCGGTCCGGGCAGAGAACCGGCAGTTGCTCTACGCGCTGCTCAACAACGGCTACTACTTCAACGCCAACGACGCGAAGGTCGAGTACCTGCTGCGCAAGACGAAGAACGGCAGCCTGATCCTCTATCTGGCCAACTGGGAGCGCACCAAACAGGCCGTCCCGGTAATCGGGGTGCCGCTGCCGGCCGGCGAGTACCAGACAACGATCTGCAGCAGCAATCAGGAGGACTTGACTGAAGGCCTGTTCGGCGGTAAACCCACCGCGACCGACAAAGACCTGGCGAAGTTTTCCGTAACGCTCGCGCCGGGCGAACTGAAGCTGGTGCGTATTGTCGCGGCGCCCAGGAAGTAAAGCCGGAATCGCACGGTCATCGTCCAGGAATACCGGCGATCACCGTGAGATGCGCATCTGGCAACCGCCGACCAGACAACGGCATGGCGGTTGCCAGATGCGCTCGGGCCCCATCGGGCATCATAGGTCTCCTTACCATCGCGGGCGTAAAGCCTGCAGTTATGGTTGCGCGTCGAGATTATATTTCGCGAAGATAGCCTCGCCTTCCGGACCGGACGCGAACTCGAAGAATATTTTGGCGTCACGCGGATTTTTGTTGAATTTCAGCAGGCCCAGCGGCGCCTGACCGGTGGTGGCTGCTTTCGCCGGGGTGAGCAAGATCACGGGATATTCCTGCATGAAGCCGCGCTGCGTCGCCCGCTCGATGCCGGCCATGGTGGCGGGAAGAAAGAGATCGCCGGTCTGGCCGATGGTGAACAGCGCCAGCAGGCTGTCCGCATCGGTGTAGATCGGCACGACGGTGATGCCCGTCTTTTTGTGAAAGGCGGCAATTAACTCATCAACCGGCCGGCGCAGTGTCGCATCACAGGAGAGCAACAGCCGGTGGGCGGTGGCGCGATCCGCTTTGGGGCGGGTCAGCCCGAGCTGATAGAGCGGGGCGCGGGCCTTGTCGGTCTGCAGATAGGCGAGGAACGCCTTCGTCGCGGCGTTGAGGTTGACATGGCTCGTCTGCACGGCCACGATCTGGATGGGGAGGTAGCGCCGGGTATCGATGAGCTGGTTTACGTGAACCAGCTTGTTCACCAGTTGCATGCCGATGATCCCGGCATCCGCCTGGCCCCCGGCCACCTGGCCTACCACCTCGCCGGGGTTGTAGAGCATGACTTTGGGCTGGACCGCATCCCAGACGCCGGCGGCGGCCAGCGCTTCGATGGCGCCCTCGTTCATAGAGGAGGAGACTTTCGCCAGCGCGACCTTGTGGATTTCCGGGCGATCCAGCTCGCTGAGGTTGCCGGGAATGGTGCGGCCGCCGCGCACGATGAGGGCGAGCGGCACGTCGGCGAGGAGGATGCCGCTGCCCGGCAGCAGGCAATCGTGTTTGTCGAACGGCACCAGCTCTTTAGGACCGATCGTAATCAGCACCCCGTCAAGCTGGCCGGCGCTGACGCGCTGCTGGAGACTTCCCACCTCGTCGCTGACCAGCGTCACGGCATAGCGCGGGTATTTCGTCTTGAATTGGTTGACAATCGCCGTCACGGAAGGCTGCAGGCCGGCGGTGCATATTACGCTGACATTCTCCTGCGCCGCGGGCTCGGCACTCTGCGACAGGCTGCCGGCGATCAGTACCAGGAGGAAGAAGAACACCACGGGAATGCCGCGGGCGGTGACGAAAGCGTTGGGATGCATGAGGTTTCTCCTTCACGAAAGCATCGGAGCGTTTTCCGGCGGCGGGCAACCGGTGAAACCCAATATATGCACACGGGTGCAATTCACTGTAGCGCTTGCCCATCGTATTGTCAATAGAGGTAATTTTAAAATTCCTCTTCAGGCAATCCCCAATCCCATGCCAGGGGCATCGCCCCTGGCTATAGGATTTAGGGATTGATGTGTGAGGGATTGAGGGTGTTTGCCTCCGGCCTGCTCCAGGAGTCCGCCTCATGCATACAGGCTTAACGAGCGCACCCATAAAGGGATGCGCCTACAGACTGTCCGCTTGGCTGGCGGCGTGGTATACTGAATAAACGGTCCCCTTGGAATCCAATCACGCGCATCCGCGAGGAGGAGCCGATGAGACAGGAGTTGCAGGGCGCCATCGTATGGCGGCTGGTCATCCTGCTGGTGCTGAGCGCGGCGCTGCTGCCGGCCTGCGCGCAGCCCGAGCTCGCGCCGTATGCGATCGACCAGGAAACGGCCATTCCCATCCTACTGCGCTTCGTGCGGGCGGGCGATGCGGGGCAGCAGCAGCAGGCCCTTGCCCGGCTGAGCGAACTGCAGAGCCCCGAACTGACCGAGATGCTGCTGGCCATGTTGCGGGAACCGCCGGCGGACGACCGCGTCGTCGCCGCGCGGGTGCTCGGCTGGATGGGCGAGCGCCAGGCCGTGCCACTGCTGCTGGCCGCCTTGCGGGAGGAGGATGCCGTCCTGCGGGAAGCGGTGGTAACGGCGCTGGGCCGTCTGAATGATAACCGCGCTGTCATACCGCTCATCGCTGCACTGGCGGATAAGGAAGTGATGGTGCGCAAGGCGGCAGCGCTCGCTCTCGGCCTCCTGCACGATCGCCGCGCCGTTGAACCGCTGCTGGCCGCCTGCCGCGATCCGGGGGCGGGCGTCTACGTGGAGTGCATCCAATCGCTGGGCTATCTCGGCGATCCGCGCGCGGTGGAGGTGCTGATCGCGGCGCTGGCGCACGCGGATCCGGAGGTGCGGGTGCAGGGCGCCAATGGGCTCGCGCGCATCACCGACGAACGCGCGCCGGCGCCGCTGCTCGCCGCCGCCGGCGACCCGGACGCGCGCGTCCGGGAAGCGGCGCTGCAAGCCCTTTTCAACTATCCCGACGCCGATAGGCGCCCGGCGCTGATCCGCGCGCTGGCCGATCCAGAGCCCGCGGTCCGGTCTATGGCCCTGGTGGGGATCGAGCAGTTCGTAGGGAATACCTACGATCTCCGGCGCTTGGAGGATGCCATTGAGCCGCTCATTGCCTGCCTGGACGATCAGGATACCGAGCTACGGACGCAGGCCGCTGGGATGCTGGGCCGGCTGGGTGACTTTCGGGCGGTCGAGCCGCTGTGCCGCTGCCTGGAGAATCAGCATCCCGGACTGGTCTCCGCGACACTGCGCAGCCTGCGTGAGTTGCGCGACCCGCGCGCGCTCGAGCCGGTGCTGCGGTTATACGCGCAACACCCCGAGTTTCAAAGAGACATCTTCCCGCTGCTGGCTGAGATCGGCGGGTCACCCGTGCTGGAGCGGCTGGTGGCAGAGCTGCTGGCACGGGGCGCGGAGGGTGACACTGGCTTACGCACCGCCGTCGCTTACCTCGGTTCACCAGCCAAACCGCTGCTTGCGGCCGCACTGGCGCAAGAAAAGGATCCGCCGCGCCGCCGCCTGCTGGCGCTGCTGTTAAGCCGCTTCGCCGATCTCCACGCGCTCGACGTTTTACTGCAGGATGCGGTACAGCGGGAAGACCCGCAGACACGCCTGAATGCCCTGCGCATGCTCGGCGCGTATGCGAGCGATCTTCGCGCCCGCGACGCCGTATTTGCGGCGCTCGCCGAAGAAGATCGCGAGACGCGCCGGGCTGCGCTTAATTCACTACCGCCCTTCCAGCAGGACCCCCGTGCCCTGCCGGCGCTGCTGGCGATCTTGCATGGAAAGGATGCGGAGCTGCGCCGGACCGCATCGAATTACCTGCAACAGAGCGATGATCCCCGCGCGCTGGAGGCGCTGCTGGCATTGCGGGACGATCCCGACGAATATATGCGCCAACCGTTGATGGTATATCTCCGCGAACGGCTACCCCGCGATGGACGCGTGCTCGCGCTTTTGCTCGATGGCATCCATGACAATGACGATTGGTTCCGCGAGCAGGCTGTCAGCGCGCTGGCCGACTGGTACGCGCGTTTTCCGGACGACCGCGAGCGCATCTTCACGGCGCTGCGGGGCCGGTTGGGCGATGCCGACCCCACCGCCCGCCGGCGGGCCGCCACCGCGCTGGGGGCGCTGAATGACATCCGGGCGCTGGACCCGCTGCTGGCCGCGTTGCAGGACACGAGTCCCGTGGTGCGCGTGAACGCCGCCGTGGCGCTGGGCTGGCTGGGCGACGACCGCGCGGTGGCGCCGCTCTGCCGGGTGGCCGGCGACTGGTACGAATCGCCGCGCACCGAGGCGAAACGCGCGCTGGGCAAACTGGGCGAGCCGCGCGCCATCCCCGCGCTGGTGCGGGTAAGCCTGCGCGAGCTGCGCAGCGAGCCTAACATGCAGGAGACGACCGACGCGCTGCGGCGGCTGGGATATCCGATAGACCGTCGTTCGTCGCCAACTCCGCCGCCGGATGCCTTCGTGCTGCTCATGTCCCGATCGCTGACTGATGATGTCGCGGGCCGGCAGGCGCTGGCGCAGCTCGCGGAGCCGGCAAATTACGAGAAACTCCTCGCCATCGTGCGCGGCGAGGCAGACTCCGGTACGAGATATGCCATCCGGCAACGCGACGAGCGCCTGGCGGCGGAGATCCTGGCCCGCATCGGTGACCCGCGCGCCGTGGAGCCGCTGGCGGCGCTGTTCGACCGGAGCACGGCAAGGAACCAGTGCCGGTCGGTGCTGCAAGTGCTGATGCGCTTCCACGATCCCCGCGTCATCCCGTGCCTCCTCACCGGACTGCGGTGCGAGCAGGTGACTGCGGATCAGATCATCGAGGCGTTGGCGGAATACAACGATCCCCACGTGACCGCCGCGCTCCGCGCAACTTTCACAAACAAGCGCAATTCAGAGGTGAAATACGCCGCCGCCGTCGCGCTGGCCCGCCAGGGCGACGAGGAGGTGTTCGCCGAATTGCTGCGGAATGTGGTCGGCCGGGAACAATACTGGGTACTCATCGCGCTGGGCCGAACCGGCGACCCGCGCGCGCTGGATGCGCTGCTGGCGCCCGAGAACGGCAATCGGGCGATCAACGGGTTGACCGCATTTCTGGAGGCCGTCCACGATCCGGCGGCGTATGAGCGCGCGGTGGCGGCAGCGCTGCCGCTGATCGACGAGAATAGGGAAGCGGCAGAATTGCTGCTCGCGCCGCTGGCTCGCCGCCATGACTCCCGCGCGACGGCACCGCTGCTACGCGATCTGGTGAATCGACCCTTCTGGGCATTTCAGGATCGCGTGAATCTGCTCGTCGCGACCGGCGACCCGCAAGCGGTGCCCCCGCTGTTGCAATTGCTGCGCGAGGACATTATCTCGCGGCGAACAGCCGTTGCAGCGGCGCTCGGCGACTGCGCCGATCCGCGCGCCGTGCCCGCGCTCATCGAGGCGCTGCAAACCGGCCCCACGCCCGTGCGCATCCAGGCCGCCGCCTCCCTGGCCCGCTTGCGCGCCCCCGCTGCCATCGCTCCTCTCACCGCCGCGGGGGAAAACGACACCTCTGCCCGTGTCCGCGCCGCCGCCGTCGAAGCATTGGCGCTTGTTGATAGTGATAAGCGATAAGCAATACCCGGCTCGTAGCACTGCCATATGCTACACAGCCTGGTCTATTCATGCCTTTAACGCTTGTGAGCATACTACGAGCCGGGGATTACCTTTTACTACTCACGGCTCACTTAGCACAGCCGCGCCTGTCGCTGCCTCCTCCCGGCCTTCGGTGAGCACCAGCGGCAGGTCGAACACCTCTTCCGCCAGGCGCTGCAGCAGGGGGTTGCGGCGCAGGGCGTTGCCGCTGCCGAGCAGGCGCGTCCGTCCGGCATAGGCTGCCGCCGGCAGCATGTCGCGCAGGTTGGTCAGGATGCCGCGCGCCAGCCCGCGCGCCAGCGGGCCGAGGGTGAAGTTGCGCAAGTCGATGCCCTCGATGCGCCCGCGCAGGGTGGAATCATGCCGCTCGCCGAGGAAAGCGGGGTGAACGGTGAGTTCATCGGTTGCCGCCAGCCCCACTTCATTCAGCTTTTCGTATAATGGATCATCAGCCAGGTAGGGGAGGCTGAGATCGCGCAGCCAGGCCTGCACCGCTTCCGCCAGCCACGCCCAGGCGGCGCCGCCGCAGAGGGAAGCGGCGGTGACGAGATAGCGCCTGCCGGGGTAGGGGCGGTATTCCCAGGTTTCCCCCGCTGTCCCCAGTGATGGCATGACTGCCGACAACTGCCCGCCCGTGCCGAGGGTAAGCGCCAGCTCCCGCTCCGGCTCGCGCAGCGTGGCCAGCAGGGAGGCCTGGTGGTCGCCGAGAGCGACGGCGATCGGAATGCCCGCGGGAATGCCCAGCCGTTCGGCCATCTCCGGAACGACATGCCCCGCCAGGCTGCCGGATGGCCGCACCTCCGGCAGCAGCCTCCGTGCGATATCCGCGCGCGCAACCGCGGTGAAATCCCACTCCAGCGCGCGCAGGTCGAACAACCCCCAGCTTGCCGCGTCGGTGGGGTCGGTGACGGGGTGGGGGAGGCCGCACAGCCGCGCGGTGAGGTAATCGTGAATCGTGCAGGCGCCGGCAGCCGTGGGCGGCAATTCGTTATGCTCCCGTAGCCACGCCAGCGTCGCGCAGCCGAAGCCGCTGCTCAAGCGATAACCGGTCTTCTCTCGCAGCTCCCGCAGGAATGCTTCATCGCAGCGTCCGTCCTGCCAGGTGATGAGCGGCGAGATCGCTTGCCCGGCAGCGTCCACCAGCAAGACGCCGTGCATCTGCCCCGTCAGCCCGACTGCCCGCACCTGCCTGCGCAGCTCCGCCGGCAGCTCCCGCGCACACCGCCATGCCGCTTCCTCCAGCACCGTCACGTCCTGCTCCGCCCGCCCGTCCGGCACGGGAAACCGCGCCGCATGCGGCTGCGAGACGACCGCCCGCACGGAAGATTCATCATCCACCAGCACAGCGGCAATTTTCGAGGTGCCGATATCAAGACCGAGTAACATTATGGTTCCCTCCAGTCCCGAAGGGACGACAGTCAATAGCCAGGGGTGAAGCGAAGCGGAACCCCTGGGACGGGTTAGAGAAAAGCCTGAACCCCGAAGGGGTGACTGTCATCCCTTCGGGATTGGGCTTTTTTTATGGCACGGTCCCAGGGGTTCCGCTTCGCTCCACCCCTGGCTATTGACTGTCGTCCCTTCGGGACTTGAGCTTACGCCTTCCCATCCGACATCAGCACTCTGATCTTCTCCTCCACCAACGCGGCGTGCGCGCGGATGGCCGGGGGCAGGATGAGATGCGGAAATTTTTCATTCGGCTGTGCGGCCAGCGAGGCGCGCAGGCCGGTGAAGAAAGCAATGCGGCCTTCCGCGCCGATGTTCACTTTGGCGATGCCGAGATCGATGGCGCGGCGGATATCCGCGTCCGGGATGCCGCTGCCGCCGTGGAGGACGATGGGGATCTTCACCCGCCGGCCGATCTCCGCCAGCACATCCAGCGCCAGCTTCGGCTCCTGCCGATACACGCCGTGCGCGTTGCCGATAGCTACCGCCAGCGCGTCGATGCCGGTTTCCGCGGTGAAGCACTCGGATTCGTCAGGGTCGGTATACCAGGAGGCATCCGGCAGCGAGCCTTCCTCTTCGCCCACGTGCCCGAGCTCGCCTTCGATAGACACGCCCGCCGCGTGGGCGAGCTCCGCCGCCTGCCGGGTCTGCGCGATATTCTCCTCCAGCGGGAAGCGCGAGCCGTCGATCATCACGCTGGTCGCCCCGCAGGCGATGGCGCGCTCGATTTCGGCGAGTACCGGCGCGTGGTCGATGAACACCACCACCGGCACGCTCGCCTTCCGCGCGAAGGAGAGTGTAACGTCATATAACTCCTGCTCGCCCGCCAGATCCAGCTCCTGCCGCCACAGGGAGATGATCACCGGCGACCGCAGCCGCTCGGCGGTGGAGATCACCGTCCGCGCCGAGTAGATATCCCAGATATTGAACGACCCCACCGCATACCCGCGCCTGCGCGCGTCGCCGAGGACGATGTCGAAGGTTGAGAGTGCCATGTTTAAATATCTATCCCCGTATCGAGTTGTTCGTAGTGAGCCACGCAGCCGCAGCGGAGTGGCGTTCGGATATTTGGTAGGCTTACCTATTAACGGACGCCACTCCGCCGCGGCTGCGTGGCTCACTACAAACTTTGGGTTACTTCTCCTTGCTGGCTCCCGCATACAGCCCCCATGCCCGTCCGTAATTGGTGGCGAAGGCGAAGAGGATGTCATTTTGCCCCTGCTTCCAACTCACCGCCGCCTGGTATTCGCCAGGGACGGCGGGATTGCCGGCGTCGTGGCGGGCGTCCACCGCTTCGCCGTTGATCCACACCTTTACCGGGCCATCGGCGCCATAGAGGAGCGTGCCGGCGCCGGCCTGTTCCGCCTGGTGGCGGGTGAGCAGGTAAATGACGCCGTCCTTGCCTTCGTGGATGCCGCGGATGTCGAGGAAGCCGTTTTCCTGGAAGGTGGTGCGGCCTTCGATGTCCTGGCTGCACAGGCTGGCGGCGGGAGCGCCCAGCGTGCGGATGTCCGGCACCGGCGCCTGCAGCGTGCTCACCGCGAACTGGGTGAAGATGGTGTCCGCCCACTGCGCGGCGCGACGGCGCTCCTCATCTGTCAGGCGGGCGGCGCCCACCCAGGTATTGGTGCCCTTATAAATGCCCTGCGTTTTCGCCGCTGCCAGGCGTTTTTCCGCGGCAGGGATCTCCTCCGCATACTGCGGCAGCCACTGCGCCTGCACCACCAGCATCTCGTCGGTCATCTGCGAAATTTCCGTGGGATCGCACACCGCGCCGGTGAGCGGATCCATCAGCATCGCCTGCTTGAGTAGCTTCACATCGCCATGCACGGCGGCTTCCACCGCCAGCCGTTGCACGGAGATCGATGCGTTACAGACTGCGGCGCAGCCCAGCGGCAGGTCGCCGACGATGGGGATATTGACGCCGTTGCGGTCCACGTAGCCCGGCACCTCAACGATGGCATCGGGCGGTAGGTTGGTGATGCAGCCTTTGTTGACGATGTTGAAATGCCCGCGATAGGTGCGGCCTGTTTCGCGCGCCTCGATAATGTAGCTGCCGTGTTCGTGCCCACGGCTTGCCGGGGTGATGAGAACACTCGGTTCTTCCAGCCATTTCGGGAAGTCGGTCTCGAACCAGTTACGGCCTTCGGTGGTGGCGCGCAGGTAGCCGCCCGTCTCGCCCACGCCCCACATTCCGGCGCGCCAGGAGTCCTCATCCAGCCAGTTGCGGATGTCCGACGCGCGCTTGCGGTACCAGGCCAGGTATTCCGACAGGTGGCCGTTGGACTCGGTGGAGTAGTAGCCGAAGTGCCGCAGCACGTCGATACGCACCTTCTCGCCCTTGGCGAACATCGGATGCTTCTCGAAGCCCTCAAGCAGCCGGTCGCACCAGTCTTCACCCTGGTAGCGCACCTGGATATACCAGGTCTGGTGGTTGATGCCGGCACAGATGATGTCCACCTCTTCCGTACGCACCTTCACGTATTCCGACGGCTTTTTCCCTTCATTCACCAGCAGCTCGATCACCTGTGCAATCTGCGCGTGGCCGCCCATCACGCCGTGGCAGAGGCCGATGGAGTCCACCCCGCCGTAGTGGTTAGCCGCCCAGGTATTCATCGCGTTGGGATTGGCATAGTTGAGGAAGAGCACGTCCGGCTGCGCCACTTCGCGGATATCCTTGCAGAAATCCAGCACCGCCGTCACGTTGCGCTGGCCGTACATAATGCCGCCCGCCGCCAGCGTGTCGCCCACGCACTGGTCGATGCCGTATTTGAGCGGGATCTCGATGTCGGTTTTGAACCCCTCCAACCCGCCGATGCGCACGCAGCTCACCACATAGTCCGCCCCCTCCAGCGCCGCCCGGCGGTCGGTGGTGGCGGTGATGGTCGCCGGCAGCTTGTTCTCCTTGATGTCCTTGCGGCAAAGCTGCGTGACCATGTCCAGGTTGCGCTCGCTGATGTCGGTAAAGGCGAACTGCGTGTCCGCCAGTTCCGGCACCGCCAGCACATCGCGGAACAATCCCCGCGTAAACCCGATGCTCCCCGCACCGATGAAAGCGACTTTGATAGGCATAATAAACCCTTCAGTAATTTACAGGATGGAAAGGATAGTTAGGATAATTCAGGATGGAGTCATAATCATCCTTCTTATCCCGTAAGGATTGCATTGCAGTATGTGTCTTTATGGCTGATGGGGGGCAGGCCTTTATGAATGTGCTGCGCTGTTATCGACAACCAGGCCTATTCATAAGTTTGACGATATCGTTCTTCCTGTCGAATGTGGCATCGGGAATCATAGGCACGATCGTGTATATGCTTTATCGGTCGAGGTATGATGCGAATATCATTGCCGGATCGATTTTCGGCAGTCTAGTTTTACTGCCGGTTCAAGTCCTTATCTACATATACTTATTCACCATCACTCCGCTTAACACGCGATGGTATGTTTACCTACCGGTGGCGATTGTCGGCAATATTGGCGCACTGTTCCTGTTTATACACTTGAATAAGGTCATCAACGGTGAAATGAGTCATGCCATGATCTATAGCAACCAGTATTCGGTTTATGTCATTATCATCATGAATCCACTGGTGAATTTGCTTTTGAGAAAGGTTCATTGGAATGAGAGCTGATCGTTCTATAAGTTAATAAATCAGTGTAATCTGCGGTTTCAAGGAGAACACATCCCGCAGGCGAATAATACCCGCAGTGGTCCTGCAGGGGCAAAGTATACAATTCGGCGAGGAGGCGATGCTGGTGCGGCGCGCGCAGGGTGGCGACCGCGCGGCCTTCGATCGCCTGGCGAAAAATTATCGCGGCATGGTGCTGGCGACCGCCTTCGCGCGCCTGCATGACCGCGAAGAGGCGGAAGACCTGGCGCAGGACATCCTGCTGCGCGCGTGGACGAAGCTGCCGTCGCTGAAAGACCCGGCGCTCTTTGCCGCGTGGCTGAAGACCATCGCGCTGCGCACGGCGCTCAACCGGGCCACCCGTCGCCCGCCGCCGGCGCAGTCGCTGGACGAGCTGGCGGAGACGCGGGCGTGCGCGGCGCGCGACGGCGATCCGCTGGCCCACTGCCTGACGCTGGAGTATCAGCGGGTCGTGTATCAGGCGCTAAGCGGCCTGCCGCGCGAGAGCCGGCTGGCCATCGTGCTGCATGTGTGCGAGGGGTTCAGTTGCCCGGAGCTGGCCGAGCTCTTCGCCGTGCCGCTCACCACCATCGAAGGGCGGGTGCACCGGGCGAAGGCGCAGTTGCGGCGCACGTTAGGTGACGAGGTATATGATCGGCATCGTGCGACACTCGATCGTGAGGTGAAGTGAAAGCGAATGGAAGGTTGGAAGAATGGAAGACTGAGAATGGGCGAATGGGCGAACAATTTCCCATCCCCCCATTCACTCTTCCATTCTTTCCAACCTTCCAACAAAAAGGACGGTATCCGATGACGACAACACCATCCACTTCGGCATTATTGGAATTGGTCCGGCTCAACCGGCGCTTCGGCGTCATGCTTGCCGGCGGGGTATCTACCCCCGATGCGCTGCGCGCGATGGCGGCGGAAGCCTCGCCGGGCTACCGGGAGGTCGTCACGCGCGTGCTGGCGAGCGTGGAGGCGGGCCAACCCTTCACCGCGCCGCTGGAGGGGTTCCCCGGTTTGATCCCCGCCATCTACCGCGAGTGGGTGGTTTTCGGCGAGCAGACCGGCACGCTGGACGTCGGCGCGCAGGAGGTGGCGGAGCTGTTGGAACCGCTGGCAAAGGGTGGAGGTGATGCCGAGCTGGGCTGGGAGCGCATCGAGGGGGCGGTATCGCTCATCCAGTTCACCCGGCGCTGCGCCGAATTGATGGAAAAGGGGCTGGAATGGTGGCGCGTGCTCTACCTGCTGACCGTGGAGGCGCCGCCCAGCTTCGCGGAGGCCATCGGCAAGCTGCCGCCCCGGCGCGACGACCCGCACGGGTGGCAGACGATGTGGCAGCGCATGGAAAACCACCCCCACACCTTCTCGCCCTTTTACAGCGCCATGGTGCGCCTGGGCTGGGAATCGCGCGCCATGGATGAGATCATGCGCAACCTGGCCGACCTGCTCTACGAAGACTGGCGGCTGGCGCGCCTGAACCGCTGCTATGCGACGCGCGCCTCGCTCATCATCGCGCACGACGCCCCGCCCAGCGCCGAATGGGCGTCCTTGACCGCGCCGCAGCAGAAATTGGCCGTCACCCTCTTCTGCCGCGCCGCCGCCATGCTGCTCAGCGCCGGCCACGACTCCGCCGATGCTCTCGCCGTCTGCGCCCTGCTGCTGCCCGCCGACCGGCAGGAAGCGCTGCAGTCACAATTGCATTCTGAAAACCCGATCGACGCCCTGCGTGCCGTGGAATGCTTCCCGCCCTTCGTGCTGGCCCTCCTCACCGCCGGCGACTCCCGCGGGCGGCTGGATTATGCCTTCAGCCAGGCAGCCACCGTCCTGCATGCGGAGATGGAATAGGGAGGGCGAGGCTCCTGCCGAGCCGCGATCACACGCCCGGCCTCGAATTTAGCGCCTTTTAAGTACCGGTTTCGAAAAGCGCTAAATTCGAGGCCAGGCGCGTGATCGCGGCTCGGCAGGAGCCTTGCCCTCCCTATTTCGGCACCTTGAACACGCGCATCGTCTTCCCCTTTATCGTCTCCACTACCCACGCCAGGCGCGTGCCGTCTTTGTTGAAGGCCAGGTGTTCGCGGAGGATCGGCGGTGATATCCAAACGCCCAGGTCAATGGAGACTTTATACACGACCTTATCAGGGCTGGAAGGGGTGAAGCCGGATGAGCATCCTCCATCCTGGCGCCTCCCGGACAATTATAGCATGCTCTTGCTCTCAAATCTTGCTCTTGCGCAAAATCGTTCGCGTTCTAGAGCAAGAGCAAGATTTGAGAGCAATAGTAAGATTTGCCTATTTCACCTCGACGGATTCATGCATCCGCACCAGCTCCGCGAAGTTCAAGTCGGCGCCCAGTACCCCGACCGGTTCACCGTCCGCGCCGAAGATAGGTGCGGAGACGGTGATGCAGAGCACGCCGGTGATGCGCGATTTATAGAAATCGGTGATGAAGAGGCCGCCTTCCGCCAGCGCGCCCTGGAACCAGTCGCGGTCGGTGAAGTCCTCGTCCAGACCGTAGGTGCTGAACTGCTCGCGGTATTTCGGCTGGGTGACGTTCTCGGTGATCTTCCGCCCCTGCGGGTCCACCACATACACGAACTGGATGAACAGGTATTTGTGGGCGGCCTGCTGCAGCACGGCTTCGGCCTGCGCGGGGTCCATGCTCTGCAGCGCCGGGTGCTCGACCAGCGCGGCGACGATCTTCTCCGACACGTCCAGCGCGTGGCTGCGCAGCACGTCGAAATCGGTCTTAAAATATTCCGGCAGGTACATGCGCGCGTGCACGAGCATCTCCTCGTCGGAGATGGAGGTGACGCGCCCGGCGGCATACTGCTCCTTCACCCACTCGTGCATGGCCAGCAGGCCGGGGTGGCGCTTGTCCAGCGCGTTCTCCTCGCGCAGGCCCAGGTAGCTGTTCGCCCAGTGCGCGATGCCCGCCACCCCGGACTTGTCGGTGACGTTCACCCGTGCCGGGCGGTCGAGCAGCTTGCGCGTGTCGAAGATGTTGTAAATCTCTTCGTTCTTCAGCATGCCGTCGGCATGAATGCCGGCGCTGGTGACGTTGAAGTTTGCCCCCACGAAGGGCGCGTGCGGCGCGATGTGGATGCCGATCTCTTTGCTGAAATAGTCGGCGATCTCGGTGATCACCCGCGTGTCCACCCCGTTGGCCTCGCCGCGCAGGGCAATGTAGTCCATGACCGCGCCCTCCAGCGGCGGGTTGCCGGTGCGCTCGCCAAAACCAAGCAGCGTGCAGTTCGCCGCCGCGCACCCATAAAGCCAGGCGGTGGTGGAATTCGCCAGTACTTTATGGAAATCGTTGTGCCCGTGCCATTCCAGCCACTCGGAGGGTACGGCGCACTCGTGGCGCATCACGTGGATCATCTTGGGAATGCTCCGCGGCAGCGTCGCCTCCGCGTAGGGCAGCCCGAAGCCCATGGTGTCGCACAGCCGGATCTTCACCGCCTTGCCGGATTGCCGGGCCACTTCCATCAGGCGCTGCACGTAAGGTACGATGAAGCCGTAAAAATCGGCGCGGGTGACGTCCTCCAGGTGGCAGCGCACGGCGTCCAGCCCGGATTCCAGCGCGGTGGTCACCAACCCCACGTAGTCGTCCATCGCCTGCGCGCGCGTCTTTTTCAGCTTCAAGTAAATATGGTAATCCGAGGCGGAGGTGAGGATGCCCGTCTCCCGCAGCCCCAACTCGCGCACCAGGGCGAAATCGGACTTCACCGCGCGGATCCAGCCCGTAACCTCCGGGTAGCGCCGGCCCAGCTCACGGCAGCGCCGCACCGCTTCGCGGTCTTTCTCGCTGTAGAGGAAGAACTCACAGGCGCGAATCACCC
>Ga0172368_10002085_pt1 | contig 26157 bp, 24 predicted proteins | sample Lak11m_FD_114540 | JGI IMG/M metagenome (GOLD analysis project Ga0172368, IMG submission 114540) | Freshwater microbial communities from Kabuno Bay, South-Kivu, Congo - kab_022012_11m | ecosystem: Environmental > Aquatic > Freshwater > Lake | place: Democratic Republic of the Congo: South-Kivu...
CCCATCGCAACCATCCTGCGTCTATGCACTTGTTAAGGTGCTCCACCAGCCACCATCCCGACCGGGCTGGCGGCCATCATGAGCCTGCCGCGTTACTTCGTGTACATGTGTCGAAAACAGGCTTAGCGGAAGGCGCCCACCGTCATGCCCTTCGTGATCTGGCGCTGGAACAGGAAGTAGAAGATCAGCATGGGAATGACGGCCATGGCCATAGCCGCGAACTGCCCGGTAATGTTCATCTCGCTGGTCATCACCTGCTGTTTGTAGGACGCGACCGCAATCGGCAGCGTGCGCGCGGCTGCGGACTTGAGCAGAACCAGGGCAAAGAACAGCTCGCTCCAGATCCAGGAAACGTTGACGATCGCCAGGCTGGCCACGGCGCCGCGTGACATCGGGAGCACGACACGCCAGAAGGCGCCGAAGACCGAGCACCCGTCGATCATGGCGGCTTCCTCGAGTTCCCGGGGGAAGCTCGCAAAGTAGGCGCGCATCAGATAGACGGTGAAAGGCAAGCCCATGGTGGTATACATCAGAATGACGCCCAGCAGATTGTTGCGCAGCCCCAGCCTGGTCATAAAGAAGAAAATCGGAATCAGCAGCACGTGCGCCGGCACGGCCAGGGCCAGCAAGAAGCTTTGTTGGATCGCGGCGCTGCCTCGGAATCTGCCGCGGGCCAGCGCATAGCCGGCCAGCGAGGAGACCGCCAGCAGCAGTAGTAGTGTCCCGCCCGTCGCGACCACGCTGTTGCGAAAGTAGACGGCAAAGGGCTGTTTTGTGCGTACACCCTGCCAGACCTCGGCGTAGTTCTCCAGGTGGATGGATGACGGCGGCATGAATGGTGAATTGAGCGCCTCGCGATCCGTGCTAACTGAAGTCATAAACAGAAACAATATCGGGTAGACCTCGACCACCAGCCAGATCATCAACAATCCGATAACGAGCAGTTTGGCCACCCGCATCCAGGCGCTGGACAGTGTCCTTAGCATGTCGTTACCCCACCCCTTCGGGCTCAGGAACGCCCCGTCCCTAGAACTCCACTTCCTGGTATTTGACGAAGCGCTGCGTCAAGTAAGTCAGCAGGAAAACGATCACGAACATCACAACGGCAATCGCCGAGGCGTAGCCGAACTCCGACAGCTCAAAAGCCTGCTTGTACAGGTAGGTCCCCAGCACCGAGGAGCTCTCGGAGGGACCTCCCTTGGTCAGCACAAAGACCACGTCGAAGACCTTCAGCGAAGCGATCACCTGGAGGATGGAGATCGAGATCAGCACCGGTTGGACCAGCGGCAAGATCACGTTCCTAAGCCGCTGCCTTTCACTGGCGCCGTCAATCGTCGCTGCGTCATGCAGATCCTGGGGGATATTCTCGATTGCCGCCAGCAGCACCACCATCGGGAAGCCCGCGTACTGCCAGATCACCACGGCCATCACCGACCCCAGCGAGTACCTGATATCGGCAATCCAGGGCAGCGCCAGTTTGCCCAACCCGACCAGGCGCAGCAGCGAATTCAAGAGGCCCCAGTTGTACTCATAGATGCGCACCCAGAGGATGCCGACCACGGTCATCGCCAGCAGGACGGGCATATAGTAGCCGACCCGGAACACCTTGTGTCCGAATACCCGCCGGGAGATGGCCACGGCCAGCAGCAGCCCGATGCCGACCGTGCCTACCGGCACTACGACCGAGAAGACCAGCGTGTGCCAGAGAGCCGCCCAGAAGTCCGGGTCGTGCGCGAGTTCCACGAAGTTCTGGAAGCCGATGAACTTGCGCGGCTGGAGCCCATTCCAACTGAAGAGAGCGGTGTGCAGCGACTGCACCAGGGGGTACGCCATGAAGGCCACCAACAGCACGGCTGCGGGCGCCAGGAAGAGATACCATATCCCCTGCTTGTTCCACCATCGCCGCCAGCGCGCCGCCCCGGTCGAGGGTGGGCGGCCCCCAGCCCCCGCGACCAGACCTCGATCGTCATGGGTGACAGCTTCGGTCATCTTCTCATCCTTACCCTGCATGTTCGAGGAGCTTGGGGAGGCGACCGTCGCCTCCCCAAGCTGATGCTATCAGACTTCGCGGGTCTCGGAGACCTGTGAGGTCTATGCGCGCGCCGGGGGGTCGTACGATCCCCAGGCCGGCCTCCCGAATTACGGTTTAGCCTTGCGGAACTTCTCGTGACAGGCTTCCATCTTGGCGGCCGCGTCTGCCGGACTCAGGCCCGCGGTCAGAACTTGGTCGACGGACTGCTTTAGCGTGTCCAGGCACTCCGGGGGAACAGCAGACTCATACAGCGCCGGCGCCCCCAGATTCTTGACATCCTCCACCTCCTGCGCCATGCTCGCCGTGAGAATGGCCGTGAGTTCCTCCTTCGGGATGTCCACGCGGCCAGGAGGGTTGCCCTGGATCCCGGCGGTCAGCTTCGCTATGGGCTTGCTGATCAGCCACGCCACCAGTTCCTTGGCTGCGGCAACCTTCTTTGGGTCGCCCTTGAAGACCATGTAACAGTTAGGTAACCAGGCGCCGACAGGGCCGTATTGCTTCTCCTGGATGGGCGGGTAGTAGAAATACCCCCAATCGAAGGTGGCCTGCTTGGGCAAGGTGCCCGCGCCGCCAGCCCACGACCCATCCTGGTACATCGCCGCCTTCCCGGTTGTGAACAAGGAGAGAGCAGCGTTGTAGTCCGTGATCCCGGCGAAGCCTTTGACGAACACTTCCTTGTCCGCCATATCCTTGATGGTCTGGAAGATGCGCACGCCGTCCGGGTCGGTCCACTTGTACTTCAACGACCACTCCGGCGCGTCCGGGGACCAGTTGATCAGGAACGCCTGATACTCTTCCTCGGTCCACGAGCGAAGCATCAGGCCATCCGGCAGGTGACTCTGGACGGACATTTCATAGACCGTGCTCAGGGGCTCGTAGCCCGCATCGCGAAGCTTCTTGGAGACCGCGTAGAACTCATCCCAGGTCTTGGGGACTTCTACCCCCACCTTCTTGAAGATATCCTTGTTGTACCAGACGTAGGGGGTCCAGACGACACCCTCGTTGACAGCGTAGCGGTGCCCATCGGGCTCGGTGTAGAAGTCGAGAGTACCCTTGGGGAAGGCGCTGTCCCAACCCTCCCGCGCATAGAGATCGTCGAGCGGCTCAAGGAGGCCCGCGGCGATGATGTCCTTGTACTGGAACGTGCGGGCGCACCACCACCACGTCGCATCCGGATGGTCTGGTGAGTTGAAAATGGTGGTTGCGGCGGTCTTCTGCCAGTTGGTGGCGTCCTGCTGGATATCCAGGGTCACCGCAACGTCCGACTGCTCTGCGTTGTACTTCTCGACGGCCTTTGTCAACCCATCTGCCGTAATGCCGCTGCCGACCATCAAGGTGATCCCGAGCTTCTCCTTGGCGACCGGCACTGCGGTTGGCGCGGCTGGCGCTGCGGTCGGCGCGGCTGGCGCTGCGGTCGGCGCCGCCTCCGGCGCCTTGGTTGGGACTGCGGTGGGAGCGGCGGCCGGCGCACAAGCCGACACGACGACCATGACCAGGACGAGCAGTCCGAGAGCGAAATGCTTGTGGTTCATCTTACCTTCCTCCATCATGAGATGCTGAAACGCTACTTCCATCCTTGCTGAAACGCTACTTCGAAGAAGCAATCGGGTTACTTTCGTAGCACCTCCTTTCGCGATGCTTGCATCGCGTCGCGCGTGAGGGGCTGGACATCACAGCCTCAGTTCAAGAGCACTAAGGGCTCCTCGATCAGCCCTGCCAGGTAAGCCAGGAATTGCGCTCCTCGCGCACCGTCTACTACGCGGTGATCACACGATAGGCTGAGCAGTAACATAGGCTGCACAGCCGGTTGGCCAGCGACCGGCACGACACGGTCGGTGATGCGACCCACAGCCAGGATGGCGGCCTGGGGCGGGTTGATGATGGCATTGAAGGCGTCCACCCCGTACATACCCAGGTTGCTGATGGTAAACGTACCGCCGAGAATGTCAGCGGGGAGCAGCTTGCCGGCCTGGGCGCGGGCCACCAAATCCTGCCGTCGCGCCGAGATTTCGCCTATGCTCAGGTTGTCTGCCCGGTGGATCACCGGCACGATCAGCCCGTCCTCCACTGCTACCGCCAGCCCAATGTTGACTTCCTCGTTCAGGATAATGGCGCCATCGCTCCAGGCGGCATTCAGGCGTACCTCTTCACGCAGCGCTGTCGCGACGAGCATGACCAGCAAATCGGTATAGCTAATCTTCTCTGCCGAGCGTTGTTGGGCCTTCTGGCGCCAGGCAACCAGCCGGCTGGCGTTGACCTCACGCAGCAGGTAGAAGTGCGGCACACTGGTCCAACTCTGGGTGATCCGTTGGGCCATCACGCGCCAGGCGCCGCTGATCGCTAATTCTTGCGGAGAGGCCGTGCGGGCCGATGCCGCTGCCAGCACATCGGCGGCCAGCACGGCGCCGCCGGGGCCGGTCCCCCGGCTGGCTGCCAGGTCTATGCCACGCTCATCCGCCAGACGGCGTGCCTTGGGGGAGGCCAGCGTATGCCGCGGCTTCTGCTCGGCAGGTGGGACCTGTTCCTGGGCCTGCAAATACGCCAGCACGTCGGCTTTTTCGACACGGTTACCGGCGGGCTTCACCCATCGCAAATCCAGATTGTGCTCGGCCGCGAGGCGTGCGGCCAGTGGGCTGGCAATGACACCGTCCGGTCGCCCTGGTTTGGGCGTGGCTGGAACGGCTGGCGTTGGAGTTGAACGGCGAGAGACTGGCGGAGCTGGCATCACACCCGGCGCTTGGGAAGGGGCCTCCAGCGCTGACTCGCCGGGAGCGAGAATCAGGCCGATCACCTGACCCACCGGCACATCATCGCCGGCTGCCGCGGTCACGTTGACCAGGATGCCCGCGGCGGGAGCTTCGATCGCCACCGAAAGCTTGTCGGTCTCAATCTCCAGCAATGGCTCCCCTTTAGCGACAACCTGCCCCTCGCTTTTGAGCCATGTCACAATTTTGCCGGTTTCCTGGGTTAGCCCCAACGCCGGCATGATCACGTCTGTAGTCAAGGTCAGCTTCCTATCGCTTTGTACCGGCGTATAACCGCCAGCTCAAACCCGTCCACACAGAGTTTTAGCCATTTGAGCCACAGCTTCGGCGGTGGGCACAATCAGGTCTTCCAGAGCCGGCGAGAATGGCACCGGAACGTCCATGGCGCCCATACGTTTGACCGGCGCATCGAGATCGTAAAAAGCGCCGTCTGTGATGACCGAGGCGATCTCGGCTGTAATGCCGTAGCGTTCGTAGCCTTCGTCAATGACGATAGCGCGACTGGTTTTCTTAGCCGACTCGATCAGGCTTTCTTTGTCCAGCGGAAAGGTTGTGCGCGGGTCAATGACTTCGGCGCTGATGCCGGCTTCTTGCAGAAGCATCGCGGCGCTCAGCGCAACGTGCACCATCCTGCTGATCGCCACAAGAGTGATGTCCGTGCCGACGCGTTTGACGTCGGCCACACCGAAGGGGATAGTGTACTCTTCTTCCGGCACCGGGCCTTTGAGTTGAAACATCATCTTGTGTTCAAAGAAGGCCACGGGGTTAGGATCACGAATGGCGGTTTTCATCAGCCCTTTGGCGTCATAGGGAGTAGAGGGGATCACCACTTTCAAGCCAGGTATGTGGCTTAGCCAGGCGTGCAGGCTCTGGCTGTGCTGAGCCGCGGAGCGACGAGTGGCGCCGATGGTAGTACGTAGCACCATCGGCACATTCAGTTTGCCGCCTGACATGTAGTGGACCTTGGCTGCCTGATTGGCAATCTGGTCCATGGTCAGGGTCACGAAGTCGCCAAACATGATATCGACCACCGGATGCATGCCCGTCATGGCAGCGCCCACCCCCAGGCCGGTGATGCCTGCTTCGGAAATCGGCGAGTTGATCACCCGTCCTTTCCCGAATTCCGCCAACAAGCCGGAAAGTACCTTGAACGGCGTGCCGGCTTCGGCCACGTCCTCGCCGATGATGAACACACTTGGATCACGGCGCATTTCCTCGGCCAACGCCTCGCGGATGGCTTGACCACAGGTGATCTCGCGCACATCCTGGCTCAACTTTGCATCAGGCATAGACATGTCGATCCACCTCGCTTGGACCTGGGTAAGGTGCGTTCAAGGCATACTCGACCCCAGTGGCAACCTCCTGGCGCACTTCACGTTCTATCTGATCGAAGATCGTGGCGTCGAGCATCTGTTCGCTGATCAGCCGCTCAGCCAACAGTTTCAAAGGATCGCGTTGCGCCATCCACTCTTGTTCTTCTTCTTTGGAGCGGTAATAAGAGCGGTCGATGTCCCCCACGTGGTGTCCGAAAAAACGGTACGTATCGCATTCCAGGAAGGCCGGACCTTCGCCCCGGCGCGCCTGTGCCACCAGACGCGACGCCATCGCATAGACGGCCCGAACATCCTGGCCATCCACCTCGGCAGTGCAAATGCCAAAGGCCGCGGCTCGGGCTTGCAGGTCGCCGGCCATCGTCTCAGTATGAGGGGTGTACTCGCTATACAAGTTGTTCTCACACACATAGATCACGGGCAGCTTCCATAACGAGGCCATGTTCATGACTTCATACAGCAACCCCTGGCCCAAAGCACCTTCCCCGAAGAAACATACCGCTACCTGGTCGCTGCCGCGCATCTTAGCCGACATGGCCGCCCCCGTGGCGATACCGGCACTGCCCCCGACGATAGCATTTGCGCCCAGATTGCCTGTGTCAGGGTCGGCGATGTGCATGGAGCCGCCTTTGCCTCGGCAGTAGCCGGCCTCCTTGCCCAACAGTTCAGCAAACATGCGGTTGATCGAAGCAGCCTTAGCCAGGCAGTGCCCATGGCCACGATGGGTGCTGGTGATGTAATCGTCACGTCGCAGGGTCTCGCACACACCTACTGCCACAGCTTCTTCACCGCTGTATAGATGCGCCAGACCCGGCATCCTGGCGCTGGTGTAAAGCCGGTTTACCTGCTCTTCAAACACACGAATTCTGAGCATCTGCTTGTACATGTGAAGCCACTTATCACAGTCACCAGCAGCCAGGTTCGTTTGCTCTCGCTTCGGATTGAGTTCATCGAATTGCGCCATGTTTTCCCCCATCGCGAGCCGTTTACCAAGACATCAGGTATCGAATCCAAATCGACCGCAGGTTTAGAGCCTATCCGAAGAATTCCCCCACGCTCAGGGCTGGTCTCCGACTGTATCCTGGCTCAATCAGAGATCGGCCAGAGCAGCTATTTGGATAGGCACTTGACCCGTCGGAGAGGTATCATCCTTACTATCTTGGCGGGCTTGCTTGAGATGTGCACGCATCGCTTCGCGAGCGGCTTCTGGGTCATGGCGAATAACAGCGTCGAGAATGCGCTTGTGACCCTCCTGTCCGCGCCCCGCTCCCCCTCTTTCAAAGATGCGTTTGCGCTGCTCTCGCAAAAGATCAACAATGGGGTCTATCAGTATAGGAACAAGCGCATTCTGTGTTGCCTGGGCCAGGGCCAGGTGAAAATCCAAATCGCCTTCGATGTAAGCATCGGAGTTATCCATCGCATGATCCATGGCGGCCACTACGTCTCGCATTGCCGCAATATGCTCTTCGGTCGCTCGTTGTGCTGCCAGGCCGGCAATCTCGAGCTCCAGAATTTCGCGGATTTCGATGAGATCAGAGTAGTTGACTGCCTGCCCGATCTTCATCACCAGACCCAGGGAATGCTTGGCAGCTCTTGGGGCCCCATCAATGACAAAAGTGCCGCGGCCGGGGCGCACTTCAATCAGCCCACTTTGCGCTAACGCCTTCATCGCCTCGCGGACGGCAGTCCGGCTGACACCGAACTGCTCGGCCAGCTCGCGCTCGGTCGGCAACTGATAGCCGGCTCCAAGCTCGCCCGTCAGGATCCGTTCCTGGATCTGTTGGACGATTCGCTCGTAAAGCCGTTCGGAATAGATTGTGCTATACAAATGAAACCCTCAAAAGTGTGGTATGGTGGTACGGTGGTATGATGTCTGCGCCACTATACCATACCTCAATCGCTTTGTCAACGGCCAAAAGGGGCCTATCGCATCCCGCCCGCCTTATATCTCCTGCCGCGCTGCTGCAACCTTCCGCCATTTTGTGCGTATAGATCATCGTCAACGGTCATTAAACGGGCGGCGTCGAGGGATGCCGTCGTGGAGTCACGCAACAGGGAGGCAAGCATGTCCGAGGAATTGAAGGGCGAGCGCAACATCGCTGATGAACTGAGCAAGTTGGGCAAGCAGGTGGCCGATGCGATCAAGACTGCCTGGGAGAGTGAAGATCGCAAGAAGCTCCAGGGCGAGATCACCGAAGGGTTGCAGAAATTTGGCGCCCAGGTGACAGAGGCGCTGGACAAGGCCAGCGAGAGCGATACCGCCAAGGAACTACGCGTCAAGGCCGAGAAGGTCGCTGCCGATATGCGCGAGAAGGGTGTGGTCGAGGACGTCCGCAAGGGCATCCTCACCGGGCTGGATACGCTGAACAAGGAATTGGGCAAGCTGGTGGAGAAGCTGGAGTCCAAGCCGGCCGCCGAAACGCCGGCCGCACCTGAGACGCCCGCCGAACCCAAATCGGAAGGGTAAGGCGAGCTCCTCACAGGAATTCAGCGCTCTGAGTGCGCTTCATTGATAAGCAAAGAGACGCACGCGTTCGGTGCCCCTGGGGGCCGGCGCGTGTGTCTCTTACTTTTGCCCGGACCCCGCCTCCGGCCTTATTGCCTGGCTCCGTACTTGTAGAAGAAGTCCCAGGTCGCGGCCGCCATGGCCTGCAACGTCGGATTCGAGATGCCCCACTCCAGCCAGGTTGGACGATAGAGGAAGACCGATAGGATATACGGCCCCGCCGGTCCCCAGATCGCGGCCACATCGCCATGCGTGTCAGCCACGTAGCCGTGCTTGTGGACCGCCTTGGCGCCCGGTGGTAGCCCTCCCACCAGCATCTGCTTCATCTCGTTCAGCGACATGAAATCCAATGCCTGCTGGCACTCGGTGGGGGTGATCCGATCTCCGTACGCGGCGATCAACGTGCCGCCGCCTTCGCTGCATGCGACCAGCATTTGCATCGCCATGCCGATATCCCGCGGGGTCGTCTGCATGTAGGGATCAGGCTGGGTGTTGAAGTCCGTGCGGCTGTTCGCCTCTGTGACAATGTGCGGCGGCACCGCCAATTCCCGATCGTAGGGCGTCGCCATGAAAGTGTTCTTCATCCCCAGTTCTTTGAACGCCTGGTTCATCCGCTGCACGCCCACGTCCCAGTCCCCGCCGCCGATCTTGCCGAGCATCAGGTTGGCGGTGAAGTTGCCGCTGAACTCCATCGTCTCGCTGATAATCTTGGTCGTCTCCACGTCCGGTGGCCCATCCAGCAACCGGTAGAGTTGCTCCAGGATTGCGATCTTCAGCGTGCTGGTGCCGGCAAATGCCACGTCGGCATTGATCGTGATCTCTTCGCCTGTGGGCAGATAGTGCAGGTAAAGCCCCGCGATGCCGGGGAATTGGTCCAGCCGGGCTTTGAGCAGATCACCCAGCGCTTTGAGGTCAATGGGCGGCGCGGGTGTCTCGCTCACTGCCAGATGTATCGTGCGATCTTTCGGGTCTTTCAGGGTGGCGATCACTTCGCTGCGGGAGGCCTCCACGTCCAACGCCAGCCCGGGCTTACCGGGCATGATGCTCATGGTGTCCACGATGGGCTGCGGAGGTTGTGGCGCCCGGTCGTAGTGCGCTGCGATGTCCGCCAGCCACGCATCCAGCGCGGCCGCGTCCAGGGTGTAGCGTAAGGGAATGTTAACTGCGGCGGGCGGCCGGTTGATGGCCTGGCCCGCCAGGTATTGCACCAGCCGGGGCAGCGTGTCGTACTTCCGGGCCTCAGCAATCATCGCGGCGCTGTCTACCTGGAAGCTGACATTTTGGGGTCGAAGCAGGATCCGCTGATCGCCGAAAAAGGCGGAAACTGGTTCATCAAAGACCCGGTTCAGGGTCCCGGCGATCTCATCAGCGGTCTGGCCGCCGATATCGACGCCATCCAACTGTACCCATCCCGGTGCCACGCCGGCCGTTCGGCGGTAGCGGAGGTAAGATGGCGTCAGGAGTGCGGTCGCGATGACCAGCAGAGTCAGGATGAAAAGCAGGAATCTGCGCATGGCAAAACGTGACGCGTGATGCATCGTGCGTGAGATTCAGTACTTCACGATTCTGACTCACGCCAAGACGCAAAGGCGCAAAGGTAAAGTAGAAACTCTTTGCGTTCTTGGCGGCTTTGCGTGAGATTCGTGATCTACTGAGGCTTGCTGCCATCAACGCACTTCACGGAGTACGCAGTATGCGCTACTCCCATTCGATCGTTGCCGGCGGCTTCGAGCTCACGTCGTAGACGACGCGATTGACGCCGGTAACTTCGTTGACGATCCGGTTGCTGATGTGGGCGATCAGCTCGTAGGGCAGGCGTGCCCAATCCGCGGTCATGAAGTCGTCGGTGACGACGGCGCGCAGCGCGATCGTATCGGCGTAAGTGCGTCCATCGCCCATCACGCCCACCGAGCGCACGGGCAGCAGCACGGCGAACGCCTGCGACACCGTGCGGTAGAGTCCCGCCGAGCGCAGCTCTTCCAGGAAGATCGCGTCGGCGCGACGCAGCGTCTCCAGCCGCTCCCAGGTCACCTCGCCGATGATGCGGATGGCCAGGCCGGGACCGGGAAACGGGTGCCGCCATACGATCTCCTCGGGCAGGCCGAGCGCTGCGCCTACCAGCCGCACCTCGTCCTTGAACAGGCTGCGCAGCGGCTCGATCAGCCGGAACGTCATATCCTCGGGCAGCCCGCCGACGTTGTGGTGCGTCTTAATGGTGCGCGCCGTGGCTTGCTCCCGCCGGCTGGCCGATTCGATCACGTCCGGGTAGAGGGTGCCTTGGGCCAGGAACGCGGCATGTATTCCGGTGGCCTCCTTCACGGCTGCTGCCTCCGCGGCTTCAAAGGTGCGGACGAAGCGGGCACCGATGCGCTTACGCTTTAGCTCGGGGTCGGTCACGCCCGCCAGGTCGGACAGGAAGTCCTCGGCAGCGTTCACTGTGGTCAGTTGCAAGCCCAGGTGTCGCTGGAAGGTTTCCACGACCTGGGTCGCTTCACCTTGCCGCAGCAACCCGTGGTCCACGAAGATGCAGCTCAGCCGCTCGCCGACCGCGCGATGGAGCAGTGTCGCAGCCACGGCCGAATCCACCCCGCCGCTAAGCCCGCAGACCACGCGACCGTCGCCCACCTGCGCCTGGATGGCCTCCACCGATTCCGTGATGAAGTTGGCCGGCGTCCAATCGGGCCGGCAGCCGCAGATATCCAGGGCGAAGTTGTGCAGCAGATCCTTGCCCTGGGGTGTGTGTTGGACTTCGGGATGAAACTGCACGCCGTAAATGCCGCGTGCCACATCACCCATGACTGCCACCGACGAGGGAGTGAGGGCCAGCGGTGCGAACGTCGGCGGCAGGTCGGCCACGTGGTCGCCGTGGCTCATCCAGACCGACATCTCGCCGGGCAGGCCGCACAGGAGCGGCGCGTCTTCGGCGACGATCATCACCTTCGCGTGGCCGTATTCGCGCCGCGCCGCGGGGTCCACGCGGCCGCCCAGGTTATGCGCCAGCAGTTGCATCCCGTAGCAGATGCCCAACACCGGCAGCCCGGATCCCAGCACGAACGGCGGCAAAGTCGGCGCGCCGGCCTCGTACACGCTGAATGGGCCCCCCGAAAGGATGTAGCCCTTGGGCTTCAGCGCGGTGATGCGCTCCGGCGCCGCGTTCCAGGGGATCAGCTCGCAATAGACATGCAACTCACGCACCCGCCGGGCGATGAGCTGGGCGGTTTGTGAGCCATAATCGAGGATGACGATGGTGTCATGAGCCGACATGGAGCACCTCTTTACGACGATATTGGGGATTAGGTATTCGGTATTGAGCAAGTATCCAATCCCTAGTCCCCAATCCCTAATCCCCAGTATCCGTCACTCCATCACGATCTTCCCATTATCCATGCTCGTGATGACCGCCAGTGACTCAATGGGCACACCGAGCGCGGCCAGGCTGGCGCGACCGCCCTCGAAACGCTTTTCGATCACTGCACCGATGCCGACCAGGACGGCGCCCGACTTTTTCACCAGCTCCACCAGGGCGCGAATGGTCTCGCCGCGGGCCAGGAAGTCATCGACCACCAGGACATGATCGCGCGGGCCCAGGAACTCGGGGGAGACCATCAACTCAGTCATGACGCCCTTGGTATGCGACGGTGCGGTCGCGATCATGGCGTTGGGATGCATGGTCACCGGCTTGGTCTTGCGGGCGTAGACGACCGGGATGCCCAACGCCAGGGCCGTAGTCAGCGCGGGAGCGATGCCGCTGATCTCAGCGGTGACGATCTTGTTGGCGCCCAGATGGGCGAACCGTGCTGCCAGTGCACCGCCTACGGCCAGCATAAGCGCCGGATCCACCTGGTGGTTGATGAAGCTGTCCACCTTCAGGATACCGTGGCCCATGTTGACGCCTTCACGCACGATGCGATCTTTGAGAAGTTCCATCGGATGAAATCCTCACCACGCGGTCGAATACAGTTATTCTAAGGCCGAAAATGTAAATCGAGAAATCACCGCGCCGAGTTGCGAAAATCGGTGTGCTCGTTTACGCTATCGCAGGCAGGCAGTCATGATCTTATGCATTACGCTCAACCCGGTTCTGGACACGACATTCTTCGTGGATGAGATGCGGCCTGTCTATCGCACCGAGGCCCATCGGGTCACCTATCTGGCGGGCGGCAAGGGAAACAACGTCGCCCGTGCGCTGTTAGCATTGGGGGAGCCCGCGCACGCGCTGGTGGCTCTGGGTGGCGCCACCGGTCGCCAGGTATTCGATCTTCTCCTATCCGAAGGGATCGCGGCCTCACCGGCCTGGATGAGTGGGGAGACGCGTTTGCAGGTCACGGTGGTGGATCGCCAGCTCGAACAGCGGTCATTCTACGCGCCCACCGCGGCATTCACCGCGGACGATCGAGCCGAATTCTGTCGCTGTTTCGAAGCCTTGTTGCCATCCGCGAGCGCCGTATGTCTGTGCGGCAGCGCGCCGGGCCCGGTTGCCAGCGAACTCGTCTTTGAGTTGCTGGCCCTGGCGCGAGGCCGCGGCTTGCCGACCCTGCTGGACAGCTCCGGCGACGGGCTGCGCCGGGGTGTGGCCGCCGCACCGGCTGTGGTTAAGGCCAACCTGGCCGAGGCCACGGCTTTGCTGGGCCGCGATTGCGCGACGCCTGTCGCGCAGGCCGCGGCGTTGGAAGCCCTGTGGGCGTTCAGCTCGGGCTGGGCGGTGCTGACACTGGGCGAGCGGGGCGCCCTGTTCGCCGCGGGCGATCAGCGCTGGTCAGCCGCGCCACCGCAGGTCGAGGTCGTGAACCCCATCGGCTCCGGGGATGCGATGACGGCGGGGCTGATGACCGGATGGACACGCGGGCTCCCGCCCGAGGAATGCTTCCGGCTGGGCATGGCCGCCGCGGCCGCCAATACGCTGACGTGGGATGCGTGTCGCATCGCAGAAACTGACATCCAAAGGTTGTTGCGGCGGATCGAGATGGTAGATAGATCGACGCTCTTTCCGTACCGATGAACGAAGATGCGATGGGATATCAGGAGCCTGCCAGTAGTTCCTCGATTTCTTGAATCAGTGCTGGCAGATTCGGACGCGTAAATGAAAGACTTGGAGCGGGGACGCGATGGTGTTTGATGTCCGGTGGAACATGCTTGTGATGTGGATCGGTTGCCGCCAACGTCGGATCGTCGGGATGGGGCTGCGAATCGTACCAGTACAACTGCTCGCTGTTGCGCCAGACCTCGTATCCGTAACTTTCCAAGACTAATGGCCCGCTATCAAACGTCAGGCGTTCTTTGATCTTCAGCCGATAGCCAGCCGCAAACGTCAGTTCGCCGGTCAGTGAGACAACACGCGCCCCGCGCTGCGCTACCACCAGAGTCGAAGACTTTACAACCGGATGACGCAGCAGCAACGTGTAGACGTATTCTTCGTACTCACGCCGGGATTGGAATGGGTTCACGTCGCGCCGCCCGTTCGATCACGCTGGAAAGACTGGTCTGGGCTTTGAGTGTATTCATGGCTTCCTGATATTGCCGGCGACGGCGCAGCCAGATTTCGTAAGCTCCGGCCCAATCGCTCCAGTCGAGCACCCACGCATTGTCGGCTGGCTCCTCGCCATTGCGGTACGATTCGTAGAATGTATCGGACAACACGCCATATTTCCGCTCGTAGGTAAGCAGGTCTTCTTCCATAGCATGGATGTCTCGCAGGACTTCGTCAAGCATCATGTTATCACCTCCGGTACAGTCGGTAGTACATCCAGGGTCATTCTAAGACCAGACCTGAAACCTGTCAATCACGCCGAATTTGTGGCGGCGCCTCATCTGCATTCTGTTTTCGGGGGTGATTGCCGCCAGTGCACTTCCGGCCGCGACCAGTTCCGCAGCCGCCAGACCCAGCCGGCCGGGTAGCCGAGCATCTTGGCGACGTCACCCACCGCGCGGATGACGGGGATCCAGAGAAGGACCTTGACCCGCTCCACCGGGGACAGCGACGAAAGACGGGGCCGCAGCCGACGAAACGGCGTCCGGCAATAGGCGGCGATGCCAGCCAGCAATGCCAGCAGCCAGAGCGGCGAACTCAGGACGCTCAGGATAATCAGCGCGGGCAGGACAATCAGGTAGGTGACATAACGGATCGCATGGCGTTTGCGCCAGAGATCGGCCTTGCCGTCACCGCGCGCGTAGCGGTAGTACTGTTTGAAGAAAGCCTTCGGCGAGCCGCGCGGCCGGAAATGGGCCACGGCCTCCGGCGCCCAGCCGAATGGGCCCACGACAGCGCGCAGCCGGAAGTCGAAGATCAAGTCCTCGCAATAATCGATCCACTCGGGATAGCCGCCCGCCGCAGCCCAGGCCGCCTTGGTGAACGCCACCGAACGGCTGGACGGCAGGAAAGTGGCCGGCTTGATCTCTCCCACCGTCGGCAATGTCGTCGCGCCCAACGCGACCTCGTAGGTGGTGTGAGTGTCGGGGACGAAGAAACCCGCGACGGCGGATAAGGGGTATTGGGGATTAGGGATTGGGGATTGGGTATTAGGGATTAGGGATTGGGTATTAGGAATTGGGATCTGGGACCCGGAATACCTAACACCTAATACCTGATCCCCCGTCAGCTTCTCCAGCCAGATTGGTTCCAGCCACACGCCGGCGTCCACCGAGGCGATGATATCACCGGTCGCGGCCTTGATGGCAGTGTTGCGGCCGCGCGAGATGTTTGCGCCGGGCTCTACCAGCACATGGAGGGGGAGGCAGTCAGAGTACTCGTGGAGGACGGCCACGGTGTTATCCCGCGAGCCGCCGTCGACGATCACGACCTCGTCGGGCGGCCGCGTTTGCGCGGCCAGGCTGTCCATCAAGCGCCGGATAGAGTCGCCCTCGTTGAGCACGGTGGAGATCACGGTGACGCGCATCGGTCCGATCCTGTTTCGGAAGATCAGTTTTGACCGTAAAATCGACTGAGGCTATTATACCGGCGAAGCGTGAATAGTCCGCAATTGGGAGGAATGTCATGAAAATCCGGGCTGCCAAAGGCCTGACGTTCGATGATGTGTTGTTGGTGCCGCAGCGATCCCCCCTGGCCTCGCGCAAGGATGTGGACACGTCCTCGCTCTTGACTGCGAGTATCCGATTACGCGTGCCCATCGTCAGCGCCAACATGGACACCGTCACCGAGGCGGCAATGGCCGTCGCGATGGCGCGCGTCGGCGGCCTCGGCGTGATCCACCGGTTCATGAGCGTGGAGCAACAGGTGCGCCAGGTCAAGCAGGTGAAGCGGTTCCAGGGGTTTGTGGTGGAAAATCCCTACGCCATCGGCCCTGATGCGCCGATCGAGCAGGCAGCGCGGATGATGCAACAGCATGGGGTCGGCGGCCTGGTAGTCATCGCCCCGGATGGCAAGCTGCTGGGCCTGATCACAAACCGCGACATCCTCCTCGCGCCGTCCGACCGCGAGCTTGTGCACGAGGTCATGACGCCGGCCGAAAGGGTGGTCAAGGTCGGCCCGAAAGTCTCTCATGAGCAGGCCAAGGCCGTCCTGTACGAGCATCGCCTGGAGAAGCTGCCCATCGTTGACGAGCATGGCCGCCTGGCAGGCCTGATCACGGCGGCGGATGTGGCGAAGGCGCACCAATTCCCCGATGCCACGAGCGATGCACTGGGACGTCTCCGCGTGGGCGCGGCGATCGGCGTCGCGGCCGGCGAGATGGAACGAGCCAGCGCGCTGCTTGACGCCGGCGCCGATGTGCTCGTGTTGGATATCGCGCACGGTCATGCCGATCATTGCATCGCGATGATCAAGGCCGTGCGCCGGCAATTTCCGAAGGCCCAGCTTGTGGCGGGCAATGTGGCGACGCGGGTTGGCGCCCGAGACCTTGTCGAGGCCGGCGCGGACGCAGTCAAGGTAGGCATCGGCCCCGGTTCCATCTGTACCACCCGCATCGTCACGGGCTTCGGCGTGCCGCAGATCACGGCCATTATGGACAGCGTGGAGGGGGTCAAGGACGCGGGCCGCCAAGTGCCGATCATCGCCGATGGCGGCATCCAGAAGTCGGGTGATCTGGTCAAGGCGCTCGCTGCCGGCGCGAGCGCCGTTATGATCGGCAGCTTGTTTGCAGGCTGCGAGGAAGCGCCGGGCGCGCCCGTCATCCGGGACGGCCAGAAGTTCAAGGTGGTGCGCGGCATGGCATCGCTGGGCGCAGCGATCAGCCGCAAGATCGCGGAGAAGGGGCAGGATGAGAGCGCCGAGAGCCAGGAAGACTGGGAGAAGGTCGTGCCTGAGGGGGTGGAGGCCGTGGTCCCGTACCGCGGACACGTGCACGAGGTGCTTTACCAGTTAGTCGGCGGCCTGCGATCCGGTCTCAGCTACGGCGGTGCGCGCACGATCCAGGAGCTCCAGGATAGCGCGGAGTTTATCGAAATCACGCTGGCCGGCGCGCGGGAGAGCGGCAGCCACGATGTGAGCCGCGTATAGATCCCTGATTTCCAGGTGAATGTCTTTGACCGGGGTTGCGGTATCGAGTATTCGGTATTAGGGATTGGGGACGATGTGCCTGATCCCTAATCCCGAATACCTAATCCCCAATCCCCAATCCCCAATCCCCATGTTCACAGTAACCCGCCCGCCATCAGATGTGACTTCCCCCGGTCTCCACCCAGGCGTCCGCAGTTCGAGGGTCGTCCTCCAGCCGCAGGTGCTGCACCGTGCTTTCCAACGCGACGACGCGGGCCGTGAGATGGCGCAGCATCTCGGCATTGGGATCGGGCAGACGGTTGTGTTGCAGGTCCTCGCGCTCCGTCTCCGGCAGATCACCGTTGCGGCTGTTGACACGGCCCGGGATGCCCACCACCACTGAGTTCGGCGGCACATTCTTCACCACCACCGAGTTTGCGCCGATACGGCTGTGTGCGCCGATGCGAATCGGTCCCAACACCTGCGCGCCCGCGCCGACCACCACATGATCCTCCAGCGTCGGGTGTCGCTTGACTTTCTCCCAGCTCACCCCGCCCAGGGTTACGTTGTGATACAACGTCACGTTTGCCCCGACCTCGGCTGTCTCTCCGATCACCGTGCCCATGCCGTGGTCGATGAAAAAGCCGGGGCCGATCTGAGCGCCGGGATGGATTTCGATGCCGGTGGCCCAGCGCGAAAAGGCGCTGACCCCGCGCGCGATCAGCTTGAAATCGTTGCGCCAGAGCGCGTGCGCCAGCCGGTGCAGCCAGAGCGCGTGAAGCCCTGGATAAAACAACAGAACCTCGGCCACGGAACGCGCGGCCGGATCACGGTCAAAAACCGCCTGAACATCGCGGTGGAGAGTAGCGAACATGAGGGTGCTCCTTTGGGACGATAGACCATCGACGATAGACCATCGACGATGGACCATCGACCATGGACTATCGACCATGCCCATCGTCCACCGTCTATCGTCCATCGTCTATCGTCCGTCGTCCATCGTCAATCCACCAGATGCGCGAACAACGCGGTGCTGAGATACCGTTCACCGTTCGACGGCACGATCGCGACGATCCGCTTGCCGGCGTTTTCCGGCCGGCAGGCAACCTGCACTGCTGCATGTACGGCCGCGCCGGAGCTGATCCCGACGAGCAGTCCTTCTTCCTTCGGCAGGCGACGGGCCATCTCGAACGCCTCGTCGTTGGTCACCTTGAAGACCTCATCGATCAGGTTCGTTTCAAGGACGGCGGGGATGAACCCTGCGCCGATGCCCTGGATCTTGTGCGGGCCAGGCTTGCCGCCGGACAGCACCGGTGAGTCGGTCGGCTCGACCGCGACGATCTTCAGGTTCGGCAGCCGTGGCTTCAGCACCTGGCCGACGCCCGTCAGAGTGCCGCCTGTGCCCACGCCGCTCACGAAAATGTCCAGCCTGCCGTCAGTATCGCGCCAGATCTCCTCGGCGGTGGCGCGGCGGTGGATGGCCGGGTTGGCCGGGTTCTCGAATTGTTGCGGGATGAAGTAACGCGGATCGGCCGCCGCCATCTCATTGGCGACGCGGATGGCTCCTTTCATGCCTTCGCTGCCGGGGGTGAGCACAAGCGCGGCGCCGTAGGCCCGCAGCAGCTTGCGCCGCTCCGCGCTCATCGTATCCGGCATCACCAGGGTGCAGCGGTAGCCCTTGGCCGCCGCCACCATCGCCAGCCCAATGCCGGTGTTGCCGCTGGTCGGCTCCAGGATGATGGTGTCGGCGTTAATCTTGCCTGCGGCCTCGGCGGCCTCGATCATGCTCAGCCCGATGCGGTCTTTGACGCTGCCGCCGGGGTTCTGGTACTCCAGCTTCACAAGCACTTCGGCAGGGGCGCCTTCGGTCACCCGGTGCAGGCGCACCAGCGGCGTGTTGCCGATCAGATCGGTGATGCTGTTTGCAATCTTGGACATTTCATCGACTCCTTAATGCACTTGAAAACAAAAAGGCTCATCCGGGCAAAATTGCCCTGCGATGAGCCTTTGTGGACTACGACCAACCAGTCTGTCAGGTACTGGGTATTAGATATTGGGTATTAGATGCCAGCTATTCTAGCCTTCATGCTTCAAATACCTGATACCGAATACCTGGTCTTCAGACGCATACCCTTGCCCAACTCATCGCCGCGCGTCGGGGTTCAGCGGGTGGGGTTGGCTCCTTGCCAACTCACGCCCGCTCAAAACACGAGCACGCGCAAGCGATGGTGCGAAGGATATGCAGAAACATCGTAAATAACGATTTACCGTATCTATTCAGCCTACGTCATTGCGAGCGGGTTAACGAGTCAACAGATGGTACGGCGCACCGCCAGCGAAGCAATCTCTGCGCTCAGGTGACAGATTGCTTCGTCGCTGCGAGTGCCGTCATGTATCTGGCGTAAACAACACCGCTCCTCGCAATGACGGCTGAATAGTTACGATTTACCTTTCTAAGGTAGAGAGTATAGCTGAATCTGCGCCAGCGTCAAGTAAGCGAAAATCCTGTGGCGGAGTTCAATTCAATCAATAGGAGAGCGTCTGCTACGCCAATGCCTCTTGTGGAGTCATCCAATCAGGGAGCGGCGCGCCGGTAGCCTGGGCATAAAGCACTTCGGGTGCCACATCAACCTCATCAGCCCACGTCAGAGTACCCAGCTCCGAGTTAACTCGGAACTCACGAAAGAAGCTGATGTCGCGAAACTTCTTGAAGACACCCCCGCGCCGAAGATATGGCGAGAAGTCAACGACGCCACGTTCGCCGTTGTCGAAGGTAAGCTCTATCCGGTAATCGCCTCTGTACGAAGCCGAAACTACATCGTGAAGCATGATAGGCCTCCTCAAGCAAGCGGTGCAATCTTCTCCGGCGGCTTTTCGTCCCGGGCAAGGAACCAGTCTCGCATCAGCGCCTCTTGATGCAGCGAAGCCCATTCTATGACGAGTCCCAAAGCACGCGGCGGAAGGCGTCCCTCCAGCACGCGAAGCGAGGCGATTTCGATGGCGGCCTGGGCCTCCCCGTAGCGCGCATGGAAATGCGGAGGGTTGTGCTCGTCGTAGAACATGGCAATGATGATGCCGAAGAACCGACTGATCTCAGGCATAGTCGGATCCCCTTCTGCAACGCTCTCGGAGTAGATATTTACCGTCTGCCGCGTATTATCGGGCGAACTATCCATGCCTGTCAAGTCGAGGAATAAGCGAGAATCCTGCATGGTCATTCGTTCAGAGGTTGTCTTGTAGTTCCTTCTGTAAGGAAAATGTCGGATTGATCGATCTTAACTTCAATCTCTCGTGCCCTTTCCCCCGCGATCCTGAACCCCCTGACCACCGGCCGCTCGGGCGCGACCAGGCTGACGATGAGATAGACACTGCCCGGGTAGGACGCGCGCTCGATGTCGGTGGGGGAAGGAGTGTCGGGGCCGTACGGATGCGAATGGTAAATCGCCACCAGCGCGAGCCCCTCATCCTCGAAGGTGATCTGCCGCGCCAGGGTGTCGACATCCATCTCGTAAGCCACGGTCGGCGTCGGCGAGGTGTTCCGGCCGCGATAGAGTACCGTGCCGCGGCCATGCGCGCCGGCGATGATCCCGCAGACCTCTTCAGGGTAGCCCGCGAGCGCGTGAGCGATGATCTCGTCCATCATGCCGGGGGTCAGGATCAGGCTTTCCCGTTTCTCCATGTTGAACGACCGGCGTTATTCCCAAAAGGTCGCCGGGCCGCTCACCAGGAACGGATTGCTCCGCCGCTCGACGCCCACGGCAGTGGCAGGCCCATGTCCCGAAAGCACCGCGTAATCGTCCGGCAGGGTAAGGATTTGCAGCCGGATGCTGCTCAGCAACGTCTGCCAGTTGCCGTCCGGAAGATCGGTGCGCCCGATGGAGCCGGCGAAGAGCGCGTCACCTGTGAAGACCCGTCGGCCCGCATGGTCCACGAACGAAACGCTGCCCGGTGAGTGACCGGGTGTGTGCCTGATCTCCAGGCTGATGTCTCCTACCTGGATGTTCTGTCCGGGGATCAGATCGCCATCGACGCCGGGCGCGTCGCCAGGGTCGAAGCCCAGCCACGCGCTGCACGTCCGCCGCATGGCTGCCAGGATAGGGCGGTCAGCCGGATGGAGGTAGAACGCCGCGCCGGTGCGCTCCCGCAGTTCCTGGCATGCCAGGACATGATCAAAGTGCGCATGCGTGGCGATGATGCGTTCCAGGCGCAATCCATGCCGCTCGGCCGCTCTCAGAATGACCGAAGCTTCGTCGCCAGGGTCGATCACGATGCCTTGCTGCGTCCGCTCGCAGCCCAGCACGTAGCAATTCGCCTGCAACATGCCCACCGGGATAACTTCAACGATCATAACATCTCACCTTACCCGCATCGTATCTCATTTTTGTGGTTTTTGCACATTGACCGTCCCCAGGTACGCGGTCCCGGCGGGGGTCTCGGCATCGGGCAACAGGATGAGACTCAATCGATAGTTGCTCGGCGGCAGATCGTCGGGAAGCTGCAAGTCGTGCTCGCCCCGCACGATCTCGCCATCCTCCCACAGGGTCGTGAGGTACGTGTCGCTCACCAGCGGCGCTTGCAGGCTGGCTACCACGCGGCCGGAGTCATCGCTCAAGGTCAGGTTGAACCACCAATCCGCCCGAGGGGCCACATTTGCCTGCCAGTAAAAGGTCAGGTGCAGCCGGTCGCCAGCGTAGATCGGCGTCTCGGGAGCGTGGCCGAACCCGCGCTTGTAGCGGTCATGGCCCAGGAGCGTGATGCCGCCGAAATCAAACTGCTGGCTGTGTTCCATGTTTAAGGCGGCCAGCGGCGGCGGCGTTTGGGCGCGCAGGACTTTGATGGGGGGCAGACTGATGAAGTCGCTGCTGTCGGGCAGTTTCAGCCGTTCCATCGTTTGCGGATCGTACATGCCGACGATGCGCCGGTAGGTGCCCGGTGGGGTGCCGGGCGGGATCAACAAGCCGTGATTGTCGAGCACCACTTCGCCGGACGCCCAGGTGTTCGTGGGGCGGCTCTCGCCGGCCGGCTCTGCATCGCGCTGAGCGATCACCTGGTCCCGCGAATCGAGCAATTGCAGGAACACCTTGTACCGCTGGGCGGGAACGTGATCGGCGCGCCAGAGCAATTGAAGCTGAGTCACCTCGCCGGCAGTGGGGGCCAACTTCCACCCGCGATAGCCCAGCAACTCGATGTCTTGTCCGAAGCGCAGGTTCAGGTCATCCACGGTTTCATCGGGCGGACGGTGCTCCGGCATCACGTAGACGGCCAGCCGCACATTGCCGCGCCACTGATCCAGCGTCTTATAGCCCTGGCTATCCATCCAATCAGCGATGATGCCTTCAGGGTCCGCCTCTTCGGCGGCCCAGTAGATCACGTAAACCTTGTCGTATCCCAGCAGGCTGGTCAACTCAGCCTGGGTTGCAGCGACGTCGATCGGTCGCTGGCGGGGCAAAGGATAGATCGGCAGGGCACCGTTGTAGTAATAATCAAGCACCTCCACCTGGCCCGGCGCCGACAACACAATGGCGTCGTTGGCCTGTTCAGTCGCAACGATAAACTGGGCGATGCCGCGGTAGTCGTCGCGTGCCACCGCCGGATCGGCGTAGTAGCGCGCAAGGATCGCGCCCGATAAAGCGCCGATGAGGCTCAAAGCCAGGATCGACCAGACAACCCCAACCAGGCCACGCCAGATAGCTCCGGCCGTTGGCGTCGTGCCAGCCAGGCGAGGCGGCGGGATCAGTCGATCGGTGGGGCCCATCACGCCTCGCGCAAGCAGCAGCGCAAACGCCGGGCTGGCGATCAACACGAACTTGAGGTAGGCGTCTCGGAACAGCCCGAGCGCAATGATCGCTGCGACCGGCGCGACGGCCAGCACAACGGGAGCGACCCAACGCTGCCAGTCCAGGCGGACCGAGCCCTGCTCTCCTTGCCGGCCATTGAAGGACCACGGTATGGCGCCGATTAAGGCCAGCGCCGGCAGTGCCCAGGCCCACCATCGGCTCTCCAACCCCTTGGCTGCCGGGCCGAGGCTCAGTGTCGTCAACAGAGTTCGCACTTGTGTCATCAGGTCGGCGCTGACGATCTCCCGCGGCCAGACGGTGAGCTGGTGGATGGCAACCTCCATCCAGGGCGCGTACAATCCCAGCATCAGCACGATCAGCAGCCCCCAGCGCAAAAGGCGCCAACCGACCAGCCCACGGCGCACGGATGCAACCAGCCAGGCCAGATAAAGCAAGCTCAGCAATCCGATGACAAGCGCGAAAGCATAATGCGTGTAGATGCCGGCCACCCACGTCAGCACAAGTAACTGGCCCGAGAACGGCAGCAGACGCAGCCCTGCGTGTTTTCGGTCGAGGAGAGGTTTCTGTGTGGCGTCAGATGCCGGCAGCCGATCATCTTCCTGGGCGATGAACCACCAGAAAAGCAGCGTCGCGAATGCGACCTCCAGCGCGGTCAGGATGTACATCCGCGCTTCCTGACCGTAGTAAACCTGAAATGGGGTAATAGCCGCGATGAAGGCCGCGGCTAACCCCGTGGTGCGGTTGAAAATACGCGTGCCGAGCCCGAAAATGACCAACACCAGCAGGATGCCCAGGAAGGCGCTCAGCGATCGCAACCCGACCTCGGTAGTGCCGAATGTCCGGGTCCACAACCGGAGCAGCCAGTAGTAGAGGGGAGGATGGATGTCACTGGCAGCATCTCGGGCGATCTGGGCAAAGGAGCGGGAAGCCAGCGCGGCACTGTTGCCCTCGTCGGACCACAGGCTTTGCGTGCCGAGATCGTAGAAGCGCAAGCCGGCCGCCAGAACGATGATGAGCAGCAAGAGGAAAAGCAGCAGGCTGATATCGCGCCGGGAGTATGTCATGCCGCCTCGCTTCCGCTACCCCGCGACGTGCTCTCACGCCGTGCGCGTGCCACCCGTGCCACATTGCGTGCCACGATCGCCAGCACCAGCACGATCGCAAGCCCGCCCAGCAGCCACCATGCCCATACAGACGAGCGCTGTCGAACGACCAGGGCCGCGAGGCCGGCCCCTGTCTCCGCCACCTCAATCACTGCCTGGTGAGGGCCGTTGGCCAGGCCGCGCGCCACCGTTATGCTGTGGCCCACGGTCTCGGCGACATCCATCCGCACCGTGACCGGTGTGTCGCCGTCTACCGTCACGCGCAGGGCACCGGCACAGGCTGACAAAGCGCAAGCAGGGATCAACGCCAGCTCATTGCCCTGGAATGTGAAGGTGAGCTTTGCTCCGGCCGCCTGACCCTGCCAGATTTTTCCGAACGGCTGGTCGGGAGCGTCAGTCGCCTCCCAGGTACCTTCGGATCTGACGGCCCACCCTTCCGGTTCATGCGTGCCGGGATAAAGCGTGGGCTGCACCGAGGTGATGTATTGCTTGAGACTGTTGTAGACCGGCTGCAAGGTGAAATCAGGATCGGCCAGGCGGAAGTATGCTTCAGGTTTGCCTTGTTTGAGCCAGTCATCGGTAGCACGTTTGAAATACCAGGTGTTGACCACGCCCACCCACGGCCACTCCGCCAGCACGCGCTGATAGGCCATCGGCTCGTAACGGGCCTGCGTCTCGAGGCTGACCCTGCCGAAGTTGTCCGGCACACCGGCGGGCGCGGCGTTCCAGGCCATCTCGCTGATCCAAATCGGCTTGTTGGCGTCGCCGTTGGCCACCATCACGTCGCGCACGAACTGCGGCCGGCCAAAGTTCATCACCCGGGGCTGCATCCGCCGGTCGGTAGGGCCGGACCACAGCCCGTAATCCTGCATCGCCATGATGTCGAAGTAGGGCGCGGCTCCGGCGTCGTACATCCGCTGCAGGAAGAGCAGGTCGTTGAGCGCGTTGTTGGGCGGCGGAGCATCCGGCTGGAGGGCGATGGTGCTGGCCAGCGCGCCGGCGATGATGACCACGTTCGGATCTGCCTCGCGGGCCCGGGTCGCACCGATCTTCAACAGGCGGGTGTAATCCTCCGGGCTGATGCTGTAATTGCCCCACTCCGGGTAGATGTTCGGCTCATTCCAGAGCTGATAGTAATGAATGCGTCCTTTGTAACGGCTGACCAGGGTGTAGACGAAATTGCCGAAGTCATCATAGTTGTCCGGCGGCGCGAAAGTGCCCACGGCGTCACCCTTCGCACGGCTCCACGCCGGTGGCGTGCTGACGCGGACGATCAGCTCCATGCCATACTTCTCGGCCAGGTCAACGATCTGGTCGTACTTCTCCCACGCGGACCTGGCAGGCGGGTTGCGCCGGTCCTCGAAATCGCCTTTGCCGTGAATCTCGATATCTTGCCAGGGGAATTCCTGTCGCAGCCAGTGGAAGCCCGCCTCAGCGGCGAGGCGGACGCTTTCCTCGCGCTTGGCGGGATCTACCTCTTCGTTCAGGAACACGTTGATGCCAAAGGGGTTGACATTCGTATGGCGGACGGGCGCGTCCGCGGCCAGACGCAGTCGTCCGCGCAACAGGTCGGCGCTGAGATCGGTCAGGCCCTTGATCTGGGAGACGAGTCGTTCCTCGCCGGTAAGATCAAACAGCGTAGTCTGGATGCTCTGGCGGGCCAGAAAGGCTCCCGACAGGAACAGGCCAGCCAGCACCAGGATGCCGGTCAGCAGCGGTAACCGTGATTTTCGATGGGAGCGAGTCATGTTCCTCTAACAGGCAGCGCGGGCATCCTGTTCACAAGCGTGAGCACTCCTTCGACCAGAGCATCCTTCGACTGCACTCCGCCGCCTCCCCTGTACGGTCATGGACTCCTGGCTCTGTCTTGGCCTGAAGCCGAAGGGCGGCTCCGTTCCGCTCAGGATGCTTCAACTCATTTTACAAGCATCGAGCACCCTGAGCGGAGCACGGCGCAGGTGACCCCGACCAGCGTGTGCCTCGCAACCTGCGCCGTGCGGAGTCGAAGGGGCGGGTTGGGTCGAGAGGCCGCATCCTTCGACTGCACTCCACCGCCCCGTCGCCCTGCACGGTCGTCAACCCCGGCTCTGTCTTGGCCTGAAGACGAAGGGCGGCTCCGTTCCGCTCAGGATGCTGGTGCGTTCTCGATAGACATGAAGCACCCTGAGCGGAGCACGGCGCCTGTGATGTC
>Ga0172368_10002086_pt1 | contig 26145 bp, 39 predicted proteins | sample Lak11m_FD_114540 | JGI IMG/M metagenome (GOLD analysis project Ga0172368, IMG submission 114540) | Freshwater microbial communities from Kabuno Bay, South-Kivu, Congo - kab_022012_11m | ecosystem: Environmental > Aquatic > Freshwater > Lake | place: Democratic Republic of the Congo: South-Kivu...
GTGGTTTTTTTGCCAAACTCACCCTATCACAGCACTGCCCGTGACGCGACCCCATAACCGCACTATTACCCATAAAAGACTTTTGCAAGAGGCTCAAAAGGTACAGATTTGCATCGTTGTCATCCACAATGAGCGCTCGGATCATAGTCTCACCTCCGCATCCGGGCTCCGAATGAAGCCTTCGATTTGGGCCACGAATGTCTCCGGATTGATAGGTTTCTCGATATATCCCTCCGCTCCTGCTGCCAACACCTTTTCCTTGTCGCCCACCATGGCGTACGAGGTGACAGCGACGATGGGAATAGATTTCAACTGGGGATCGGCTTTCAATTTTCTTGCTACGGCGTAGCCGTCCATGGTGGGCAATTGGATGTCGAGCAGGATCAAATCAGGGTTCATCTCGGCTGCTAATTTTAGGCCCAGCTGGCCCGATATGGCCGAGAGGACTTCGTACCCGTTTTGTTCCAACAAAAACGTAAGCAGGTAAAGGTTTTGTTCGTTATCTTCGATCAGGAGGATTCGTGCTTTCATGCGGGGTCCATCCTTTCACCGGGCAGGTGAAAATAAACGTACTGCCTACTCCCCATGTGCTCTCGGCCGTGATCTCACCGCCCATAAGTCCTGCTAGGCGTCGGCAGATTGCTAAACCCAGTCCCGTCCCTTCATAACTGCGAGAGATACCCGATTCAATCTGACGGAACGGTTGAAAAAGCGTCGTCAAGTCCTCAGGCCGTATTCCTATGCCAGTGTCGGACACACGGTGCTGGATAGCGGGGTGGCCAGAAACGCCACCCTGGAATATAAAATCGTCTATCAATTTTACCGTCAACCTGACTTCCCCCTCCTCTGTGAATTTGATCGCGTTGTTCAGCAAGTTCAGAAGAATCTGCTCGACGCGCCTTTGGTCTCCTACGGCCATGTTCACCTCAGGGGCCACTTCAGCCAGGAGTTTCAGGTCTTTCTTTTCGGCGAGGGGTTTGACGATGTCCAGAACCTTGCGGAGCGATGAGCACAGATCAAAAGGCTCATGGGCTACTTCAAGCTGCCCTGCCTCGATTTTAGAAATATCGAGCACGTCGTTGATCAGGGCCAACAAATGTCGAGCACTCGAGCGAACCATTTCGAGTTGCTTTGTCTGTTCCGAGGTCAAAGGCCCGGCAAGGCCTTTCAGGATGATGCCAGTAAAGCCGATAATTGAGTTCAATGGCGTGCGCAGTTCGTGGGACATGGTGGCGAGAAATGCTGATTTGATACGATCCGCAGTTTCTGCCCTCTCTTTTGCATCGGCCAGTTGTCGAGTACGTGCCGCTACAGTCCGTTCCAGCTCGGAAGCATGCCGATGTACAGCCTCGTAGAGTTGAGCATTCTCTATTGCCAGAGCCAGTTGTTCGGTAACCGTTCCTACGAGTCTTAACCGGTCATCCGCCGGTTTCTTCTCAGTCTCACTAAATACACACAATACTCCGACGCACTTGCTCGCCGTGATTAACGGGAACGATGCATGGAATTGGATTGGGGCCGAGGATTCTGGAAAATGGGTGCAGCCGGACAAAACCTCCCCCTGATTTCGGAGAATCAAAGGTTCAAACGTCCAAGCACACGTGCCGCACAAGCAGTCGCCAACTCTGACACTACCCGTGTTCAAGGCCTCCTGGATGGCAGACTCAGGGGGTGCTCGCCGTGAACTGAGTATCAGCGAATTGTCGGCCGTCATCAGACATACTTGAGCACCCTCCAATCCGACCAAATTCACAACCTCGTCCAGCACCGTCTGTAAAACTGCTTCAAGGTCGATAAAGCCAGTTGAGGCGGCGATGATCCGGTTGATCGAGTGCAGTTCCTCATTCTTCCTCCTTATTTCTTCCTGGGCCCTTTTCAGTTCAGTAATGTCAATCCCAACGCTCAGAACCTCTGATCCTCGTCCCTGTACGTCCGGAACTATCTTGTTGGTCCAAGCAACTGTGACGCGTTTTCCATCGCGTTTCATGTTCTCTTTCACATTTCTTTCAAAGGCCCTAGGATCCTGGAGAATCCGATCCATCAGTGGAGCGAGGTCATGGCCGTCAGTGTCAGTTACAGGAACAATGGTGCCCACCACATGCCGACCAAGAATCTCTTCGCCTGAGTATCCAAAGAATTTCTGGCCGAATTCGTTGAGAAACGTGATCCGTCCATCGTGTGACCAGCGCAGGATGATGCTGTTGGCGTTTTCCACGAGTTCTCGGTACTTCCGTTCACTCTCCGCCAGTCGTTTCTCAGCCATTTTACGTTCAGTGATGTCGCGTACTATGGCCTGCACAAGGGTATCGCCGTCTAGATCAATCCTGTTCAAACTCACCTCAGCCGTGAAAGGGGTCCTGTCGAACCGACAGTGTTCCCATTCAAAGAGCTGAGGGCCCTCCGTGAGGGCCAGATTGATCTTTTCCAGGGCCTTTTCCTCGGATAGACTCCCATCCGGTTGCCGTGGAGGTGAGAATTCAGACGGGGAGGCTCCGACCATTTGATCTCGTCGGCACGCAAAGAGGGCCAATGTCTGGGAGTTGCAGTCTATGAAACGGTCATGGCGCATCAACAAGATGGCATCACCCGCAGTTTCGAACAACATGCGGTACCTGAGTTCGTTTTCCCTCAACGCCTTTTCTACTTGTTTTTGCTCAGTCACGTCGCGAATGACCTCAATGGCACCACAACGCCGGCCCTGCAGATCAAAGAGAGGAGCAGCGACCCCCCACAGATGGGCCCCCTGACCATCTCGAAGGCTGGAGATAAACGATTCCGCAAAAATAAGGTGGCCGCTGCGACTGACGTATTTATACTGCGCCTCCAACTCCTGATTGGGCAGATCCAGAAAATCTATCAGAATGGGACGCCGCTCACCGAAAAAAGGCTCAGCGTATGCATAGTCTGTGCGGCCCAAGAGTGCCTGCTTGTTGACGCCGGTCAAATTTTCGCAGGCCCGGTTCCAGGCAATGACCCTCTTGTCTTTATCAATGACAAACGTGGCATCCGGGAGAAACTCGATGATGCTCTCAAGAAGTTGATAAGTCTCTCGCATTTCTGACTCGACTCGGTCTTTCTCGACACGAATGCGCAGGGCTGTAATGCCGTATGAGAGGTCGTCAGCCAATTGGGTTAACAAATTGACCTCGGCAGCATCAAAGGCATTGGAGTCAGTCGAGTAAACCGCCAGCACCCCCAGCACACGGTTTTCTCGCTTCAGGGACAACATCAGCGAAGAGTCTTGCTCGATTCTCAGGCTCCTCTGGCCAGACGTCCCTAACGCGCTGTCGGAAGATGGACCTCTTGTAATAACCGGCTGGCCAGTTGTAATAACGGTCATTATCGGCCCGGACTTGATTTCCCTCATGTCCCAAAAACTTACGTCGGTCTTAAGGGTAGCCAAGTCAAATCCGTAGTGTGCTACCAGGCGTACTATGTCCGGTTCATCTCTATTCGAGAAACCTATCCACGCAGCTCGGTACCTGCCCTGGTCCACTAGAATGCGGCACAGGTCGCCAACGAGGGTTGCTTCGTCGGGTGCCCGCACAAGGGCTTGATTGCATTCGCTTAGTGTGCGTAGCGTCCTGTTCAACCTCCGCAATTCGTCTTGGGCCCTCTTCATGATAGTGACGTCCTCAAGGGTCATGAGGTGTTCACCCGTACTGAGTTGCACGGGCCTGAACAAAACGTCTTTAAGGGTACCGTCTTTACACGTTACCGTGAAGATCCGAGGCCTTTGTTGGCCAGGCTTGGCATCTTTCAGGTCGCCAATCCACGTCTCGGTCACTTTTTTTCGATAATCCGTGTTCGGATAGGCCTTTTCCATCCAATCGGATCCACGAGGAATCTCGTCGGGAGAATACCCGAACATGCTTTTTACCTGGGGACTAACATAGCCCAACTTACCGTCATGTTCGATGATTATGGTGCCAAAGGGAACATTTTCGACGAGCGTCTGAAATTTTTCCTTCGCTCGTTTCTCTTCACTTATGTCTCGAACCCAGACCTGGATACCGAGTTGTTCTCCGAATTTAAACGCCTTAGCCCTTATCTCCCCGTTGAGTACGGTCCCGTCCTTCGTCTGGAGCCTCACTTCGTAGCGTTCCGTAACGATCTCTCCACGTAACCGGGCTTGGGCTCTGGCGCGAGTCATCGGCCGGTCATCTGGATGATAGACTATCCAGTGATTCTTTCCGACTAGTTCTCCCTGTTCGTATCCCAGCATTTCATGCAAGCGCTCGTTGGCAAAGACTATCGTCGTGCCTTTCTGTAAAAAGATACCGTCGAAACTAGTCTCCACCAAGGTTCTGTACCTCTGCTCACTGACCTTGATTGCTTCCTCGGCCTTCTTTCGGTCAGTGACATCCGCGACGATTCCTGTCATCCTCACGGGACTGCCTGCCTCGTCACGCTGGACAACGCTGCCCTTGACTTCGGTCCAAACCCAGTCTCCTGACTTGTCTCGTATTCGATACTCCACATTGAATCGAGTAGCTTTGCCTTTCATAAGAAGATTGAGATTATTCGCAACTTTCTGCCAATCGTCTGGATGGACAAGTCGTTTCCAATTCTTGAGGTCGGCGTGAAATTCGTCTGTCTTGTAGCCCAACATTCCGTGAGTCCCGTATGACCAAATCGCCTTCCCTGCGATCAGGTCCCAATCCCATATCCCGAGACGAGCACCCTCGAGAGCAATCAACATCATCTCTTGGTTCCCCTTCGGTTCCTGTTCCGAACGACTTGCTGCCGAGACATCGTGGACTGTGCAATGGAAGCGTTTCAGATTGCTCTTTTGGTCGTGAAGTATCCGGCCCTCAAGACAAACGGGTATCTCGACTCCGTCCTTGTTGGTAATCTGCAGTGCAACATCTTGTATTTCTGAGGCTTTCTTGAACTTGGAGAAGCAGATTTCAAAGGGTTCTCGATAGGCTGGGCAAAGGAAATCACCGAACCACTTACCCACAACTTCCCCTCTGGAGTAGCCGGTCATGTTAATCCAAGCTTGGTTGACTTCCAAGAAACGGCCTTTTTCGTCCAGAGTTTGACATGCGACAGGGCGGGACTCGTGGGGAAACCCATGTAGGTCGTCTTGGCGGGGCGCGTCTTGAGAGACGAATACCTTATTATGAGCAGTACTGAATTCTACCAGCTTCTCGCGGAGTACAACTAATTCTTCGATGAGTTCATCTTTGGTCTTGTCACAGTCTTCCATGGCGGGCGCCTTTTTTCACGGTAGGCAGACTGAGTTTCAAGAAATTGGACAGAATTGTTGGTTAAATCATATCACTCGAGACTGCGAGTGACAACACATCGAAATGTCCGTGTGAGCAGCCCCCATTAAAAAGTCATTTTACCGCAATCATTCTCTTTCTACAACAAAAGTGTCAAAGTCGGGGGTCCAGGTGTACTATTTTCTATTTCTTAGGTATTAACGTGTATTTCGTGACAAGATGATGCGGATTGTAAGATAGCTTGGCTTTTCGCAAGCCTTCTATGCCGAGGTCCTGCTCACGATTGACGTAGGTGACGTTAGACCAAGCATTCTCGCAAAATAGCTTATTCATTGCCGCGTAAACACCCGTGAATGATGGATCCCCTTTTTCAATGTGAATGACAGCCGTGTCTGGATTAAGCATTTCACCAAAAGAAAATGCTGCCACACGTCCTTGAATCATGAGCGCAGCCCCGCGGAAGTTTAAAGTGTCCATAAACTTAAGGGCTTGATATATGGCGTGGTCTTCGTCAAGAAGACTTTCATCGTTGGCGCATTGCTTCAGTTCACACCAGCTTGCCTGAAGTTCCAGAAGTTGAGGTACTAATGCAGCATCAACCTCCTTGTACTTAACATCATATTTTTTTATAAACTGATTGAACAGGTTTTTCTTCTTGTGAAACCTATTCCCGCTCAATTGGATGAGTTCCTGAGCCAGATAAACGTAATCGCTGTTGTCCGTGTCCTCCTCAATGTGGTAATGAGGTGAAGCATATTGTCGTACAAACGACTGCCCAACGCGAGAAATAGCTGCATGCCCGTAGTGGTTGTACATGTATTCTGTAACGAAGTGGAGTGCCTTCTGAACATTGCCGCGTCCCAAGGTTTGGAAGGAGCGCCATGTGTCAGTCGCGTCGAGAAATAGGGTCACAAGACAGTCGGAATGTATCGTCCATCGAGGCTTGTATCTGTTTCGCCACATGAAGAGATTCGTAAAGGTTAACTCAGATGTTTCGGGAGGAGTCTGAGAGAGAAAATAGTCGAATACAGGCTTATCCTCGACACCGATGGGCTTGAAATCGATCGTATGCAAAAGACGACTCCTGAGGGATATCCATTCTTTATCCAGATAATGTAGGCAGCAAACTGTGTGAGGTCAAGGGCCATTTGGTTGTCGAAAGGGTTCAAGCTGGTTTTAGATATATAAGGAGGTAAGGCGCATGGGAGAAAAGGAACTAAGAGACCTTATAGAAGAGAAACAGAAAGATCAAAGGATTGCCTGCAAGACGGCTCTACTCATAGCCGAGAAAGCGGGCGTATCGCCTCGAAAGGTGGGCGAACTGTTGAATGAAATGAAGATCAAGATTCACTCGTGCCAGTTGGGTTGTTTTAAGTAGAGGGGCTCTAGTGGTCTTTGAATGATTGCGGTATTTTCTCGGTCTGCGTTAATGACTCACCTTCATGGTAATTGACCCAGACCGCTACGAGCGGCCCGGTGGGACTAATACCCCTTGGCCTCTCTTCCTTCTATTTTGATCCAATCCACCTTTTTCGACTTGTGGATGTATAGGATTACCCCATCGGCAGTTACCTGGGTAACCGTGGCGCCTCGAATCTGCGTCCCAGGGGTGATAAAGAAACCTCTTCCGTCTGGATCTTCGACCATGCCTTTATATTGACCGTTGGCTAGACGAATAAGCCCTCTTAGTTTGAGCTGTGTGTAATCGTAACGGCATAAGGGCATTGACGGCAGGCACTCCGTAGGCAGGACGGCTTCAGAGGGCGGCATAAAGGGATCCCTCGGAAAGGTGAAATCGAAAGTCATCCCAACGGACCGTTTCTTGAGTTCATGCTCTGCACCAGGAGAGGGTTTTTGTAGGCTGGGACTGACCTCAGGGAGCGTGTCAGATCGAACCACTACGATATCTTTCATGGGAGATGGACTTGAATGATTCAAGGGTCTTGCAGGCTGAACAGCAATGCCGCGAGCGGGAATCTGAATGCCGCTCGGGAGTCTTGTTTCCCCCGGAGTAGATGCAAACAATCTCCCCAGTGGGGTCCCGCTGTGGGAGAAAAACCCCGCTGGGGATTTTTTGCCCACGATGAAGTCAATGGCCGTGTCTGCCTCATGACAACCGGAGAGCAACAAGGGAATGACCGTTGCGGCGGCGAGAACGGTTAAAGGAATTTTATGAAAAAGTGCAGCCATTGATTTCTCGTCCCTTGAGTGACATAGGTCACTTTTTGGGAGCATTAGTTTGTGTGCTCTGTGGGGACATTGCTTGAGTCTCCTCCTCAGGCATGCGACGATAAGTGACGAGGACGACAGCAACATCCAGCGGTAGCGCATTGAGCCTTTTGATGGCTTTGCCTTGCCTTGGTTGAAGCGTCAGTGCGTCGATGTGCACAAGTCTCGGCAGTTGATCGAGTTTGTGAAAGAATATCCCCAACTTTTTGTATTCTCCATAAAGCGTTAACTTGTAGGGAAGTTTTGAAAAAGAATACTCCTTGTTTGGTTCTTCCTTATCAGGGGCGAACTTCAATACCTTGACGCCCACTTCGTTGGCAATTTGATCTATTTGTTTCGACGTAGCATCAAGATCTTGCCTCTCAGGAAGAGATTCGACGAGGTCTTTAAATGTTGTTTTCTGTAGCTCGATAGATGCCTTGATTTCATCAGCTTTCTTGACTTTGTCTTGTTCCGTAGTAATGTCTTTCCCTATGTTTTTCATGTCCCGCTCCAATTGTTCAAATTGAAACGAAGAAAGAACAACAACATAATACAAGGCAACAATTACGGCATAAAAGCCAACAATTAAGAGGATCTTTTGTACTGCTGTTAAACGATAGAAGAGGTCGCCGAGCCCCATGAGGCATCTCCTACTTGATGGTACCCTCTATGGAAAAGGTTACCTCTGAGTCGGCCGCTTCATTTGGTCCTTGGTTTGCTTCCAGCTTCGCCAGTTTGACGATGTCAAGAAAAGCTTCTTGCGCCGCATGCTCTTCATTAATAAAGGGCTGTTTTTCGGTAAAATCTGCTTTGATATTTCGCAATTGCTCGACAAACGTCATTACAGACCTGTTATCCTTGCCCTTGCCGTCAAGACGAAAGTTTCGATTGGGTTGCTTTTCCAGCTTTTCGAGCCAGACTTCATCGGGTATTGCCAGTGAAACGGCTTCTAGCAATAATGCGATGGACTCTTTCTTTTCCACAAGTTTGCGGCTTTGCTCCACCTGATTCTTAAGGCGTATTTCTTCTTGTTTTAGGCTCAATAGTTGTTTGGTCTTTTCTGAAAGCTGGTCTCGTTCTTTTTTCATCCCTGAGAGTTTGACCTGCATCAGCGATAATTCACGATCATAGTACCAGTAGGATCCTATCATGAGGACGATTGTGATGGCAGCACCAAACGCAGCCTGGATGATGAAGCGCTTTAAATCTCGCTTTCTAAGGTACTCTCTAATAGGAATTAGATTTACCCTGATCATTATTCCAGCTTGTCCCTTTCATGCCGCATGGAAAGGCCAAATGCTACAGCCATGGACGGTCCCACACTAGTCAAATACTCGCTGTCAAACTGTTTCGGATCCACTGACACTAGCCGGAAGGGATCCACCATGGAAACTGGCAAACCAGTCTGAGATTCTAGTGCATCAGAAAATCCGTAAATAGCTGCCCCGCCGCCGCTCAAAAAAATGGATTCAACGCTCCTCCGCGAGATATTTGTGGCAAAAAATTCCAAAGTCTTTTTCAGTTCAGAGACCAAGAGATCCACGTTCCGGGCTATGAGTACCTGTAGATTGGTGGGACTTATATTGCCTAACTTGGCACCGCGCTTGATATTCTCCGCCTGAATGAAATCGACGTTGAAAAGCCTCATAATATCTTGGGTTACCAAGTCTCCGCCCAATGGGACATCTCGAACAAAGTGGGATCTGCCTGATATGAGGATGTTGATATTGGTAAGAGATGCCCCTACGTTAATCAGGGCGACTGTTTCCTCCTCTACGTCGGGGTAGCAGTAGTCGAACATGACCTCCAAGGCATAGCAATCTACATCGACCACGACAGGCGTAAGATTAAGCGACGTCACTAAATCTATATACTGGCCAAGGAAATCCTTCTTTACGGCAACTAACAGAACTTCCATGAAACCGGGCTTGTCAGGAGTGTCGCCGATGATGACAAAATCGAGATTCACGTCTTCCATGGGAAATGGGATGTAGGGCTCAGCTTCGATGGGTATCAATTTCTCGAGTTCTTGATCGGTCATGGAGTTCAGGCTAATCTGCTTTGTAATGACGGACTTGCCTGCGACCCCTAAACTCACATTCGTTGTCTTACTATTAGAGTTTCGATAGAGGGTCATAATGGCGTTTGCCAGTTCCTCAGGTTGCTGGATCTCCTTTTCTGTGATGAAGCCTTGCGGCAAAGGGCAGCAACCGACGTATGCTAGCTGAAGCTGTTTGCGGGATCGATGGACTTCAACCAGCTTGACCACCCGTGTGCCGATATCAAGACCGAGAACCTTTGGGGATGCCATTTTTTCTAAATCTCACCACCTTCTTGCTGCAGACAAAAACTCTTGACTTTGTGTCTCCAAAGACTTTATGGACCTTTTACTCGTACAGACAACTCTCGCCGCTTTGTTCTCTGGTTCCCATTACTCGAGAAATTGGACTCGAAGAGATAGACTTTTTCATCTGGCCTCGCCATGCCGAGTTTGCTCACCGCAGCCTTTTCCACCGCACGAGGGTTCTCCCTCAGTGCAGTGAGTTCCCGCTCGAGTATCTTGATTCCTTGCCTGAGTCGTTCGTTTTCCCTTTCTAGGGTATGCTTTTTTACCTCCAAGAGCTGCTTTTGACCCAGCACCCCCGCAGCAGCAACCATTCCCAGAGCCGCAATCCCCATGGCTGCTAATATTACTTTGGTAAACTCCCAACACCTCAACACAAAGGGGGAACGTGGGGAATTTTCTTGTTTCTCGGGATCCAAGATGGGCTCCAAGACATTTAGCATGTAATTTACGTCAATATATATATACTATAAGCCCATTAATCTCAACTTTTTTATATATTTATCTACTAACCATTCAATAGATTTAGTATAACCGACCTAATATCTGCCAGATGTCGGCCGTCCATAGCTTCATACACACCCAACTCATTCAACTCACGTATAAGTCCAAGCAATCCTGAGCTAGAACCTAACCATTTTCGTCCGCTGGGGTGCATGAGAAACTCAGCAGGCGTTCCTTCGAACAGCGCCTTGCCGCGTTCAATAAGGACGATTCTGTCTGCGTCAAGCGCCTCGGACAAAATACTGGTAGTCTCGATGATAACCGTGCCGTGGTCCTGGTTCAAGGAGCGCATGCATTCCTTAAGCGTGATTCGCGCCGTGGGATCCAACATGTTGGTTGCTTCATCACAAATCAGCAATTCGGCTCCCATGGCCACCATGGATGCCAGAGCCACTTTTTGTCTCTCCCCGCCTGACAACGATTGTATGAGTCTGTTTTCCATGCCCGTCAGGCCGGTCCATTGGAGGGCCGACGCACGTCTTTGCCGAACCTCACGCTTTGGCAACCCTAGATTTTCAAGGCCAAAAGAGATGTCGTCTTCGACTGTTATGCCTACGAGGTTGTCGTCCGGGTCTTCGGCGACGTATCCTATTGCGCTAGGGGTTGGCCTGCAGCTCAGATTATACGCTATTCTACCAGACTGGGGGGATAGGATACCTTTGACCAGTTTTGCTAGAGTGGACTTCCCTGCCCCATCGGGTCCTATTATGCAGGTGTAAGGCGCATTCCCCAATCGGAGGTTTAAATTTTCGAGTACGTTGCAGTCGCCCGAGTAAGAGAAGCACAGATTCTCTATAGAAATCATAGTGGGGAATTGGTGTTTGCAAGAGGTTCCGTGCAACCCATTTGCATTATGACGCTGGATGGAAGAGGAAAAATGGCGTGGCAGTAATGTTTATAGCCATCTCGACACTTGTAACGGATTGCTTGGCTTTGCTCGCGGTGACAAGTCAACGGCCGTATTGTCATTTCGAGGAGCCGAAAAGGCTACCAAGCAATCTCAGCGCACATGAATGGAGCAGCGAAGCCCTTGTCGAATTCACGTTTATTTTTGAGATCCGGTATATACCCCGAGGCTCGAATTTGCTTTCGGTCGGAATTTATGATCACTTGAGAGAAATGGTGCTGCTCCGACCAATGAGGCGAAGAGATCCCGCCAGTAATTTTCATTCAGACCGAGTTATTAAGATCGCTATTTTTTCTCGGAGCCTTGTCCTTTCAGACCACCGAGAAATTTATCCTTGAGACCTTTTATTTTCCCTGTAGGAGTCGTTTTTTCCTTTTTGGATTGAGGGGTTCTATCAATAAGTTCAACCACTGACATGGCTGCGCTGTCTCCCGGCCTAAACCCCTTCTTGACGACACGACAGTAGCCGCCTTCTCTCTCGGCAAAGCGGGGCGCTATTTGATCGAACAGCTTCATGGTGACTGTTTCGGATCTTACGAAGGCAAGAGCTTGTCTTCGTGCATGTAGATCTCCCCTTTTCCCAAGGGTTATCATCTTATCCACAAGGCTTCTGACCGCTTTTGCTCGGGCGTCTGTGGTGACAATCTGTTCGTGCTCCAACACGGAGGTAACCATGTTTCTCAGCATCGCTTCCCGATGAGAAGTACTCAAACCTAATTTTTGGCGTGCTCTCCGATGGCGCATTATATTCTCCTCCAATCAATCATTCGGGAAGTTTTCGCTTTCTTGTCTCCTTCTTTCGAGTTCAACCCGGGAAGGAAAATCGGGAATTGTCATGCCGAGATGCAAGTCCATATCCGCAAGGATTTCCTTGATTTCGTTGAGAGACTTGCGTCCAAAATTTTTAGTTTTCAGCATTTCGGATTCAGTTTTCTGAACTAGCTCCCCGATGAACTTGATGTCAGCATTTTTCAAGCAGTTCGCCGACCGAACGCTTAGTTCGAGTTCGGCCACACTGCGGTATAGGTTTTCGTTTATTTCGGGCTCTTTGAATGTCTTCTCTTCCTCTGTGACCCGGTCCATATCGTCAAAGTTCTGGAACACTACAAATTGTTCGCGAAGAATTTTTGCAGCATGGGACAGAGCATCTTCTGGATACACTGTGCCATTGGTCCATATTTCCATTGTGAGTTTGTCATAATCAGTCCGTCTTCCAACCCGGGCGTTGGTGATCTTGTAACTGACCTTTCTAATGGGTGAAAAGACAGAATCCAGGGCGAGTGTACCTATGGGATCGTCTTCTGATTTGTTGAATTCAGCCGGCACGTAGCCCTTTCCCCATGCGGCTGTCATGGTCATGGACAGCCGTCCTTCTTTGGACAGAGTGGCTAGAAGTTGTTCGGGATTGATTATCTCGACTGCCTCATCCGTGACGATATCGGCAGCCCGAACCTCTCCCTCACCCGCAGCTTCCAAGCGCAATGTCTTGGTGCTTGCTGTGCGCAACCTCAAGTTCACTTTCTTCAAGTTGAGGATGAGGTCGGTAACGTCTTCCTTAACGCCCGGGATGGTGGAAAACTCGTGGAGCACCCCTTCTATTTTCACCTTTGTTAAGGCTGCTCCTTGGAGTGAAGAAAGGAGAACACGTCTTAGTGCATTCCCCAGTGTTATGCCAAAACCTCTCTCAAGAGGCGCGCAAACAAATTTGCCGTAAAATGGAGTATGCGTGGCCTCTTCGACCTCCATTCGATTAGGTCTCTGAAGCTCCATCCAATTTCTTGACATCAGGGTTTGCCCTGTATCGCTCATGGCTTCCCTCATTGCTTTCAACGCAGTAGCGGCGCGCCTAACTCTTCTGATACGTCAGAGCCGAGCGCCGCCTTTTAGTGACAGACTCCTTGAGGATCCTTGTATGCCGAAGCAGCATATCCGGCAACCTCTACCCCCGGACGGGAAAAAGAAATCGAGCCTACTTGGAATAAAATTCGACAATCAACTGTTCCCTGATAGTCGGCGGCAGTTCATCCCGAGTCGGCAATGCCTTGATTACCCCTCTGAAGTTGCTGACATCTACCTCCAACCATTCCGGGATACCTCTTCTGCTCACGGTCTTGAGAGAGTCTTCAATCGAGTTGATACTCTTACTCTTTTCCGCAACTTCTATGACCATACCCGGCTTTGTTCGGAAAGAAGGAACATCGACCTTTCTTCCATTCACCAGGAAATGCCCGTGGTTTACCAGTTGGCGCGCTTCAGTTCGAGAAGACGCGAATCCCATGCGATACACCATATTGTCCAGGCGTGATTCCAGTAGCTGCAGCAAGTTTTCGCCTGTTACTCCCTTACGTTGTTCTGCCGTATGCACGTAGTTACGAAATTGCTTTTCCAACAAGCCGTAAATACGTCTTACCTTTTGTTTCTCTCGAAGCTGCACACCGTAATCAGTGTATTTCGAACGACTTTGCCCGTGCTGGCCCGGCGGATAGTTTCTCCTTTCCACCGAACATTTGTCGGTATAGCACCTGTCTCCCTTTAGAAACAGCTTTGTCGTCTCTCTTCGGCAAAACCTGCATACGGATTCTCTATATCGTGCCAAGCTTCTCTCCTTTTTCTCGAAGACAAAAAAGTTTTCCTATGACCTGTGCAGGCTAGACTCTTCTCCGTTTAGGGGGTCGGCAACCATTATGTGGGATAGGAGTCACATCCTTGATCAAGGTTATTTGAAATCCAGCGGCCTGGAGGGAACGGAGCGCAGCCTCTCTGCCTGCCCCTGGACCTTTAATAAGGACCTCGACACTCCTCATACCCTGTTCGGTTGCCTTACGGGCTGCGTCTTCGGCCGCCAGTTGGGCCGCAAATGGAGTTGACTTACGCGACCCCTTGAATCCCTGGGTACCCGCTGATGACCATGATACTACGTTGCGTTCCATGTCTGTGATGGTCACGATGGTATTATTGAAAGTCGATTGGATGTGGACTACCCCTCTTGGGATAATACGTTTTTCTTTCTTCTTACGAACTACTCGCCGCCTTGGCATTCATTTCTCCCTAATGGCTATCATCGAGCCCCTTGTGGCACGCCTTCACCGGCAATTATCGAAGCGTACGAATTGCTGGCGAAGCGCATCAGAACAAAAGCTGTTCCATCATTTACGCTTGCCTATCTGCATTTTCCTCGGGCCTTTGCGCGTGCGTGCATTTGTGTGGGTACGCTGACCACGAACTGGAAGTCCCCGCCTATGCCTAAGTCCTCGGTAGCACCCGAGATCCATAAGTCGCTTGATGTTCATATTGACATCGCGCCTGAGGTCTCCCTCCGCTTTGTACGAGTGATCGATCACCTCGCGAATCTTGGCCACATCCATTTCCGTGAGCTGATCCGAATTCATACCCGGGTCCAGACCGATCTCGCTAATTATCTTCTTCGCCGTAGTCCTTCCAATACCGTAAATATAGGTCAGCGCTATTTCCATTCGCTTGTTTCTTGGAAGGTCAATTCCTGCAATACGCGCCACGATTTTCCTCCTGGCGAAAAAACAGCTTGCCCGTCAGAGTTCACCCTTGACGTTGCTTGTGTTTGGGGTTTTCACAAATGACCCGTACGATGCCTTTTCGCTTAATGATCTTGCACTTGTCGCAAATTTTCCTTACAGATGCCCTGACTTTCATGGGCGCCTCCTCATTCCCCATTCCGACGCTACGTCATCCAAGAACTTTTTCTATGGACGCAAAAATTTCGTCAATGGGGCCGACCCCTTTGACGCGTCGCAATAGTCCTTGCTCTTCGTAAAAGTCTATCAAAGGGGCTGTTTGTTTGTTGTACACTGCTAGCCGTTCTCTAATTACTTCCTCTTTGTCGTCATCTCGCTGATACAAATCCCCGCCACAGACATTGCAGACGCCTTCCTTTTTGGGGGGATTGAACATGACATGAAACATTGCGCCGCAGGCTGAGTTTCTGCACGTACGTCTCCCGGAAAGTCGAGCTACCAACTCCTCGTCAGGAACATCCACCAGAATGGCGTGGTCAATGCCCTTGCCTTGTTTTTTCAGCGTAGCGTCTAGCGCTTGGGCCTGCGGCAGGGTTCTCGGGAAACCATCCAGCATATATCCTTTGGCCAGATCGGGCTTTCCTAGACGTTCCTCAACGACTCCTATGACAACGTCGTCGGGCACAAGTTCTCCTTTATCCATATAGGTTTTGGCCTTCAGTCCCATAGGAGTGGCTTCTTTCAGGGCTGCCCTGAAGATGTCACCTGTTGAAATTTGTGGAATACCAAGCTTCTCTATAAGCTTCTTGGCCTGCGTTCCTTTCCCCGATCCCGGTCCTCCCAACAATACGATTATCATGGCACCTTCCATTCTTTTGAGTAGGCTAACGCCTCCCCTTGATTCGGCCCGTACGGATGAAACCCTCGTAATGCCTCTGTATCATGTGGGTCTCAATTTGTGTAAGGGTGTCCAAGGCGACTCCCACTACGATCAGAAGCGAGGTTCCACCGAAGTAGAAGGGCGCGTTGAAACGCGAAATAAGTATTGAGGGCAACACGCATACCGCGGACACGTATATTGCTCCTCCCAGCGTAATACGAGTCAAAACTTTGTCTATGTATTGGGCGGTTTTTTTCCCAGGTCTGATGCCAGGAATGTACCCACCATATTTTTTCATGTTATCGGCAACATCAACGGGATTGAAGGTCACCGCGGTATAAAAATAGCAGAAAAATACAATCAGTATAATGTACAGGATCTCATATATTCCTGTGCCTGGTCTCAGATAGCCCGTCATGGTCGTTAGTATGGCGATCTGAGTAAATTGAGCTATAGTGGCCGGAAATATAATCAGTGATGATGCAAATATCGGCGGAATAACGCCTGCGGTGTTGACCTTCAGCGGAAGATGCGTGCTCTGCCCTCCATACACCCTCCGCCCTACCACTCTCTTGGCGTATTGAACAGGGATTCGGCGTTGTCCCCTCTCCACAAACACTATGACTGCAATCACTACAATCATGATAAGCAGCAATAGCAGCAGGATTAGGAACCCCATGTCTCCAGTCTGAACAAGCTGTACGGTACCTCCAAGGGCCGAAGGCATCCTCGCTACTATACCGGCAAAGATGATAAGCGAAATACCGTTTCCTATCCCGTGTTCCGTGATCTGCTCGCCCAGCCACATTATAAACGCGGTGCCAGCCGTCAAGGTAATCATGGAAAGCACAATGAAAGAAAATTTGTTGATATAGACTAAGTTTTCAGTCTGGGCTAGGCCTATACTAATTCCCATGCCCTGAATCAACGAGAGGACCACAGTACCATACCGTGTGTACTGAGTAATTTTCTTTCGTCCGGCCTCGCCTTCCTTTGACAATCGTTCCAGATGCGGCACCACCACTGTAAGGAGTTGCAAAATGATGGAGGCACTGATGTAGGGCATTATGCCGAGGGAGAAGACAGAAAAATTTTCCAGCGCGCCGCCGGTAAACATGTCGATGACGCCGAATAGCGTCTGCTGGTACCGGCCAAAAAAATCTTTCAGAGCAGCGGTATTGATACCCGGTGTCGGTATGTGTACCCCGACGCGATAGACAAGGAGCATGAGCAGTGTAAAGATCACCCTGCGTTTCAATTCGGGTATTTTTGCGATGTTTGTGATGGAACCTATCACTGTTCGATTCTCCTAAGAATTGCTCCCTGATTCTTCCTTGAAAACGGTATTTCTAAGTCTTGCGCCAACGATTTTATATTTCTTCTACACTTCCGCCGGCCGCGACTATTTTTTGTCTTGCCGCCCTACTTACTTTGTCAAGCTTCACCGAGTACGCCGCGGAAACATCACCCATAGCCAGGAGTTTGATAGGGCCTCTTCTTTTCACAATGGCCTTGCTTCTCAACAACTCGCCGGTAACAGGCTCTGACGGATCTAGTCCATTGAAGGATTTTAGATTAACCACGTTGTATTCTACTCGAGTAGGGTTGTGGAAACCTCTCTTGGGAAGTCTCCTCTGCAAAGGCATCTGGCCGCCTTCAAATCCCGGGGATACCGATCCTCCGGATCTGGATTTCTGCCCCTTGTGTCCTTTTCCGCACGTTTTGCCTAAGCCTGACGACTCCCCCCGACCCACACGGGTCCGCTTTCGCTTGCCTCCTGGCGCTTGCAGATTTGAAAGATCCATCTCGATTCCCTTCGCTAAAGGGTTATCCCTTTACTTCCTCTACTTCGACTAAGTGACTTACTTTACTAATCATACCAAGGACTTCCGGAGTGTAGGCTAGGAACCGGAAGGAATTAATCCTTCGCAGTCCGAGGCCTTTCACCGTGTCGCGCTGCCTCTTAGTCGATTTGATGACACTTTTTCTCAATGTTACTTTAAGCATCGGCTAACAAATCTTCTCCCGTATCGTTTTCATCTTCTGTTGCATCTAGTTTGCCGAGTTTCTTAGCGATCTGCTGTTGAGTGTGCAGTCCCTTGAGCCCGTCAAAGGTAGCCTTCACCACATTGTGCGGATTGTTGGTGCCGATGCATTTTGTCAAAATGTCGTGGACACCCACCGCTTCCATTACGGCTCGCACCGCTCCACCTGCAATCACACCAGTTCCGGACCCTGCCGGTTTGAGCAGTACCTTAGCTGCGCCGTATTCGCCAATCACTTCGTGAGGCACTGTGCCATTGACGATGGGCACGTCAACCATTCTGGATCGCGCCTTCTCGATTCCTTTCCTGATGGCCTCGGGCACCTCATTAGCTTTTCCTAATCCGTAGCCGACTCGTCCCCGGCCGTCACCAACAACTACGACAGCGCTAAAAGAAAATCTTCTTCCGCCTTTTACGACCTTAGCCACTCGGCTAAGATGTACCACTCGGTCCTTCAGCTCACCTTCTACATTTGAATCGGATCTACTCAGCAAAGAGTTCCTCCTCCTGTGCACCTCAGAAAATGAGGCCGCCCTCTCGGGCCCCGTCTGCCAGGGCCTTTACTTTTCCATGATAAAGATATGGTCCCCTGTCAAAGACGACCTCCGTTACATTGCGTTCTATGGCCCGAGCAGCAATCCTTCGACCGACCTCTCGGGAAAGAGCCTTGTCAAATGACCGTCCAGGCTCCCTCCGAAAATCTTTGTCCAGCGTGGATGCCTGGACAATCGTCTCTCCCTTTTGATCGTCGATGATTTGGGCATAAATATTCTTATTGGACCGAAACACCGTTAATCTGGGCCTGTTTTTCTGCCTCATGATCTCGTGGCGTATCCTTTTCGTCCGTTTCGCTCTTGATAGTGTCTTGTCTGTATCACCTGCCATATTCATTATCCTCAGAAAACATACTCCGGGACTGACGACTTCATCCTATTTTGATCCAGCTTTGCCTACCTTGCGGCGAATTTGTTCGCCAAGATACCTTATTCCCTTGCCTCTGTACGGTTCAGGTTTACGCACCCTTCTGATTCGGGCTGCCAACTCTCCTACTCGCTGTTTATCTATGCCGCGTACGTGGATAACCGTGTTTTTTTCCACTTCGACCGATAGGCCTTCCGGAACCTCCATTACCACAGGCATCGAATACCCGACGTTGAGGGTTAGTTTTTCCTTGTCCGCCTCGGCGCGGTAACCAACGCCTACTATTTCCAGAGATTTGGTAAATCCCGCTGTGACTCCTGTAACCATGTTCTGGATGAGGGTTCTGGTTAGCCCGTGAAGCGACCGAGATTTGCGATGCTTGCTTATTGCCAACACCCTGATCTGAGACGAATCAAGTTCGAGGGTGACCCATTCCGTTATATCCAGAGAGAGGGACCCCTTGGGGCCTTGGACAGACAACGCGGGCGGCTCGAACGCCACCTTTACTCCTTCCGGTATAGCGATGGGAGCTTTACCTATTCTGGACATCTATACTGCTCCACTTTCCAATCGTTACCAAATGCTGCACAGGACTTCTCCTCCTATCTTTCGTGACCTCGCCTCCTTGTCTGTCATAATACCCTGCGAGGTAGAGAGAATGAGGATGCCAACTCCGCCGTGACTCTTCATCGTGTGATCATGGCCTACATAAAACCGTCGGCCCGGTTTGGAGACTCGGGAGAGACCTTCTATTACGCACTGTGTTTCGTCATCAAACCTGAGGGTAAGCTTTAGGACTCCCTGTTTATTCTTGGCAGATCTGATGACTTTGTACTTTTTGAGGTATCCTTCCTCCTTGAGGATCTGACATATACCTATCTTGAGATTGGAGGCAGGAATTGTAACCTGATCTTTCCGGGCTTGTCTGGCATTTCGGATACGTGTCAGCATATCAGCTATCGGGTCAGTCATGCTCATTACGCTTCTCCTACCAACTCGATTTGATCATGCCAGGAATGTTGCCCTTCAAAGCCTCATTTCTCAGGCATATTCTGCACAGTTTGAACTTGCGGTAGTACGCTCTCGGTCTCCCACATACTTGGCATCTGTTGTAAACACGAACCTCAAATTTTTGAGGCCTGGCAGCCTTTACAATCAACGATTTCTTCGCCACGCTCCCTCCTTATAGAGGAGAAAAGATAATTCACTTCCGGAAGGGCATACCGAGGCTTTCCAGCAGTAGCTTGGCCTCTTCGTCGGTCCTGGCTGAAGTGACGACTGTTATGTTCATTCCTCGTATCTTGTCGATCTTGTCGTAGTTGATCTCCGGGAAAATGATCTGCTCTCTAATACCCATGGAGAAATTCCCTCGGCCGTCGAAGCCCTTCGGATTCACTCCGCGGAAGTCGCGCACACGGGGTAGCGCAACGTTTATGAGTTTGTCCAAAAAATAGTACATGTTGCCGCGACGCAGAGTGACCTTACAGCCGATGGTCATCCCTTCCCTGAGTTTGAATGAGGCAATAGACTTTCTCGCCTTCCGCATAGTAGGCAATTGCCCGGTGATGAGCGCTAATTCTTGTTGGGCAGTCTCCAAGACCTTCGCGTTCTGGATAGCCTCACCTAATCCCATATTTATAACTATTTTCTTTAATGCAGGGACCTGCATTGGGTTCGAGTATTTGAACTGCTCGTGCAACGCAGGCGCTACATGTTTCTTATAATATTCCTGGAGTCTAGAAGCCATCAGTTCATTCCTTTTAAGAATCCAGTTGTTCGTCACATTTTTTACAAAAGCGGACTCGTTTGCCGTCTTCGAGAATTTTTGCGCCTATTCGGGTCTTTTTCGAACACTTGGGGCAAACGATCATCAGCTTTGAAAGATAAATGGGGGCTTCTTTCTCGATGATGCCCCCCTGTTGCATCTTTCCGCCCCCCCGGGAGTGGCGTTTGATAATGTTAAGACGCTCCACAAGGGCAGCGTCTTTGTCTCGAAACACCCGCAGCACCTTCCCCTGGCGGCCTTTATCTTTGCCGACCAAAACCTCTACGCGATCGTTTTTTTTGATATGCGACATGGTCAGAGAACCTCCGGGGCTAAAGAAACTATTTTCATGAATTTTTTTGCACGGAGTTCTCGCGCCACGGGGCCGAAAATTCGGGTGCCAATGGGTTCCATTTGATTGTTGATCAAAACCGCGGAGTTGTCATCAAAGCGAATATATGAGCCATCCGCTCTACGGACAGCCCTTCTGGTTCTCACTACCACGGCTTTGTGTACCTCGCCCTTTTTGACCTTCGAATTCGGTATGGCCTCTTTTACCGACACGATCACGACATCGCCTACGCTGGCATACTTGCGACGCGTACCCCCAAGGACCTTGATGCAAAAGAGTTCCTTCGCACCTGAGTTGTCGGCCACGTCCATACGGGTTTGTTGCTGTATCATAACGAACCTCCAGGAAGAGCCGCCTCCTTCAGGATCTTACGAACCCGCCAATTCTTATGACGACTAAGTGGCCGCGTCTCCACGATCATGACCTCGTCACCTATTCGGCACGCGTTCTGCTCGTCGTGAGCCATGAAGCGCTTTCTCCGCCGCACAAATTTCTTGTAAACGGGGTGCAGCACTGTGCGACTCACTTCCACGACTACTGTTTTGTCCATCTTGTTGCTGATGACAACACCGGTACGGACTTTCCTCTGTTTGACTCTTTCGGAGGAGTTCGTCATTGAGACGCCTCCTTTTCTCTTAAGATGGTTTTCACCCGTGCAATCTCTCTACGAAGAATTCTGAGACGAGCTGTTTTATCTAACTGACCAGTCGCGTGTTTGAAGCGGAGGTCGAACTCTTCTTCCCTAAATTCCTTCTCTTTCGCAGCGAGTTCTTCCGGGGCAAGATCTCTCAATTCACGCGGCTTCATGTCAAATCCTCACGAACGACAAATCTCGTTTTGATGGGCAATTTCATTGCCGCAAGGCGGAAGGCTTCCCTTGCAACCTCTTCCGGGACTCCTTCCATCTCGTACATTATCTTGCCGGGCCGTACCACGGCTACCCATTCTTCCGGCGCCCCTTTGCCTTTGCCCATCCTCGTTTCAGCGGGTTTTTTGGTGATGGGCTTGTCAGGAAACATGCGTATCCAGATCTTACCACCTCTCTTGACATGGCGGGTCATGGCGATTCGAGCTGCTTCTACCTGCCTCGCCGTAATCCATGCTGGTTCGAGCGCCATTAGACCGTAGTCCCCAAACGATACTGATGTGCCGCGTGCGGGACGCCCTGTCATACGCCCCTTTTGTCGTTTCCGATATTTAACTTTTTTGGGTGCCAACATGTTAGTTTTCCCCTGATCCTACCTGGACGATCTCGCCCTTGAATATCCAGACCTTTACCCCGATGACCCCATAGGTGGTCTTGGCCTTGGCGAATCCATAGTCTATGTCTGCCCGCAATGTGTGGAGCGGCACTCGGCCTTCACGGTACCATTCTCTCCTGGCCATCTCAGCCCCGCCGAGTCGGCCAGCCGTGGCTATACGTATGCCCTTGGCGCCTAATTTAAGAGCGCTGGTCACCGATTTTTTCATCGCCCTCCGAAAGGCAACGCGTCTTTCCAACTGTTGAGCCACGTTTTCTGCCACGAGTTGCGCGTCGATTTCGGGTTTGCGGATTTCCTTAATGTCAACAATGACTTCTTTATGTGTTAATTTCAGGATGTCGCGTCTCACTTTTTCGATTTCACTGCCTTTTTGGCCTATGACGATTCCCGGACGGGCAGTGTGGATGATTATGCGAATCTTCCCTGCCGCCCTTTCAATTTCGATACGCGACATGCTCGCCTGGGCCAGTCTCTTTTTCAGAAACTCTCGAAGTTTCAGATCTTCTATGAGGAAATTACCGTATTCTCTCTGCGAGTACCAGCGAGAATCCCACGTTCGGTTTATACCTAGGCGAAATCCGTTTGGATGAACCTTTTGTCCCAAGACGCCCTCCTGAATCCTAATTCGATGCCTCTACAGTGCGTTGTTTAACCGGCATAGCAGTCCACATTAACATAACAAATTCGCTCATCCTCTACGCTTCTTCCACACCAACACTAATGTGGCTGGTCCGTTTTCTAATTTTAGTGGCTCGGCCCATGGCTCTCGGGGTCCACCTCTTGGCCGTTGGGCCCTCATCCACAGTTATGCGACTTACGAACAAGCGGTCTTCATCTATTCCGCTTGCTTGCGTGGCATTGGCCAGGGCTGATTCAACAACCTTCTTGATGATGGTAGCCCCTTTTTTTGGAGTGAAGGCCAGCAATGCCAAGGCCTCCCCGACATGCTTCCCTCGGACGAGGTCTGCAACTAGCCGTGCCTTTCGGGGGGATATTCTTGCGTGTCTGAGATTTGCTTCAAATTCCATTATTTCCGCCCCTTCTTAGCCTTTCTGTCACCGGCATGACCATGAAATGTCCTCGTGGGGGAGAACTCTCCAAGTTTGTGCCCTACCATGTTCTCGGTTACAAAGACGGGGATGAACTTCTTGCCGTTGTGGACGGCGAACGTGAGCCCCACCATGTCGGGTATTATTGTGGAGCGTCGAGACCATGTTTGGATAACCTTCCGCGACCCGGTTTCCCTGGCCAGGTTAACCTTTTCTAATACGTGGCCGTCAACAAAAGGGCCTTTATGTATCGAACGGGGCATGTGTGTCACTTCCTCCGTTTCACAATGAATTTGTCCGAAGGTTTTGATCTTTTCCGGGTCTTGTAGCCCTTGGTTGGGACGCCCCAAGGGGTAACGGGATGACGTCCACCTGATGTCTTGCCTTCACCGCCACCGTGGGGGTGATCCACCGGGTTCATCACGACCCCTCGGACTTCAGGACGGCGTCCCACGTGCCGCGTCCGTCCGGCCTTGCCTAAGGAGATATTCTCGTGATCGAGATTCCCTACTTGCCCTATGGTCGCCCTGCATCTGTCCAGGACCATACGAACTTCACCGCTGGGTAATTTCACCTGGACGTATCCCTTTTCTTTAGCCATGAGCTGACCATAGGCGCCCGCCGACCGTATCATCTGGCCGCCTTTTCCTATTTTCAGCTCGAGGTTGTGTATCATCGTTCCAAGAGGGAGATTCTTCAGGGGCAAGCAATTCCCGGGCTTAATATCGGCTTTCTCCCCGGCCACCACGGTTTCACCCACCTGCAATCCATTGGGCCAGAGTATGTATCCCTTGTCTCCGTCTGCATAGTGTATAAGGGCCAAACGAGCGCTCCGATTAGGATCATATTCGATGCTTTTCACCGTCCCGGGGACATCTTGTTTGTTTCTCTTGAAATCAATGATCCGAAATCGTCTCTTGTGTCCTCCACCCCGGTGCCTCACCGTAATCCGGCCCATGTTGTTCCGGCCGCCGTTCTTAGTGATCCCCTTTGAGAGTGACTTAAGGGGTTCACGGGTCGTTATTTCTTCGAACGCGAGTCCCGTCTTAAATCTTATACCTGGCGAAGTCGGTTTGAATTTCTTGATCGTCATAACCTTATCCTCTTAGGTCGGAGAGGAACGAATGGAGGCTCAGACCACCCGTACCCTCGAGCATTCTATACCCCTTCAAAGTATTCCACTCGGTCTCCTTCTTTCAGGGTGACTATCGCCTTTTTCCAGTTTTTTCGCCGGCCAACAGTCTTTCCTAACCTCTTGCGTTTACCGAGACGATTCTGCGTATGCACGGCAAGCACCTTGACTTTGAAGAGTTTTTCTATCGCCTTTTTTATCTCTGACTTATTGGAACGAGGGTCCACCTCGAAAATAATCTGGTTATTATCGTCTTTTAGCGTGGTGCCCTTTTCCGTGACAACGGGCCGAAGAATTGTCTGGTATGGTTCCATCTCAGCCCAACCTCTCGTACAATTTTGGTACCGTGTCCTGGAGCAACACTAGTTTGTCGAATCTCAAGATATCGTAAACATTTAATCCATGCACCGGCAGCACCAGGACATGAGGCAAATTTCTCGAAGACCGCCTGAGCGTCTCATCCATGTCCGGCGTCACAAAAAGAACTTTGTGTTCTTTCAGTCCAAGGGCATTCAACGGTTCGAGGAACAATCGGGTCTTAGGCTCTTGAAGCTGGATCTTATCCACGATCTTGAGCGAGTCTTCTTGGAGCCGTGCTGTTAACACACTTCTTAGGGCTGCTTTGCGAACCTTCTTGGGAACGGCGAAGGCGTAAGACCTTGGTTTGGGTCCAAATGTGGTACCGCCGCCACTCCAGATGGGGGATCGATTTGTTCCGGCTCGAGCGCGGCCCGTTCCCTTTTGACGCCACGGCTTCTTCCCGCCACCTCTGACCTCGCCCCTCGTCCTCGTGCTAGCTGTTCCTGCTCGTCTCTTGGCCAACTGCCAAGTAACGACTCTCTGCACGAGATCTTCATGGATTTCCGCGTTGAATACGCTCCCATCCAACTCTATCGTGTCAACTATATCGCCGCCTTGGTTGAAGACATTCACAGAAACCATTAGTGTTTCCTTATGACTAATATAGACCCTCTGGCGCCAGGGACGGGCCCTTTCAAAAACAGGAGGTTCTCGTCTGGCCTTACTTCTAAAATCTGAACTCGAGGAGACGTGACCTGCTTGCCTCCCATGCGACCAGGCAGTCTCCTGCCCTTGAATACCCGCGACGGCCACGCACATTGCCCTACTGAACCCGGAATACGGTGGGATCGAGACCCGTGAGTTTCTCGCCCGCCGCCGAAATTCCATCTTTTGATTACTCCGGCGAAACCTTTACCTTTACTGGCTCCTGTGACTTTCACTACTTCGCCGGGGCTGAAGATGTCAGCTCGAATTTCCTGACCCACGGACAAACTTTCTGGATCCTCGGCCTTGAACTCACGCAGCACGGCAAATGGAGGGGTTCCAGCCTTTTTAAAGTGGCCCTGGGCCGGCTTTGTAAGCTTCGATTCTTCTGTCTGGTTAAACCCCACCTGCACCGTTGACTGATCTTTTTTCCGAATCACCGTGCAAGGCCCGGCTTGCACCACTGTTACGCCCATAGCGAGACCCGACTCGTCGAAAAGCGGATCATGCCTAATTTTTTTGCAAGCATACCTTGAATCATATCGCACCCCTTCCGCCTCTGGGCCAATTCTTTACGCCTTGATTTCCACGTCAACTCCAGGCGAAAGGTCTAGCTTCATTAATGCGTCTAGAGTGTGCTGAGTTGGTTCGACAATGTCGAGCAATCTCTTGTGAACTCGTATCTCGAACTGCTCCCTCGACTTTTTGTCAATGTGAGGCGAACGCAACACACAATATTTGTGTATTCGCGTCGGTAGCGGGATAGGACCAGCCACCTTCGCCCCTGTGCGCCAAGCCGTTTCGACGATCTCCGCTGCCGATTGATCCAGAAGCTTGTGATCGTAGGCCTTTAATTTAATCCTAATCTTAAGAGCCTGCATATCCATGCTATTCAACCTTATCGAGCCTTAATTATTTCAAACGCTTTGTCCGATTACTCCAATATTTCGGAGATGACGCCTGCGCCGACGGTTCGCCCACCTTCTCTGATGGCAAACCGAAGCTCCTTCTCCATCGCTATCGGCGTGATCAACTTGGCCTCCAAC
>Ga0172368_10002088_pt1 | contig 26126 bp, 18 predicted proteins | sample Lak11m_FD_114540 | JGI IMG/M metagenome (GOLD analysis project Ga0172368, IMG submission 114540) | Freshwater microbial communities from Kabuno Bay, South-Kivu, Congo - kab_022012_11m | ecosystem: Environmental > Aquatic > Freshwater > Lake | place: Democratic Republic of the Congo: South-Kivu...
GCCGTCGAGATGCGCGCCTACGCCGGCAGCCTGCATGCCGGCAAGGTGAAGGCCGCCATCCAGTTCGGCATGGCGCTCTTCGCGAAAGCCCTCAACACCGCGGCCGCCTCCGCGAAGAAGCGCTGCTACGATCCGGCATCAGCCAAATATGACTTCCGTGTGTTTTTAATCAGCGCGCTCGGCATGAACGGCGCTGAGTTCAAAACGGCGCGCAAGCACCTGCTGACGTTGATGCCGGGGGACAGCGCCTTCAAATATGGGAGGCCAACCGGCAAGACCGGCAAGGTAAAGAAAACCGAAGCGACCACCGGGGCTGGAGCCGAGATGCTCCAGCCCTCGTGCTAAGAGAGGAGACGATGATAGATAAACACCCTGTTCCGATTCCCGCCGCCGTATTCGACGGCCTGGAGGCCGTCCGGCGGTCGGGTCTGACCAATATGTTCGACCGCCCGCGCGTCATCGAGATTGCCGAGTTGTGGGGATACGATGCAGCCGCCGCCTGGTTGCGGGTGAACCGTGCCCTCTATGCGCAGGGGATCTTTCGGGGGTTCCGTGTGAACGAGGAAGGAGAGGAATCATGTGCGGACTCTGCGGAGTAATCGTGGGCAGGCAAGCAAACCGCCAAGTGCGTGAAATCGATGCACTGTCCGACACTTTCATCAAGCTGTTACTCGGTTCGGAGCACCGTGGTCCTTATGCGACCGGTGTCGCATGGGTCAAACGAGATGGGAGCATGCAGGTGGCGAAAGAGCCACTGCCGGCGCGCGCCTTCGTGCAGAGCGAGACATTGCTGGAGTGGCTGCTCGGTGTTGACTGGCAGGTAACGTATCTGATGGGGCATACGCGCTGGCCCTCACGTGGGAGCGTATGTAACGCAGAGGAGAACCATCCCATCTGCACCCCGCCGGTCCTGCTGACCCATAATGGTACGATCACCGGCCATGCCCGGCATTTCCGCCGGCTCGGGTTACCCCGCACCACCCAGGTGGACAGCGAACTCCTCGCGCGCCTCGCGCAACGGTATAACAAAGGGCATGGCATAGACGTGGAAGCGTTCCTCGGCGCGCTTATACCGCTGGAAGGGAGTATAAGCGCGGCGCTGGTCGCCACCAGCCATCCGGATGAGATTCTGCTGCTGAAGGGTAATATGCCACTCGAAATCCTCCTCCACCGGAAACGCCGCCTGCTGATGTATGCATCCGAACTGCGTATCCTCGACAGGGTACTCGGTGGAGAGGCGGGATGGGTGGAGGTGCCGGTTGTACCGGGTGAGGCATTGGTAGTAAACATTGCCGCGATTCATTCACCATACCGATGGCGATTTACCTTCCAGGGGATGGTGGGGCGGACAGCATGGCAGCAGTATACCGGTATATAATCAGCGTGGAACCACCCCTTACCATCATTGACCCGTCATGTGCGCTGCCGCCCACATGATCACTTCCTATGCTATAATAGTCGCTGTAATGCTAAAACCAGAGATGAAACAGCGATATCTAGCCCGGTTCGATGAACTTATCACCGAGGGAGAACTCATTTGCGGATGTGTTGAAACATATGAGACCAAACGGCGATATGGTAAAGGTATCGATGCATCAGGATATCATGCAGGCTATAATGAAGTCGTTACACAGCATGAGACGCTAAAAGACATGCGACGTTACGATGAATGGAAGACGAACTGCCTGGCACTCCTACACAACATCGCGCCGACGAGTGGTCCCTTGGCCGAGCGAATCAACTTTATCAATATGGCAGAAGCAAATCGAAGGCATATCGAGACCTGCATAAGTACCTTAAAGGCGCTGAAAGAGAGCTTCAAAGAAGGATTCATGGATGACTTGTTCTGCCCGAAATAACCTCTCCTGTATATTGTTTACTGGTAGTGCTGAATATTACACAGGTAAGCGACTATCAAGCATCCCCTCTCGCTTCAACACTCGACCTAACTCATAGAACGCCTGCTCAATGTTCTCACTACTGAACCGTATTGTTTGTAGCCCATGAATGTTGCTGAAATCTTCGATGCCTTCCTGCACAAGCATGATTGCTTTTTTAAAGCCCAGGCGTCCCTGGAAAAGGCCAGCTTCATGGATAACATTCTGGCGTGAACGCAACTTACCTTCAGCCGTTTGATCCTCCGCAGTGAGGATCAGGATGGCGAACGGACAGGAGTCGAGAAGTTCTTCCAATATCGGTACCACTGATTCGCCTGCATGAGATTTACTCTCAAACGTCATACAATCCAAGCCTAGATCCTCTTTTAGATGGACTTGGAGACGTGACCATAGCTTACTGCGCCCATGGCCAATGAAGATTGGTCCGTTGACATTTGTTTCGGAGACGCTTGTGTCAGGTATCAGTTTTCGTCTTTCATCGGCCAACTGCTTTGCGCTGCATTCAGTAAGAGAAGTAGTAATTTCCAGCATCCGCTGCAGGGAGTCGTCACTACAATTTATCTCCTGCGGACTTAAGTATAGACCAGAGTCTGCCGTTGGCCGATACTTAGCATAAAACTTCTCAACAGTCTGAAGTAGCAGCATTACTTCTGCCACTCCATCAGGCGTAATAGTATCATAAGAGAACTCCGCCAGTTTTTTTACAGCTGGACGTATCGGAGCCAGGTAGGTCTCTTTGTTGTTGACCGTTCCCCAGAGTCCTTCTGCGAGCATCTTCAACTCAATAAGTAACATATCAGTTCCTCATCCTATCAAATTAGTCTGTCTACACTTCCCCATATCGATACTTCGTACTCTCCTCGATGAGTGCAATTTCGTCTGGCGTCAGGTTGAAGAGGGCGTAGACGCGGGCGTTGAGGGCGGTTTCGCGGGTGACGATCTCGGCGGTGAGGCGGGCGTGGTCGGCGCGCTGGGCGGTGAGCCAGGCTTCTACCTCGTCGCGATCCTTCAGGGGGATGTCGCGTTTGAAGACCTTTTGCATCTCGACGCGCAGGGCGGGGAAGTCCAGCGTCCACCAGGCGGTCAACTTGTTATTCAACGCCTTGTCCGGGGTGCCGAAATCGCTGTGCAGCCGGTGGCGCACCCGCCCGTGCAGCGTGTAGCGGGCGCCGGCCAGGTCGGTGATCTCCATGGCAAGGGTGCCGACGGCGGTGCGGTCGGCGTCGGACATGGCAGGGATGGGGAGACGGGTGATGAATTGGGTAGCAAGCTGGTAGAAGGTCGTACCTGCTCGTTCACCTTTCGTAAGGCAAAGCTGCGAAATGCAAAACCATATTACTTGCGATTGAGCCACACCTAATACGAAAGGTAATGGCGCTATCATGAAATACCCTTTGTTATTTACGTAAGCGCTACTCTCATCGAACGAGAAGCGAGGGTATCGCGAGAGTTCAGGCCAAAATATTTTCGGCTGCTCCAAAGCGGCGTAGTAGTCACAGGACCGCAGTTCCCACCAAAATTCACCTTTATCCCAGCGCTTTCGCGCGGCATCAGTGAAAGGTGCCAGGTGTGATGCAATTGATTGATGCCGCGCTGAAAGCGCCAACCATGCTGATTCCTCAGACAACCCATCACCGAGAATGGCTCTTGTCCAGCCACTCGGCATAGCGATCAACCATCGCCCTTCATCTTCCTGATACCAGGGACGTAAATCCTCACCACGGAGCATCTTTTTCAGGATCGCAACACAAGTTGGGTCATCAGCCACAAGGCGGTCGCGCGTATTCTGATCGATGATAAAGGCTTCGTTCAAACCGGTCAGCACGCCACGATACAAGCGACCTTCTATCACCTCACCCAGCGGCTTTCCGGCGGCTATCAGCTTGCGGTAGAGCTGCCGTCCGGCATCATCACCGAGTTGCCACCCGCTATCATCCTGATCATGCACGGATACCGGGAAGAGCTTGTTGGCGACTTGGGCAGCAAAGCGTGACACTCCTTCGCCGCGGGTGAAGACGGCAGCCTGCGCCTGATGCACCGCCGGTGGCACATCGTTCCGCACCACATGCACGGCGGGGTAGACATCGGGGGCTTCTTCGAACACCCGGTTGTCACCGACATCGACCAGCGTTTCTACCGTCGTTGCTTCCCGCAGGTATTTCCGCAACGGCGTGGCATAATTCGCGCGCAGCCAGCTATTACTGCTGATATAGGAGAGCCGTCCACCGTGCCGCGCCTGGCGCAGGCCCTGGGCGAAGAAGTAAACGAAGAGGTCGGCCACGCCGTGATATACCTCGGCATAGTCCTGCTGTAAATACGGTTTATACGGCGCCAACTGCTCCTGGCGTACGTAGGGCGGGTTGCCGATGACCGCCTCGAAGCCGCCGTCATCGCCCAGCGGACGGCCGTAGCGGTCGAAGTAGAGTTCGGGGAATTCCAGTTCCCAGTGGAAGAAGCGTTCGCGGGTGGCAATGGCGTCCACCTGGGTCAGTACGGCTTGCAGCGTGGGCGGGAGGCCCAGTGAACGGCCCATGACATGATCGACCACCATCGCCCACTGGTCAGCGGGCACCGCCACGCCGAAGTGCTGCGCGGTAAGGAGATCAGCGAGCTTGCCGTATTTCTCCACCAGTTGCCGGCGCAGGTCGGCATAGAGGTGTTCCTGTTCCTTCACCTGCTCCACGCTGTTGGCTTCGTTCTCCTCGATGAGCCACATGGAGCCCACTGCCACCGCCATGCGCTGGGTGAAGTCGGCATCGGCGAAGAGCGTGCTTTGCCCGGCCTGCACCGGCGCGGCTTTCTTCTTGCGCGCCGCTTTCGCTGTGGTTGCGCTGTGCTGCTGCAGGGCGGTCAGGCGCGCGCCCACCAGCGAGTTGCCGGGACGCAGGTGGTGATCGAGGAAGGAGAGCGGGCGGTCCTTCGCCACGGTGATGAGCCACAGCGACAGTTTTGCCAGTTCCACCGCCAGCGGGTTGAGATCGACCCCGTAGATGCAGGACTGCACCACCCGGCGCTTCCAGTAGGCGAGGTCGGCCTCCTCGGCGGTTTTGCCTTCCGGCAGGATGCCGTAATCGACCAGGAAGCGCGCGATGTATTCGGTGGCCTCCACCAGGAAATGCCCGCTGCCCATCGCCGGGTCGAGCACATTAACAGTGAGCACCGCCTGCACGATATCGGCGTCGCTGCTCTTGCCACCCACCGCTTCCCACAGCACCGGCCCGACGGTCTGCTCGACGATGAACTTGACGATGTATTCCGGCGTGTAGTACGAGCCGGTGGCTTTGCGCTCCCCCTTGTCGTTGACGAGATCGACGGACCAGCCATTCGCCGGCGCGCACGGCACCAGCTTGAACTCCAGCAGTCCCTCGTAGATGGTGCCCATATGGCGCACGGTGAGGTCGCGGTAGTCGATGAATTCCCCATGCACCCGCGCCAGCATGTCGATGGCCTGCTGCAGGTGGGCATCACCGACGGCATAGCACTCCAGGAAGGGGTGTTTTATGGGATCGAACAGCCCGCCGTTGAAGGTGGCGATGTGCAGCGGCGGCTCGCCCTTGTTGATGAAGCCGAAGAGTTCGGTAAGCTGCGGCCACAGGCGGGCGCTGGTGGGCAGCAGGTGCCTGCCGCGTGCCACCGCCTGCTTGATGGCCAACAGACTGTAGGTCTCGCGGTAGAGTTCGCTCTCGCGCACCGGCAGCAGCTCGCGCGCTTCCGCATAGAGGATGAAGATGAGCCGGTACAGCAGGATGAGGCTGTTGTCGTAGGTTTCTTTCAGCACCTCCGGCGTCGGCTGCAGTCCGTTGCCGGGGTAGTCGAGAAACCCCTGGGCGAGATGGCGCAGGGCGTCGTAGACCTGGCCTTTCAGCGTATTGCCGACACCGTGGGCATAATCCACGCTAGCGTGCAGCAGCTCGTTCAGGCAAAGCAGGCCTGGTTCAAATGCCGCACGCCGGAAGAGGGCGTAGAAGTAGAGGAAACGTTCAAGGTTACCGGCACGGACCAACTCCTCCAGGTCGACCTCGTAATAGACATCCAGCTTATGCGCCGTGTCGCGGTGATAGAGGCGCCATAGCTTGCCATTAGTGAGGATGCCCCACTCGATGCCGCTGTGCAGCATGTAGAAGTATATTTGGTAGGACGGGTTTTTATTGGACAGCGCATCGGCGCCCTTGGTGCGCACGGCAATATCCAGCGGGCGGTTCCAGTATTTGGCATCGCCGACGGCGAAAGCGCCTTCGCCAGCCACTGCCTCGGTGAGCACTTGATTTTTGTGCGCAGCCAGCCCCGCGTCGTCGCGATAAAAGACGTAATCCGGCACCTTGGTACCATCGGGGGTTTTCAGTGGGGCCTGCACTTCGAACGTGTGCCCAAGGCTGCGCAGCACAGGGACGACCAGGTTGTCTTCTGTCTGCCGCTCATTCTCGCTGGGGACGAAACGTTCGAAAATGCCCGCGATCTCGGCCAGCGCCGCCTTCGCAGGTGACGCCAACGCCCGCCACCCCGCCTGGTTGGGCAGGATTTCGTTCAGATAGTGATCCGAAAACAGTTGGCGGTTCTGGTGCGCCGGTAGGTGCAGTGACAATTGCTGGTCGGGCATAGGCTATCCATCCATGGGCGCCGGATTTGTTGTGACAGTATACGGGGCAGGCGCCCGATATTGATTCATAAATACGGCAGAAGACCGGTGAACTCCTGCCTCCCCAACAATGCTGTGGTTGCGAGCATATCATAAATATGGGAAACTGGTGATTATGAGCACTGATCCTTTATATAACCTCGATAATCTCTACGAAGAGGTATGGTCCGAGCCAGTCACGGCGGTCGCTCAACGGTATGCCGTCTCCGATGTTGCCATTCATAAAGCCTGCAAGCGTTTGAAAGTACCTGTGCCTCCCCCGTGGGTACTGGGCGAAATTGCGTGCCGGGCACGTGGTTACGCAGAAACCACTCCCTCCTGAAGATACGATCAAACCAGCACGCTGCATTAATGCAAGCCCTATTAAGCATCAACCTCAGATCGAGTATTCGACACAGCTGGGGCATATGAAGGAAAGCGAGCAAGCCGCCATCTCTCGGGTATTAAGCTCGTGTAAGATCCGTCGGACGTTGGAACATGGGGTCGATGTGCACATCGAGGTGACATCCAGCAGCGAAGTCAATGCCTGATGCGCCGTCGGTCTTCCTGTCCTGCGCGATCATGTTTCATTGTTTCCGGGGTTCGGCAGCCTTTTCAATAGCTTGCTCACTGTTTTCATCTCGACGAGATCATAGAGCGTATAGGGCTTCGTCGGTTGATCACCAGGGAAGACGGCCAGGAACGGGATCGACCGGGCGCCGAGTTGCGCCATCAATTGGCGAATTATCCTGGTCGACGGTCCTTCGCGCGTCAGGTCCGCCTTCATCGTGACGACGTTCTTCTCTCGGAGCAGTTGGCGCACTGTTGCCGAGTTATAGACGTGTACTTCGTTGAACGTACAATTCGCGCACCAGTCGGCGGTGAAGTCGAGCATGACGCTGCGTCCTTCCCGTTGGTACTGGTCCAACATGACCGGATCGAAAGGCTCCCAGCTCAGTGATGTTGCCGCCATGGCGGAGGGAGGATGCAATATTCCACGTACCGTGTGAAATGAGAAGTATGCCCCCATCCCCATGATCAGCACTGCGCTTGCCAATACCATGACGCGGCCCACGGCAGACCTTGGGTGCAGCGAAAACCGGCCCCAGACCCATGCCCCGATCGCGACGAAGACCAGCAACATCACCGTGAATAACAGCAACTGCTGGTCGAGGCTGACCATCAGATAGACGACCGTCCCGACAAGCAGGAATCCCATGATGTGCTTGAACGTTTCCATCCATGGCCCGGGCTTGGGCAGGCGGTTGAGCAAGGCCGGATGCGCGGTCAGCACCACGTACGGTAATGCCATCCCGAATCCGAGCATGCCAAAAATCAGCAAGACGATGGCTGGAGGTTGCGTCAGGGTCCAGGCAAGGGTGCTGCCCAGCAACGGCCCGCTGCACGGAGTCGCGAGCAGTGTCGCCAGCGCGCCTTTCAGATATGCGCTGCCGAACCCTTCTCGGGTGGTGTTGGCCGCCAGAGAATTGAGTGTGCCTGGCACGCCAAACTCATACAACCCGAACAGGGAGAGGGCAAACGCGAAGACGAGCGCAATCATGGTGATGAGAAACGCCTGGCTCTGGAATTGCTGTCCCCAACCGAGCCCAAACAGTATTGCCGCCCCCGCCAGTGCCAGAAAGACGGTGAGTATGCCCGCCGCAAAGAACAGCCCCATCGTCAGCACGCGACGCCGGCTCTCCCCGGCCTGCTGCACGAAGCTCAGCACCTTGATCGATACCACCGGCAGCACGCACGGCATGATGTTCATCGCCAGGCCGGCCACGAACGCCAAGAGCATCCAGACCAGCAGATTATGGGCGGGCTGACTCGTGCGAGGCGTGTACCGGGAGAAGTCGATGGCGGGATCAGCCGTGCCGGTGCTATCGGCCGGGATTTGACCTGACGTCGCGCCACCGACCACGCCGCCGCCAACAGAACCGGCAGGTGCCCTGCGCACGTCGACCTGCAGGTGAAGGGTTTCGACATGGGGAAAGTAGCATGCCCCGTTGGTATCGTTGCATACCTGACTGCGCACGGTAATCACGAAATTCCGCGTGCCCGCCTTCACCTCAGGACGTGCGGTGAGTTGATATCGGAACGTGCCCTCACCACGGAGCACCGTAGCGCCGATCTGCTCATCCCACGTTCCCTTTGGCTTGCCGGCAGGTAGTGCTTGCAGACCGGCCTGCCGCAGCGCATCCAGGTTGATCTCGATCGGCAGCAAGGCGCCGTCTTTCCCCGCATCAAGATAGGCATGATGGCCCGGGGGCGGAACGATCTTCACCGCGAAGTTGACGGCTTTTCCGGCCTCCAACTGAAGCCTGGCCGGTTCGATGCTCGCCGTCGCCGATGGTGACTCCGTCTCGTCCGGAAGCTGTGCCTGCGCACTCGCTGATACGACGAGGATCGTACCGGCAACGCAGATGACAATAAGCAACAGGTAGCGCAGAAACACCGACATCGGTCGGTGTGCGCCGAAACCTGTGAACGGTCGACGATCATATTTCTGACGGCTCACGCGGTGAGAGAAACCGGTCATGTCATGACTCCTGGCCGGGCATCAACTGGCCTGCCGCTGGCGCGGTTTATTTGTCCCGCTTTTCCGCGGCCTGCGCTAATAGCTGCAGGTACTCCGTGGGCGGCAGGTAGCCGGCCTGGCTCAATACCACTGTACCACTGGCATCCAGCACCAGCGTGGTCGGCAAGCCGGTAATGCCATACCGTTGCGCCAACTCGGGCTCTTTGTCGGTATCGAGCTTCAATGGGACAAAATCGCGCATTCGGCTTTGCACCGTGGTGTTTGTGAAGGTATCCTGATCCATCTTTTTACACCAACCACACCAGTCGGCATAGGCGTCCGCCACGACGAGGGTTTTCCGTGTTTTGGCCTCCGCGAGCGCCTCCGGTAAGGAATGGTACCAGGTGATTTGCTGTGCTTTCGCATCGGGAACGGCCTTCTGCTCATCCACGGGGGCTGATGCATTGGTGACCGGTGTTTGAACTGGCTGAGGGCCATTCTTCCTGGAGAGAACCAGGCCGACCATCATCAGGGCGACCACGGTGATCGCCAGCATTATAATCTTCCCCATTTTGCTCACAATATTCCTCCTCAACAGCTGATGTGTTCATATTATGGTAAACCGGAATCGCTCTGCCGAAACATCATGACGAAGGGATGCCAGGCATCGTCGATAATCTGATCTCTGATCAATGGAACTGCCATCATCCTGAGACCGTACCAGAGGCCAGTCCGTAATTGCGCCGAGGTCATGCACATTAGTATAGCCCATCGCCGGCATGTGCCGGTAACGTTTCGTTGCCGAATCGTTCGTCCTCCCGCCGAGAGGCTGAGCAAGTAGTGACATGATATCCATAGTGTGCCCCGGGTAATGCAGCTACTTTGTCGCTGTCGTTGATATGCAGTTTACCTGTATTACCTTATGGTTATATACTATAAACTATAATTCATCGAGAAGATAGTGGTAGAGAAGGAGAATGTTCATGTATCGAACACTCTGGCTGTTATTGATTAGCCTGGTGCTGGTACTCGCGATGGTTGGGTGTCAGCAGAGGCAATCCGCCTGGGATGCCATGGTGGCGTTTGACCAGGCCTATATCCCAGCGCTGGCGTTCACCAGCCAGCAGCAAGGGGATTCGGCGCGCGCCGCGATGCCCGATGTGATGGCACGCTGGCAATCGTTACAAGGGAATATCCCCGCTGATTGGAAACGGCAGGAAGCGTGGCGGCAGGTTACCACCGACATCACGGGGCGGTTGCAGCGCGCTGACGCACTCATTGCCGAAGGCCAGCTGACAGAAGCGCATGAAGCACTGGAAGGGGTGCGTTCATTGCTGATGTTGCAACGCAACAAGCATGGCATTGACTACTTCGTCGACCGATTGACCGCCTACCATGAGCCGATGGAAGCGATTGTCCTCGCCGTAAAGGGAAAAACACCGATGACGCTCACCGATGCGGATATCACCATGATCCGTCAGCGCCTGCTGGAAGCCCAGGCACTGTGGCATAATGTGGAGCAAGCCCGTGTCGATCCGAAGCGTTATCGTTTATCGAATGAGACATCGGTAGCACTGGGTACAGGGATTCGGCAGGAAGCGGCGGCACTCCAGACGCTACAGGCGGCACTTGCGGGTGATGACCGGCAGCGTATCATCCAGGCGGCCACAGCCATCAAACCGCCCTTCTCGCAGGTGTTCATGCTCTTCGGGGACTTCTCGCTTTCAAAACGTTGAGATCGCTGATCTCGCCACGCGGCCTCCAGGTCGTCACATTACCCATACATAGCCCCCCTCCTCACTGGTGGAATAGGGGAGCGGATGTTCATCCTTGCGGCAGGTAACTATAACTAACCTCTTATCGCCGATATGTCTGCAGCACGGTATTGATGGCATCAAGACGGGCAGAACCGTCACGCAGGATGGGAACGATCCAGCCGCCCTCGTCATTCTCATTCCAGGCGTAAATCAGGCTGGTACGCGCCGGGGTGGTAGCGGCGTGCTGCGCCATCCAATCCAGCGATTCCTTCAGGTGCTCGGCGAGTTCCTGGGGCGTGGCAGCCTCGACATATTTATCGAGGCCTACCCCTGGTTGCTGCCAGGTTTCCCACGGTACCCGACGCTCGATGCGCGGGCGGCGATCCCACCCCGCGGTGACAATGGGCACCACAACGGTCCCTGTCGCGCGACATGCATCCCAGAATTGGATATCGGCCTGCGCCAGTTGGCGGTAAGGAGTAGCCGCATGGGGGGTGTAAGGAGTGGTGTAGCTGCTGATGGCTTCGCCGCCGAGTTGCTTGGCCCACTTATCCCCCTGCTCGGCAGAAAAGTCCAGTATGACGAGAGAGGGATCACCCAGTCCCTTGGCGCGTAACGGCGTACGCAGGATGTCGAGTACCGCGCGGAACGCCTGCGTGGTCTTCCAGTGCGTGACGATATCGGCTTCATTGAGGAATCCCAGGATGAGCAACGGGCGATTCTGCAATACGGTCTGGTAGCCTTCCTCCTGCATGAGCTGGGTGACCCGCTCTACAAATGCTGGGTCGTTCCACCGCGAAGCTTCGGTCAGCAGGCAGAATCGAATTATCTTCCGTTGCTGGCTGCTCAAATATCGCGTCAGCCCCAGACTCATGGTATCGTGTTCGTTATAGGTGACAAAAGTCCAATAATCGAGACCCGGGTCAGCGGCATACGCAATTTCCCGATCCATCAACTCCTGCGAAGTGCCGTCGATGCTGACATGGTCATCGCCGTTCACCACGGCAAAAAGGGTAGTCGCCAGTAGTACTTCGTCGGGCTCAGCGAATATTGGACCGCCTTGCCGGGAGAATCCTGCTCGCCATGCCACGCATCCCAGCGGATGGCACCCACCAACGGATGCGTCGGTTTGATTATGGTGTCAGCTCCTTTCACCCCCAGCCGGCACAGGTAGCGCGACTTCTCCGCCGTCATATACTGGGTCAAAGAAGGTCCGCGGCGCCAGCCGGTGTGCTGGGCCGTACTTCAGAACGTGAACGTTTCCGGTTGCTGCCGGATCGTCGGGCTGAATGGTTCCAGGTACGTCCCATTGACGCAGCACCCGCTCACGACCTGGCCGGCGGCGTCCTTGCGCAGGTGCACCAGGGACGAATCGGTCTCGAACCCCGGCTGTGTGCCGAGCATCATCCCGAAGTTGCAGCCCCAGTAGACGGCGTCTTCCGTCCCGTCGGCCCAGTGCAAGCGGATATACCCGGTCTGCCCCATGGGCGATTTCGCTTCCACCGTGACCGCCGGCGCCTGCTGCCCACGAAACGGCGTCAGGATGGAGACATAGTAATCGTGCTGGCGTTCCATCCGCGAGGTGTTGAGCACAAGTTGCGGCGAGGGATGATGAGCCCCTTCGCCGGGAACCCAGCCGCGTAGCGGCTCCGCCTCCCCCTCATGGATTTCGTATTGCGATCCCTCCGGTCGGATGGGGGTCAGCAGCAACAGGCCGGCATCCGCCCATTGTGCTATAGCACGGTCGCGTTCCGGTTGCAGTGTGATCTCCGCCCCAGGCGCGAGTTGCCAGACACACTCAAAGCTCGGGCGGTCCGCCTCGGGATCGCCGGGTTGGTGCGGCAGCCGGAACATGCTGTCCGCCACGAAGGCAAACCGATCCTGTACCCAGAACAGCATCCGCGCGTGCTGCGCCCAGATGCCGTCAGTCGCGTGGGTGAAGTTCCACGCCAGGTCGGTATCCCAATAACCTCCCTCGTAGACGGAGAACACAGCGTCGTACCCAAGCGCGCTGTAGGCGGCAAAACGGCAGGGGTCCGTGGATGACTGGTTGAGCCCGTGCAGGTTACAGGTGCTGTGCGCGCGGGTCGTGCGGCCATACAGTCCCCAGGCATTCGCTTCATAATCCAGCCAGCCGGGGTCGATGACCATGCTCTGCCGGAAGGCATGCAACTGCACGGCGTTGCGACTGAGGTGACAGTGCCCGCTGCCCCAGTTCGTCGCATCGAAGCTCATCCAGGCGGCGTCCTCGCCCCAGTCGGTGCGTAGAAAGGCCAGCCCCGCATGCGGGAACACCTGACTGGTGGCCGGGCGCTCCAATGGCAGATCGAACTCGCGGCGGAATTCCTCCCAGAGCTTGTTATGATCCTGGCTCTTATGAACTGAGGTGTGCGTGTATACCCCGTCGCGCACATGGCCGGTGAACGCGGACTGGGAGTCATGGATGCCGCACAGGTAGCCGTTGGGCTTGGCGCAGGCCAGCACAAAATCATACATCGGCACGAGTCGGTCCACTGACATAATGAGCCCTAACTCCGGTAACAGACATCCGAGACGGTACAGGTTACGAAAAATGCCTGCCATACCGGCGTGATAGGTGGGGATGCGCTCGCAATGGACGCCGTCCGGGAGGAACTGGCGGAACCAGGCATCATTGAGCACGCGCACGGCGTAGCGCTGCCAATCCGCCGCCTGATCGAGAAACGCCAGGTACAGGCTGCCCGTGAGCAGGCCGCGCGCGCAGAAAATCCGCCAGTTGATGGCGGAAGTCATGTGGTCGCGCAGGTACTGAAACTGCGCGGCGCTGAATGCCACCACGCGGTTTACGAACTCGGCATCGAAGGCGGGGCTGGGAGTGAGCTGGTGCAGGTGTTGCACCCAACCCACATTGCGCCCGCTGAGGGTGAGGGTGCTGTCGACATCTTTGTTGCGTCCAATCGTGTCCGTCGGCCAGGCGGAAATGTATTCGGCTAGATAATCGCGCGCAGCCTCTGCATAGCGCTCATCTCCGAGCACGGAATACGCGGTTGCGAGCTGCCCGATGAATGGCGTGCCATAGACAAAGTGGCGGGCATAACTGTGGAATGTCGGGTTCATCCAATCGATATTGTGGCGTCCGAGCGGCAGTCGGTGTTCGCCCAGATATTGGATGATGACGATGCCATCCAGGACGGCATCGGCTGTTTCACGCGTACCCTCGTCAAGATGATCCGGTAGCGGCATAAGCGGAAAATATGGATACAGGCGCTCGGCTGCCGTCTGAATTGCGGCGATGATATCGCCAGCGTGCGTAGTGCTGCTCATGGTGTGTTTCCCTTCAACTGGTCGCCAGCGCAATGCTACGAATCTCGTCGCGGACGATGTTGCCCGACCGGCGCTCGGTGGTCGGCGCAACGGCGCAGTAGAAATGATATAGCTGGCCGTCGCGGCTGATAATGCCCGGCTTGTGCGCGTGGCGGGAATCGAGCGCGCCCTCCGGTCCCACGTCGACCAGCACCTCGCCCGCCTTGCGCCAGTGCAGTAGGTCGTCAGAGAACGCGGCGCCGTCGCGCGCGTGCCCGTCGGAGCAGTTCCCGAAATAGAACATCACCCAAGCGCCGTCGTGCTGCAGGACGCACGGGTCGGAGGCGAACACGTCATCGAACTCACCGGGCGCCCCCACGCGCAGCACGGGATTGCCGGGATGTCGCTCCCAATGGATCAGGTCGGACGAAACGGCTACCCCCGTTTGCTCGATCCACGGCCATGACGACCGGTTTTTCGCATTGTAAAACAGGTAATACACGCCGTCCACTTCCATCAGCCAGGATTTATACAACCCACCGGCTTCCCAGGCGCAAGCGGGGTCGGGCTCGAGCACGGGAGGATGCACATCCCAGGTGTGCAGATCGGCGGAATCGCACAGGCCGATGACCGCCGGTCCGGTTTCGTATCCAGGCTGCGGGTAGGCATGATAGGTGCCGACGAACCGCCCATCGACTTGCTTGAGTCTCCCCGGACCGAACAACGCATTATCGCGGAGAATGCAGGTCAGGGCGATATTATACTCGGTTACCGACCCTTGAGAACCGCGGCCGAGTAGAAGGCCTTCCTTCCGCCAGGTGAGCAGGTCGTCGGATTGCGCCAGCCCCGTCTGATACCCGATGCCGTCCCAGCCGATATACGTCATCCAGTAGGTGCCGTCGTGGTAAAACGGGAACGGACAATCCACCGCGTGGCTGTCGAACGTCCCCGCCGTGCAGGACGGCGCCAGCACGAGGTGCCCGCATTTGTGTGGCGTGCGAATCGTCTCAACCGAAAGCATGTCATTTCCCCTTTGGCGCATACAGGAACGGCCGCCGGAACATGCCCGCTAAGTGATGTGGATTGTACAGGCGCACGGTTAACAGGTTCTTGCCGGGTTGCAGCTTGCCGGCCAGGTCAACGTCCCAGAAGAACGTGTAGTCGTTGATCCACCAGATGGGATTGTAGCCTTCGCGATGGGCGACTTCCTTGCCGTTGACATACAGCCAGCATTCGTTGAACAGGCCGGGGAACATTACGTGCACCGGACCCTTCGCCTGCTCCGGCGTCAGCTCGACGTCCGTCGCATACCAGCCGTGTCCGAGCTCACTCTGGCGGTCCGGCCGGCGCACACCCTGGGCCTGCAGATACAGGTCGGTGCGCACCTGTTCCCATTCCGTCACCGGATAATCCTTTCGCGTGTCGAGGGTGAATCCCGTCCCGTTCGCCTTCCAGAAGGTCAAGTCCGGCGCCTTCAGCCCCCAGCCGTCTTTGAGACCCTTGTCATCCGGGTCACGCCGGAACGCCCACTCCAGGGGCAGCTTCATCAACAGCGAGCCTTTCGTGCCATCCAGGTAGGACTCCAGCGGCAGAAACACCCGTCGCACCTCACCCGGCCACCAGGGCGACTGGATGCCCGTGCCTTCCGTCTGCAGCATGCCGCGGTAGGAGGTGAACGTGCCGCTGGTGTCCGTCATCTTCTCGCGCGCGGCCAGCCCCTTTTCGCCAAACGCGACGGCGGTCTTATAATCGCACTCAGTGGCCGCCGCATGGAGCATGGCGGCGTAGTTGGCGGTGATCTCGTAACTCATGCGGGTGAAGTCCATCCGGTCGATGATCCGCTGTTCGCGCCAGGTCGGGTTCTTCTTCGCCCGCAGCGGCGCGACCAGCGCTTCGGCCTTCTCCAGGGAAACGCGCATAGTCTCCACCACCTCCGGCGTGTAGATCGTCGGGAACACGAAGAATTCGTGTTCGGTGACGATGGTGTCGTTCCAGGCCTGGTAGATGGCGGACCAGTAGGCGCGCATCGGTTCGGCGGCCGGCCCGTAAAAGTTGGGATAGAACTCATCGAGCATCTTATCCACGTCGGCATCTGGATTCCACATCAGTTGTCCGCGGAGATACAGGTTGAGGAACACCGTGCCGGCGCCGCCGCGGCTCTCGGTGGCGATGCCCAGGATGCCGGCATCGCGGTAATGCTTCACGTCCTGGCGGAACGCCTGGTGCGACGGATCGGGAATATCGCGCCAGACCAGCATGCCCTGGTCGTAATCATAGATGATGACGCGCCCGTCCATCACCTTCGCCCAGCCATTCATCATGTCCCGGTATTCTCGGCGCGGCGGCGACTGGGGATCGTCCATGCCGTGATTGGGATCGATGTCAATCGGCGCCAAATAACAGACCAGCGACGACTCGGCCTTCACCGGCTTCACCGGTGGCAAGGTCATGTTCGAATAGGCAAGGAAACCAAGTTTGGCCTGGCTTTGCGGATATTTTTCCCGAAGAATTTTAGCTACACCGTTATAGAGGACCATGAAATTGTCGGCCATGGACGGGCGCATGAAATACTTGTCGTATTGCAGCGCGCTGAGCTCTTTGTCCATCGGTGAGTCGGAGGCATACATGCCGTCATCCATTGACAGGGAGAAAGATTGCCCCCTGGCATAACCATCCGATATCAAGTTGGCGATGTGGATGGCCGTCTTTTCTTCGGCAATAGGGACATTGAAAGCGGATTTCCCCGGGGGGATCAAATCGCCGACGAATCGTTCCAAGTTATGGCCGGCGGGGACAACCCGGGCATCATATGGCATCATGAAATTGCGCCGAACAAAATCCTGATAGCCATTCGTATCCCCGTACCAGAATAAGCCGTAGGTCCGCACCTCGAAGGGTGGCGCATACACCTCGTCAAGCGCCCCAAGCGTCAGCGTCGGCGTCTCCGGAATGCACTCCCCGAAATCAGTCTGCAGATACCAGCGGCATCCCCATTTCTGCAACAGCGCCGACACGGCGTAAGCGTGCGCCCAGTCATTATTGCCGGCCAGGTATACCCGGTTGCCCTCGCGCAATAGGCCGATCGCGTCGGCGCCCAACACGGGGTTCGGCTTGACCTTCGCCCGGATGCGCGCGGCGAAGTCAGGCCTGGCGGTGAGCGCTTCTTCGCCGACAAGAAAGACGGGGGCTTTCCCTTTGAGCGCCGCATCAATCTCCTCGCGCGAGAAGACCAATCGCGGGGTCGCTCCGGTCATCAGGCCAATATATTTGGCCAGATCGGTTGCGGCCAGCCATTCGTTGTTCCGCGTCCCCTTGGCGTCCTGGCCGCGCAGCATCGTGCCATCCGGGCCTTTCGTCTCCGGCAACCCCGCCGCAGGCGAGACGACAATAACCGCCTGGGTTTGGCCCCGGTTCACCACGGTCAATCCGGCATCTGCTGCCCTCGCGACCGCACAGAGCATCAGTGTTAATATCACCCAGAGTAACCCAGAGAGACACCGGTTCGTTCGTGACATGAAGCACCGCCCTTCATAAATGAGTATAATTGTTATGACACCGGGAAGCCTGAGATGACTGCAGGAATACAACCTGACGGCAGTGTATATATGCAGCAAGCTGTTGCAGATATACACAATGTTGCGCATGTTTGCTAAGCCATTCACCGATTTGTTTGAGCGTCCCCCCCTTCTTGCTCTCAGAGCGTAACCCGATTTTCGCCGCGCTATACGAGTTTCCGGGAGTGGAAGTGCCGCTGGTGAGGAGCAGTACCGCCATGGGCAGAACGCACACCACATTGATCCAAAATCCTCGTAAGGTAGGATACTTGGTCGGCACACCCGTATCATCCAGTGTTGCCACGAAAAGCTTAAGCGTTCACTGGTTTCGCACGCTATTAGACGGTATAGTCATCATCGATAGGCATCAGAGTCATCGCGTTTATGATTCGAGGGTTACTTCTGCACGATGGAAACGTCGGAGTGCTATACTGAGCAACACAATATCGGCTATGATGAGTATCCCGATGATCGTGCCGACGATGGCGAGGATCTCCGTCATTGGCACATGCACGGGTTGTCCGAGAAGGAGGGTCTGCAGAGGCCCGGGAAGCTCAAGCAGGATGGATGCCGGGATAATAGTCAACGGCACGAAAATCATGGCAATCGTGAGCTGCGCCTGTCGCACGGTGGTGGCGCGCATCGAGATGAGTACGCCGGCGCTCCCCACCAGGATCGCCATCAGCAGGCTTAATCCAGCGCCAAGCAATCCAAAGAGCGGCGGAACCAGGATCGGCCTGCCCGCATAGAATTGAATATTCACCACCAGTACGCCGACCAACACCGCCGTGGCCGTAATGGCTAACGCATACCCGACAGCCGTTCCGAGTTTGCCCAACACAATCGCTGAAGAGGATAGCCGTGTGGCGAGCAGGCTTTCGAGGGTGTGGCGTTCACGCTCTCCGGCGAAGGCATCGGCAATCACCGTCATCACCATGATACTCGGCAGCCAGACCCAGTAGCTGAGTGAGACCGGTGAGTGCACGAAGGCGATCCCCTGGTGAATGGCGAGGAAGACGCCGAAGGTGCCTGCCTGGCTGAACATCCCCCAGAAGACCCAGCGCTGTTCAAGGAGTTCTTTCCATTCCTTCCACATGACCGTTCGGATATCAGCCCACATTAGCGCTCCTCGATCACTGATAAAAACACCTCTTCCAAATTGCCGGTCTTCCATTGAGCGTCATCAATTTCGGCGCCTGATTGGACGAGTTGGGTCAGGAATGGCGCCGTTGCGGTTCCGGGGCGCAACGCCAGCGTGAGGAGATTCTCCTGCACCTGAAGGGAGAGCACTCCGGGAAGCTGCCGCCATTGCTGAAGCAGTGGTGGTGGAAAATGCCGACCGCTGATCTCGAAACGCATGCCCCCCATTCGTTCGCGCAGTTCACCGGGAGGACCCAGCGCCAGTAGCTTCCCGGCGCGGATGATGCCAACGAGCGAACATAACTTCTCGGCCTCGCTAAGATTATGTGTTGTCAGGATGATCGTGGCTTGGGATTGCTGCATCAACTGGAATAAGTCCTGATGCAGCGCTGCCGCGGCAATGGGATCAAGACCTGTTGTCGGTTCATCAAGTATAATTAGCGATGGCCGATGTATCAATAAGCGGGCTATCGCTAACCGCTGTTTCATGCCCCGACTCCAGGTACTGACACGTTCTTTCCGTCGTTCCCAAAGGCCGATATGCGCAAGTGATGCGTGAATTCGCTCAGGGATTTCCGACGCGGCGAGATGCCAGACGCGGCAGTAGAAGCGGAGATTATCTTCAGCGCTTAACCGTTCATATAACCCCGGTTCAAGCAACACCCCACACTGCTGGCGGATCGCATCACTGTGGGTCTGGGTATCCATGTCCAGCACCCAGGCACGCCCGCTGGTGGGACGAACCAACCCTAACAGCACCCGGATGGTCGTCGTTTTCCCCGCACTATTCGGTCCTAACAAGCCAAAGATGATACCCGCCGGGATATCGAGGGTAAGGTGATCGATAGCCCGCCATTCATGATAATCGACCGTGAGATCCTCAAGGCGGATTACGCTCTGTGGCTTCTGTGAAGATACTTCGCCCGTCACCGTGATTTTCACCTGCTTCCGCATCCAGGGGGTCGTGTAGTATAGACTACCAGACTTTACGAGGCATGCGTGTTTAGGCTTCCACCGTCCATGACATCACATCTAACAATCCACTCAAAAGACATCGAGTGGATGCCCGGTAATGCCACATCTTCACATGCGAAGGTGTGGCATTTTCCTGGCAGCAAACCTCAATGAGGGAGAACGGACTGAAGGATGATGTTCGGGATGGCTCCCGTGGTGGAAAGAATGATGGACAACGTTACCGAGGTGGGGAGGCGTATCATGCGTAAAGGTATTCGTCTAGGGCGCATTGCGGGCGTCGAGATCGATATTGATTATAGCTGGCTGGTAATTTTTTTTCTGTTCGTCTTCCTGCTGGGATACTCATACTTCCCGTCGGTGGCCCCCAGCATTGCCGTTGGGTGGTACTGGCTGGCGGCGGCGGTGACCACGGTACTGTTCTTTGGGTCCGTCCTGTTGCACGAACTGGCCCATTCCATCGTGGCCAATCGGGAAGGCCTGCCGGTGAAGAATATCACCCTCTTTCTCTTCGGCGGCGTTTCGCAGATCACCGATGAGCCACGCACCGCCTGGGATGAATTCAGAATGGCGATTGTTGGCCCCCTCACTAGTCTGCTCATCGCGGCCATCGTCTTTGGCCTGGCCTGGTTGGTGCGCACAACGGCAGGCCCATTGGTACACGCCGCCTTGACGTATCTCTGGTATATCAACGTCGCCCTCGCGATTTTTAATCTACTGCCGGGATTTCCCCTGGATGGCGGGCGTGTCTTCCGGGCGGTTCTCTGGGGCGCCACCGGCAATTTATCCCGGTCTACCTACATCGCGGCGCTCGTCGGGCAAGGGTTCGGCTGGGTGATGATTCTCGGCGGTGCGGCACTGGTGTTCTTTGTGCGTGGTGGCTACCTCAACGGCATCTGGTTGGCGTTCATCGGGTGGTTTTTAATTCGTGCCGCGCGGAGCAGCTACCAGCAAGTCGTGCTACGCACATCCTTAAGTCAGGTACCGGTGACGTCGGTCATGAATCCGCAGGTCACCATGTTGCCGCCGGACATGACGGTCGAGCAACTTGTGACAGAGTATATCCAGCAAGACGAGAGCCCGTCGGCATTCCCTATCGGCGAGGAGGGGCACCTGCTCGGTGTGCTGAGTCTGGATGACGTCCGGCAGGTAGCGCGGGAGCACTGGGCGACGAAGACCATGCGCGACATCATGTCCCCACTCACAGAGGAACAAGTCCTCCATCCCAATGATGATGCCTGGGACGCGATCAATCGCATGGCGCAAACGCATCGCGACCGTCTGCTGGTGGTTGAAGAGAACGGGCAGGTGGACGGGATGGTCACGCAGGGGGCCATATTGCGCTGGCTGCAAACCCATACGCGCTGGGAGGCTGGGCAAGCCTGAGTGACGAAGGACTGACTTTTATACAGGCTGAATCTCCGGTTAGCCATCAGGTCATGGTGCGTGGATATCCGATGACGCCCCGCACCTGAGCCGCTAGGCGCCTGATATCAAATCTCGCGACACAGCGCTGCCCGATGTCGGCGGCAACAGCGTGGTCAGCATTTTGAGCACGGTGCTCTTTCCCGCTCCATTCGGGCCGAGTACGCCGAAAAGTTCGCCGGCATTCACGCTGATTGATACGGCATCAACCGCGATGACACCCCAAAATCTCCTTGTACCAGATCATAGAAAAGCGATCCCTCTTCACGCACGCCCCAGGTTTGACTGCCGAAATTCCGCGCGCTCCACTTCAGGACCAGTCGGTCATTGATCTGATGTGCATTCGGTATTACATGCTCCAGAGGGGAAACCGCTGCAAGATCCACCGCGTCATATAGACGCCGGTCACCGAGGACAGTACCACCACCGACACCATCAGCGCCCACGCCCGCCAATCCAGCGGCACCACGCCAAACACGATACGCAACGGGGTATAGAGCGCCACGATTTGGAGGCCGACCGCCACCCCATAACTCCAGAGCAATGCCCGGTTTGACCAGAGCGACAGGTTATCGAGTTGCCGGACCACCATCACACGGGTAAACGCATGCAGTACAATGCTGGTAAAGAGCACGGTGCGCGCATAGACGACCCCACCCAGGAGCAGGCCAACCCAGAACACCAGCGCATACGCGATCAGCGTGCGGAAGATGCTGCCGGCAATCGTCGCATAGATGGCGGCATTTAAGATCGGTTCATCATGGCGACGCGGACGCCGGGTCATCACCTGCGGCACCGCCGGGTCAGCAGCCAGGGCGCTGGCGGGTACCACATCCGTCACCACGTTGATCCAGAGCAGCATTTGCGCGGACAGGGGGAAATAGCCCATCGCTGAGAGGGTCAGCACCACGAATACTTCTCCAAGGCTGGTACTCAATAGATAATTCGTGAATTTGCGGATATTATCGAATATGCGTCTGCCTTCGTGAATTGCCGCTATGATGGTTGCGAAATTATCATCGAGCAACACCATCGCCGCCGATTCTTTGGCAATATCCGTCCCCCGCAATCCCATCGCGACTCCGATGTCTGCCTGCCGCAGGGCGGTGGCATCATTGACGCCATCACCAGTCATCGCCACGAAGTGCCCGCCCTGCTGGATGGCCTGGAGGATACGCTGTTTGATCTCCGGCGTCGCGCGTGCCACGATATCGATGTCGCTCATGCGCGTTTGGAGCGCGTTTGGGGACAAAGGCGCGAGCTCGCTGCCCTCTACCGCTCGGGTGGCTAATCCTAACTGTTGCGCAATGGCTTGCGCGGCCAGCAGGTGGTCTCCGGTAATCATGACCACGCGGATGCCCGCGTCTTTGGCGGTGACGATCGCTCCGGCGACTTCCGGACGGGGTGGGTCGATAAGCCCAATCATCCCCAGAAAGGACATCCCGCGTTCGAGTTGGTCAGTGTTTTCGGCATCGGGGAGGGTTTGCTGTGCCAGCGCCAGCACATACAAGCCATGACGTTCCCATTCTTGCAGATGTTGGATGATCTGCTGGCGCTGTTCTTCCTGCAAGGGTGTATCACGGTCAGCGCACCAACTGGAAAGGCACCGAGCCAGCACCTCTTCTGCAGCCCCTTTGGTCACGGCAATGACTGTGCCTTCGTGCGTATGCACCGTGGTCATCATCTTGCGTTCCGCACTGAATGGCGCTTCATTGATCTTCGGATACGCTGTTCGGGTGGCCGCGATATCGAGATGCGCCTGCTGCGCGGCCCGGAGCAACGCGACATCGACCGGATCGCCGCTCAGGTGGGGCGGGGTGTCAGCAGTCATGACGGCATCATTACAGAGTACCCCGGCCCGGAGGATCTCCAGAGATGGCTCGGACAGCGCTCGCTGGTCTATGAGGTCGGCGCTTTGCCCATCGGCGTAGACGCGCTGCACGGTCATGACATTTTGCGTGAGCGTGCCGGTTTTGTCCGTACAGATGGTATCGACCGATCCCAAGGATTCCACCACCGCCAGGCGTTGCACGACAGCATGATGACGTGCCATGGCATGGGCGCCGAGTGCCAGTGCAAAGGTGAGGACCACCGGAAGGCTCTCGGGAATAGTGGCGATGGCCAGGCTTAACGTGTTGAGCGCCACATCGACCCAGGGTTCATGGAGGACAAATACGAGTAAGATGGCGACGATAATCGCGAGCACACCGACCAATACGGTCATCTGTCGCGCCATTTTGGTGACTTCACGTTGGAAGGGTGTCGGACGTTCACGCATCTGCTGTAAGGTGGTGGCGATCTTGCCGACTTCCGTGTGCATACCCGTTTGCACCACGACGGCGAGTCCCGTACCGCGCGTCACATAGGTGGAACCATAGACCATACTGGTGCGATCCGCCAAGGGCGTCTCCCGCGGGACAGGCAGCGGTGATTTATCAATCCCGACACTTTCCCCGGTGAGCGCGGATTCATCCACGCGCAAGGCATGGACTTCCAGCACACGTGCATCGGCAGGGACTTTTTGCCCATGCGTCAACTCGATGATATCGCCAGGCACGAGTTCCGACGCATTGAGCGGGAACTTCTTTCCGTCACGGATGACGAGGGTCGTGAAGACCAATAATTTATTCAAGGCGACCAGCTCAACTTGCGCCCGATACTCTTCATAAAAACTCAACCCAACGCTGAGCAGGACGATGGCCAGAATAAAGTAGGCGGTCAGACGACGATCACTTTCCCCTGGCAGGACGCTCACCCCGTAGGCGAGTGCCGCCGCAAAGAGCAGCACCAGCACGAATGGGCTGGCGAATTGCTTCAGGAAGAGGCGCCAGGGGGAGACCGGTTTTCGGCGCGGAATCTCATTACGCCCGACCTGCGTGAATTGCGTGGTCACCTCCGTAGCATTCAGCCCTTGCGGACGTGTCGCTAATCGGTGTATAACCTCATCGACCGTCAAGGCATGCCACGGTGTAGGGGGTGCCGAGTCGTCGGTATGCGTGCTATTGGACGGGCGTGCAGACATATGACACTATTATCGATGAAATGATGATGGTGGCGTGGGGCGCATTGCAACATACGGATGGAAGGTCGCTGTTATTCGTCATGTAATGGAGGTTCGTGGCGCGCAAGCGACGCCATCGAGTGCACGACTTAGTGCTCTGTCACGCAAGCGGGAGGGTGAAGGCGAACGCACTTCCTGTCCCAGGGCCTTCACTTGTCGCAAAGACCTGACCACCATGCGCTTCCACGAGCGCTTTGACGACGGCCAAGCCCAGGCCGGCGCCACCGACGTGCCGTGTCCGAACGGGTTCTTCTTGATGGAAGGGCGTGAATAACCGTTGTCGCGTCGCCCTGGAGAAGCCGACTCCGGTATCGGTCACCGTGACAATCGCATGAGTTTCCTCCGTCGTCGCCTGTATGGTAATCCCGCCTTCTTTTGTAAATTTCTGTGCATTGTCGAGTAGATTCATCAATGCCAGCGTGATTTTGGGAGGGTCGGCGAGCACGCGGATGGAGTCCGGAACATCCACGGTCAGACGGAGTTCCCGCTGGTGTAATTGCGCTTCACAGGGTCCGAGTGCAGTCATGACCAACGCGTGCAGTTGCATAGGAACCGGCGCGACGGCGAGGTTGCCGGCCTGGACATGGCTCATACTCAAGATATTTTCCACCATCATCTGTAATTGTTTGATTTGCCGTTGGGCGATAGTGAGCACCTCCTCGTATTGCGGAGTCTCCGGTGCGATCATGTCCGTACTGAGCATGTCCAGCGAAGTTTTCAGGGCAGTAATGGGGGTGCGGAGTTCGTGGGAGGCCAGGTCAAAGAAGTCAGCTTTGATGCGCTCGACCACGGCCAACTCGGCGGCCATCTGATTCAAGGCCTGCGCCAACGTTTCCATCTCCCCACCAACGGCAAGTTGGAGCTGCGGCCCATACTGTCCGGTGCTAATCGCTTGCGCTCTCTGTGCCAGCAAGGCCACTTGCTGTCCAAAATGGTTCGTAGAAAGGCATATCCAGCATAGCGTCACGCCGATCAGTATGATCGACACGATGATGAACAGGAGAATGCGTGAATAGACCGGGGCCATCGCGACCGTCACCGGTGTGCTGGCTATAACATGCCAGGGGATCGAGTCTACGGAAGAGAATCCCAGGAGATCAGCCTGATGGGTCAGAGGATTTTCTCCCGTCAAGGTGCCGCGTTGTCGTGAAGAAATCTGTGTGAGCACGTAACCAGGATATTGATGCCCCAGCATCGTCTCGCTGGCCCGGCTTTGCGCGATCAATGTATGATCGCTTCCCCACAGACTGATCGTGGTCCGAGGCCCTTCCACATCACGTGAAAATACCGCCTGAATTTTCTGCGGCAAGACTGCGACCGCGACAATACCCTGGAAGTGATGCTGCTTGAGTATCGGATAGGCAATTACGACGACCGTGCGGCCTGATATCGGACTGATAAAACTGTTTGAGACGGTCGGTCGAAGCGTCGTTTTGACGCGGACGAAGAAGGGGCGTTTGAGAACGATGGGAGTCGATGATGGCTGAAGATAACTGGCGACTACTTGCCCACTGTTGTCAGTGACGAAGAGATCTTCCCAGTCGGCGTGGACTGGCATTTGGCGTCGAATCAGGCCGTTAATGTCACGGAGACTCCCGTGCTGGATTTCATTCGATGCCGCAAACGCATCTAACGTGTTGATATTTCCTTCAACCCAACCCTGGACATAGGATGCCGCCAGTAACGCCTTTTCCAAATTGTCGAATAGCACGAGGCGTTTCCGGGCCATGTAGTTGTCAGACAAGAGAAAGATACCGAGCAGTAGTAGGGGAAGCACACCTGTCAATAGCCGCCCCATCTAAGCCACCCTTAGCCGGTGCCCTAAGCCACTGAGTGTCGGCGAACCTAAGCCAGTCATGTGCGGCCAACCTAAGCCACCCTTAGCCGGCGGACCTAAGCCA
>Ga0172368_10002092_pt1 | contig 26109 bp, 22 predicted proteins | sample Lak11m_FD_114540 | JGI IMG/M metagenome (GOLD analysis project Ga0172368, IMG submission 114540) | Freshwater microbial communities from Kabuno Bay, South-Kivu, Congo - kab_022012_11m | ecosystem: Environmental > Aquatic > Freshwater > Lake | place: Democratic Republic of the Congo: South-Kivu...
AAGGTCGACTTCCGCAACACGGTCATCGTGATGACCTCGAACATCGGCACCAGCTCGATGGACATGGGCCGCGGCGTCGGCTTCATGTCGGATCAGGACCAGGCGGGTCAGCAGAGCTACGAACGCCTCAAGACCTATATCCTGGATCGTTTCAAGCAGACGTTCCGGCCCGAGTTCCTGAACCGCATCGACGAGACCATCGTCTTCCGCTCGCTCACGCGGGATGAGATCGCGCAGATCGTGCACCTCTTCTTGAACCGCGTGCGGAAGTCGCTGCAGTCGCAGGGCATGGAGATCGTGATCAGCGACGAGCTGATTCGGAAGTTCGCGGAAGAGGGCTTCGACCCGTCACTCGGCGCCCGCCCGCTGCGCCGCGTCATCCAGCGTCAGCTGGAAGACGCGATGTCGGAAGAGGTGCTGAGCGGCAGGTTCAAGGCCGGCGACACCATCCACGCCGATTTACAGGACGGCAAAGTGGTCTTCACCACGGGCGTGTCGCTGCCCGACCTGCCACCGGTGGAGCCCGTCGGACTGTCATCGAACTAGGTTCGGAAAACCGGACGATACGAGAGCGGGGAGCAATCCCCGCTCTCTTTATTTGGTAAGCCTAGCTGGGGACTGTCCCCGAAAGGCTTCGGAACAACACACGACGTGCCGGCTGGTACACTTGTCCATGTGCGTTCGTTTAGGCCGAAAGCAGCTCACGCATAATAGTGCTGGATAGGATATCCGCACTTGATGAAGGAGGATTCACGCGTGAAGCTGTTGCTGATTAGTGCTCTGTTTGTCGCGATGCTGTTCGGGCTGGCCGGTTCGGCGTCGGCGCAGACGGTTCCGAATGTGCAGGGGCTGACGCCGTTTACCGCGCAGACCCGATATATGTCGCTGGAAGGATATATGCGCTGGGCGTACCACCAGCAGACCGCACAGTGGATCACCTGGAATGAGGCGGTCTCGCTGGTGCAGCAGCAGACCGTGGTCGCTGCCGTGCCGTCTTCCTGACGGCACCTCGGTGTCGTCACGGGCCTGACGACACCGACGTTTTCCCGGTTGTTCCTTGTTCAGCCTGCGCCCGTGGAAGGTGCAGGCTGAACGTTGTGCCCAGACCCAACTCACTCTCCACGCTCACCCGTCCCTGATGGGCGAGCATGATCTCCCGGACGATCGCGAGGCCCAGTCCGGTGCCGCCGGCTTTGGTGCCGCCTTTGCCGGCACGGTAAAAGCGGTCAAACACCGACGGCAAGTCTTCAGGCGGGATGCCTTCACCTTCGTCACGTACGCGGATGACCACCTCTTCGGCTTCTTTCGCCAGCGTGACGTAGATCGTCCGGCCGGCGGGCGTGTGGTGGCGGGCATTGTCCAGCAGGTTGCGCAGCGCCTGCGCCAGCCGGTCTTCGTTGCCCTGCACGACCAGCGCTTCACCGTCCGCGGGCGACGTCCATTCCACGGTGAGCCCCTCCTGGCGCGCGTTGAGTCCGGCGATCTCCACCGCGTCGTCGATGAGCGGCACAACGGGCAGCGGCGCACGGCGGATATCCACTACGCCGGACTGCAGCTTGGAGAGCTCGAGGATATCGGAGACCAGGCGCTGCATGCGCTCCGACTCGCGCATGATGATGCCGAGGAAACGCTCGGCGGCGGCGGGATCCTCCTGGATGGTGCCGTCAGCCAGCGTGTCGGCGCAGCCGGCGATGGCGGTTAATGGAGTGCGCAGCTCATGCGAGACGTCCGCCAGCAGGTCGCGGCGCAATCCCTCCTGACGCTGCAGCGCATCGGCCATCTGGTTGAAGGCGTGCCCGAGCTGGCCCACCTCGTCACGTCCGCGCGCGCGCATGCGCTGCACCAGGTCACCGCGCCCGAAGGCGCGGGCAATGCGTGTCGCCGCGTTCAGGCCGGAGGAGAGATTGCTGGCCAGCAGGATACTCACCAGCATGGTGATCAGCAAGCTGGTGATCAGGCTTAGCCTGATCAGCTTCTGCATTTTTGCCATGTCCTGAACCACCGCATCGGCCGGGCGTTCCAAATACATGATGAAGGCGATGTGCTGCTTATCATCCTTGTCCGACCGCATGATCGGCATCGCCAGGCGGAATGAAGAGGACGAATCGTCCTTGCCATTAAACCAGGTGGTATCCACGATCTCTGTCGGGCGCATCACGGTTCTTTTCGAGGTGATCGCCTCTTTAATGTTTTCAAGCCTGGCGATCGTCGGACGCTTGAACCGAGTTTTATGCCACCACGTAAGCCAGTCTTCCCAGTCTTTGTCGATGGGTTCCTGTGAATCCAGCAATAACGAGCCCTGGGGGTCCAGCACGCGCACGCGCACGTCGGGAATCTCTTCGGAGAGATACAGCCTGCAGCGGCGCTGGGTCCAAAACAGATCCTGGATGAAATCATTGTTGTCGGTTTCCACCGGCGAACGGATCGTGGTCGCCAGCGTTTTGCCGACGGTTTTCAGCAGATCTTCCTCGCGCTGCATGATGAATTTCTGCACCGGCTGCGTGAGCTGCAGGAAGAGGAAACCGAAGGAGAGGACGGTGACAAAGACGTACGTGACGATCAAGCGTATGCGCAGCGAGGCCAGCCAGTTGAGCAGCCCATCAAAAACCTGCCGTGGTTTGTTCAGGTTGAGGCGTCGCATGTCAGCTTCTCCGGGAGGAATCCCGCTTATACTCCTTCAATGTGGAACTTGTAGCCCACGCCGGGAACGGTGACGATCAGTCGCGGGGCGCTGCAATCCGCCTCCACCTTCTCACGCAGGCGGCGCACGTGCACATCCACCGTGCGCGGATCACCGTAGAAGTCATAACCCCAGACGTGGTCGAGGATGGCATGGCGGCTCAACACCATGTTGGCATTGCGCATCAGGTATTCGAGCAGTGCAAACTCCTTGGCAGTCAATGAGAGCGCGGTGCCGTTCAGGCGCACTTCGTGCGTCATTGAGTCCAGGCACAGCGCGCCGATATGCACGCGGGCGCTGGGGGCGTTGGCAGACGGAGTTTTCGCCCGGCGCAGCACCGATTTGATACGCGCGATCAGCTCGCGGGGACTGAACGGCTTGGTGATGTAATCGTCCGCGCCGATCTCCAGTCCGACGATCTTGTCGATCTCCGAATCGCGCGCGGTGAGGAGGATGACCGGAGTGCCCAGTTCGTGACGCAATTGCGTGCACACCTCCAGCCCGTCCAGCCCCGGCATGGTGATGTCGAGGATGGCCAGGTCCGGCCGGTGCTTGTAAGCCAGCCGCACGGCATCCGTACCGTTGAAGGCGACCAGCACTTCATACCCGCCCTTTTCCAGGTTATATTGCAGCAGATCGACGATGGATTGCTCGTCGTCGGCCACGAGGATCGTCTGTGACATCCTGCGTTACCTCCCGTGGGAGAGAATAGAAAGATTGTGCTTGTCGCCTTGATGGAACCTGGTCAGACTTGTCGGACAGGCTGCATTCTTGCATATCAACATAAACCGCCGATGAACAACCCGTAAACGGACCGTTAAGAATCGTCACGGCAGCGCGGTGATCCACATGCGTTCCAGTGCCAGGTCGATGTTGGCGTTGCGTTCGATCAGCCGTTTCGTCTGCACGATGGCCTGCAGGCCCTGTTGCAAATGCCCGGCGGGCAGGCGGCCGGCGTGGCGGTCCAGCGCGGCGGCGAAGTCCTGGTTGATGCGCATCTCGCGCTCGCCGATCTCGCCGATGAGCAGGTCGCGCCACCAGGAGGCGGTGACGTCCAGCAGGTCGGGCAGGTTGCGCCGCACCGCGCGGTCCTTCGATTTGGTGTCGTCCTCACCATCGGCCAGCATGGCCAGGTTGTGAAGCAGCTCCGCCAGCCGCAGCGCCGCGGGACGGCCGGCGGGCAGCAGGTGGTCCACCTCGGACAACAGGGCCTGGCGCGCCTCCAGCATCTTGGGGTTGCTGGCACAGGAGACCGCCCAGCCGATGCGCCCGTCCGCCATGCCGGCGATGGCCGTCGCCTGCTCCGGCGACACCGTGTTCAGTTCGCGCAACGCCTGCAGAATGGTCTCGCGCGGGGCCAGGTGGAAGCGCACCGGCCGGCAGCGGCTCACCAGCGTGGGCAGCATGGCGGTGGGTCGCGAGCTGATGAGGATCATCACCACGTGCGCCGGCGGCTCTTCCACCGTCAGCAGCAGCGCGTTGCCCGCGTCCTCCTGCAGCCCGGGCCGGTTGGCCGGGTCGAGAATGTAGACCTTGTGCCGCCCCTCCACGGGCTTGAGCTGCGCGTCTTCGCGCAGCGGCAAGGGGTGGGGGGAGTTCTCGCCGGATTTCGTACGGATGGCATCGATGGGAATGACGGTCTTGTCGCCGCACGTCTCCGGCGTCAGCAGGCGTACATCGGGATGCTGCCCCAGCGTGATCATGCGGCAGGAGCGGCAGGCATCGCAGTAATCCCCCGCTTCCCGCGACGCCGGATCGGCGCAGTTCAGCGCCTTCGCGTAGGCCAGCGCCGAGGTGCGCTTGCCGATCCCCTCCGGGCCGTAAAACAGGTAGGCATGCCCCACCTGGTCCGTGGTCAGCGTCCGGCGTAGCATGTCGAGGGCGATATCCTGGGCATAAATGCGGTTGAAAGGCACGGGCCTATTATACCGTTCTCACACGATTCTGTCGCGGTGACGATGGAAGGTTGGATGAATGGAAGGATGGAAGACTGGTTGAATGGTTGTTGCATCCACTTCGCTTTTCCTCCGACCGATCGTTCACAGAGATATTTAACATAAGAATTGGTGTTTTACGCACGAATTGAAAAAAAGCATTAAAATGTACCCGTAAGATTTTCCTCCCCTCCGACGTAATCATCCGGGATATCGTCGGGTGAGAGGAAGCAGATCCGCTTCTCTCCATGCCGGAAGGGAACCATTACGCCGCGGATCATGCGAAGGGATTCACGCATCTTCTTCATGTCCGCCATGGCCTGTGCAATCGCCTCCTCCAGCGCCTGCCGGCTGGCCAGCCACTCGCGTACTGCCTCCAGCTTCGCCGCCGGGATATAGCGTTTGCAGATTTTTCGTCCCTTGCGCCACTCCAGGTACCAATACGGTCCGTGCCGCATCTCAGGACCGGTCGCACACCGGCAATTTTTCCGGCCGCACTTGATGTAGCGTGGTTGTAAGGTGCCGCCCATGGATGGTCTCCTTTCAGAAGGAAGCAGTTGTTTGGTGTTGTCGGCAGCAAAGAGTACGGCAATCAAGCGATGGGGTATCCGGCAGGACAGCCGGAAAGATGAAGATATATGCTGTATACCCGGACAGGCGATTGGTTAAACATGCGGCGTGTTATACCGTCTTCGGGTAAATGGTAGGCAGGCAACTCGAGGGATATACTGGCAGCAGCAGGCGCGCGGATTGGCGATCCGCGCGCCTGCTGAACGGGGCATGGCGGCCGTGTCCGGCCGCCATGCCCCGTTGCTCATCACCCGTCGGAGCTCAGTCGGTCGCCCCGGTGGGCGGGTCCTGGAAGACCCGGTAGTTATTCACGGCATCGCAGATGTCCTTGAATGCTTCCAGATCGGCCTTTTTCGTGAGCAGGCCGCCGTTGTAGACGCGGACCAGCTCCTTCATCAGTTCGTGGATCGTCATGACGCCATCCACGGCGCCGTAATTATCTTCGATGATGGAGGGCCAGTCGGAGATCGGCGTCAGGTCGACAACCGGCGTGAAGCCCAGCCGTTGTGAGGCCAGGTTGAGCCAGAGCGCCAGGTACTGCATGCGCGCCATGTCTTCCATGGAGACCTTCTTCTGATTCGCCGGGTTGATGGCGGCATCGAGGTTGGCCAGCGTCAGCGTGCCGAAATTGTTGCTGCCAACCTTCACCAAGGCGATGAACACCTGCATCTCCTCCGGAGTGTAGTGCAGGCGCCAGTTCTTCCAGTAGCCCAGCGTGCGGGGCTCGCGGCGTGGGTTGTCGTAGACCTTGTTGACCACCACGGGCGGCTTGCCGTGTTCTACGAGGTCGAAGGTATCGGAATCTACCGAATCCTCGCACCATCCTGCCGGCAGCGTCAAAACGAACTGGTAGCGGCCGGGCAGCAGGTTATCGATGCATACGCTGCCATCATCGCCGGTGGTGCCGGCGGTCGGGAAGTCGATGACGTTGTCGATCCACTCGGGCACCGTCACTTCCCGCAGGCTGACATCAAAGCCGGACATCAGCCAATCCCACCAGTAGTGCTGCACGATCTTGGTGGCGTCACCGAGCCGGACATTGCCGAAGTCGGTGCGCATTTCGACCGGCGTCGTTTGCGGCAGCGTCATGCCGCTGGTGATCTCATACGGTCCGTAGACGCCATCGCCCAACTCGCCTTCGTCCGGCATGGACTTGTTGCCGGGGAAGGGCACCGTCTGGCGCCAGTCGTCCTTCATCTGCTCGGCCAGGATATAGGTGCCGTAATGGAGGCCGGTGAATTTCACGGTGCCATCCGCGCCGGTTTCATCCTCCCAGGTGCGACCGGCTTCGGTGCCGGTCTTGCAGGTCAGCACGATGGTCCAATCCGACAGCGGCGATTTGCCGTCGTTGAGCGGGCCATCGTTTTTCAAGCCATCAGCGTTGGAGTCGTCCCATTTCGAGGCGATGATCTCGACCAGCTTGAAGTTGCCGAAATCGGTACGCACCTCGCCGGCGGGCAATTCGAGGCCACTGGTGATGGTCACTTCATGTGTCGAATTGCCGGTTTTCTTCAGGGGGTAGGTTTGCACCCAGTCATCAGGAAGGGTTTCCTCGATGGTGTAGTCGCCGGCGTGTAAATCGTCGAAATAGACTTTGCCATCGATCCCTGTCGTCTTCGTCCATTGCTGATCTTTCGCGTCGCCGCTCTGGCAGGTCAGCGTGATCGACCAGCCAGACAGCGGAGTATCGCCGGCCTCCCGCTCGCCGTTTTCGTTCGTGTCCTGCCATTTCAGGACTTCGATTCCGCCATACTGGTAGTTGCCGAAGTCGGTGCGGGTGCCTCCGGCGGGCAGGTCCAGCCCGCTGGTGATAGTCACCAGATGGGTCAGACTGCCGGTTTCCTTGAAAGGATAGGTCTGCCGCCAGCCGTCAGGGATGGCCTCTGCGATCCGGTATTGTCCATAACTCAGGTCGGTGAAGAGGACTTTGCCGTTGGAGTTCGTAGACTTTGTCCAGCTTTGGCCAGCATCGGCTCCCGTCAGGCAGGTGAGAGTAATATCCCAGCCGGACAGCGGATTATCACCACCATCCCGATAACGATCCTCATTCATGTCCTGCCATTTGAAGACTTCGATGGAACCCTTTTTGAAGTTGTAGAAATCGCGCTGGATCTGTGCACCACTAGTCATCACGATACCGGTATATTCACCGGTATCCGGATCAGTAGGATACCAGTTATTCTTCACAACCTCTTTCACCGTATAGGTGCCGGCAGGCAGATTGGGGAACTCATAGTAGCCGTTCTCATCGGTGTCATCGCTGCCATAATAGGCGCCGTTCCGGTATAACTGGATGGTCCAATCCTCTAACCCGGGGTTTGATCCGGCTGGACCATCAGCGTTGATATCGTCGCGCTTGTAGCCGAAGATTTTGCCGTATTGGTAATTGCCGAACCAGACTTCGGTCGTCTGATTCTCAACAACTTGCACAGTGACCGGATTTGGTGTGGTGGTGACCCACCCTGCGCGCGTACCTTCGGATACCGTATAGGTACCTGCGGGGACGGTAGCAGACAGCGGGGACACGCCTCCCCCACTGACATTACCGGCATAACTGACCGGAAAATCAGACGTCTCCGGCTCACCGGCGTCGCGGGTGCCGTTTTGATTCAGATCGTTAAATGTCCTGATCGACAAGCCACCCTGGAGCAGACTGATGTCCAATGAGAAGTATGCGCCAGTATCGATGGCGTATGACCAGCCGTATCCCTGGAAAAAGAGAACATCAATCACATGTTCACCGGCGTTTAAATCAACCAGGGCTTCCGGATTATTTGGCTCTCCCGGGTCATAATTTGGATTCCAACTAAACGATGGAAGCAAGTAACCGGCTTTTTTCTCGCCATCGACCCGTACTTGCACCCAGTCATCGACGTCATTTATTTTGATTCGGTACGAACCAGTGACCGGAGCAGTGACCATGCCGGAATAACGAGCACACCATTGATAGTGACGATTAGTTTGGCTGATCGCGCCACCGTAGGGTGTTGGTGGATGGTCGCCTCCACTCCAATTGCGTTCGAAATGGAAATTGGCAAGCGTGGATGTACCATCTTCATTATTCGGGGTTGAGAGACCGGAGGCAGATAAGACAACTGGTTCCGGATCTTCACCAGCTGGGAGCTCCACGGCAGGGCCTTCGTAGATATTGCCGATCAACGTGTATCCCCAGCTTGGAGCAACTGACAAAACCATCGCCAGTGCGAGTAGTGAATAAAATCGTCCAATCGGAAGAAAAGACATCGTTAACACTCCTTTCAAAGACAAAGGTAGAGAAGCGGAGTCATGGTTTTCACGCGATAGTGTGAAAACGCCACTTGTGGGTAACCTCTCGCAAATGACAATCCGTCAAAAGAAGAACTCAGTTTGAAGTAAAGAAGACAAACCTTCCTGTTCCTCCTTTCCTGGGAGGGTCCACCGGCGCGCGGGTGCCAGAATTGCAGGGCTGGCAATGCGGAAAAGTCGCGGAAGGCTTCTCAGTGACAGGCGCATACCAGGGAGATCCCGGATATTGTGTGGCCTCAAGAGAGGCGCGCATATTGTCGGCAGCAGCAAGCGTGTCTAGTATGGCTAGCGCTTGGTCTGCTTATAATAAGCAAACTTACCAGCAATAGTTTTAATTGTCAAGGCATCCTATCAATCCCGGTTTCCGGCTGCGCTGGCTTTCAGGTGAAGACCTGCGTCGACGCGCGGTACGAGCTGACCGTTTATTTCAACCAACTCTACGGTGAGCTCTTCGATCTGCTGGAGGATCCGGACGAGGTGCACAACCGCTGGGACGATCCATCGGCGGCGGCGTTGAAGGCGGAATTACTGATGAAGTTGCTGTTCGCCGAGATGGGCAAAGAGCCGGTGCCGATGCCGCGGGTGTGCGGGGCGTAGCAACGAGAAACCGCAGATTTCGCAGATCATACAGATTATTGGTATCATTATTTGGTATGATATAGTCATACCAGTAATGGTATCACTTGATAGCGAGGCAGGGAGACGAATATGCCCAAGGTGTTATCCATCCGTGTTCCAGAGGCGCTGTATGAGCAGGTCAATGCCATTGCCTCCGAGCGAGAGCAGAGTATCAACAGTCTGGTTACCGATGCGCTGCAGCAAGTTGTGTCCGAAAAAGAGAAACAAGAACTGTATGATGCTTTTACCTACCTGGGGAAGCGATTCGGTTCGCAGAGTGAGCGCATGCTTCCATTGCAAATGCGCCTGATGGCCGAACGACAGTCTCACCGAGAAGGAGAAAGATAAGTATGGAGAGCGAAGATCAATGTATTTTCCGAGGGGATGTTTGGCTGATCGATAATGACTCAGTTATGAAAAATGCCGAAGGAATGCTAGAATTCCGAAGGTCTCCAGTTCTTCTGATCAGTACCGATTTGCAAGCCAACAATCCGCGTTTTCCAGAAATAGTCGTTGTCACATGCAACATGGTTGACCAGACTTTACCGAACCAGTTATATGTCACTATCATGCCAACTACTGAAAACCGACTGCCGTATCCCGTCCAAGTGGAAACTTATACAATCGACACCATATTGAAGTCGATGCTTCATCTGCGGATCGGCCATCTGACGAAGGACGAAATGGCACTTGTCAGTAGTAAAATTATGATGGTGCTCGATCTGGATTGATGATGAGATCGGCGGGATACGAGGTCATGCTCTCACCCAGTCCGGCATGGTATAATCGATATCAACGATATTCTCGGTAGGGGATGGTAAAAACGATGCGTTCACGACGTGTAAAAAAGCAAATCCACGAGCAAATCGGCACGATTCAGGTTGCTGTCCGTTTGCCACGGCAAATACATGATGCATTGCAACAGCGGTTGGGGAATGATTCGGAGATGAGAATGCAGCAGGAAATTCTTCAAATCGTTACCGGCAAACACCCTCCAGTCAACATTCCGCAGGATTTCTTTGCGCCTCTTATCACACTCGACCAACTCTCAGAAGAGCAAGGGGTAAAGCCTGTTACCGATGTCACCGAACTGTTGGGTAACTTTTGGCCGGAAGAAGAATCGGCTGATGACGTGGTAAAGGCCGTGCGAGCATGGCGCGATGATGAACCCGGATGTGCGGCATGAGTGTTGAGAAAGCTGTCGTTGATACCGATGTAGTCTCGTATCTACTCAAGCATGATACGCGAGCCGCATGGTATCTTCCTCATCTAGCCGGACGAACGTTACTCCTCTCGTTTATGACAGTTGCCGAATTGGATCGTTGGGTGATTGCACGCGGATGGGGCGAAGATCGGCGTGACGCACTCGAAGCGCATCTTCGGCAATATCTCATTTATCCCTTTAATCGTGAACTCTGCCGGGCATGGGCTGCGGTGAGCGAATCAGCACGTAAGCATGGTCGCCCAATAACCTGTGGCGATGCCTGGATTGCCGCCACAGCGGTTCTCCATCAAGTGCCACTTATCACACATAATGCTGCTCATTATAGTGGAGTAGATGGACTTCAACTGATCAGCATGCCTCCTGCCGCGGGCGAATAATCTTCCTAACGGGTCACGATATTACTTCCTTCCCATCACATCCTTCGCCGCCGCCACCACATGGTCGGGGGTGAAGCCGAATTTTTCCATGTTGACTTTGCCGGGGGCGCTGGCGCCGAAGTGGTTGATGCCGATGGCGATGCCATTGAAGCCCAGGTAGTGCTCCCAGCCGAGGGTGACGCCGGCTTCGATGGAGACGCGGGCGGTGACTTCCGGGGGCAGCACGCTGTTACGGTACTCGGGAAGCTGCGCGTCGAAGAATTTCCAGCAGGGCATGGACACCACACGGACGTTGACGCCGTCGCCGGCCAGGCGTTCGGCGCCTGCCAATGCCACGCTCACCTCGGAACCGGTGGCGATGATGATCACGTCGGGCGCGCCGTCGCCGGATTGCCACAGCACGTAGCCGCCTTTCTGCAGGCCGTCGGCGGGGGCGTATTTGGTGCGGTCGATCACCGGCAGGTTCTGGCGGGTAAGGGCAAGACCGGTGGGCCCGCCGGTGTTGCGGATGGCCGCCTTCCACGCTTCCGCCGTCTCGGTGGCGTCGGCAGGGCGGATGAAGGTGTAGTTAGGGATGGCGCGCAGATTCATGTACTGCTCGATGGACTGGTGGGTGGGGCCGTCCTCGCCCAGGCCGATGCTGTCATGGGTGAAGACGTAGATCACGCGCAGCTCGGTCAGCGCCGCCAGCCGCATGGGCGGGCGCATGTAATCGGAAAAGATGAGGAAGGTGGCGGTGTAGGGGATGACGCCGCCGTGCAGGGCCATGCCGTTGGCGATGGCGCCCATGCTGTGCTCGCGCACGCCGAAGTGCATGTTGCGGCCGCAGCGGTCGGCGGGGCCGAAGTCGCCTTGCTCCTCCATCAGCGTTTTCGTGCTGGGCGCCAGGTCGGCGGAGCCGCCCATCAGCGCGGGAATGCGCGGGGCGATGGTGTTGATCACCTTGCTGGAGGCGTTGCGGGTGGCCATCGGCTTGGTATCCGGTGGGAACAGCTTGTCCAAGCCGGCATCCCAGCCGTCCGGCAGCTCGCCGCGCATGCGGGCACGGAACTCCGCCGCCAGCTCGGGGAATTTGACGGTATATTCATCTAAGCGCCGCTCCCAGTCCGCCTGGGCATCCGCGCCGCGCTGCAATGCCTGCCGGGTATGTTCCAATACCTCGGGGGGCACGAAGAAGGTGGGCTGCTGCGGCCAGTCCAGCGCCTCCTTCGCCTTCTTCACGTTTTCCCCGCCCAGCGGCTCGCCGTGCACCTTGCCGGTGCTCTGCTCCGGGCTGCCGTAGCCGATGATGGTCTGGCAGACGATGAGGGTGGGGCGGGTCAAGTCTTCCTGCGCGCGGCGGAGGGCGCCGTCCACCGCAATGGGGTCCAGGCCGTTGATGGGGCCGATCACCTGCCAGTCGTAGGCGGCGAAGCGGCCGGCCACGTTCTCCTGGAAGGCAGTGAAGGTGCTGCCCTCGATGGAGATGTTGTTGTCGTCATACAGCACCACCAGCTTGCCCAACCCCAGCGTGCCCGCCAGGCTGGCCGCCTCGCTGGAGACGCCTTCCTCCATGTCGCCGTCGGAGGCGATGACGTAGGTCATGTGGTTGACGATCTCGTAACCCGGCCGGTTGAACTGGCAGGCCAGCGCCAGCTCGGTGATGGCCATGCCCACCGCGTTGCCGAAACCCTGGCCGAGTGGGCCGGTGGTGGCCTCCACGCCGGGGGTGACGCCGTGTTCGGGATGACCGGGGGTCAGGCTGTCCCACTGGCGAAACTGCTCGATGTCGGCCAGCGACAGATGATACCCGGTCAGGTAGAGCAGGCTGTAGAGGAGCATCGACCCGTGTCCGGCGGAGAGCACGAAGCGGTCGCGATCGGCCCAGCCGGGATCGGCCGGGTTGTGCTTGAGGAAGCGATCCCACAGCACATAGCCCATCGCCGCCGCCCCCATCGGCATGCCGGGATGTCCGGAATTCGCCTTCTCCACCGCATCAACGGCCAGGAAGCGGATGGTATTGATCGCCCGCCCGTCGAGATCGGTCACGGGAGTCGTCATGGTAACCTCCGTCGAGTGACTAGTGATTAGTGGCTAGTGTCCGATTTCACGAAAGCCTTACCTGGTATTGGAAAGCTGATCACTGTTCAGTCCACTAGCCACTAGCCACTAGTCACTTTTCCTAATTATACGGGCTTCTCCCGCTGCAGCAGTGACAGAAATTCGGTACGTGTGACGCTGGATTTGCGGAAAGAACCCAGCACGGACGAGGTTACCATCATGGAATTCTGTTTCTCCACACCGCGCATCATCATACAGAGATGGCGCGCCTCGATGATCACGCCCACGCCCTCGGGCTCGACGGCATTCATGATGGCCTGGGCGATCTGATCGGTGAGCCGTTCCTGTATCTGCAAGCGGCGGGCAAACATGTCCACCACACGCGCCAACTTGCTAATCCCCAGCACCTTGCCATGGGGGATGTAGCCGATGTGGCAGCGGCCGTAGAAGGGCAGCATGTGGTGCTCGCACAGGCTGTAAAGCTCGATATCCCGCGCGATGATCATGTTGTTCGTTTCAAGGTCCTGGGTAAAGATGGCATTTTTGATGATTTTGTCGATATCAGCCCGGTAGCCGGAAGCGAGAAACTCGTAACTGGCGGCGACGCGGCGGGGCGTTTCCACCAGCCCCTCGCGGGTTGGATCTTCACCGAGTTCGATCAGCAACTCGCGGATCAGTTCTTCGATGCGTTGGTGATTCATGCGGTATCCTTTCGTGCGCGTAATGTCTCGGTGAATGCCGGCAGTGGCTCCAGCGGTTGCGCGGTCAGTTCCACGGCAAGACTGCAGACCGGACGCCCGCCGGGCAACACCAGCTCCGGCGCCAGCTCGCACAGCGGCACGGCCAGGAACGCCCGCCGCAGAATATCCGGGTCGGGGAGGAGCAGGTCCGGCTCCTCGACGACGAGATCGTCATACAGGATCAGGTCGAGATCGATGGTGCGGGGGGCATAACGGTCCGCGCAACGCCGGCGGCCAAGCCGCTCTTCAATGCCACGCAATACCTCGACTTTAATGGCCCGCGGCGGCTGGTCCGTTTCAGCACGGATGACACCATTGTAAAAAGGGGGCTGTTCCTCGTCTCCCAACGCCGGTGTACGGTAGAAGGTCGAGATGCCGGTGACGCGCATCGAACGCCGGAGCAAGTCCACCGCGCGGGGGATATTTTCCTCCGGGGCGATGTTCGAGCCTACGCCGATGAATGCTTGAGACATGTCGGAATTCGCTTTCTCATCCAGCCTTTCTTAATCTCATCCGATTTAGAGCAAGAGCAAGAGGAAAGAGCAAGAGCAAGGAAGGCTAGGTTGAGAGTGAAAACCTTACTCGGTTCGGTCGCGTATGATCTCCACCCCCACGCTGCGGGCGAAGCGGAGGGCGGAGGGTTTCTCCACCGTCACCTGCACGCGCTGCACGCGGTGGTTCGCCAGGCATTGCTCCGCGATATGCTCCGCCAGCGCCTCCACCAGGTAGAATTGCGACGCTTCCACCAGGGCAAGGACCTGTTTTTTAATGCTCCGGTAATCCACCGAGTCCGCCAGGTCGTCGCTGCGACCGGAGGGGCGCAGGTCGGCGAAAAGCACCAGGTTGATGAGCACGTCCTGCTTCTCGCGGCGCTCGTCTTCGTTCACGCCGATGATGCAGCGGGTCAGCAGATCCTTGATCACGATTTTATCGAGGGGGTTGTCCACCGATATACTCCAGCAGATGCCGGCCGCCGTCCACGTAAATCACTTCGCCGGTGAGAAAGTCGCTCTTCAGCAGGTAGAGCGCGGCGTCGGCGATGTCCTGTGCGTCGCCGTGGCGCTTGAGCGGCACGGTATTGACCAGTTTGTCGAGGTAGCTCTGATCCTGGCCGGGCGGGGGCAGAATCAGGCCCGGTGAGATTCCATTCACGGTGACATCGGGGGCGTATTTCAGCGCCAGCATGCGCGTCATCACGCCCAGCACATGCTTACTCAGAATGTAGCCGGTATGGTTCCAGTCATAGCCGCGGGTGCGCGAATCGATCAGGTTGACGATGCCGCCTTTGCCGACCTTCTGCGCGAAGTCGCGGCAGAGCTGGAACGGCACCCAGGCGTTCACCTCGATATTCAGGTTCAGCGACTCCAGCGTCATCTCGTCCAGCTTTTCTTGCGGGAAGATGGAGGCGTTGTTGACCAGGATCTCGAGCGAGCCGGCAGCTTCCAGCGCGCGGTCGAGCAATGAGGCGTATTCGGTCGGCTGCGCGAAATCCGCCCGCACTGCCCACGACTTCACCCCCAGGTCCGTCAACTCGCGGCGCAGCTCCTCCGCCTCATCGTCGGAGCGATTGTAATGCACGACGATATTGACGCCCTCGTTCGCCAGCGTCAGCGCGATGGCGCGCCCGATGCGTTTGGCGGCGCCGGTGATGAGGGCGGTTTTACCGTTCAGAGACTTGGCCATATCAACTCCAAAGTGGCTAGTCACTAACCACTAGCCACTCGTCACTTTATCGATCTTCGCCGCCAGGATAAAATCGTTGCGGGACAGGCCGCCGATTTTATGGGTGGACAGCGTCAAGTTGACCTTATTATACGATATATAAATATCCGGGTGGTGGTCCACGCTTTGGGCTATGTCCGCCACCCGGTTGACGAAGGCGATGGCTTCGCCGAAGTCTTTGAAGGTGTAATCATGCTTCAACGCATTATCTGCCAGCGTCCAATTCGGGAGTTGCTCATGCAATACTCGGGCTTCCTCCGGCGACAGCGGAGGTTCCCCGGCCTTCGCATGCTCAATTTTTTCTTCGTCCAAGCTCATGCGGCCTCCTTTCCACTCTTGATCAGACCGCGGATCTGTTCGGGCACCACCTGGTGGCCGCCGCGGATCAGTTCGCGCGCCTTGTCCAGCTTGCCCCAGATGTTGCAGAGCATCACCCCGCGCACCGTGTGATCCTTCAGGTAATAAATGGCGCCGGTGTCGAACTCCTTCTCCCAGTCGGCAAAGATTTCCAGCCGGGAGTCTACCTCCCCGACCGCTTCGTAGCCGAACTCGAACAGGTCGGAGTAGAAATAGGGCATGTAGGTAAACGGCTCGTTCGCGCCGGCCATGTTGCGGCCGACGGCCTTGCCCTGGCTCAACGCGTTGTCCCAGTGCTCGATGCGCATCTGGCGGCCAAGCGCCTGGTAGGGGAAATTCGCATTGTCACCCGCGGCGTAGATATTCGGGTCGGAGGAGCGCAGGTATTCGTTCACCACTATGCCGTTCTCCACGCGCAGGCCGGCGGATTCCGCCAGCTCGACATTCGGGTAGATGCCGGCGCCGATGATGAGGATATCTGAGACGAGATCGTCGCCGGTGCGCGTGCGTGTGATGAACTTCCCGTCCTGCCGTTCGAAAGCGGTGGGCGCGTTGCCGGAGAAGATGCCGATGCCGCGCTCCTGATACATCTTTTGCAGGTAGCGGCCCAGGTTCTCCGGGAAGACGCGGGAGACCAGGTACGACTCCGGGTAGATCATGGTGGTCTTCACCCGACTGTGGTTCAGCGCCGCGGCAATCTCCGAGCCGATGAATCCGCCGCCCACCACCAACGCCGTGCTGTCCGGCTGCGCCATTTCGCGGATGCGATGATAGTCGCTCAGGTAGCGATAATAGCAGATGCCGTCCAGTTCGCTGCCGGGCAGGGTCAGGTGCCGCGGACGGCCGCCGGTGGCCAGCAACAGCTTTTCGTAGGAAAAGCTCTCGCCGGTGTCGTCCTTCACCAGCTTCGCCGCCGGATCCAGGCTCACCACGTTCGGCCCGCGCCGGAGCATTGCCTGTTTATCGGCATAATAGTCCTGCGGGTGGACGAAGACCTTGTCGAAAGTTTTCTTGCCGAACCAGAGATCCTTCGTCAAAAACGGGCGATGGTAGGGCGGCTCCTGCTCATTCCCGATCACCAGAATAGTGCCGTCCCCATCGACCTCCCGAATGCCGTCGACCGCCGACGCCGCGGCCAGCCCGCCGCCCACAATGACATATTTGTACGCCTGCTCCGCCATTCGCCTGCCCTCCTTCGAGCCCTTGCTTACCCTGTGTTACGTGTATACCTCAGTGTAGCGGATGGCGAAACGGAGGTATGGGCGTGGAGCATGACAAACGATGAAGTGAAGGTAAAGACGAATGACAGTCGAATTTCATTACTGTGACGGTTTCAGGAGGCATACATGGATTTTTCCGAGATGAGGACAGCGATCCTTATGCAGATCGTCTGGCGGATACCCTACTTGATCGTTTACCTGGTTGGCATTGTGCTCGCGATGATGAATCGGACGCGTAAGCCGGCAGCCGCGATGTTGACCTTATTTGCGTTAGTTCTCATGCTTATGACAACGATTCTCGGTGGAATCAGCGGTATGCTGCCCCTCGTTTTATTCCGGCAGCATTGGCCTGAGTCACGGATCGGCCTTGTAATAGGAACCTTCGGGTTGGTACGAATGTTACTCGATATCGGTGGGATCGGATTGCTGCTCCTGGCGATCTTTCGCCAGGAGAACCGCACTGAAAGCAGGTCGGGTGAACCGGAATTCCTCATGAAACAGCAGTAACCTTTCCGGAACGCGGATTGACTATCCGCGTTCCGGACGTTGGATGATTTGAAGATCCAGGTATTCCTCGTCCCAATCCGCATAATCGGCATCCAGTACCTGCAGCACGCCGGCAGTTGTTTCAATATCCGGCATCTTCCAATTGTTGGTGCAAAGCGGTGCGTGCGCATCGTATCCCTGGCCGTAGAGATCATATTTCGGCGCACTGAAGAGCACGGCGCCCAGCCGATCGCCGGCAAGGGTGAGCGCCGACTCCAGCGATTCGCCGGCCAGCGCCAGGTGGCAGGTATTGAGCGCCAGCCGCAAGTTGTCTGCGCCGGCCGCGCTGATGAATTCCAGGGTCTGCTCCGTTCCCCCGGGCCATTTGTGAGGGTGGGGCTGCAGATGCAGCGTGACGCCGTTCCGGCCGGCCATTTCGCACAGCGCATGCAGGCCGTGCAGGAAGCCGTCCCGCCCGCGCTCGGGCGGGCAATGATTCTCCGGCAGGCGATGCAGGCTGATGACGGCGTCGCCGGCGCCCAGCCGCGCCATTTTGTTGAACACATCGGCAAAGGCGGCCATCGTTTTCTCGTATTGCGGCGGGTAGCCGTCCAGCAGCGACAGCGCCGGGTAGAAATTCAGCCCTGAGCTGAAATCAACGGCCAGGAGCACCTGCTGGCGGGAGAGCCAGTCGCGCTCCCGGTCGAGCTGGGCGGCATCGCGCGCGTGCAGGTACGACCACTCCACCTTCACGCCTTCGAAATGCTGGAAGAAGGTGGGCCGCAGCAGGAGTTGGCGCTGGATGCTCTCGGCGGAGCGCAGTGACAGCAGCAGGCCGCGCGGACGCTGTGGCGGCTCCGCTTCCGGCAGCACCTCGACCCGTTCTTCTTCCATGGTTACGGCAAAGAGGCGGATATCGCCGCCGGCAATGGTCTGCGCGTCGCTGAGCCCGCCGTCGTTATCCGTGAAACCGCCCGGCCAGTAGCCGCGCGCGCCTTTCTCCGCCTGATCGAGCGGCAATTCGCGGATCTCGCGGATCGACCCGCAGCAGGAAGCGATGCGCAACGGCTTGTCGGAGAGATCGTTGTTGTAGACGCCCAGTGTGTATTCCCCCGGCCCTTTCCGGCAGGTAATCAATCCCAGCGCATCGCTCACCGTAAAGAGCTGCTGCGCCGACAGCGCCTGGATGATGGCCTGGCGGGCATGGGTGAGCAGGCGGAATGGACAGGGGAGCGGCGTTTCTTCCGAGTTGGGAATGGCGCCTTCGACCGCCGGATCGTCATTCAGGCCGAGCGCACTGAGGAGAACGGTGAAGGTGCCTTTCCCGATGCGCATCCGAATCACCGCCGGATATCCCTCGCAACTGGCCAGCACCTCGGCTTCGGGTGACAGCTTCCAGCGATACAGAGTGAAGGAATCGGTCTCCAGATCTTCGGAGCCGTCAGCCCATTGAATGCAGCCGCCGGCGGGGAAGCTTTGATAACCGAGATTCTCCCATGATGGGAAGAAGATGGCGGCCAGATATTGCGCGTTTTCCGCGGTAGCCAGCAGGTGCCCGCCACCAGTAACGTATGCGATAATTTTTTCCTGCAGTTCTATCGAATGTGTTAATGCACCAGCCATGATGACCAGCCCGTATTGCCGCAGCACCCAATCCGGCGCGTCGGAGAGCAGGCAGTCGGCGATGTCGCCGAAGGGGGTGGGGGAGAGGAAGCCGCGCTCGTCGCGGAAGTAACTGGCGTCCTCGTAGCCGGGGTACAGCAGTGAGAGCAGGTTGTGGGTCAAATAATCGCCCGCTTCATACGGCATGCCGCCCCACACCTGGTAGACGCTGCCGCTATACAGGTGGCGTGGTGGCGCCCAGCCGGAGATGAAATCCAGCAGCAGCGCCACCGGCGTATGCTGGACGCCCGGCTGGCCATGTTCCTCTACGAAGTCCACCGCGCCGCGCTGGATCTGGCCGATGGGGGTCAGTCCCCACTCGCCGGCCGCGTCCTTTTTCAGCCAGCCGGTTTCGAAGCCGACGGCAACGCAGTTGTACAGGTAATGGGTGTAAATGAGCCGCTTGAGCAGGGACAGGCTGCTGCCCGCATCCGAGCCGCAGTCATAGGATCCCTCGCCGTCCTTCGTGCTGCCCTCCACCTCGTAATTCTTATACCCCCAGCGGTTGAAGACGGAGGCATTGCCGAACCAGGGCACGCCGTATTGCTTGCCGGCGCCGCGGATGAAGGCGTAGTAGAGCTGGCTGTTAGGCAGCGCCTGCGCCGTCTCCGCGCCGATCAGCGCGTGGTTGCCTTCCTTCAGGAAATAATGGCCGAAATTGAGCGACACCAGCGTGGTCATATGATTGCCCAGGTCGCTGGTCAGCCGTTCGAAATGCCGTTGGAAGTTCAGGTATTGCTCGCGCCGGTCGGCGAAGGCGGGGCACTGCTGGTTTGCAAAGCCGCCGATGTAACGTCCGTCCTGTTCCCCATTGTCAATGCCGAAGAAACGGTCGCCCAATACGCGCTCCAGGTGGGCGATCATGCCGGGCGGCGGGGTGATGTTCGACCAGATGCCCTCCATTGAGGAGCCGGGCACGTAACTCCACAGATCGAACAGGTACAGCCTCCGGCGGCGGATCTCTTCGATCACTTCCTCAATCTGCGGCGCGTAGAGCACGTGGATCAGCGGCCAGACCACCCGTCCGAGCTTGAATTGTTCGGTGTAGCGGTCCAGGTCCGCTTTCCAGTCTTCCTGTGTCAGGCTGCGCAGCGTCATGAACTGGGTGACGCCGTCGAAGGTGTCCCAGGTCGGCACGCGGAACGGGCGGCGGGTGAAGTCCGGATGGCGGGCGGGGTCGAGCAGATACGAATAGCAGGATGGCATGTCATTCTCCGTTAAAGTGGTCCCCGATTTTGTTATTCACGCGCATTCGCCCCAAGCTGGCACAACAGCGATGTGAACGTTGGAAAACTGGTGGCGATGCTCTCGGCGCCGGTGATGCGGTTCTCCGCGCCGGCGGCGAGGGCGGCGATGGCGGCGCTCATGGCGATGCGGTGATCGCCGTCGCTATCCACCGTGGCGCCGTGCAGCGGGCGGCCGCCCTGAATGACCATGCCGTCCTCACGCTCTTCCACCTGTGCGCCCATGTCACACAGGAAGCGGCCCACGGTGACGATGCGGTCGGATTCCTTCACGCGCAGCTCACGGGCGTCGGCAATGACGGTGGTTCCTTGTGCAAAGGCGGCGGCGACGGCCAGCACCGGCAGCTCGTCGATGAGGCGGGGGATGAGGCTGCCGTTGATGGTCGTGCCGGTCAGCGGGCCATAGCGTACCGTCAGGTCGGCGACCGGCTCGCCGCCTTCCTCACGTTCATTCTTCACTTCCAACCGGGCGCCCATGGCGCGCAGCACGTCCAGCACGCCGCTGCGGGTGGGGTTGATGCCGACGCCGGTGACGGTCACCTCCGCCCAGGGCACGATGGCTCCGGCGACCAGGAAGAAGGCGGCGGAGGAAATGTCGCCGGGCACGACAATATTCTGCCCGGTCAGACGCTGCCCGCCGCGCACGCGCACGGTCAGACCGTCTTCCTCCACCTCTACCCCGAAGCCGCGCAGCATGCGTTCGGTGTGGTCGCGTGATTTCTGCGGCTCGGTGACGGAGGTGACGCCGTCCGCATAAAGGCCGGACAGCAGCACGGCGGATTTGACCTGCGCGCTGGCGACAGGGGAGTGAAAGGCAATCGCCTGCAGCGCGCCGCCGCGGATGGTGAGCGGCAAGGTGCAGCGTTCTCCCTCACCAGCCACCACGGCCCCCATCATGCGCAACGGGATGGCCACGCGGTCCATCGGCCGGCGGCTGAGCGAGGGATCGCCGGTAAGGGTGGCGGCAAAGGGCTGGCCGGCGAGGATACCGAGCAACAGGCGGGTGGTGGTGCCGGAGTTGCCGACCCACAGTGCCTCCGCCGGCGCGCGCAGGCCGTGCAGGCCAACGCCATGCACCCGCACGAGTTCGTCCCGCTCGATCATCACGCCCATCGCCCGCAAGCACCCGCGCGTTGCCTCGGTATCCTCCGAATCGAGGAAGCCGCGGATGGTCGTCTCACCCTCCGCCAGCGCCCCAAAGAGCAGCGCGCGGTGCGAGATGGACTTGTCCCCGGGCACGGCAATGGCGCCCCGGAATTGCGAGCCGGGAGAAACGATCAGCAAGTATGGCATACTCAGTTAATTCGCGATGACTGATATGATTTCCTTGTGTTGAACCAGCCCTGGTTATTGGAGATGAAATGAATCGTGTAATAATTCGATTTCGTTACGGAGCTCCTCCGGAGGGGCATCAAACGAAATACGAAGGCCATATACATTCGGCGGCTCCATCCCGCGCTGAATTTGAATCGGGAGGAGCGGCAAGTTCGGCAGCTTCGGAAAGCACTGGAGGTGAATCTCACCTGCCGTTTTTTTATTTTTGTCACGGTCATCATAGATCTGTTCGTAGATATCGGGTGGCTTCCCATCTGCAATTGCCCAGGCTCCGCGCGGAGAGATATTGCGTATTTTCATACTTATTGGAATTTTGCCTGCCGTACCTGGCACGAAGACCGTACAGGGCCAGTCAAGCTGAGGGTTTACCTCCGGCAATGGACGATCGAGCACTACACGGTCAATCGGCCGCCAATCTCGTTTTTGCGCAAGAGACAGTGTCGTTGTCAGGATGCGATATTCATCACGGCGATCGGCGTCCAGCAAATGCCCCTTGCCTTTGGTCTTTTCCATTTGGATGCTAGCGGAGATATGGGTGATGACACGTAGCCACTCCTCGGGCTGGGGGAGATTGGGCACCATCGGACTCAACTTCTGATACCAGAACTCTGCATTGGTTTGTTTATCCGGAAGATTCGCTTCCTGTAATAGATCGAAGACTCGAATGATGCAGTCGGCAATTGACGGCTGGTTTTCATGACCTCCGACATAACCAAGGATCGAGATGGCGCAGTGTAAGACTGCCCCGTAGGTGTTGTCACTTCGCGGAATATTGAGATACGTGTGAATCAGCTCGATGATTCGTGGTTCTTTCGGAAATGCTCTTACAATGCTCGGTAACACCACACTCGTGCAGTTGATCCGCTCATCATTGGTAAAATTCCCTTGGAGGATGGAGTTGCATAGCATATAGAGCTGTTCGAACAACGGATTGCCTGCTGCCGGTTGTACCGGGATGCGTCCCAGCAGTCCGGAGAAGAGGCTCGCGATACTATAAATGACGGATACCTTTTGCCCCTGATCTCGCGGAAGTATCGCGGGATCTAGTAAATATTTTAATGCCAGCAGCATCCTTTCGACGTAGGGAATGGTTAATGAAATTCCGGCGGATTGCATCAAATTGTCCGAAGCTTCCGTTAAACATCGGCTCATTTGCTCAACATCATGCTGGTTACCCCAGATATGCGCTGACAGAATACTGCGGGCTATGCCGGGATGCTCGGGGAAGACGATCGTTCCAGCAGCGGCAATAAAATCGACAGCCTTCTGGGTTGCTTCGCCGAGTCCCCGCTGGTATCCTTGCTGCTCGCCAGTCTTCCGGCCTTCCTCCTGCTTCGCATCGATATCCTTTGTCGTCGGCGAGAGAGGCGACGTAATCCTGAGCAGCCCACCGATGGCCAATAACAGCGTGAGAAAGCGAAAGATGGGATTATCGTTCAATTGCTTGGGCAGATGATACGACAGCAATAATAGCAGTGGGAGATTCACCACCAGCGAAATAAAGAATAAAACCTTGAACAGTCTGTCACGAAATTGTAATCGTGCAAAGATGAAGGCCGCTACTGCCAAGAGAATGACTAGGATAAAGAGCAGTGTCGTCCCGTAATGATGCCAGAATAATGTGAGGGGAGTGCCGGGTGTTTGTGAAGTTGTTTTCGCAACAATAAAGCCGGTTACCCACAATGAAAAAAGCATCACCAAACCTCAATCTATCGATAAATAATTACTCCAAAGACTCGCGGAAGAGCAATGAAAGGCGTTCAGAAGATAATGACGCAATTCGTGATGATGAGCAGTTAATGCGCTTTTCTGGACTTTGAACAATCTGCGATAGTTCTGTTATTAATCACATTGCACAGCGCATCCATTATACTCCCGAAGGGGTTGGAAGCCGCATTGCCCATCGAGACATATAGCACGAATTCCCCATCGATTGAGAAGCTCGGGTCGTTTTGCACCGTAAACCATATCGTATTAGCACGGAGGTCGTGCGGGATAAGCATCGGCCGCACTGATGGAGTTTGGCTGGTGACTTTCTCCGGCAACTGGATGCCTTGCCCGCCTTCGATGATGATTTCATAGATGATGGGATTCGACGGATAATTGTCTACAAAATCGGTGAATTGGTTGCTCCAAAATGCTAAGCCTTCTCCGGTGTAGCGCGTCAGATCACAGTTTTTAATTAAGCCAAGCAGTGTTTGGCCGCCGCAGATGTAGAAAGATCCTTTCTGGATCTGGCGGTCATAACTGGCGCCTTGTAGACTCAGTTGAATACGATAACACGAATGGCCGGGAGGAATAGGATTGGTTTCCCACAAAGTGAACGGCACATCGCCCGCCTCCGCGCCGCCTGTCAGGCGCTTTACCTCGAGTGGTGCAGCCGGCAGGTGATAGGCGATCTTTTGCTCTCCTGCAGACTCGATGCAGTTTTCGAGCAGCGAAATCGTCCGGTGGTCCGTATCCAGCTCTACTCGATCGTATTCATTTTCGTTATGCAAGCGGATAAAGCGTTGGGTATGCCCTTTGTCAGCGATGATGGTGTCTGTCCGGTCCACGGCATCGAGGCCGCCGCGATGGAGCAGTCGAATAGGAACTGCCATCGCTTCAGGATTGGTCACGAATAGATCGAAGGTGATTTCGACGTTGCGGTTGACCAGATCGTATCGGAGATACTCGACAACACGTTTTATGATGATGCGATGGTCGCGATGGCTTCCCACCGCTATACAGTCGGCTTGCAACATAACTACTCCTTCAGATCCTCCCGATGCCATATTTCCCTCCTGATGAAACATGGCAGGATGTAATTGTATTTCCTCGCATCCAATGTCGTCTTACTGGTCAATTACCATCCTGTAGGAGGAAACATTTAATAAATATAATTAATCATAAGGCTGTTCTAAGAGAAATCCAACACCGGTTAATGAATAGAGCGATCCTATCAAGTAAATACATCCGCTTTCAGTCAATTGCATGCGTACCGCCAGGGAGGGGAAGGGCAGGCACTTTCGCTATTGCGATTCACTATCGAGAACTTGGTGTTGATGCTGGTATGCCGATCCACAGGTCTTTGTAAGCACATCGATTACGCCAGCCGGCGAATGCTGTGAACAAAGCGATAACATCAGCCTTTTACAAGTATAACCTTGAATATCAGGTTGTCAATAGATTGCCTGGTGTCTTAACCAATGCATTGCCGGTCGGGCCACCCAGAGTGATCAGGGAGGATCGACCGGCAGTGCTGATGCTCCGTTAATCGCCGCCGCTCACACTATGTGGGAACGACTCATCGGGCGTCGAGCTGTGGCACACCGTGCAGGTATCGATGGTGCCGGCATGGCCTTGCACGGCGATGGCCTGCACGTTGTCCTGCGGCGTGGTGGTGGGAGTGATGGCGTGCGGGCTGCCGTGGCAGGCGGCACAGTAGATATTGTGGTGCCCTTTCGAGTTCCGGTAGAGTGTGTTCGGCTGCTCGAACTCGAAACCGGCGCGGGTGTGGCAGGTGCCGCAGCGCGGTTCATCCACCCACGGCCGGCGGGACGGATTGCCGACCGCCGCCATGGCGCCGTGGCAGTCGGTGCAGGTCATCCCGTTGGCGGCATGCACGTCGCGCAGACATTGCGTGCGGATGCCGGGGTGGCAGGCGTAGCAGGAATTGGTCAATCCCGCCGCGGCCATCCGCGTCGAATGGGAGGTGTGCATGGCCGAGGAGAGCGTCGGCAGATTCGGGTTGCCGGGGATGAGCGCGGCCAGCGGCGGCTGGGTGTGGCAGGAGCCGCAGGCTACCGGCTTCGGCCCGGTCGCGAGCGTGGTGTCGTGCAGCCGGTCGTGCGCCTGCAGGATATCCATCGCCGTACTGACGCCCGGGGTATTGTGGCACAGGTTGCAGCTGATCTCCCAGGAGACCGGCACCACCGCCTGTGTCTGTCCCGTGGTGACGCCGTTTTTGCTGACGGTGACGGTGGCCAGCGGGTAGGGGTCCTCCTGCATGGCGTCATTTAACGGCGTGATGGGAATGCCGGTCGCTTCCCAGATGCCGCCGGCGGCGGGCGTCATGCTGCCGGCCAGGCCGTTGCCGGTCAGTCCGACATTGGGCGTCAACGCCGTGCCGAACAGCGCCTGCGCGTAGTCCCAGAAGTTCGTTTTGTTGGCGGAGGTCGTGTTTGACGGAATAGTGTAGGTTACCGAGACTCCGCTCGTTACGATACGCGGGTCCTCCCCGCTGCGGTCGATGACCTGGGCGTGCAGGTTGTTGAACGGCGGCAGGATCATCATCTCCGAGAAATCCTGGTTCATGCAGTGCATGCCCAGGTCGTTGAAACCCAGTACCGTCATTGAGCCCGGGGTGACGGCGCCTCCGCCCCCTCCACCCCCGCCGCAGCCGGCAAGGACCAGCAGCGCCAGGGGAATGACTAGAAGCAAGACAATCTTCATTTACCCCTCCATTTCAGCAGTTGAGAGCCAATACAATATAATACACTACTAAAACGGTGTCAACCGGCATTGAATATTGACCCACCATCGGCGTCCAATTTTGACCCACCCCTGGCGGTTAGTTTGAGCGGACGTTCCGGGTTTTGATGCGCCAGCTCTCGTTGCCGGTTTCGAGGATGT
>Ga0172368_10002093_pt1 | contig 26107 bp, 26 predicted proteins | sample Lak11m_FD_114540 | JGI IMG/M metagenome (GOLD analysis project Ga0172368, IMG submission 114540) | Freshwater microbial communities from Kabuno Bay, South-Kivu, Congo - kab_022012_11m | ecosystem: Environmental > Aquatic > Freshwater > Lake | place: Democratic Republic of the Congo: South-Kivu...
TATGGTTGCAATAAAATTGGCAAAATATAATTTTCCGGATACTGTTATTGCCGCGGCCTTGACGCATGATGTTTTGGAAGATACGGAATACCCCGAAGATAAATTGAAAAATGAACTTGGCGCGGAAGTTTTGGATATGGTTAAATCTGTTACTAATGACGATTCGTTGCCGTGGGAAGAAAAAAAGAAAAAATATGTTGAAACAGTTCGTGCCGGCTCGGACGGAGCAAAAGCGGTTGCCGTTGCTGACAAAATCCACAATCTTGAAAGTTTGTTGCTTGCTTATTTAGAACAAGGACCAGAGTTGTGGAAAAAATTTAATCGCGGCAAAGAGCAAAAATTATGGTTTGAGAATGAAGTTTTGAAAATGCTGAAAGAAACTTGGAAACACCCCTTGATCGAAGAATACGAAAAATTGTTAGAACAAGAGAAAGAATTAAAATAATCTTGGCGGCGCACCAGTTTTCAACTGGCACAAATTCCGTCGGCGTCCAAAGCGAGGGCGAGGCGGAAGGGGGGTGTGGGGGGAATTCCGCCTCGCCCGAGCCGAAGTCCCGCAGTTGCGGGATAAACTCCACTCCCGCCGCCCTGCTCGGAGAGAGTAGGCCGCCAAAGAAAAGTTTTGTTTTCCTTTTAGAAGAAAAAATCGGGCGCGCGCAAATAAAAAATTGTGAACAAAACTTTTCTTTGTCGGAGCGAGCGTTAGCGAGCGGCGGCGGGGCGGAGCGTCAAAATTCAGCGTCCGGATTTTCGCGGAAAAAAATTCGGATTTCGTTCAGGGTGTGGAGCACCAATTTTCAAGGCTTGTTTGAGCCTTGTTTTTTATATCCCAGGTAGAACGTTAGAACCTATATCATAATTGACCAAATTCCAAAATGATGCATATCTTCAAATATGCTTATTTAGCATAGAAACCAAGAACATTGACAATCAAACAACACTTTGGAAAGGAAAGACGTTATGGAAAAAAGCAAAGAGAAAAAAGGCAAAAGCGATTTGAGTTTCAAATCAACACTTATGATCATCGGATTTTTGATTTTATTGGGGATTCTGGTTTATAAATTTTTCTGAGAATCTCATAGCCAAGTAAAAATTATATTATTTTCAAAGGAAGGAGGAACGCATGGAATTAGGGCATCTTATTGCGGGCGGATTCTTTGTTGCAGGCGTAACCCTGGTAGGGATAATATCCTATCTTTCCAGAAAAGGGAATAAATCCGAATCTTTGCCACAAGAACCAAAAGAAATCCAACTAGCACATTTCAGCATTGGCAGCTATGTATCCGGTCTCGGCTCGGAAATAAAGGCAAGCATCGTATCCTGCATAATAACCGAAAACGATTTGGTTTTTATAAAAGGTTTCGGTGGAAAGGAAATAGGCAGATTCTCTCGCAATTCATTGGTAAAGTGCACAAGTGAAGGACCCAGGGTTAATATTGATATGAACGATGCATCGGGTCAGAAGACAAATATTATATTTAAAATGTTCAAGGAAGAAAATGCGGTTCAAGTGATACAGAATTTGCAAAAATGGAAAAAATAAGCCATCTGCAAATTAAGTGAGATAATATTCAAAGCGCAAGGTCTCTTATGAAAGGAGACCTTTTTAATAATAGAAAGATTGATTTAGCATCTTTATTTTATACTGTTCAAGCAATTTCTGTTCAATAATGCAGGTTCATACAGGCAACAACGGCTAAACTTCCCGCAAGGGATTTTTTAGTTTGGCAATTTATTTTAAAGTCAGGATGTAATCATTGCTGCCCGCAGCCATTTGGTATTGGAAAGCCGACGGATTGGACGGGCGATTTCTAATATAACGGCCGTTTTCCAAAATATTGATCAATTGTATTCCGTCAGCAGCCGGGGGATAAGAGTTATGGTCCAGATAATACAACTCAACCGCAGTCGATAGCTGGCTGACATTGGCTTGGTCAACCACGCCTTGGGTTTTGTTCAATATATCCTCAGCTTTAGCCGTGATTCCCTTAGTGGCCAACGTTCCAATAATAGCGATGATCATCGAGGCTTTAATTATTGTGCCCATAGTTTTTTATTAATTTTTTACATTGATATTATAACAAATTGCCGGGGAAATTATTTCCTTAGGATCAAGTATTAATTTTGAAGATTTGGCGTTTTAGAGTGTAAATCACTTATAGATACTTGCAAAAAAATAGATTATGTGCTATAGTAACGGGTTGTTAAAAAATACCGATTTTAAGCCAAAATTAAGGATATTTTTATGGAAGGAGAGAATTACGAAATTTATAATCAGGCATCCGGCCAACCATTTGCCAATTATCCGGTCAGAACTGACTGGAAAGACTTTTTATATCGGATCGGCATTATTACGGCTGGCGCTCTTTTGATATTTATGATAGTCCTGCTTAAATCCAAAACTACGGCTGATTTTCAAATTGAACCTTATTTGTTTTCCTATGCTATCTTTGTTACTACCTTTGAACTCTCCCGGATAATTGCAGCCATGCTTTATGAAAGTTCTTTCAACAGCTTGGTCAATGAGAAAGTTTACAGCAATAGCCTGATTCCCAAAAAATATGAACCTACCGTGGCTTTTGTCATACCTTGCAAGAATGAAGAGAAAGATATCGGCGATTCGATCATCCAATGTTACCAAGTGGATTATCCAAAAGAAAAAATAGAAGTAATCGTAGTCAATGACGGCAGTACGGACCGGACTATGCTGGTTTTAAATGAACTTAAGAAATTTTATCCCGGGCTAATGGTCATTGATTGGCCCAATCAGGGAAAAAGATGGGCTATGGCGGCTGGTTTTAAAACTTCCACTGCTGAAATCATAATTCAATTGGACAGCGACAGCTATGTTGATCCGAAAACCTTTCGCGAGCTGATCAGGCCATTCCGCAATCCGGAAGTATCCGCCGTTTGTGCCCACGGCATTCCTAAAAATGCCGACCAAAACATTATTACCCGGATGCAGTCGGCTTATTATTTTATGTCTTTCAGGATTCTGAAGGCCGCCGAATCGACTTTTAACACTGTTTTTTGCCTGAGCGGCTGTTGCAGCGCTTACCGGAAAAAAGATGTCATGCCGGTAATTTACGATTGGTTGGCCGAAAGCTTTCTGGGGCTTCCCGTAACCTGGGGAGATGACCGGGCTTTAACCAGCTGGCTTTTAAAAGAAGGCAAAAAGACTGTTTTTGCCAGTCAGGCGATCGCTTATACGGTGGTGCCCAATAACCTCAGAACATTATTGAAACAGCAACTGCGCTGGAAAAAATCCTGGATAATCAATTCGCTTTTTACCAGCAAATTCATTTACAAGAAACAACCTTTCGTGGCTTTTTTCTATTATTTCCCCTTGGTAGTCATTTCTTTTTTGACGCCGATTATGACTTTTCGGGCGTTGATTTTTATTCCATTGACGCGGGGCATCATGCCGCTTTATCACATTGCCGGAATAATGCTGGTAACGGGACTGATTGTAATTTTTTACCGTTATATCGATAAGAAAAATAAACATTGGCCGTATCTTTTTCTTTGGTCCCTGTTCAATTTATTTATTCTGTCTTTCGTAATTGTTTGGGCGGCCATCCGCATCCAAGATCGGGGCTGGGGGACCAGATAAAAATTATGCACAATTTCAATTTAAAAATGATAAAAATATTTCTGGTGGTAATAATGATTTCCGTGGTTTTTGTCATGATTAATGGTATTACCATCTTGCGTAATAACTATTATTGGAAAGCCCAATATTTTAAAATGCAGTGGGACTACCTAAAAACAGAAATATCTTTTATCAATTATAATTACGGGGGTTTGATTAATTGGTTGGCGTCTGGGAAAAAAGACAATGTCGATAATTCCGCCAAAGCCAAATCCATTCCGATCTTGCTTTACCACGGAGTCATAGAAAATCCCAAATGGCAGCCGGATGAAGTAAGTATCAGCCTTTCGGATTTTCGTAACCAACTGTTCGCCCTGAAAAAGGCCGGTTGGCAAACCATATCGCTGGAAGATTATTTGGCTTTTAGCCAAGGTAAAAAAGAACTGCCAACCAAATCTTTTATAATCACTTTTGATGATGGCCGAAAGGATAGTTATTATCCGGTCGATCCGATTTTGAGAGTCTTGGGTTATTCGGCGGTAATGAACGTAATTACTGGCCGGTCTTTGGGAGCCAGCAATGAAAGCAGTTCATTTCATCTTTCCCAGGTTGAATTGAAAAAAATGGTGGCCAGCGGCCGCTGGGAAATGGCTTCCCATACGCAAAATGGCCATGATTATGAAAAAATCAACGAGAATGGGCAAGAGGGACATTTTCTTTCTGATAAATTGTGGCTAAGTTCACAAAAGAGGCTGGAAACCGACGATGAATACCGGAAACGGGTGTATAACGATCTTCTGAATTCCAAATCGGATTTGGAAAAAAAATTAGGCGTCAAGGTCTTGGCCTTTGCTTATCCTTTCGGAGATTATGGCCAGACTTCAGACAACTATCCGGCCAGCCGGGATGTTTTATCCGGCATAACCAGTTCAATTTTTCCCTTGGCTTTTTATCAAATTGGGGTGAGTGATTTTCCCACCAACTATCCGGTAAATTCCTATTTGGTGAAAAGAATAAATGTCACTTCTCCAATCGGCGCTCAAGATCTTTTGAAAATGCTGTCCGATAATAATGATAAAACGGTAAATTATGCTGATGATTTTTCCCGTGACAATGGCTGGCTAAAGGGCTGGGGAACATTCAGCATCGCTAAAAACGCGATGACTATCAGCGATTCCCAAACGGAAGACAGCGGGTGACTTTTTTGGCCGGTTCCTATCTTTGGTCCGAATATTATGCCCAATCGAGGATTTTATTGGTCAGGGGCAGCGCTTTTGCCATAACTGCCCGTTACAAAGACGAAAATAATTTCATTGCTTGTGATTTTTCTGATGGCCATATCGCGCTGACCCAAAGGGTAAACGGCGAAGACAAACCCGATATTGAAATTGACCAAAATTTTCAATTCAGTGGCGGACGGGATATTCAAGCCGGCGTTTATGTTCGCGGAAACCAAGCTGGATGTTATTTGGACGGAAAAGAGATAGTTTCCGGAACCATCGACAATAGTTTGAATTACGGCGGCATTGGTTTTAAAATTTGGGATGTAGACAGGAATCAAAAAGGCAGCACCATGGTGGTTAAAAATCTTAACGTCAGTAATATGCCGCCGGCAGCAGCAGCCAATTAATATTGGCCGATGTTTTTCCGGAACAGGAATTTATCATTAATTCGGATTGTAGTAAGTTATAAAGATGGCAGAAGAAAACAATCAAATTAAAAATCAGGATTCAGCCGAAGAAAAAAAGAGAAATATTTTTAAAAATAAGTTTTTTATTTTTGGAATAATTTTTTTAATCCTGGCAATTGCCGGAGTAGCATTTTTTGCAATCCAAAAATTGCGAAAACCTGCCACAATTTCTGTTTTGGAAGAATCTTCTTCGATGAAAAAAAGCGCTAGTGACGAGTGGTGGCTTAATTCCGGAGGAATAATGGATATAAATCAAGAAGGTTTTAGCACCGTGATCGGGAGTTTGGATCAAAATAATTATTGGCGGAAACTTTATGCTAAAAATAATCCCAAAGATACGGATGATGGCTACCATCCGCAAAATATTTTCCGTTTGGTAACGCGGAACCAGTGGCAGAATTTTTCCCAATCAATTTATTTCAAAATTGACGAGCTTAATTTAAGCCAAAGCAAAAATCGGAATGCTTCCAACGGAGTTTTGCTCTTTAACCGTTATCAGGACGGGGATAATCTGTATTATGCCGGTATCCGGGTGGATGGGGATGTGGTCATTAAGAAAAAAATCGAAGGTACTTACTATACGATGATTGAGAAGGATGTCTTTACAAATGGGAAAAAGTATGCTATAACGGATAATCCCAATCAAATTCCGGTTAATCAGTGGATGGGTATAAAAACCGAAGTTCGTAATATCGATCAAAATACCGTTAATATAAGGCTTTTTATGGATAAAACAGGAAATGGTAATTGGGAATTAGTCTTGGAAACTCAGGATGCAGGTAATAAATATGGGAAAGCTCCATTTTTAAACCAAGGTTATGCCGGAATTCGGACGGATTTTATGGATGTATATTTCAAAAATTATAGTATCGACGAATTGAAATAATTTAGCATTATTTGAATGCGTTCGGGAATCTATTGAAAATATAGATCTCCAAACGCGCGCAAATATTTTGCTCGCAGAACATTAAAATAGTAAATGTCTGAAACTAAAATTTTTAAAACCGTTCAACCAACAAGGAGGTAACGCATGAAAGGAAAAAAAGTTTTAGCAGTATTGGCAATGGCATTGTTCTGTTTAGTTTCCTGTGATGGCGGCCATAATCCGCCACCCCCGCCAACAACAACCACAACCATTGTGGACAACACCACAACCACCACAATTCCGGGTCAGTTCAAAGGCATGGTTTCCGTGACCTTTGATGACGGTACCCGGTTGAGTGAAAATGTTATCAATGCTCTGAATGCTAACTGGATCTCAGCCACTTTCTACGTGATAACCGGACAAGTCGGAACCGAAGCCAAATATTTCGGCTGGTCGGATATCATCAATCTTTACGAAAGCGGCCATGAGATAGGCAATCACACCGCCAGCCACAAACGTCTCATCTGCTCGGAAGATCCTGATAATTGTTACGGGTCAGACGAAGCATATCTGGCTGATGTAACTAAGGCTCAGGACGAGTTTCTGGCGCAGGGTTTACCGGAAGTTAAGTCCTATGCTTATCCTTATGGGTCGATCAGTGATCCGGTAATTAAGCTGCTGCAGGGCACTGGTTTCATAACTTCGGCCAGGCAGGCATATGTGGATGGAGAAACCTTTAATACTAAGGCCAATTTTAATGCCTACAAGCTGAATGCAGTCAGCATCAGGAAAAGCACGTTGAGCCAAATCCCTGGTCTTATTGATCAGGCGATCGCTCAGGATGTCTGGCTGATACTGGTGTTTCATACAGTATCGGTAGCGCCTAACCCAGCTGACGAATTAGACATCAGTGAAGAAGATGCCAGCCAGATCTTCCAGAAAATCAGCAGTACGGATATTTATTCCGTCCAAGTCAGTGATGGGCTAAAAAAGATGTTGGGCCAGTAGGAAATAGCGCGAAATTCCGAAAGGGCTCCTGTGTAATATTACAGCAGGAGCCTTTTTTAATTGTTGACAAATTTGATTTAAGGAGGTAGCTTTATTTCTAGCTCTTAAAAAACTAAAAAGTATTTTGATAAAGAATAGAGTTTTTTTCAAAACCCAAACAGAGGAGAAATGGTATGTTGAAAAAAAATATCGTAATTCTGACAATCACAGTTTTCCTGATTTTTCAGGTAAATAAAGCCGAAACAGCATCATGCGGAACATGTAACCAACTGGATATTGGTAGAGTATCCCTAACATTCGATGACGGTTACAAAAACTTGTATGAAAAAGTTTTTCCGATTCTCAGCTTGAAAAAAATTCCCGCAACCGCTTTTATTATAACCAGTCGGATTGGAGACGGCGACCATATTAACTGGAATCAAGTATGGGAACTCTACTGGGATTATGGATGGGAAATCGGTAATCACACTAAATCACACTTAGACCTCACAAAACTAATAGATGATGCCCAGATAAGAACAGAGATTTTGGATGCCCAAACTGCATTTATCGCTCACGGCATTCTCGATGTAGTGGCCTTCGCACCACCCTTTGGAGCGTTTGATTCTCGGACTACTGCCGCCGTCAAAAATCTTGGTTTGACATCCCAGCGCCAAGCTTGGCCGGAAGATAAAAATGATCCTTTCAACTATCCTGACAATTGCACTTTCAATCCGCTCGCCATTAATGTTATGCAAGTTAAAAATAACACTGATATTACTGTAATAAGAAGCAGGATTAGACAAGCGGCGGATGATAAGAAATGGTTAGTGCTGGCTATGCACGGAGTAGTTACTGGCACCCCGGCGAATAATGATGAAATCACCACCACAAAGTTGGGCGAAATAGCCGACTATATCAATTCGCAGGCTATTGAAGCGGTAACCATTAGTCGGGGAGCCGGCAGGGTATTGTATTATCAGAATAAGCCTTAGCAAGGACTAAGAAGCAAATAACTTTGCGGAAAAATTTCCAGGGCTCCCGTATAGCGATATAAGGGAGCCCTTTTCTATTTACAAAAAAATAAACACAAGTTATAATTTCCAAGTTGTCGCAACACCGGCAAAAAAGACACCCGCAAATATCAATAGGAGGGATTGAGAATGGAAAATTGTCCGCATTGTAAAAAACAGCTGCAGAAGAAAAGGGTGGTCAAAAAACATAAAAAATGCCGGATTGAAAATATTCCTATCCAAGTGTGCCTCAACTGTGAAAAAATTTATATCTTGCGCCGCGTAAAAAGTTTCATCCTGAACGTTATTGAAGAACACGGCGATAAAGCAGGTATTTATAGGTTGAGTGACTAGGAATTTATTTAATCTGCAAAAAGCGGGTCGGCCATCTGGCCGTCGCCGCTTTTTTAAACTTGTTTTTGTGACAAGTTTAAGATAAAGTTTGTTTATGAATAAAAAAGAAGAAAAATTTGATGTGGCAGTGATTGGCGGCGGACCAGCCGGCATGCTAGCCGCCGGGCGGGCGGGAGAGTTGGGCGCCAAGGTAGTTTTGATTGAAAAAAATTCCAGCTTAGGCAGAAAACTTTTGATTACCGGCAAGGGACGCTGCAACATTACCCAGGCTGAATTTGACGATAAGGAATTTGTAAAAACTTTAGGTAAAAATGGGAAGTTTATTTTTTCCTCACTCGCTGCCTTTGGTCCCAAAGAAATTATAGAATTTTTTGAAAAGCGGAAGCTAAAAATCAAAACCGAAAGAGGTGGTCGGGTTTTTCCGATGTCCGATAAGGCGCAAGATGTCCTGGATGTGCTTTCGAAATATTTAAAAGAAAATAAAGTCGAAATATTGACTGGGCAAGAAGTTTTAGGATTTGAAGTCAAAGATAAAAAAATCAAATCAATTAAATTTAAAAACAAAAATATTCTGGCCAAAAATATTATAATCGCCACTGGCGGCAAATCCTATCCGGCTACCGGTGCGACCGGCGATGGTTATGGGTGGGCTAAGGATTTAGGACACACGATAATTAATCCTGCACCGGCACTGACGCCGATAAAAATTAAAGAAGATTGGGTCAAGGATCTGCAGGGCTTAAGCTTGAAAAATGTCCAAATAAATATTTTTCAAAACAATAAAAAACAAGATGCGCGTTTTGGAGAGATGCTGTTTACCCATTTTGGCATCTCCGGTCCGATCGTGCTGGATGTCAGCAAAAAAATCGGAGAACTATTAACCGAAGGTGAAGCAGAAATTCAAATTGATTTAAAACCAGCCTTGGATTTTTCAAATTTAGATCAGCGATTGCAAAGAGATTTTAAGGATAATATTAAAAAAGATTTCATAAATTATCTGCCGGAACTTTTGCCACAGAAATTAATTAATACACTTATTAATTTATCCGGCATTGATCCCAGAAAGAAAATAAATTTTGTCACCAAGGAAGAACGGAAAAATCTAGTTAAAATTTTAAAAGGTTTGAAACTAACCGTAACTGAAGTTGTGGGTTACAACCAGGCCATAATCACCAGCGGTGGAGTAAGCCTCAAAGAAATTGATTCTAAAACTATGAGATCCAAAATAATTGGTAATCTCTATTTTGCTGGTGAAATAATTGACTTGGATGGTCCAACGGGCGGGTATAACCTCCAAATTTCCTGGTCGACCGGCTATGCGGCCGGATCCTACGCCGCCAAACATCGAGGAGTTGACAAACCATAAAGATAGGAATAAACTTTATGGAAAGTTCCTTGGATAAAAAAATAGACTTTTTGTATTTAAAATAAATGCAATTATTTTTTGAAAGGAGTGATATGTTATGGCTCATATGGTTCATATAGAAATTGTTAAAGTTCCGAAAATTTCCGGAGCTCTTGGCAAAGCCATGCAAAGTCTGGAGGGGTTGCGGGTAGAAGCGGAAAAAAATGAAAAAAGGAAAACCTTTTCCGTTCCTGTGCTGTTACTTCTTACTGAACTGGAAAAAACAAACCCCGAAGCTCATAAAATTTTGAAGGCGGAAGGGAGACTTCCGATGCATCTAACTTTTGCCAGAGAAAATTGTAGAGAAGTGCAAGGTTAACTAGTATTTTTTACAAAAGGCCATCCATTATATTATGTGGGTGGCTTTTTTTCTTTGGGTAATAAAAGGTAAATAATTTGTAGTATATAATAAAGATATGAAAAAACCATTTTTATTTTTTATTCTTATCATTATTATTTTAGCGATTATTTTTATATCCAATAATTTTTCAAAAAAAATATTCAGAACGATCAGCCATTATCGGGAAATCAAGTGGAAAATATAAATCCACAAAATACCACTTTCAACCCACAAAACCAGATGGATAACCAAAACACAAGCGGATTTATGCCGTCACTTTCGCACTCTGGCGATCGGATAAACAAAAAACCTTTCGGCATTTTTATAACGCCAAAAACTTCTCCGGTCCAACCGGAAAGATTTTATGGATACCACACCGGCGCTGATTTTGAAATTTTTCCGGAAGAACTAAATTTAGATGTTCCAGTCCACGCGGTCTGTTCTGGGAAAATTTTGCTGAGGGAATATATTGGCGGATATGGCGGAGTTGCTATACAGTCTTGTACTTTGGACAACCAACCTATAACAGTACTTTACGGGCATTTAAAACTTGCGAGCATAACGTCCAATGTCGGAGATAACATAACTGTTGGCGAAACTCTAGGAATTTTAGGCGCCAATACCAATCCGGTCGGGCAAAGCATCCGCGTCAGCAATAATGATTTTCAGATTGTCGGCATCGCGGCGGCCAAGGGCGGTAGCGGCCCAATGAGCCAGGATGATTATATTTATGTTCCCATAACCAGCGCCCAGCATTATCTGGCCGGCGATAATTTCGTGAACAATATCAGTATTACCGCCAACGACCAAAGCGCCATGGCTTCCATCCAGGAGGAAATCGGCAATTTGCTCTTGAAGCGGCACAATATTTCCGACGCGGCCTCGGCCGACTTCAGCCTAATGAATCAGAACGACATCATTGAAACTGCCTCCAGCATTACCGGAACTTTTACGATGCTTCTGGCTTCCATTGCCGGCATATCTTTGCTTGTCGGCGGCATCGGCATTATGAATATGATGCTTATGATTGTTACTGAACGCACGCGGGAAATCGGACTTCGCAAAGCCGTAGGCACCCGGAAAATTTATATCAACCTCCAATTTTTAGCCGAAGCGATTTTTCTGACATTCTTGGGTGGAGCCATTGGCATCCTTCTGGGCTGGGGAGCCTCGCTTTTAATTACCAAATTTGTCAGCAGTTTGACTACGGAAATTTCGCTGTCTTCAGTGATTCTGGCTTTCGGCGTTTCGGCGGCAGTCGGAATTGTTTTTGGTTTTTACCCTGCGAGGAGAGCGGCGAATTTAAGTCCGATTGAAGCATTACGCTACGAATAAGATTTAAGAATTAAGATTTAGGATTTAAGAAATTTATTCTTAAATCTTAATTCGTAAATCATAATTCTAAATATTATGAGCAAAAACATCATCATCACAGTCGTAGTCGCGCTGGTATTCGGCTTCGGCGGATTTTACCCCCGCACCAATTTTCAAATAATTAATAATGTTTAAAAAATATATGTCAAAAAGACTTATAGCAATAATAATGGTAACACACATATTAACAATTGGTGTGGGGGTTTATGGCGGTACAGTCTGGGAAAAAAGCAGCCTCAATAAACAAGGCTTGCTACGGACTGCTGGCAGTTTTGGCAACCGCCAATTCGGGCAAGTCGGGCAAAGAAATCAAGATGGCCAAAGGCCAAATAGCCAAGGCGGACCAGGCATGGGCCGCGGACAGGGCAGTGGATTTTTAGGAGGACAAATTACGGATAAAGACGATAAAAGCATTACCATCAAAACTCGCGACGGCAGCTCGATGATTATTTATTATTCCGGTTCAACGACAGTCGGTAAGTCAGTTGATGGCAGTGTTTCAGACTTGAATAATGGAGAGCAGGTAATGGTCAGCGGCCAAGCCAATGCGGAGGGTACTTATACGGCTCAAAATATTCAAATCCGTCCAGCGGAAAATAACGCTAACAACAATCAGCCGTAAAATTGATTTGTTGGCCATGAATTGCTAAAAAAGGGGCAATCCACGCCGGTTTGCTCTTTTTCCTTGATTTAGTGGTATAATTTAAAAGGAAAGTCAAAAGAAGCTTGAATATATGATTGTTATCGCCATAGTAATTTTTGTCCTGATCGGCCTGACGATCCTCTTTGGATCGCATCTGGTTTTATATTTGTCCATCGTCAATTTTTTCTCAATTGAAAATTTTGTTTACAAAAATATTTTGTTTTATGTTTTGGCTTTTTTGGCGGTCAGTTATATTTTGGCCTCAATCATCGCCCGCTGGAACGATAATATTTTAACCCGGGCTTACTATTTTATTTCCGGCACCTGGTTGGGATTTTTGACTAATTTTGTTTTAGCCTCAATTTTAATTTGGCTGATTATCTGGATTTCCGGCTGGCTTAATTTTAACGCGGATCCAAAAATTTTAGGCTGGATATTTTTTTCTTTAGCCGGCCTGTTTTCAATCTATGGAGTTTGGAATGCTATGTGTCCGCAAATAAAAAACATTACCGTCACCATTCCCAATCTTCCCGCCGAGTGGAAGGGAAAGAAAATCGTCCAACTTTCCGATATGCACATCGGCCATGTCTATCGCACCAATTTTGTTAAAGATATCGTAGCCAAAGTGAATTCGATCCGGCCGGAAATGGTTTTGTTTACCGGCGATCTTTATGACGGAATGGACGGCGACTTGGATACACCCACGAAATATTTAGATGATATCCGGACTGTCCGGGGGATGTATTACATAACCGGCAACCATGAAACTTATTTGGGTGTTAATCTGGTTTTCGCGGCTTTGCAAAAAACCAAAATAAATATTTTGAAAGACCAGGTGATTGATGTGGGCGGGTTAAAAATAATCGGCATTGATTATCCGCTACAGGGCGAAAAAAAGGATTTGGGCAAGGTCATCCAATCCCTGGAAAAGGATTTTCAGGGAAAGCCGAATATCCTGATGTACCATTCGCCAACCAATATTGATCAATTTAAAAATGCCGGAGTCAATTTGCAGCTTTCCGGGCACACGCATTTAGGACAGATCTGGCCCTTCCGTTATGTAACCGATATAGTTTATAAGGGTTATGATTACGGCCTGTTTAAGATGGGAGACTATACGCTTTATACGACCAATGGAGTAGGCACTTGGGGGCCGGCCATGCGGACCGGCAATACTCCTGAAATCGTGGTAGTTACGCTTCAATAAAAACTAACTAACTTGACCCAATGCATATTCCTTTAGAACAAATTGTTGCTATCCTCCTTCAATATAAATATGCGCTTTTAATTCCAATTTCGGCCGTTGAAGGTCCGATTATAACTATTCTAGTTGGATTTTTGTCTTCAACGGGACTCATGAATATCTTTCTGGCTTATGCGTCTGTGGTTACGGGTGATTTGATCGGAGATTGCATCTATTACGCGGTCGGGCGTTATGGCCGGAAAAGTTTTATCAGAAAATGGGGTCATTTTATAGGTATGGCGGAAAGAAGAATAGAAAGGCTAGAAAGCCATTTCAAAAAAAGTTTGGCCAAAACAATCATATTTGGCAAGATTGCCCATGGTTTGGGAACTTTTATTCTTTTTGGCGCCGGAGTAGCCAAGGTACCTTTTGGCAGGTTTTTTTGGTACAATATTATTTCTACTTTGCCAAAATCCTTGATTTTGATCTTGATGGGATTTTATTTTGGACAAGCCTATGTTAAGATCGGCCGGTATCTGGATTATACAGCAATTGGCGCTATTGTCTTGGGCTTTGTTTTTATGATAGGTTATATTATTATTGCCATAAGGGCTGAAAAATTATCAGAATAATTTTATGAAAATATTAATCGTAGCCGACACCTATTATCCGCATGTAAACGGGGCTTCTTATTTTGCCCAGCGGCTGGCCTTTTACTTGAGAAAAGACGGGCAACGGGTAATGGTGATTGCACCATCCCTGGATATCCATTCCCAATTTTTCTCCCATGAGGATGTTAATATTTTTGGCGTCCGCTCTTTTCCGGTTCCCGGAATAAAAGGCTTCCGTTTTTCCATGCCGTTTCTTACCAGGAAACACATAAGAAAAGTCATTGAGGAATTTAATCCGGACGTAATTCATTTGCAGAGCCACTTTTACATAAATAAAGCGGTGTTTAATATTGCCAGGAAAATGAACATTCCGATCGTCGGTACCAATCATTTTATGCCGGAAAATCTAATCCATTATCTTCACCTGCCGCCCAAAGTGGAAAAAAAAGTCAAAGATTTTGCCTGGAAGCAGTTCCGAGATGTTTATGAAAAACTGGATTTTGTAACCGCGCCGACAAAAACAGCCGCCGATCTGGTTATTGATAACGGATTTTCCAAAGAAATATTGCCGATTTCCAACGGGATCGATCTGGCGGATTTTAATCCGGAGAATGACGGAGAATATTTAAGGGAAAAATTAGGATTGCCGAAAAAACCCATCCTGTTGAATATCGGAAGGATGGATAAGGAAAAAAATGTGGATTTTATTTTACGGTCTATTCCGGCAGTCTTGGATAAAGTCGACATGCATTTTGTGGTTGCTGGCAACGGCAAAGAAAAAGAAAATTTGGAAAAAATAGCCAAGAAATTGGGCATTGAAAAAAATGTCACTTTTGCCGGTTTCATCATTAATGAAGACAAAAAAAATCTTTTTGACCTGGCGGATTGCTATGTGAATGCCTGCGAAGCCGAACTTCAGTGCATTGCGGCGATGGAAGCCATGGCTTCCGGTGTTCCGATAATTGGAGTCAGGGCCATGGCCTTGCCGGAATTGATTGTGGATGGCGAGAATGGATATTTATTTGCACCGGGGGACAGGAAGGCGATGGAAGAAGCCATCATAAAGATACTTTCCGATAAAGATTTACAGAAACAGATGGGAGAAAAAAGCCTGGAAATAATCAAGAATCACGACATTAATGTAACCATCAAAAAATTCAAAAATCTATATTCATCAGCCATTGCCAAACATAAAAAATAATGCGTGCTGCAAGTGCACGCAATTTATTTATCAAGACGGAAGGTCTTGTTTTTTTATGATTCGGAAATGTGTTAAAATTAAGTCAAATGAAAAAAATAAAAATTATAAATCTGGACAGATTTCTCATCGGGGCTTTAACGATAATATTGCTTGGCCATTATTCCGATATTGTTCCCAATAATATCGATAAATTTTTTCTAACCTTTTTTGCCAGCATTGCTACCCTTCCGGTTCTGGCCAGCGCTTATCAATCGATAAAAAACAAAAAAGTATCCGTGGATCTTTTGGCCAGCATCGCTTTGGTGGTTTCACTGATTAACGGCGAGTGGGCCTCGGCGGTTTTTATTAATTTAATGTTGACCTCGGCCAGAATTTTTTTTGCCTATACCGAGCGGCGCTCGAAAAATGCCATTAAAAAACTTTTGAAATTAAGGCCGGAAAAAGTAAAAGTCAAGAAAGGGCACGATATTATCGAGGAATCAATTTATAAAATCCGGAAGAACGATTTGATTGTGATCGAATCGGGAGACCGCATTCCGGTGGATGGAGAGGTGGTCGAGGGCCAGGCCATTATCGATCAGGCTTCGCTGACCGGGGAATCGGTTCCGGTAAACAAAAAAGAAAAAGATAAAGTTTTAAGTTCGACGCTCAATGTTTCCGGCTCGCTTATTGTCCGGGCGGAAAAAGTCGGAAAAGACACGACTTTTGAAAAAATCATAAAATTGGTCGAACAATCGCAGAACGATAAAATCGGTATTAAAACTATTGCGGATAAATTTACCAGCTGGTATATCGTCGTATCCATAATTGGCACGGTAATTATTTACCTCTGGAGCCGTGATTTGGGATTGGTGCTTTCGGTCCTTCTGGTAACTTGCGCGGATGATATCGCGGTTGCCATCCCGATGGCGTTTTCAGCGGCCATCGGCAATGCCGCGAAAAGGGGGATTGTCATTAAAGGCGGAGAATATCTTGAAGGCATAACCAGCGTCAAAACCCTGTTGGTGGATAAAACCGGAACGATCACCAAGGGAAAAATGAAAGTTACCGGTGTCGTTTCCACCAGTAATTTTTCGGAAAAAGAAATCACCCAATTGGCTTCAATAGCCGATTGCTTTTCTACCCACCCGATCGCCAAAGCGATTGTGGAATACGCGCAAAATAAGGAAATCCATTTTGAAAATCCCGAAAAATTCAAAGAAATCTCCGGAATGGGAATCGCCGCGGTCTATAAAAATAAGACAATCGTTTGCGGTCGGCAGTCTTTCTTAAATTCATCCGGCGTGCACATAACCAAAGAACAGATCCAACAACTGGCAAAGATCGAGAAGGAAGCCGAAACCATATTATTGGTTGGCTTCGGCGACAAATTAATCGGCTACATCGAACTGATGGACGAAATCCGTCCGGAAGCCAAAAAAGCGATCCAAGATCTGAATAAAATGGGTGTGGAAAATATCGTAATGCTGACCGGGGACAATGAAAAGGTAGCCAAGCGGATTGCCGATGAAGCCGGCATCAAAATTTTTCACGCCAATCTGTTTCCGGAAGATAAATTGAAGTTCGTAAAAAAATACATAAACAAACGGGACGGTAAAGTCGCTATGGTCGGAGACGGAGTCAACGACGCAGCCGCCCTGGCCATTTCCGATGTGGGGATCGCCATGGGCGTTATCGGAACGGACGCGGCCATTGAAGCGGCCGACATCGCGCTTATGAAAGACGAGTTTTCCAAAATTCCCGAAGCGGTAGAATTGGGCTATCTGGCAAAAAAAATTTCCTACCAGGATTTCTGGATCTGGGGAATCATCAATTTTGTCGGATTAAGCCTGGCCTTCAGCAGGCTGATTGGACCGGAAGGAGCGGCCGCTTTTAATTTTGTAACCGATTTTTTCCCCATCCTTAACTCATTGCGGTTATTCATCTATAAATTGCCAAAGCCGGTTTTTAGGAAATAATCGGAACAAAGTGCTATAATTAAGATGTTATCCAAAATAACCAAATGAAAGATAGTGAAAAACAAAAAAGAACCCGACAGGCTTTAATTATGGTTTTGGTAATATTATCACTGATTCTGATTTTTGTAATCTGGAAAAATCGGAAGGGGGCGGGCGAGGCGATAGCTAAAATAGTCAGTGCCGTTAAATCAAAAAATACGGCGGGAAACAATGTTGTGCAGCCGAGTTTTCAAATCAACCGGATTATATTTGCTTCGAATGGCAGTAACGATGTGTATGTGGAAAAAAGGAACGATAAATATATAGTCATAATCAACGGCCAGGAAAGCCGGCCCTATGATTCGGTGGCCCTTCCGACTTTCAGCGAAGACGGCCAGCAGTTCGCTTATTCGGCCCAGGATGGAGAAAACAATTATGTAGTGGTCAATAATGAGGAAGAAATCGATGCCCGGGACGGGGCGACCAGCATCATCTTTAATCCCGATGGTTCCAAGGTGGGTTTTATTGCCGATACCAATGGGAAGAAAATCATAATTTATGACGGCAAAGAAACCAGGACATACGATAATATTGTGCCGATTGAAGGATTATACGGCAATTCAGCCGATTTTATTTTCAGCCCGGATGGGAAGCAAATCGCTTTTAGGGCAACCGACGGAAATCAAACTTTTATCGTAATTAACGGCCAGGAAGGAACCCGGTATGACTCTATCAGTAATTTTATTTTCAGCCCCGACGGCAATTATTCTTATGACGCCACCAAAGACGGAATCACTATCCGGGTGATAAACGGCAAACCGGTTATTGACAATTCCAACGTCTACATCCCTCCAACTCCCGGCACCACTATCAAGCCGAAGAATGATTATAAGACTCCCAGTTCCGGCGGCCATAAGGATGAAAATTTGGGCAAGGATCATCTGCAAATTTCCAATTGAAAGCCAATCGGTTAAAAGTATAATTCAAAAACGAATAATTAAAACCGCTTTTCATCGCGGTTTTTTTCGATCAGCGGCACGAATAAAAATCCGGTAAATATTTTTATTTTAATTTCCAGTTCGGAAATCCTGAGTATTTTATAAATGGAATTTTTGACCGGAATAACCAGAATCCCCCCTATTTTTAATTGTTCAACCAGTTTTTCGGGCAAACTTTGGCTTGCGGCTGAAACCAATATTTTATCGAAAGGAACTTCTTCGGGAATTCCCAGGTTTTCTCCGGCTAAAACAATTTCAGCATTGTTAAATCCATATTTTTTGAGATTCTTTTTTCCAAATCTGACAAGTTTTGGAATTATTTCCAGGCCGAAAACTTTGCCGGTTTTGCCGGTTATTTCCGCCAAAAGAGCTGTCGTCCAGCCGGAACCGGAGCCGATATCCAGGATTTTTTCTCCTTTTTTAGGTTCCAGCCATTCCAACATCAAAGCTACGGTTGTCGGCTGAGAAATAGTCTGGCCATAGCCGATCGGCAGCGGATGATCTTTATGGGCTCTTTTAACAAATTTAGGCAAAATAAAATCCTTACGGTCGATTTTTAAAAAAGCGTCAGCGATATTTTTATTTTTCAGCAGCCCATTTTTTTTTAATTCTTTGACTATTTTTTTCATAGTTCAATATGCATTAATCATCGCTTATGAGTTTAGTAAAAATAAAAACGCTTTTTATTTCAGTCTCTCATAAATGAATAAATAATCATTTAACAAAGTTTTGACTTTTTGCTGTTTTTGCTATATCATAAACCATTATCAAATAATTGATAATATAACGGGAGTAACTTAAAAACACATCAACATTAAACAACATAAATGAAAGGAGTCAGTCATGGAAACAATGATGGGGAATGCGTTATTAGCCGATTATTTTATTTATTTGCTTAAATTCATAACTGATCCCAAATTCCAATGGGATCAGGCCTGGGTTAGGTGGGTGGCCAAAAAATGTTCAGTGATTCACGAAAATATTTGGACTGGCATCCGTATTCCCGGAGCTTTCATAGTTATCTGGGTGGATAAGACTTACGGCAGCAACTCATTAACTTTATTGACCATCTTGTTTTTTGTCCTGACGGACTGGATAGATGGCAAGGTTGTGCTGGCAAAAGGCAAAAAAGGAACAAAATTCGGTTCCATTTATGACGGAGTGGTTGATCGAATTTTCATAGCCGTATTGTTTTACTACTTCGGCATATCCAAGATGCATATTTTAGCAGCGTTATTATATTGGCCACTGGTGTTAATTGAAACCGCATCCTATATTTGGCTGAGGATTCTGGAAAGATTGGATAAAATAAAAGACAAAGCTAACTTCTATGAACATTTGAACTTAGGAAAGTACAAATTTGGAATTCAAGTGTGCTTGGGAATTATGCTTTGGGCGGCCGATGCTTTTTGTCCGGACTGGCGATGGTGGCCGCTTATCGTCAATGTCATATTGGGCGTGGTTATCATTTTCGCCGTCTTTGCCGCCGCCTGTAAGTATCGCAGAGAGCTTATTAATTATTTTGCCGATGGTTTTACCCTTATGAACGCGGCCTGCGGAATAGTTAGTTGCTGGATCTCAGCAACTAACTTGCCTTATGCCTGTATGTTGGTCAATACTGGCGCCGGAATTGATTTTCTGGACGGTTATGTGGCTCGAAAGACCAAAACCAATACTGGTAAATCCTTAAGAGGCGTTCTATTGGATAGTGTAGCCGACATTATCACTTTCGGCCTGGCACCAGCGGTGATTGCTTATTTTGTCGGCGTCCATCCGGTGGCGATCGTCTTGTATGTAATGGCAACCGGCTGGCGGCTAGTCCACTATATGCAGGGAAAAGTTGACAATCCAGGCGAAACCGACCTGGGAATTGAGCAAAGTCCCAAGCCTGATGAATTCAATGGTTATCCGTCCACGGCTGCCGGAATTGTGATTGCCAATCTGGTCTGGTGCGGCCTGGATGCCCGGTATTTGAATTTGGCGGTCTGCTTTTGCGCTGTGCTTGAAGTGAGTTTCCTGTTTAAATTTAAATGGTATCACTTCAAAAACATTGGCCGATTGAAGAGGAAATGGAAGGTGGTCCCGGCGCTCACCATGCTGGGAGCGCTGATTATGGGAAAATTCAACCTCGGAATGGTACTCTTGATGATCGGCTACACCTCGATCTTTTTTAAGCCGATTTCCAGCTCTTTCTTTAGCTGGAAGAAATAAACCGGACAAAAAAACGGCATTTGCTTTTAACTCAAGCAGATGCCGTTTTATTTTTTACCCCTACACCCACAGAATGCTCTATGTGTAAACACGGAGATGAATGTGAAAAAACTCGAAGAGTAAACTACCCCAATGCCCCGGGCGCAGTCCCGTGGGTGTGTGGGGTTTACTATTCGATGCAGCAGTCGATGGCTTTTTTTACCAAATACCCTAATTGTCCCATAAAACCCTTCTTTTCTTTGTCATGCTGATTCAAAGCTTGGTCGCTGATTTTTTTAATATTTGAAGTTCCGATTAGTTTCATATTCAGCCCCCAAAACAGGGAATAAAGCTTGTAAGATTTATTGAACAACTCGTAAGCCTCTTCTTTTTTATCCATACTCAATTGTTTGGTGCCGACTTCCATTAATCTCATTGAGGCGGCTAGAAGGTGTTTACTTATACACCAAACTTCGCCCTCATATTCTTTGATGATTTTTTTCAAAAGTTCTTTGCGCATTTCCCGGACTTCCAGGATCATATCGTAATATTCCGGTTTTTCCAGCTTGGCGCCGGTAAAGAAAAAGTGTTCCTCGATGCTGACCAAATTCATGATGGCGATGGAAAGGTCTTGGTCGGAAGAGAGGTCCATCTTGTTCTGCTTTTTCATATCATCGATCTTGGCGATGAACTCGTTTAATTTATCTATTGATTGTTTTTTTTCCATACCCGATAGTAGAATTTTGGCATCCGAATAATTTATTCAAATATCAAAATTAAAATTATATTGATTATTAATATTCCTTACCTTTCATAAAAAATTTTTTTAAACTTTTTTTTGAGAAAAAGTTAGCCAAAATTTCACTACCGAGCGTAAATTTATTAGGTAATAAAGTAAAAAATTAGACTCAATATCAAAAGGGGAGTGATCGGCATAACTACCTTTTCGAACGGAAAATGGGCTCGGTCATGGTTTTTCTTTTTTAAATATTCATAAAGTTCGGCGCCGCCCCAAAAGAACAGGCTGCCTAAAACCGTGCCGACCAGTATTTTATCAAACCCCCAGATTTTATTGAAAGCTTTGCCAATGATCGGATCGCCTTTAACCTTCATAAAAAAAAGCGGGAAAATGATCAGTAGGTAATAAGCGGCTGCCGTAGTAAATCCCCGGCTTTTGAAATTAATTTTTTTCCTTTGGAACCAATCCAGGGTCCAGAAAATCAAGGAAACGGTTAAGCCTCCGATCCAGAGTCCAATGATGACGTCATCCACGCCGAATTCTTCGGCCAGGCCAACGCCGGCCCCGACTGCAATCGTGCAAACCGGGCAGACCGCTCTGGCCGGCAAAGCCAGAAAAAACAGGCCTATAAGTATTGAAAAAAATAAAGTCTTCCGCTTATTTTCCACCGATCTTGTCTTTAAAGAAATTAATTATATCTTGGTCGCCCAAAATAGCTTTTTGGCCGTCCCATAAAAAAGGTACGCCGACAGCATCTAATTTTAAATTAAACTGCTTGGCTTTTTCCAACAATTCATCGGCATTTTTTTTGTTCAAGCCGACTTCTTTCTTGCTGAAAGCGACTTTCTGTTCAACATTGTTTTCTTCGATAAATTTTTCCACATTTTGGCAATGCGGGCAATCGTTACGGTAATATAAGGTGATCGGGGAATCGCTAATTTTTTCGGCAATGGGCTTATTATTGACCTTGTAAAGCCAAAAAGCGCCAATAGCGATAATGATCAGGATGATCGATAGGACTATGAAAGTTTTTTTCTGCATATGTTTATTTTAAATTAATTTTTAACAAAAATCCAGATTCGGGTATTATACTCTTGAAGGGGCATATCTTTCAAATCGTTCCAAGCAAGATACCTACCCCCTAGGTATAATACAGGCCGGAAAATAAGCTGTCAATCCTGCCTTGATTATTAAGCATTTTATTTTATAATGTAATAAAAGCCAAGTCAATTAATTTTTATTTTATGGTTGGAATAAACAAAATAAGAGAGCGGGGGAAAAAACTGAAAAAAGAAATCAATAAAAAGGTGTTGGGGTATATTACGGCTGGCTTTGGACTAGTGGCTGGACTGGCTTGGAATGAAGCCATCAAATCACTCATTGAATATCTTTTCCCACTTAATAGGGATACGATGACGGCCAAATTTGTTTATGCTTTTTTAATCACTATCATCTTAGTTATTATTTCTATCTACTTGGCTCGTATTTTAAACGATGAGGAAGAAAATAAAATTTAATTGCCAAACTGTAAGTCCCGCCAGGCGGGCTTTTTTTAATTCTGGGGTCGGGTTATAATTAATCGAAATGACCGGTTTTATCGATTTTTACCAAAATTTACCCCTGCATATCAGCCCAATTGCTTTTCAAGTTGGATTTTTGAAAGTGGAATGGTATTCCTTAATGTATCTTTTGGCCTTTCTAGTGGCCTATTGGCTTTTGAGGTATCGGCTGAAAAAAGACAAGCGACAAATAAATATTCCCAATCTAACTTTGGAAAAAATTGAAACGCTTTTCTTCTACGGGATTATCGGCGCGATTATCGGCGGGCGGCTGGGCTATGTCTTTTTTTATGAACCGGGTTATTTCTTGGCCAACCCCTGGCAAATCATTTCGCCTTTTGACGCCCAGGGCAATTTTGCCGGCATCTATGGCATGAGTTATCATGGGGGACTGATTGGAATTTTTTTGGCGGCGATAATATTTGTAAAATATAAAATAAACCCCCACACCAAAACGGCTAAACCCCCACACCCACAATCCTACATATCGGTTAAAAGTTCTCAAGCCCAATGTGCGCATGCTAATTGTAGGTGTAGGGGTAAAAATAAACTTCAAAGCGAACAAGTATTTGGCATCAAAAATAATAATTTTGGTGTGGGGGTAAATTTCTGGCAATTGGCTGATTTTGCCGTGCCGTCGGTACCGGCCGGTTATTTTTTCGGACGGATTGGCAATTTTCTGAACGGCGAACTTTACGGCCGATTGACCGATAAGCCCTGGGGGATGCATTTTATCGACGGCACTTTAAATATGCCGCTCCGCCACCCATCTCAGCTCTATGAAGCTTTTTTCGAGGGCCTGGTGCTTTTTGCCATTCTTTGGACAATCCGCAATAATAAAAAATTTGAAGGGCAGCTGCTGCCGCTATATATAATCGGCTATTCTTTATTCCGTTTTCTGATAGAATTTTTCCGGGAACCTGACGAACAAGTGGGCTTTTTCTTCGGTTGGCTGACCATAGGGCAAATACTTTCACTCTTAATGGTTATCATTGCGTTGATAATATGTTTTTTTCAAAAGAAGGCTACAAAAAAAGTTCCGGATGAGGTATAATTAAGAAAACATTGGGGGTGTAATTTTTTCTTAATGTCCAAAATACAAAACCAAAAAATTTCTTCAATCGACAGCCTTTCTTCCAAAAGAACCAGGGAGATCGATTTTGATTTTCCCTTGTCGCGCTTCGTGCTTAAGAACAAAAAAAACTCTGTCCTATTCTCTCGGCGGAACGGCCGAGCGGAAACTTTTTTTACCATTGATTCCAAACTTTATTACACTCCTGAGGAGCAGAAAATTCTCAGGCGCGGCCAAAAAGTGCTGCGCGTAAACGGGCGGCTGGACAGCCTTCACTCACGGGCTTTTGAAAAAAGCCGGATTTATTCGATTGGAACAAAAGACCGGAATTATCTGGAAATCAAAAAACGCTATTCCAGCCTCCGCAATTACACCGTCGATCTCATCAATGATTCGGTGCAGGGCGTTTCGCTTTCCCGGATGTGGAATGTTTCGGTAGTCGGGGCGATTATTTTCGGCATGCTGACCATGACTATGATTTATCGGTATTTGGGCCAGAGCGCGGTGGCGGAAGAAAAAAATAAAATAAAGACCCAAACCCAGGAGGATGTAAAGCCCAAAGCTATCAGTGAGGAAGTCAGCAGCGAATTTATCAAAATCCTGCAGGAAGAAGACAAAAATGCCGATTTTGAAGCCAAGATCAAAGAAATGGTCAAAGGTTATCCGATCGAAAAAATGGCGCCTTATATTGCCAAAAAAGACAAATTGGTGGCCGCTTTCCTGGTCAGCATTGCCATGCAGGAAAGCACCTGGGGAGTTCACGTGCCGCTTTTGAACGGCGAAGATTGTTATAATTATTGGGGCTATCGCGGCATTCGAAAAAAAATGGGAACCGGCGGACACACTTGTTTTGACGGACCCAAGGACGCGGTGGATACGGTTGCCAAGCGGATCGAATTTTTGATTGCCAATGAAAAAATCGATACCCCGGAAAAAATGGTCGTGGTTTGGAAATGCGGTTATGATTGTTCCTGGGACACGAAGCAGGCTGTCAATAATTGGATTTCGTCAGTCGATCAATATTTCAAAAAATTTAACGAAAAAGAGAAATAAATTTTTAAATCTTGACTTTTGGCTTTAAATGAGGTATAATAGATATAGAATAAGCAAAAACGGACCTGTTAAATAGCCACTTTGTGGCTTCTGGCAGGCAGAATTTAACAGGCTAAAGTATTTCACGGGTGAAATGCTTTTTTTATTTTTTACCCCGTGAAATTCCACTTTGGCTGAGTATTTTACTGGGGTAAGCTCTAAAATGAAAAAAAATACGCTAAAAAACCTTAAAGTAGCCATCCTAGCCAGTTTTTTGGCTTTTTTGGCGTTGTTACCAACTAAAGGGCTTTTGGCCAGCGGCATAATCCGGGAGAATGTAATTGAACTGATGAATCAAGCCCGGAAAACCAAAGGTCTGGAAGAACTTCAAATTAATGATAAACTTTCCCGCGCCGCCTCGGACAAAGCCGAAGATATGATTTCCAATAATTACTTCGCCCATAATTCGCCCAATGGCATTACGCCCTGGTTCTGGTTTGAAAAAAATAAATATGATTACACTTACGCCGGCGAAAACCTGGCGATGGATTTTCAGACGGCAGAAAAGCAGCAGCAGTCCTGGATGGAGAGCGAATCACACCGCAAAAATATCCTCAATCCCAACTATCAGGAAGTCGGCATTGCAGTCAAACAGGGGATGATCAACGGGCATTTGACAATTGTCACCGTGCAGGAATTCGGCGCCCGGACTGATTTTGTGATGTCGCCCCAGCCGGCCAACAAATTGCTATCCGATTTAGCTCCGGAAAAAGTGCTGGGTTCTCAGCAGAATAAAATTATTCTGCCGGAAAATGTTAATCTGACGCCCAATGCCAGTCCGGCCAGAAACTTAGATACCTCCATGCTGGCCGTAAGTGCCCAGGCAGCCAAATCTTTCCAATACGCCAAAGATTCATTTAAAAACCCCAGCCGGCTGGAAACTATGAGCCTGGGAATATATTCGGCGCTTTTAGTGATCGTCCTGGTCATCAATCCGTTGATTATGCTTTACCTGATGGTGCTGCTGCTGGCTAGAAAATTAGTCAAGGTAAAAATCGAAGTGATTGAATCCAGTTCGCCAGTCAATTAATGCTAATTGAAAATAAAGATAGAAACAGGAGTTTCCCCACTCCTGTTTTTGTTGACGGAAAAACCAAAACTAAAGTGTATCATATATAAGGGCGGGAAGCTTTACCCCAACACCCACAGAATGCTCCGTGTGAAAACACAGAGATGAATGCGTAAAAACTCAAAGAGCAAGCTCCCCAATGCCCGGACGTAAGCCCGTGGGTGTGGGGGTTTACTATATATAGTATGCTACA
>Ga0172368_10002097_pt1 | contig 26016 bp, 23 predicted proteins | sample Lak11m_FD_114540 | JGI IMG/M metagenome (GOLD analysis project Ga0172368, IMG submission 114540) | Freshwater microbial communities from Kabuno Bay, South-Kivu, Congo - kab_022012_11m | ecosystem: Environmental > Aquatic > Freshwater > Lake | place: Democratic Republic of the Congo: South-Kivu...
ATGCCTTTGAGAAAATCACATGACAATCCGGAGGTTCAGGAACTGTACAAAGAGTTCCTGATCAAGCCGCTCGGACACAAGTCACACGAACTACTCCATACTCACTATACTGCGCGCAAGCGATACTAACCATTGCTAAGCGTCGGATGCGACGCATTTTTTCAACATTCCGCAGAGGCCGCCTTTTCAGGTGGCCTCTTTTTTTTGTATTTTTACCTTCATATATTTCCTCAGGCCCCCAATGAAAATAACCCCGACTGCCATATATAGTTCCTCCGGAAGCTGGGGTGGGCTTGAACTGAATACTGCGCGCCTGACCCAATGGATGCTTAAACGGCACCATCCCGTTTTCCTTTTCTGTCTTCAGGATTCCCCCCTGGCAGCTTATGCCGTCACCCGTTCAATCCCTCATCAGCTGATTCCCGGTCATAAACGCTATCTCGATCTCTGCGCAGCACAATATTTTAAACGCCTGTTGGATCAGCTGGATATCAGGATCCTTATGCTGGTGGATAACCGGGATCTTGAATTCGGTGTAATGGTGAAATACCTCAGCCACAACCGGATCAAACTGGTCTACCAGCAGCACATGAGGATCGGTATTCCGAAGAAGGATTTGGTGCACACATACCGTTATCGTAAACTGGATGCCTGGATTACATTGCTCCCTTATATGAAAGAGGAGATCGTCAACCATACCCGTTATCCTGAAGAGCGCATTCACCTCATTCCTCTTGGGGTTGACACCGACGCCCTGCTTTCCTCCCTTCCCGGGAAACAAGATGCCCGAAAGCAGCTCGAGTTGCCAGGGGAGGGTCGGATCATTGGAATCCTGGGACGGCTGGATCGACAGAAAGGCCAGCATCTTGTCATTGAAGCGCTGCACCGGTTAAAGCAAAAAGGAATTCCCGTTTCACTTCTCGTGATGGGAGAAACTACCAGAAATGAGGGAGAAACTTATCCGGATGAACTGCGAAGGTTGGTTTCAACTGCCGGATTGCAGCAGGATGTTTTCTTCAGGGGGTACCATCCGGATGCTGCCGTCTTCTATTCAGCAGTGGATCTCTTTGTGCTCGGATCCTATGAAGAGACGTATGGGATGGTGACGATTGAATCGATGGTTTGCGGCATTCCGGTGATCGGATCCAGATCTGGAGGAACGCCCGAGCTACTGGGCAACGGCAGGTTCGGATGGCTTTACAAAGCCAAGGACCCGGCTGATTTGGCAATAAAAATCAGCCAGGCCCTTGAAGATCCGCAACAGTTGAAACAGGTTGCCGATCTGGCAAAAGATTATGCCATCTCAACATTTTCCCATACCCGGGAATGCAACCATATTGAATCGTTGCTGGAATCCCTCGGGTAAATCCGGGCTCACTCCGGGCTCTCCTCTTTCTCTATTTCCTTTTGAATAAGCACCTCCTTCTTCAGCTTTGGCTCGGCAGGAGGTGGCGGGGGCGGGGGTGGCGGGAGAACATCTCCCTGAATAATAATGATCTCTTCAGGACGATCAAAGAGAGCTTCATCGGAGATATCGATGGTGATCCGCTTTCCGTCCTTTGTCTCCTTCACCCGGTAACTCTTGACAGCACTCATGGGGATATCCCCAAGGATGTCGGATAGTGTTTCTCCTTTTTCCGGGGAAACGATCCTGACAGGACCGCTTCTGTGGCCGGGTCTTGCCATGATATAGCGGTCGCCGTACCAATCAAACTCCCTTTTATGACAGGGTTTGTCTAAATTCCGGTATAGATACCTCATTTTGGGAGATTCAAGGCAGGCATTCTGAATGTCGAACTGAGCCTCCTGCAATGCCTTTTCCATCTCCTCTTCATCGAGTTGGATGTTCAGATCCTTCAAATGCTCCTCAATTCCCTGCATCTTGATCTCATATTCCATCATGGCCTGCTGAAACTTCTCCATATCCGCATCGCTTTCAATAACATAGGTTGTATCGATCGAAATAGACTCCCCTGCCGCATCTGCATCCACTTTGATCTTGATCACCTTTTGGGGTTTCTTTGCCAGCGTGTCCTGGGCCTGCAAAAGACCGGAAGAGAAGCTTGTCATGGCCAACACCAGGATGATGGAGAGAATGGGCAAACTAGATTGTGCTGCTTTTTTCATAATCTTGAAAATTTGGTGGATAAATTTACTGAATTTATATGTTTTATTACGCAAATCTATTCAGGATATATACTGTCATCTGTTAATGTGTCGTTAAGGTTGGTTAAGAAAACGTTAATTATCTAATTTCGAACTCTTTGATTTACTATTTTTGAGGAATGAACAAACGTTGGCTCTCCCTGATCATCCTTTTTATCTGCCTCTCTCTGGCCGGGATCATTGTGGTTCAGTATCTGTGGATAAGGAATGCCATGGCGATCAGGGAAACCCAGTTTAACCAGCGCGTGAATGATGCCCTCAGCACGGTTGTCTCCCGTCTTGAGACGAACGAAAATATCTCGCTGCTCAGTGCCCGCCTTGTCTCAGACAGTATTTTCAATCTCATCCAGAGCTATGCAAAGGACAGCATCCTCCAGAGCCAGGATCAGATTGATGCCGACCTGCTCCATGATGCACTGAACGGAATGCTCTTCGCACATGAGGATCCTCGGTTTGCCACTCCGGAGATGAAGGCAAAAAGAGAGCAGGCGGAACGGTCCCGGGTACAGTTCGAGAAACTTCTGCAGGAGCAGGAGATGACCTTCAGGGACCAGGAAAACCTGGCTTTAATGATGGATCAGTACGATGCCCGATTCTCCGGGGACAATGATCTTATTACCGTTCATTTTGAATGGGAGACCAGCCAGATCCAGCGGCTGGATTCTGTTTGGATTGTCCAGGAACAACTGATACAACAGCTGAGAAAGGAGGAAGAGGCCCAGCGAAGAGTGCAAAACCGGATCCCGGATAAATCAAACACCCGGGTGGCTCAACGCATCGAAGAACCGGTTATCACCAGCAATGTTTATATCCGGAGCTTTCCACCGGCGCCAGCCCCGGTCGTCATCGTTCCTCCTCCCCCTCCGCCGGAACCCGGTTCGGTGCAGGCTTCAAAAATTCTTGAAGAAAAGATAAAACGCCTGGATAAGCGGGCGTCTCAATTGCAGGATCTGATCCGTCGCATGGCTGTGGAGTTTGAAGAGATCCCGAAGACGGTTGAATCCAGGGTGGACAAATCCATGTTGGATAACACGCTGAGATCTTCCCTTGCCGACAAAGAGATCAATATTCCCTTTGAATTTGCCGTCTTCTCTTCTCAGAATGACACCAACCCGATCCCCATCCGGTCGGCCGGCTATCTTGATTCCCATGACGCTACAGATCATCTGGTCACCCTGTTTCCCAACGATGTCATTGAAAAACCCGACCAGCTTTTGGTCTATTTTCCCGGGCAGAAAAGCCATATCCTGAAATCACTCTCTTTTCTGATGATGGGCTCAATTCTCTTTACTCTCATCATCGGATTATCATCAGGATTGAGCATCTTTGTCATTGTCAGGCAGAAAAAGATCTCGGACATCAAAACCGATTTCATCAACAACATGACGCACGAGTTTAAAACCCCTATTGCCACGATTTCCATTGCTGCCGATTCGATCAACAATTCAAAAGTGATCGGATCTCCAGATCAGATCAAATCCTACACCCGGATCATCAAGGAGGAGAACAGCCGGATGAATGCACGGGTAGAGCAGGTGCTTCAGATGTCGCTGCTCGACAGCAGGGATTTCAAACTTCACTTGGAACCCCTGAACCTGCAGGAACTGATCCGTCGCACGGTGGATCATTTCAGGCTGATCGTCGAAAAGCGCGGGGGGACGCTTGAGACCCATTTCGAAGGGTCAAACCCCTATGTTCTGGTTGATGAGGGGCATATGCGGAATGTATTGATGAACCTGCTGGACAATGCCAATAAATATTCCGTTGCCCATCCCGACATCCGGATCACAACGGGGAACCGTCCGGGCTACTTTTATTTCCGGGTGGAGGACAACGGAATCGGGATGAACCAGGAGATCCAGAAAAAAGTGTTTGAGAAGTTTTTCCGGGTGACGACAGGCAACGTACACAATATCAAGGGATTTGGCCTTGGATTAAGTTATGTAAAGGCCATTGTTCTTGCTCATAAGGGAGAAATTAAGCTGACCAGTGAACCGGGAAAAGGGAGCACCTTTGAGATCTCACTGCCCGTTGGGATGAGAGGGGGAGAAAGGACCAATTAAGGAAAATAATGATGAAAACAGGAACAAAAATACTTCTGGTAGAGGATGATCCGAACTTTGGGTCAATCATGAAGTCCTACCTTGAACTGAACGAATATCAGGTGGTTTTGCGGACGGATGGCAAACAGGGGCTGGAAGCTGTGAATGAGGATTCGTTCGATCTATGCATCCTCGACGTGATGATGCCGGAGATGGACGGATTTACCCTGGCCAGGGAGATCAAGCTGCTTCATCCTGATCTGCCGTTCATCTTTCTGACAGCCAAATCCCTCAAATCTGACATGCTGGAGGGATTCAAGACAGGAGCGGACGATTACATCACAAAACCATTTGACTCGGAGGTGTTGCTTTATAAACTAAAAGCCATTCTGAAACGCCATGCACAGGAGGAAGAAGATGAAAGCAAACTGGTTGAGTTTCCTGTCGGAAAACTGACCTTTCATTTCACCCTCAGGACGCTGACCGATGGTGATCATGTCCAGAGCCTCTCCCCGAAGGAGGCAAAACTGCTCAAGATGCTTTGCGAATCAAAGGAGGGGATCCTGCTTCGCAAACAAGCCCTGGAGAAGATCTGGGGAGACGACAATTACTTCAACGGCCGCAGCATGGATGTCTTCCTTGCCCGTTTAAGAAAATACCTGAAGCGAGACCCGGCCATCGAGATTGTCAACATCCATGGCAACGGGTTCAGGCTGATCACCAGCCAATAGCGGCCCGCTTTAACCGATGACGAAGACGTTCAAGGCCCAGTAAGCAACAGAACCGGCGAGGTAACCGATTAGGGCCCAGATCGAGATCTTTTTAAGGTACCAGATAAAGTCAATCTTCTCCATTCCCATCACGGCCACACCCGCTGCAGATCCAATGATCAGGATGCTCCCTCCGGTACCTGCACAGTAGGCAAGCATTTCCCAGAAATAGTGATTTGTCGCAAAGGTGGATTCGTACATCCCCATGGCGCCGGCGACAAGAGGAACGTTGTCGACCACGGCCGAGAGCATCCCGATGATGACGTTGATCAGGTAAAGGTTCCCTACATGTTTATCCAGTGACTCAGCTAACAACCTCAAATGACCTGCGCTCTGCAATGCAGCTACGGCAAGCAGGATCCCCAGGAAGAAAAGGACGCTGGGCGTATCTACCCGCCGCAGGATACCAACCACGGTCAGTCGGGGCTTATGCTCCTCATTTTTCGATTTATGCATCAACTCAGTCGTAACCCATAGAATCCCTAAGCCCCAAAGCATTCCAAGGTATGGGGGAAGGTGGGTGATCGTTTTGAAGACCGGGACAAACAGAAGGGACCCGACTCCCAGGAAGAAGATGAAATTCCGTTCAAAATCACTTGTCGGGTTGGCATGTTCTTCCGGGTTTCTATGAGCCGGCCGGCGAACCTCTCCTTTCAGCATGAACGAGAGGATGGCCAGCGGAATGACCATCGAAAGCAAACTGGGGATGAATGTCTTGATGATGATATTGAGCGTGGTCACGTGACCTCCGATCCAGAGCATGATGGTGGTGACGTCCCCGATCGGGCTGAAGGCACCGCCACTGTTGGCCGCAATGATCACCATGCCTGCGAAGAACCACCGGTCGTTCTTATCTGCAATTAGTTTTCTCAAAAGGGCAATCATCACGATCGAGGTGGTCAGGTTATCCAGCACAGCCGACATGAAAAAGGTGATGATACTTACAATCCAAAGAAGTTTCACCTTCCTGGTTGTTTTGATCTTATCGGTGATGATCCGGAATCCCTCATGAGAGTCCACAAGTTCCACGATGGTCATGGCACCCAGCAGGAAGAACAAGATCTCCGAGATCTCACCAAGGTGCGTAAGGAGCTCATGGTGCGTCACCCAGCCTGAGAAGGTACCCTGCCCTATCTCTTCAAGGTAAGCATGTAACCCCTCGGCATTCACGAGAATCTCCTCACCGCCAAAAATGAACAATACCCACATCAGTACGGCAAGGATCAACGCGGTAGCAGATTTATTGACTTTCAAAGGATGTTCCAGGGCAATAGCTGTATAGCCCAGAATGAACACCACAATCATTAAATAAAACATCATATAGAATCAAATTAAATATTACTTGACAATTCCGGCAAATCCCATGAATGCCAGCGCCATTAACCCTGCAACAACCAGGGAAATAGGGATCCCCCGCATCCCTTTCGGCACCAGGGCAAGCTCCATCTGTTCACGAATACCGGAGAACAGGATCAGGGTCAGTCCGAAACCAACCGCATTCCCGATAGCAAACACCAGGCTTTGCATCAGGTTAAGGTCTTTCTGGATCACCAGGATCGCCACCCCGAGGATGGTACAGTTCGTGGTGATCAGTGGTAAAAATACGCCCAATGCCTGATAAAGGGAGGGACTCACTTTTTTCAGGATGATCTCCACCATCTGAACAAGAGCGGCGATCACCAGAATATAGGTGATGGTCTGCATGAACTGGATGCCAAGAGGAAGCAGCACAAAGGTATAGATAATCCAGGTTACCAGGGTGGCCAGCACCATGACGAACAAGACGGCTCCCGACATTCCCGCGGAGGTGGAGATGCGGTTGGATACCCCCAGAAAAGGGCAGATCCCGAGGAACTGAGCCAGTACAATGTTGTTGACAAAAACAGTTGAAATAATGATCAGTATGTATTCCATGGGATCTCTTATTTTGTTTTCAATCTGTTAATCAGTGCGATGATGAATCCGAGTGCAATAAACGCTCCGGGGGCAAGGACAAAGACCAGCATACCGTCGTTGGGAAGCAACCTGAATCCAAAGAAGGAATAACTCCCCAGCAGTTCTCTCACTGTACCAAGAATGGTGAGGGCGAAGGCAAACCCCAGTCCGATGCCCAATCCATCGAGGAACGACCGCCACACATTGTTTCGGGAAGCGAAGGCTTCTGCCCGCCCCAACACGATACAGTTCACCACGATCAATGGGATAAAGATCCCGAGATTGTCGTACAGGCTGGGTTCTCCATTGGGTCCGGGGGTATTGAAATAGGCTGCCATGAGCATGTCCACAATAGTAACAAAAGAGGCGATGATCACAATGAATGCAGGGATCCTGACCTTGTCAGGGATCACGTTCTTAATCAGTGAAATCACCACATTCGACATCACCAGTACAAACGTGGTGGCCAGTCCCATTCCCAGTCCGTTGATGGCAGAGGTGGTTGTCCCGAGGGTGGGGCACATTCCAAGGAGCAGGACAAAGACAGGGTTTTCGCGGATAAACCCTTTGGTAAATTCTCTCCAGTTATTCATGTTTCCCTCCTTTCATATAGGCATCATAAGCCCGCTTTACTGCATCGCAGTATGCCCGGGAAGTGATGGTGGAAGCCGTGATCGCATCGACCTGGCCTCCGTCTTTCTTCACAGAGAGTTTAAACGTTGCCGGGTTCTTGCCATCAAACTGATCTTTGAAGAAGGGTTGGGTCATCTTTGTTCCCAATCCCGGTGTTTCCTTCTGTTCAAGAACGGATGTACTGTAAATGGTCCCATCCGGTGATAAACCTACCATGATCCGGATCAGGCCGCTGAATCCTTTCATGGTGTAACTCTCCACTGCAGTGCCTACCAGTTTGCCATCCTCCCTTGCGACATAGCAGGTGAGTGAATCCGACCCGTCGGCAACCGGGATACGGTAAGTCTCAGCATTGGGTTCATTGTTGAACTTTGGCACCACCTTCATGATGGCAAAATTTTTCTTTTGCTGTTCGGCTTTTGCTTTCGGCTCTTTGGTGAGTTCGTAAACAAATCCCAGTGCCACCGCTGCGATGAGGGAAACCAGAAACAGGGTCAGTGTCATGGTGCCGAATGTAGATGCGCGCTTAGCCATGTTTGACAACCTCCCCAAATTTTTTCGGTTTGAACGCTCTGTTGATCAGAGGTACAAATGCGTTCATGATCAGGATGGCAAATGAGACCCCTTCAGGGTAAGCACCCCACACGCGGATGATGACCGTAAGCAGACCGCATCCAATCCCGAATACCAACATCCCGGTGTAAGACATTGGTGAAGTGACCATATCTGTCGCCATGAACACCGCCCCCAGCATCAGTCCTCCCGCCAACAAATGAAAGACCGGATCAATGAAATAGGTCGGATCGGCTAAATAAAGGATACCGGAAAAAACAAACACCGTCAGGATGAAAGAGACCGGGATGTGCCAGGTGATGATCCGGCGGAAGAGCATATAGATTCCTCCCAGCAGAATGGCGAGGGCAGATACCTCTCCCAGCGATCCGTTCATATTCCCGATCAGCATGTCGACATACGACGGAACCTTCTGCATCAGTTGGTCCATTGGCTGGTTGCTGCTCAATCCCTCCTTGATGATCCCAAGGGAGGTTGGTCCGGTGATGGCATCACTCAGCGCCAGCCGGTTGACAATGGGAAGGGGCCAGGAGGTCATGGCAACCGGGAAGGAGATCAGCAGGAAGACGCGGCCCACCAATGCGGGGTTGAAGATGTTTTTTCCCAATCCTCCGAAGCTCATCTTTCCGATCCCGATGGAGACCACCGCACCGATCATCACCATCCACCAGGGAAGGTTGCTGGGAACATTCAGCGCCAGCAAAATAGCCGTGATCATGGCCGATCCGTCGGTGATGGAAGGGGGTTCCTTCAGAAGGTATTTCTGGATCAGCCATTCGGTGGTCAGGCAGGTGGCAACGGAGACCGCTGTGATCAGCAGGGCACCGGCTCCAAAAAACCAGAATGAGACCAGGGTAGCGGGTATCAGTGCAATCACCACACCCCACATGACCTTCCCAACAGTCTGGTCGCCATGGATGTGCGGAGATCCTGATATCAATAATTGCGTTGACATGGTTTTTAGTATGGTAAGTTAATTCGACCTGGACCGGATGATTTGCCCGACTTTGCTTTTTGCTTTCCTGATATTGTCTAACAACGGCCGGCCGGCCGGACAGGCAAACGCGCAACTTCCGCATTCGATGCAATCCATCACATATTCCTTTTCAGCCAGTTCATCCTTTCCCGCTTCACTGATCAGACCCAACAAGTATGGTTCCAGTCCCATGGGGCAAACCTGGGTACAACGGCCACAACGGATGCAGTTGGCAACCGGAGCCCGCTTCGCCTCTTCATCCGGTAGGAGAAGAAGCCCCGACATCCCTTTTACCACCGGAACCTCAAGTGTACCAAGCGCTTTCCCCATCATGGGGCCTCCGTTGATCAATTTGCCCGTGCCTTCCGGCAACCCGCCGGCTGCTTCCACCAGATCCGAAACCGGCGTCCCGATGCGAACAAGCAGGTTGGCGGGGTTGGATACCTGCTTCCCGGAAACGGTGACTACACGCTCAACAAGGGGTTTGTTCTTCTGAACCGCTTCATATACAGCGATGGCGGTGCCCACATTCTGGACGACACACCCTACATCCAGCGGTAATTTGCCGGAGGGTACTTCGCGCCGAAGAATGGCATTGATCAACTGTTTTTCGCCTCCCTGGGGATAGCGCACCTTGAGAGGGATCACAGAGATCCCGTGGTACATCTCACTTAATTTTCCAAGGTGCTTAACCGCATCCGGTTTATTGGCTTCAATTCCAATATAGGCCTGGCTCACACCCAATGCCTTCATCAGGATCTGGATCCCAACCATCAGCTCTTCTCCCCGCTCCATCATCAACCGGTGATCGGAAGTCAGATAGGGCTCACATTCCACGCCATTGATGATCAGGTACTGCACCTGTTTGCCCGGCGGGATCATCAGCTTGACATGAGTCGGAAATGAGGCTCCCCCCATCCCTACGATCCCTTTTTCCTTTATTTTATTGATAACCTCCTCTTTCGACAGGCTGATCTCCCGCTTGAGGGAGGTGGACCGATCGATATCCTCCATCCATTCGTCCCCGTCAGCCTGGATGATGATGGCTTCCCGTTTATAGCCGCTGACGTCTGGTGCCGCGTCCACCTTTAAAACCGTTCCGGATACCGGGGAGTGAAGGTTGGCGGAGATGAAGGAGGGTCCTTCGGCCAGCAGCTGCCCGGCTTTCACATGATCCCCCTTCTTCACCAGGGGACGGGATGGCGGCCCGATGCTTTGCGACAACTGGATTGTACACACGGAAGGAATACCCAAGGACCGGATAGGCTGGCCGGCGCTTATTTTTACCTCCGGGGGGTGGACTCCTCCCCGCTTGAATGTTTTCATGAGCATAATCAGAGGATTAACTTGCCATTACCGTTTTGGATTCACTACTCTCCTCTTTTTTCCTGCGTTCGGGAAAGTTCAGCTCCCAGATCGAATGGGTAGGGCATTCTGAAACACATTTCCTGCAGAGAGTGCATTTCGACGCATCTATATAAGCCAGGTTATTCTCCATCCGGATGGCATCAAAGGCACAAACCTTCACACATTTACCACAACCGATACAGGCGACATCGCAATTCTTTTTAGCCGGTCCTCCCTTTTCAGCGTTCATACAACTGACAAATATCCGGCGATCCTTTTTCCCTTTCGGCCGTAACTCAATGATGTGGCGCGGACAAGCTTTTACGCAGGCCCCGCATGCAACACATGCCTCCTGGATGACGACCGGAAGGCCGGTATTCCCATCCATATACATGGCATCGAAGGTGCAGGCTTCTACGCAATCCCCACCTCCCAGGCAGCCGTTCGGGCATCCGTTTTCTCCGGAGAAAAGCGCATGCATGAAATAACAGGATTCAATTCCCTCGTATTCGAGTTTCCCCGGAGCATTGGCATGCGTTCCGTTGCAGCGGACCACCGCGATCAAGAGTTCCTGTTCCTGAGCTTCCTGTCCAATGACCGGACCGATCAGTTTAAGAGTTTCATTTCCGCCGACAGGACAGAACAACCCATCCAGGGATTCGCGTCTCACAATCTCCTCCGCGAAATTCCTGCATCCAGCAAATCCGCAACCTCCACAGTTGGCTGCCGGAAGCAACTCCTGGATTTGATCAATCCGGGGATCTTCCACCACCCTGAACCGTTGGGCTACGAAGTAAAGGACAATCGCTGAAAGTAAACCGATAAGGCTCAGTGTGATAATAACATAGACAATCGTAATAGTCACTGTAGTATGATTTATCGAATTATTCCGTACCTGAAAGATGTTTCATATACTGAACCCGCTGGTAAAGAACCGGATTCTCAGTATGCTTGACGCTGAGTAGACCACGGAAATCATCTATCCGTGAATAGTGTTTTTTCTCCATCCAGTGGATTAGCTCCTCACGGATTTTGGCAATCTGATCTGAACCATTGAGGTAGATGGTTGAGCAGAGCTGGGTGGTCTTGGCTCCGGCAAGAAGCTGCTTTATAACGGCCTCTCCGTCATGAATCCCCGTGGAAGCCGAAAGATCGCAGCGGACTACATCCGACAGCGTGGCAATCCAGCGAAGCGGAATATATTGCTCGGCTGGGGTACTGAACAAATTAGCCACCTGTAGTTTTAACGTTTCCAGATTGATATCAGGAGTAAAAAAGCGGTTGAAGAGCACCAACCCCTTGATCTTTGTCCAGGAGAAGCGCTGGATCGTATGCACAAGGGAACTGAAATAATACCCCAGCTTCAGGGCTACCGGGATGGAGATGCTGGCGGTGACTTTGTCAATGATGTCAAAGTACATCTTTTCATGATCCTCGCTGGAAATGTCCAGTTTGTTGGGCATGATAAATACATTTAATTCCAGTGCATCAGCTCCGGCCTTTTCAATATCCTTCACAATGGAGACCCATTCGTCGAGGGAGACGCAATTGATGGATGCAAAAACAGGTATGGAAACCGCTCTCTTGGCTTCCCTGATCAACCCGATATATTCCGATACTACATTCCCGGTCATAAGTTCACTGACGTAATCAAACGCTTCCGGCCTTACATTGTAACTATCAGGAAATGAAAGAGTATTATTGACATCCATCATGATCTGTTCCTCAAAGATGGATTTTAACACGACAGCTGCCGCTCCTTTCTCTTCAAACTCTTGTATCTTTGCAATCGATTTTGTTAATCCGGAACTGGCTACGATCAATGGATTTTTCAGATGGAAACCCATGTATTGGGTGGAAAGATCAACCATAGGGCTGGAGACTTTTTAAAACCGCTGCAAAAGTATAAACTATTCCTTCAATATAAAAATATTATCAAGGTCAACTCTATACATTAATTTTACAATTCCATTGTAAATAATTATATATCAAATAATTGGAAGATATTATCACTCATCCTGGTATTGTTAACAGAATAACAGATAAAGGTATTGAAATAAGTATATTGGTACAGGAGAGCTGTGTCAGTTGTCAGGCCAAGGCTGTATGCCAGATAGCTGACCAAAAAGAGAAGGTAATGGTTATCGATACGTCGTCTGAAAAATTCCGGCCAGGTGAGAAGGTAGTGATCGAAATGAAAGAATCCCGCGGAATGCAGGCGGTTCTGATTGCCTATATCCTGCCAGTCGTATTGCTGATCATCGCCATGGTCCCCGGGATCATCCTGAAGATAGCGGAAGGATGGCTGGCCTTTTCAGGATTGGCTGCCGTAGTGCTCTATTTTTCACTCTTATATTTCCTCCGGGACCGCTTAAAAAAACAATTCTCTTTCCGGATTAAAAAGCAAGGGTTATGAAGAGACTTCTCTCATACATAACAGGATGGTCGCTCCTGCTGGTTGGATTCACGCAATGCTCCTTCTTCAAGGGGACAGAGCCGGTGAAAATGACGGGGTTTATCCAGGGGACCACCTATACCGTTATCTGGTACGCAGATCAATCTGTGACCACCATCCAGCAAGGGATTGATTCACTCTTTTCGCTGGTAAATCAAACCGCCTCCCTCTACGACTCCTCCTCGGTCATCTCAAGGTTCAACAGGAATGAACCCTGCGATCAAAACAGGCATTTCCGGGAACTGGTTGCCGAATCACAGAAGATCAGTGAGGAGACCAACGGGGCATTCGACATCACAGTGGAGCCACTCATCCGGCTTTATGGTTTTTACCGTAAGGAGGGGAAGCGGGTGCCGGATTCTCTCATTCAGGCAGTAACTTCACGTGTGGGTTATAAAAAAATAGAGATCGCCCCTGACGGACTGATCATGAAGCAGGATACCGGGATTGAAATCGACCTCAATGGCATTGCTCAAGGATATACGGTCGACCTGGTTGCCCACTATCTAGAATCCATGGGAATTGACCGTTACCTTGTGGAGATCGGAGGAGAGGTGCGTTGCGGCAACCGGAAACCGAATGAGGATCTGTGGGTGATCGGGATAGAGAAGCCTGCTCCCTCTGATACGGCGCCCCAATCAGTTCAGGAAAGGATCGCGGTCGAAAACAGGTCTGTCGCTACTTCAGGCAATTACCGCAATTATTTCAGGGAAGATGGCCACACCTTTTCGCACACGTTGGATCCCAGGACGGGCTATCCCATGAAAGACGGCGTGATAAGCGTGACTGTCATTGCCTTGAATTGTACAGATGCCGATGCATTTGCCACAGCCCTGATGGTGATGGGGCCGGAGACAGGACAGCAGTTCGTGGAAGCCTATCCGGAGCTGGAAGCCTATTTTATCTTTTCGAAAAACGGAGAGATACGGGCACACCGATCTTCGGGATTTCCGGATTTTCTTGAAACAGAATAAAAATTTTGTATTTTTAGGTGTCAATAAATAGATGCTCATGTACCTGAAAAATTTACCCCACAAGACCGTTGAACGGCTGAGCCAGTATCGCAGGGCATTGCTTTTGATCCTCTCAAAGGACAAGACCCATGTTTTCTCACACGAGATTGCACTGATGCTGCATATCACTCCTGTCCAGGTCAGACGTGACCTGATGCTCATCGGTTATTCAGGCAACCTGCGAAAAGGATATGATATCAAGGAGTTGATCGAGCTCATCGGTCACATCGTTGACACCGACAAAGGTCAACGGGTCGCCGTGGTTGGTTTAGGAAACCTGGGCAAGGCCATTATCAGCTATTTCAAAGGGAAACGAACGAAACTCACCATCATTGCCGCCTTTGACATTAACCCTGAGAAGATTAACAGGGTGTATGACGGCGTAACTGTTTACCACATCAACAGCCTAGCAGAGATCATCAAAAAGTATAATATTTCCATTGGGATCATCACGGTATCGGCCGATCAGGCACCTGAAGTCGCAGAAGCACTTGTGGAGACAGGTGTCAAAGGGATCCTGAACTACTCGCCAAAACCACTCAATGTTCCTCCGCATGTCTATCTGGAAGAATACGATATGATCACATCGCTCGAAAAGGTTGCCTTTTTTGCAAAGAAAAACGACGAACGGTTCAAGTAAGAGGGAAAAGATTGCAGATCTACCATAGTTTCGAGCATCTTGATAGCATCCGGAATCCTGTTGTCACAACCGGTTCATTCGACGGGGTGCACACAGGCCATAAAGCCATCCTTGAGCGGCTGAAAAAACTGGCCCTCGAGATCCGGGGTGAGACCGTACTGATCACCTTTCAACCTCACCCGCGAAAAGTCCTTTATCCCGACACTTTCGGCAAAGAGCTCCGGCTGATCACCTCACTGCGTGAAAAAATCGAGCTGCTTTCTAGGGCAGGACTTGATCATCTGATCATTGTGCCCTTTACCAAAGAGTTTTCGGAGATATCATCCGTTGACTTTGTCAGGAACATCCTCCTGAAAAAACTTCATGCGCGAAAGATCATTACAGGGTTCAACCACCATTTCGGACACAACCGCGAAGGCGATACCGAACTTATGCAACAACTCGGGCAACAATTCCATTTTGATTTTGAGGAGATCCCAGAGCAGGAGGTCCAGCAGGAATCGGTAAGCTCAGTCACCATCCGGAAATCCATCCTGGAAGGGGATATCCGGCAAGCCAACCGGTACCTTGATCATCCCTACTTAATCACCGGCCAATGTTTGAGCATTCAGGATCAATCCACGACCACCGGAAAATACAGCTACTCGATCCATCTGGAGGAAGATTCAAAACTTCTACCACCAGACGGGAGTTATCCCGTGACCGTCATCGACGATGATGATAAATATCCGGCGAGCTGCATGATCAAAAACCATCCCGGGTTGCCACTGAAAAGCGCTGTCATCTTTGAAACTGACGATGAGTTGAGTTGCTCATCTGATTTCCTAACCATTCTTTTTCAGGATTTTACCCAGGAGACCATGCATATTGATATTCTCACCATCTTCCCTGAAATGCTTGAAGGCCCTTTCCGGCAATCAATCATCAAAAGAGCCCAGGAAAAAGAGCTGATTTCCATTGCCCTGCATAACTTCCGCGACTATTCCCTCACCAAGCATAAACATGTGGATGACTATCCATACGGAGGAGGCGCCGGGATGGTCATGATGGCTGAACCCATCGTGCGCTGCATAGAATCCCTCACTGCCAAAAGAGCGTATGATGACATCATCTACCTGACCCCCGACGGGGAGATCCTGACACAAAAAATCGCCAACCAGATCTCGGTGGCAAACAACCTGATTCTGCTATGCGGTCATTACAAAGGGATTGATGAACGGGTCAGGGAGCTTGTGATCACCCGTGAAATCTCAATCGGAAATTATGTGCTATCGGGAGGCGAGCTGGCTGCCGCCGTCCTCGTTGATTCCGTTGTACGGCTGATCCCCGGTGTGCTGGGGGATGAAACCTCTGCCCTCTCCGACTCGTTCCAGGATGACCTGCTCTCTCCTCCGGTCTATACCCGACCCTATGATTTCAGGGGAAAGACCGTCCCCGACATCCTGTTATCAGGGAATGACAAAGAGATTGCCAAATGGAGGCATGAGGAGTCGCTTGAGCGGACACGAAAGCGCCGGCCGGGTCTTTTTGACCCCGATTGATCCTCCCCCCTGATCGATTTTATTGAAAATATTCCCTTAACCGCCTTTGTGTAAAGAAAAAATTTCTATATTTGCACTCCCTTTTCAAAAATAAAACTTAACGGAGGAGCAGGATGAACAAAGGCGAGATCATGCAGTATGTTGAAGAGAATATCATTGAAAAACATGATATTCCCGTTTTTAAAGCAGGTGATACCATTACCGTTCATTATAAGATAAAAGAAGGTAACAAGGAGCGTATCCAGAGTTTCCAGGGAGTTGTCCTCCATCGAGCAGGCAAGGGTGCCACCGAGACGTTCACGGTAAGAAAGATCTCGGGAAACATTGGCGTTGAACGTATTTTTCCCGTTGCATCCCCTTTCATTGAAAAGGTTGAAGTGAACAAGCGCGGTGTGGTCCGTCGCTCCCGGATCTTCTATCTGAGGGAGTTGCAAGGCAAGAAAGCCAGGATCAAAGAGAAGAGAAAGTAACTACAGGTGATTAATGCGAAAGGGCAGCCAATGGCTGCCCTTTCTTTTAGTTCATCACCAGAAATACGTGACCTCGTTCAGGTAGTTGAAAAGTTGACAAGGATCTCGAGTAATTGAGGATGTTCTGGATCACGGATTCCTTGGGAGAAACATTCTTGATGTGCTTCTGGGATTCATCGGAAACTGATCTCCTTTCTGACACAGAATTTCCAAAAAAAAGTGTAGAGTTTCGCTTCATAGGCATGACGGATATTGGGTGAAGTTTTCATATCAATGAAACGGAGGAATTTTTCACTTATTTTACATGTGGAAAAAAAAACAGGCGGACAGGCGGACAAACGGACGAGTAATTATCAAACGGAGAGTATGACTTCGTTTTCCTTGACTAGTTTTCGCAGGTTGATCAGGGCGTAACGCATCCGTCCGAGAGCCGTGTTGATGCTGACATTGGTCACTTCGGCGATATCCTTAAAACTCATATCTTGATAATGCCTCATCATTAGCACCTCTTTCTGCTCTTTGGGCAGGTATTCAATGAGGCGTTTGACATCCCTGTGGATCTGTTCCGTGATCATCATCTCCTCGACCGACTCGACCGGCATCCTGATCTTGTCGATCACATCGTATTCCTCACGGTTTTCAATGATCGGAATCCTGTTCGCTTTCCTGAAATAATCAATGATGAGGTTATGGGCGATGCGCATCGCCCATTGAATGAATTTTCCCTCTTCCTTATACTGATTGGAACGTATGGTATTGATCACCTTGATAAAGGTATCCTGAAACAAATCCTCCGCCAGCTCTTTATCCTTGACAATCATGAGGATATAAGCATAGATACGGTTCTTATGACGTCTGACAAGTGTTTCGAGGGCGGCTTCCTGACCGGCTAGATACCTGCTAATCAGCTCCTGATCACTGATTACCTGGCTTTGCATGGGACCTCCTTTTCTAAGTAAAAAAGAGTAAAGTTCTAGCCGATAATATCCCTCCTATGAATGATGCGCGGATGCGCGATGATGTTTAATTTAATACGCCTTTTTCCCTCAAAGGTTGCAGCAAAAATAGGCAAAAAAAAAAGAAAAGCAAATTTTCTTACTATTTTCGCACTTTCTGCGGGATCGATACCATGAGAAGGAATGAATCTGTTGACCTGAATGAATCCATTGTCATCAAAGGCGCCAGGGTCAACAACCTGAAAAATATCAGCCTGGCCATTCCCCGGAACAAGTTCGTGGTGATCACAGGACTTTCCGGTTCCGGGAAATCTTCCCTGGCGTTTGACACCCTTTACGCCGACGGGCAGCGCCGGTATGTAGAGAGCCTGAGCGCCTATGCCCGACAGTTTCTCGGAAGAATGGCCAAACCTGAAGTTGATTCCATTACGGGCATCTCACCGGCCATTGCCATCGAACAACGGGTCAACACCCTGAATCCGAGATCCACCGTTGGCACCTCCACGGAGATCTATGAATATATCAAACTCCTCTACGCCCGGCTGGGGAAAACCTACAGTCCAGAAACCGGACGGCTGGTCAAACGTGACACCGTTTCGGATGTGGTGGATTTCATACTTTCTTCAGAACCCGGAGCGAACGTAACCATTTTCTCTCCCTTGAACCATCTGGCTGACCATGGTGATCTGAAAGCCAGATGTAAAGTTCTTCTGCAGCAGGGGTTTATCAGGGTGATGATCGACGGGGAGATTACCCGTATTGAGGAGGCCCTGGAAAAAGAGAACTGCACCTATAAAGAACTGCTTCTTGTAGTGGACCGGCTAGCCCTCACTCATGAGGATGAAGACCTCTCAAACCGTCTGGCCGATTCAGTGCAAACCGCTTTTTTTGAAAGCCATGGGGATTGTACTGTTGAGGTTTCCGGAACGGTAACAGAACGTCATACCTTTTCCAACCGTTTTAAAGCCGACGGGATCACTTTCGAAGAACCCTCCGAGAACTTTTTCAGTTTTAACAATCCTTACGGCGCCTGCAAGCATTGCGAGGGATTTGGCAGCGTGATCGGGATCGATGAGGACCTCGTGGTCCCCAATAAAAGTCTCTCTGTTTACGAGGATGCCATCGCCTGCTGGAGGGGCGAGAAGATGAGTGAATGGAAGAATGAGCTGGTCATGCATGCCTACCATTTTGATTTTCCCATTCATCGTCCCTATTATGAATTGACGGCCGGAGAACGCGCCCTGCTGTGGAACGGGAACAGGTATTTCAAAGGGATCAACCGGTTCTTTGATTTTGTAGAAAGCCAGAATTACAAAGTCCAGTACCGGGTCATGATGTCCCGCTACCGCGGAAAAACCGTCTGCCCTGAATGCCAGGGCACCCGTCTTCGCAAAGACGCCTCCTTCGTCAAGATCGGAGGAAAATCGATCACGGAACTGGTTCTCACCCCCATCACCGACCTGCAGGAGTTCTTCAGGAACCTGACCCTTTCTGACTATGAAGAACGTGTGGGAAAAAGGTTGCTGAACGAGATCCGGAACAGGCTGGAGGCGCTGACGGATGTCGGGTTGGGCTACCTCACCCTGAACCGTCTCTCATCCTCTCTCTCAGGTGGGGAATCCCAGCGGATCAACCTCTCCACTGCCCTCGGAAGCAGTCTTGTGGGTTCGATGTATATCCTGGATGAGCCGAGCATCGGGTTGCATCCTAGGGATACACAAAGGCTGATCAACGTTTTGCTCAGATTACGTGACCTGGGAAACACCGTCATCGTGGTTGAACATGATGAAGAGATCATCCGGGCCGCCGACCATGTGATCGATATCGGTCCACTGGCCGGCCAGCATGGCGGCGAGGTGATCTTTCAGGGGAAGGTCAGTGAATTGACCGGCTGTGAAGGAAGTCTGACAGGAGAGTACCTGTCGAAAAAACGCTCCATCAGCCTTCCGGATCATAGGAGAGGATGGAAAGAGTTTATCCGTATCGTCGGTGCCAGGGAGAACAACCTTAAACGGATCAATGTTGACATACCACTTCACATCTTTACCGTGGTGACCGGTGTGAGCGGATCGGGAAAAACCTCGCTGATCAAGCAGATCCTCTTCCCCGCCCTGAAAAAGATCCTGGGGGGATGGGCGGATAAGACCGGAAAATTTGATTGCCTGGAGGGTGATTACAACCGCATCGGCGGCGTGGAACTCGTAGACCAGAACCCTATCGGCCGCTCCTCAAGATCCAACCCGGCTACCTACATCAAAGCCTTTGATGAGATCCGCCAGCTCTTTGCCGACCAGAAACTGTCAGTTGTAAGAGGCTATAAACCAGGCTCCTTCTCGTTCAATATCGCCGGGGGACGGTGCGAGATCTGTGAAGGCGACGGGGTTCAGAAAATCGAGATGCAATTCATGGCCGATATCTACCTCACCTGCGATGCCTGCCATGGAAAACGCTTCAAGGATGAAGTGCTGGATGTGAAATACCGGGACAAAACCATCGTGGATATCCTGGAGATGACCGTAGATGAAGCAATTGGGTTTTTCTCAGGAGAGAGCAAACTCTCGGCTACAGAGAGACGCATCCTGCTGCGGCTGCAACCCCTTCAGGATGTCGGTCTGGGTTACCTGAAGCTCGGACAATCGTCATCAACCCTTTCCGGGGGAGAGGCCCAGCGGATCAAGCTGGCCTATTTCCTCTCGAAAGGAAACACGGAAAAGCCCACCCTTTTCATTTTCGACGAACCCACTACAGGGCTTCATTTCCATGACATCCACAAGCTCCTGATCTCGTTTGATTCCCTGATCCGGATCGGCCATTCGGTACTGGTGATCGAACACAATCCCGATGTAATCAAATCGGCAGACTGGGTGATCGACCTGGGGAAAGAGGGGGGGGATCAGGGAGGGCACCTCGTTTTTGAAGGAACACCGGAGGAACTTGTTCATCACCACGATTCCTATACCGGAACTTATTTGAAGGAAAAAGTGAAAAGATAACCCCCACAAGGACATCATCGGGATGTCCCTATTTTCATTACTTTCGTGAACATCTTCCAACAAACTAGTTATGATTGAACCCACTCCTTCTGTTATCCTTGTTGAGAGCCGTTACTGGGTGTTGAACACCAGTCTGCTCAACCCGGACGTAACTCCTGAAGAATTCTCGAGTTTGCTGAAAAATTTCAGTGGATCTCTGATGAGTGGGGGCAACTTCTCCGCCTTCATCGCCCGTCATCCGCTGGACAACTACTCTGAAGTCACACCACTACTGAAACTCAGCCTGCACGAAGATCTACTCCAGACACTGCAGGACAAATACCTTAAAGATCAGCCTGCCGTGAAACTTTCCGGGGTGGAATTCTGGCTGACTGACCTGGAGATTTTATGCTGCTATGCACTTTTCACCCTCGAACCTCAGACGAATATCAAAAAACTGGAAGAGGAGAACATGTCGATGGTGGATATTATATCGGCTCTGCAGCCTGATCTGGAACAGATGTTCCGTTTACTTGAAACGAAAAAGGTGGTCGCCATTCAACCGGGTTTTCTGTTTGGAGCCCCGGATGTCCTGAAAAAGGATGGCCTTCACACACCTGACTTCAGTTACATTTACAACTGGCATATCTTCTTTATCCGGAATGCGGAGACGCTTTCACGCACTATCAGGGATTACCATATTGAAGAGGCCCCTTTTCCCTATGCGGGAGGAAAAGTTTATCCAGGATGGGCGCTCCTCCTCTGGGAACCTGCAGAGGCAACGATGACCCATGATGAGATCATCCGGAGGGTGTTCATTGATTCCATTTCGGGGACGGAATCCATCACCTACGATAACTCGATTTACCTCTTCACGGGATTTCTTTCCCTGATCATCCAGAATAAAAAGGTGGACGGACACTTCATCAGGAATGCCTGCAACATCAGCCATCTGACCCTTCAGCGAACGAAGCTCTGGAAACGAAATCTCTCCGTTGAACAACAGGATTACCATGAAAAGTCAAGAGAGGTCTCGATGCTCGAAAACAAGAAAACCGATTTTGACTCGGCGGAAGCCACCCTGCTGAAAGCCGTGGAGGGAATTGAGGTGAAAGAGAGCCAGCGATCAGGCCATGTCGTGGAGTTGGTCCTCTCCTTCTTCGCCGCTCTATCCCTCTATTCCATTGCCACTGATATTTACACCATGATCACCACCGACAGCGAAATCAAGCCAATACATCTGTTCTCCCTGCGCACGATCCTGATCTTCATTGCCACAGGAATTGTGATCGGCTTCTTTTACCTGCTTCGGAAACAACGCAACAATTAACCGAACCCCTTTCCCATGAAAAGCATCAACCCGGCCACCAACCAAACACTGAAGGAGTATCGCGAACACACCCCGGAAGAGGTTGTTGAGATCATTCAAAAGAGTCAGGAAGCATGGCTTCACTGGCGATCCACTTCTTTCACCCACCGTAAAGAGTTGATGCTGGGGGCGGCATCCCTGCTGCGGAGCAGGAAAACCGGGCTGGCTGCGTTGATGACGGCCGAGATGGGAAAGATCATCCGCGAATCGGAAGCGGAAGTGGAAAAGTGCGCCTGGGTGTGTGAGTTTTACGCCAATCAGGCCGAACAATTTCTTCAGGATGAGGTTATCCCTACGGATGCTTCCCGGAGCTTTGTCACATTTCAGCCGTTGGGACTCATCCTGGCGGTAATGCCCTGGAATTTCCCCCTTTGGCAGGTGTTCAGGTTTGCAGCCCCATCGATGATGGCCGGTAACGGTGGCTTGCTCAAACATGCCTCCAATGTACCCGGATGTGCCCTTGCCATTGAGGAGATTTTTCGTGATGCCGCCTTCCCGGAAAATCTTTTCCGCAGCCTGATGATCCCTTCGGGGATGGTGGAACGGGTGATTGATCATCCCTTTGTGAAGGCAGCCACCCTCACCGGCAGTGAATTCGCCGGAAGCCAGGTGGCTTCGGCAGCAGGCCGACAGATTAAGAAAACCGTTCTTGAACTGGGAGGATCGGATCCCTTCATCATATTAGAGGATTGTGATATGGAACTGACCATCTCCCAGGCCCTGAATTCCCGTCTGATCAACCAGGGACAGAGCTGTATCGCTGCCAAACGGTTTATTGTGGTGAAACCTGTCCTGAAGCAATTTACCGAGATGATCCATCAAGCATTCCGGAGGCTGAAAGTCGGTGATCCCATGGATCCGGCGACCCAGATCGGCCCACTGGCGGCTCCGTTTTTAATTGAGGAGATCGACCGGCAGGTGCAGGGATCCATTCGGGCAGGGGCCACGCTGATCACCGGAGGCGACAGATACGACAGGGAAGGATGCTACTACCAACCCACCATCCTGACGAATGTCAGGGAAGGGATGCCGGTCTGCGCCGAAGAGACCTTCGGCCCGGTGCTGGCGATCATCCCGGTGGAGGATGAACAGGAAGCCATCCGCGTGGCCAACAACTCCCCTTTCGGTCTGGGCGGAAGCGTGTGGACAACAAACAGCCAGCGGGGTGAAGCCGTCGCCAGGCAGGTGGAGAGCGGCGCTGTGTTCGTGAACGGCATGACCAAATCAGATCCTCGCCTTCCCTTCGGTGGCATCAAGAAATCAGGCTACGGCCGCGAACTCGGCGGCTACGGCATCCGGGAGTTCGTGAACATCAAGACGGTTTGGATAAAGTAAACAAGCGGACAAGCGGACAAGCGGACAAGCGGACAGGTGAGAGTGTTAGAAAGGATAAGTAGAGTGTATTTTTCCGTATTTCGTATTCCTGTATTTCGTATTACTGTATTACCGTATCTCACATTTTCTTTGATCGTAATGGTAAAACCTGTACCTTTGCACCTCTTTTCCGGCGTGGTAGCTCAGTCGGTTAGAGCGTCGGATTCATAACCCGGAGGTCACGAGTTCAACTCTCGTCCACGCTACAAAAAAGGGTGTTCATCAGTGAGCACCCTCTTTTTTTTCTGGTTATCCGGCTTTTCTCTTGTAAAACATCCAGACATATCCGCTGAACAGAAGAAGCATAACCACCTGGACCACGACAGGAGTTGAAATAAGCCCTGCGTCTATCAGCGCCATCTTGATAAGCATAAATTTCAACAAATAATAGACTGCCTTGCTCATGACGATACTTAACAGGATGGCGGGGAAAATATGTTTTATCCGGTTCACAAGCAAATAGAACAAGGCGGCATTCAACACAAGTTCGAGGGTGATCAGGATTGTTTTCACAAACAACGGATGACCGGATACCATAAATGAAAAGAGAGGCATAGTCAATGCCAGGATGTATGCATTCCCTTTCCCGGTGTGAGTCATTGCGAGGATCAGCATGACACGCATCGGTTCGATCAGGTAAAAGGGGATTCCCAAGAGATGGGATAGTGTCGGGAAAAAATAGATAAATCCTACTGCCAACATATCCAATAGGACACTGGGTAACGTTTGCAGGATATGTGATTTTTCAATGACTCGGTTCATACATTTTTATTGCTTGATGAAGTTAACTTTCTGGCATCCATCTTTGCTGTTCAGGATCATGATATAACAACCGGCCGGCAACTGCTTGGTGTCTATTGATGCCTGAGGTGAATTGCAGCTCACTCCCGAGATGACTTCACGGCCGGCCTGATCCAGAATGAGGTAGTTGATCGTCACCGGCCACCGGCACGACAGATGAACCCAATCCTGGCACGGGTTCGGAAACACCCGGATCCCCATATTCCCTTCAACCGGATCTATACCGGTATTGGCTTCATGGGCTTTGATCAACTCAATGCCCTCTCCTGTATGAAGGTTTCTAGTATATTCCTTATGTTCTGCATCATTCCAATGTTCGTGAACCCCCATTGAGGCGATCAGCACCCCATCATCATCCGGATCATAGACAATCCCTTCGGGCCAATTGGATGAGTCGGCTGCTTGGTGCAGGTAATCATCCACTCCGGCCCAATTGGGCCGGCTCGTTGCGATGGTGGGCCCGTTGTACTCCGAACGCAGGAAGTCGTGGCAAACCGATTCAACAGCCACCGGATCAAGGGAGATGAAGACGGATGAGCACCAGTCTCCGTGAAAAGGGGTTGAGGTCCATTTGCCGGGAACCGCAAGCGCTTCATCCCCGGGATAGAGGCCATCCACAATGATCAGCAGGTTTTTGCCACTCAGGAGGTTATGCATCATGATATCGGTCTGGATCCTGTACAATCCGTATTCGGTGCGTTGCGGATCATCGCCGCCGCCCATCAGGCCGGCATGCAGATGCAGAGCCCATGTTCTGGGAAATGAACCGAAATGATTCTTTGCCGCCAGCGTGATCCCTGCCGCTGCATGCGCCTTCAGTGCCGGCACATTGATCAGGTAGTCGGCATCCTCATAAACGGTGAACAGTTTATCCGTCAGGGCATCCGGCATCACAGCGCCATGGTCGGAAAAGAAAAACCGGTCGCTTGCGGAATGTTCAACAGGAAGCCTGCCCAGCTTCTCAATCTCTAGTTCCGTATGGATGAGATTGTTGCCCAGGCAGTTCACTTCAGGGAACTCCGTGTGCCAAAGGTCATAAGACTCTTTGTAAATGTTTCGGGCAGGATCCCCGATATAGATCAGGCCCTGAGGTACTCCGGCCACGTTAACCAGTTGTCTCAGAAGGGCCAGCACAACATAGGGATCCGTCTCGGCTGCGAACCGGTTGACCGACTGGTCGTCGGTCCGGCTGAGATCGGCATGAAACCGGCCGTCGGCCACCCCCCCGTAAGCCGAAGTCGCATTGATCTTCACCATGATCTTCTCACCGGCGCTGTACCCGACATCCCCATGGCCGTGATTGATATTGTAGTACCTGAAGATCAGGTCCCAGGCCTGAACATTATCAGACGCACCGGTCAGGGAGAGCAACGACTTGATCAGCATGCTGTCAATAACAGCCATGCTGTTGTTTTTTTCCATAAACCAGGCATCGTCTCCATCATCGATCACACCGTCATTGTTAGAGGTATTGGTGCAATTTTCATTGGTCGCACCGGGATCCCACATCCATACCACTCGTCCCGGGAAAATGCCCTTTGCCGTTCCCATCGGTTCATTGGGTGGAAAATCTCCGCGACAGGTACCATCTCTCCTGGCAAACAGCTGTGAATCCATCAGAGTGAGAGAGATCACATACAACCCAAAGGCTATTATAATAAAAAGAGCCGCCTTCACTGGTCGTGATTGAGTGATTGCCCACAGGAACCGTTTGAAAGCCATCACGGCGCCTCCCAAACTTAGCAGGTACAGGACAAAAGCAGACATAAATGGCGCCGTCGCCTGCATACAGGGATAATTTGCCCTGCTGGGCTTAGGAACCACGCGAATAAGAAACCAGGCGGTCGACAGAATCCCGAGCACGAAAAAGATGATTTTCGGATGAATTCTTCTCGCTTTCAGCCAATGAATAAATTTTTGCAGGATATCCGGCAGATGTGGGATGGGATTGTACATATCAGAACCTCTTGTACGTTAATCTAA
>Ga0172368_10002098_pt1 | contig 26014 bp, 20 predicted proteins | sample Lak11m_FD_114540 | JGI IMG/M metagenome (GOLD analysis project Ga0172368, IMG submission 114540) | Freshwater microbial communities from Kabuno Bay, South-Kivu, Congo - kab_022012_11m | ecosystem: Environmental > Aquatic > Freshwater > Lake | place: Democratic Republic of the Congo: South-Kivu...
AGCCTCCGAAGTTCGTCCCCCAGCAAGCCACCGACCCATTCGACGCCAGGCGCGCGCAGGAGAGCTCGTTCCCGGTGCAGACGGCATCGACCACGGCAGTCAGGTCCGGGACCGATGTCGGCTCGACGGTGCCGTTCCCCCAGCACTTGACCCCGCCGGCGTCGAGCGACGCGCAGGTGCGGTACTCGTGCGCCGCGATGTCGCGGGCCCCGGCACCCAGACCCTTGACCAAGGCAGGCGCGTCATGGTTCACGACCGAGCCGTCGCCAAGCTCGCCGACGCTGTTCGCCCCCCAGCACATCGCCGCGAGGGTGCCCGGCGTTTGTCTCGAGGGCACCAGCGCGCACGTGTGGTTGCTGCCCAAGGCGACGGTCGTTGCCCCGGGCGGAAGGCCCTGGACTTGAGTCGGCTCGCCGCTCCCTCTGCCCGAGCGGTTCCCCAGCTTGCCCGCGTAGCCGTCGCGTCCCCAGCAGAGCACCGCTCCGGCGGTGGTCGTGGCGCAGGTGTGGGACCAACCCGCTCGCACGACCGCCGCCAGGGCGGACCCGCAACGGTTCAGGGTGCCGCCGCCTCCGCAGGTCTGCGGAGGGACGCACGTGCCGCAATCGACCCGCCGTGTCGCGCCGCAGTTGTCGTCGGCCTCGAGCGCGCCGCACTGGGCCGCGAGTCGGACGCACAGCGCCGCGTCGGTCTCGCGCAGTGCGTCGTCCCCGCGCGGGCAGCGGTCGCAGCCGTCCGGAACCCCGTCCTGGTCCCCGTCGGCACTGTCCGCGGACCCCGGGCACCGGTCGGCGGCATCGACCGCCCCGTCGTCGTCCGTGTCGGGGACGCACTGCTCGTCGATGGCAAGCGTGTGCGGCCCGCAGCCCACGTCGGCTGCGCAGACCCGCGCGGAAGCGACGAAGTGCGTCCCGTTGCCACACGCCGCTGCGGCGGGCCGGCAGACGCCGTCGATGGCCTCGGTCCCGGCGCCGCAGACGATCGAGACGTCCGCGACGCACGTTCCGCTCTCGGAATCGGCCTTGGTGCCCGCCCCGCAGACAGTGCCGAGATCCGGCAGACAGACGCCGCCGCTCGCGACTGTTCCCGCGCCGCAGACGGTGTCGGGCACGCACCCTCCGTCCCTGTCGTCGCGAGTTCCCGCCCCGCAAACGACATCGGGCGCACAACCGCCGTCCCGGTCGTGCGTCCCGGGCCCGCACACGACGTCCGGCCTGCACCCGCCGTCCAGATCGTCGTGGGTTCCTGCCCCGCAAGCGACGTCGGGGGCGCACCTGCCGTCGCCGTTGTCGTGTGTCCCCGCCCCGCACACGACGTCCGGCGCGCAGCCGCCGTCCAGGTCGTCGTGCGTCCCCGCCCCGCACACGACGTCCGGCGCGCAGCCGCCGTCCAGGTCGTCGTACGTCCCCGCTCCGCACACGACGTCCGGCGCACAGCCGCCGTCCAGGTCGTCGTGCGTCCCTGTCCCGCAGATCCCGGCGAGGTCGGCGAGGCATGTCGCGCCGGAGGGGCGCGTGCCGGCTGCGCAAACGGCGCCAAGGTCCACGACGCATCTCCCTTCCGACAGCGTCGTGCCGGCGCCGCAATCCGGCTCGCAGACGCGACCGGCCTCTCCCATCCGGGTGCCTGTGCCGCACACGTCGAGCCCCGGTCGGCACCTCCCCGTGCCGTCGTCCTCCGTCCCGGGACCGCAGGGGGGCCCCGCGTCCGGGTAGAGCGTTTCCCGTTCGACGCAGCCCGCGTCGGAAACCCACACGAGGCCGCCCGAGCACGGGGGACCCGCATCCGGGTAGAGGCTGGCGCGCTCGACGCAGCCGCCGTCGGGCTCCCACACGAGACCTCCCGAGCACGGCGGTCCGCCCTCGACCGGCACGCACACGTCCTCGGGCCCGAGCCTCGTTCCCGGTCCGCACGCGCCCGCCTTCGGGTTCCGGATGTCGCTGAAGCAGCCGGCGGTCGCGAGGGCAATTGCCACCGCCGGCGCCCCGCACCGGACATGAGGAGTTCTCATCGCAAGCTCCGGCCCGAGGACTCGGCAGCCCCGGCCCCGCCGGGCCCGAGCGACCCGTCCCCCTGCCCCGTCGCACCCGAGTCGCCGGCGCCGGCAGGCTCCGTGCGCCGCTCGAGCGCCCACCACGCGGCGGCGGCGATCGCCGCCGCGGTCGCGACGCCGAATGCGGCCAGCGCCCCTGTCCTGCGCGGCCCGATGTACGCCCGGGCCTCGTCGAAGCGCGTGGCGTGTGCGTTCTCGGCGACATAGTTGGCCTGAACGTTCAGGACCGTGCCGCACGCGAGCGCGGCGGCAGCCAGCCCCGCAAGCGACCAGCGCGCGGCCGGCTTCCAGCGTGGGGGCGCGTCATCGCGACGGTCCGCCAGCCTGATGGGAGACGGGAGGGGCGCTGCGGCAGCAACGGCCGCCGTTGCGGTTTCAGTCGCGGAAGCCGTCGATGCCGGGGCCGCGGCCACGGACGCGGAAGCCGTCGAAGCCGCGGTCGGGGCAGCGCCGGCAGCGGCGGGAGAGGCCGCCCCAGTCGCGGGAGCCGCGGTCGGGATCGGGCGACTCGCCGCCGCAGACGCGGCAAGCGGCCCGGCGGCAACGGAAGCACCCGACGCGGGAGGTGCAACGGCCGGGAGAACGCCCGCGCGATCGAGCGTCGCCACAACTTCGCCCACCAGAGCGACGATGGCGTCGGGCAGCTCCGCGTCCGACGCCAGTGAGCGCTGCGACCGTGCGACGGCGTTGGCCGTGCGCACGTCGACGACCTTGATGGCCACGACCGAGGCGCTGCCGAGCTTGCCCACCGTGGGCACTGCGAGCAGGTCCACGCCCAATGCCCCGACGATCTCCGACAGGCAGGCGCTGCTCTCCTGGCAGCCCAGCGCCTGCTTCTTCTTCTCGAACCCGATGAGCGATTCCACGTCGCCGCGGCTCGTGACGCGCAGCCGCCCGGTTGCATCGAGCGCGCCCACGACCAGCTCCTCGATGAGCGCAATCGCCTTCGCGTCGTACCCGCCCCCGCCGCCGACGCCCAGCACCGCAATGCTTCGCCGGGCCGGTGTCGCGGCGACGGCGGCGTGCGAGAGAACCGCCAACGCGACCCAAACCGCCGAGGGAACGCGATGCTTCATGTCGCCGCCGCATCCCTCGGACGTGGTTCTGCTGCCGAACGCGGGGCAGTCTGAAAAAGAACGCGCCGGATTCTGCCGCGGAGGGAGGAAGAGTGCAAGCGCTGGCTGGACTTTGGGGGGCGGCGGCAAGGTCATGCCGGCGCAGCAGGGCAAGACCGGGTACCTGCTGTTCGGCGACGCGTTCCGCACCGACCGGGCGCCCGACTACGCCTCGCCGGGCTCGTTCACGCTGCAGAGCCGGCTGGCACTCGTCGGCTGGTAGGAGCGCCCTCGGCCCCGGCGCCCATTGACCCATGCCTGTCGAGTCGATGCGCTCCAGTTCCCGGGTCGCTCGGCCCGAGGGAGCGGGCGCGCTCCTGGCCGCCCGCGGACACGAGAGTAGCGCACCTGCGGGGTGCCTACGCGCGCATCAGCGCGACCTCGTAGCAGGCCAGCTTCTCGTCGTGCGTCACCAGCGTGAGGCCTTCCACCTGCGCCTGGGCCACCAGCATCCGGTCGAACGGATCGTCGTGATGGCGCGGCAGCGCCCCGGCCGCCTCGGCGTGCTCGAACGTGATGGGCAAGGCCTCGAACCGGGAGGCCTCCATCGCCTCGCGAAGATTCGGCGGTGCATCGAGCTTGCCCAGCGTCCGCTTGATCGCGATCTCCCACACGCTCACCGCGCTCACCAGCACGATGTTCTCCGCGGAATCGATGGCGAGGCGGGCCTGCGGGACGAGCCTCGGCGCGTCTTCCGCGAGGTACCAGAGCAGCACGTGCGTGTCGAGGAGGAGTCTCACGGTCGTTCGCCGCGGAAGGCGGCCGCGATCTCCTCGGGCAGCTCGTCGAAGTCCGGCGCGATCCGCACCCTGCCCTTCCAGAACCCAGGCTTGCGCGGCTCCTGCGCCGGCCGGTACGGTACCAGCTTCGCCATCGGCTTTCCCGCCTTGGCAATGACGATCTCCTCGCCGCCGGCCGCACGCTCGACGAGCCGCGACAAGTGCGTTTTCGCTTCTTGGATGTTCGTCACCTTCATGAACCAGACTTAGTCTGGTCTGGTCCGCCTGTCAACCAGCGGCCGGCCGGGAGCCGCAGTCCGTGCCGGCCAGCGACCAAGGGCGCGGGGCGCGCCTTTTTCCACTTGATCTCCGCTCGGGCCGGTGCTAAACGCCCGCGGCTCCGTGTCCGGCGGAGTGGATGCGTTGGTCCGCCGGACGAAGCAGTCGCTCGATTCGCTTCCCCACAGGCGATCGGCGCTCGCAAGGCGGCTCGAGGTCCCCCGACGCGGTCGGGACGAGGGGCCTCCGACCGCGCCCGGGATGCGGCACGGGCGCGCCGGGAGAGGTCATGAAGGTTCGGGCATCGGTGAAGAAGATCTGCGACAAGTGCAAGGTGATCCGCCGCAAGGGCGTGGTACGGGTCATCTGCGTGGCGAATCCCCGGCACAAACAGCGCCAGGGCTAGCCGGACCAGGGACGGGCCGCCTCTCGGGGCGGCGCTTGCGCCCCCGCGGGGGCGCTGATCGGAGCAGGCAGTGGCGCGTATCGCTGGCGTCGACCTTCCGCGCGAGAAGCGGGTGGAGGTCGCCCTCACCTACATCTACGGCATCGGGCCCACCACCGCCCGCAAGATCATGGCGGCCACGGGAATCGCGACCCCGACGCGCACCAAGGATCTGAACGACGACGAGGTGCGCAAGATCCGCGAGTACATCGAGGCCTCGCTCAAGGTCGAGGGCGATCTGCGGCGCGAGACGGCGATGAACATCAAGCGCCTGATGGACCTGGGGTGCTACCGCGGGCTGCGCCACCGCAAGAACCTGCCGGTGCGCGGCCAGCGCACGCACACCAACGCCCGCACGCGCAAGGGCCCCAAGCGCAGCATCATGCGCCGGGCCGCGGCGCCGGCGGCGGCAGCCCCCGCGGCGTCGAAGTAGCGCGCGCGAGCGCGTCCACGCGAACGAACCGGGCCCTGCGGGGCCCGAGCAACCGGAGTTGTCATGGCAGAAACGCCCCAGGCCCCGGCGCCCGCGCCCGAGGCCCCTGCAGCACCCGCAGCGCCCGCCGTCGAGAAGATCGTCGCCTCCGCGGTCACGCCCAAGAAGGGCAAGAAGCGGGTCAAGAAGAACATCCAGACCGGCATCGTGCACATCGCGAGCACGTTCAACAACACGATGATCACCATCACCGACGTGAGCGGGAACGTGATCTCGTGGTCCAGCTCGGGTGCGCGCGGCTTCAAGGGTTCGCGCAAGAGCACGCCGTTCGCCGCCCAGGTCGCCGCCGGAGACGCCGCCGCCAAGGCCATCGAGCACGGGCTCAAGACCGTGTCCGTGATGGTGAAGGGGCCGGGCGCCGGGCGCGAGACCGCGCTGCGCGCGCTGGCCGCCGCCGGCCTGAAGGTGACGCTCATCCGCGACGTGACGCCGATTCCGCACAACGGGTGCCGGCCGGCGAAGCGCCGCCGCGTCTGATTCGACTTTCGGCTTTCGGCGTTCGGCCTTCGGAAAAACTCCGGAGCCGTCCGCCGGGAGCCCCGTTCCCGGCGCGAGCCGCGCGCCGCTCGGGATCGGACACAGGGTGCGCGCGGCAAAACGCAGCGTTCGCCTTCCGGCCGTCGGGTCTGTCCGAAAGCCGAAAGTCGAAAGCCGAAAGCCGACCATGGCCCGCTACACGGAATCCTCGTGCCGCATCTGCCGGCGCGAGAACCTGAAAATGTACCTCAAAGGCGACCGCTGCCACACCGACAAGTGCGCCATCGAGCGGCGTCCCTACCCGCCCGGCCAGCACGGCCAGGGCCGGGTGAAGTTCAGCGAATACGGCGTGCAGCTCCGGGAGAAGCAGAAGGTCAAGCGCCTGTACGGCCTCCTGGAGGCCCAGTTCCGCGCCTACTACGCGCGCGCCGCGGCGAAGAAGGGCAAGACCGGCGAGAACCTGCTGCGTTTCCTGGAGCAGCGGCTGGACAACACGGTGTTCCGCGCGGGCTTCGCCGACACGCGCAACGAGGCGCGCCAGCTCGTGCGCCACGGGCACTTCCAGGTCAACGGCCGCAAGGTCAACATCCCCTCGTTCCAGGTGCGCGCCGGCGACACGGTGACCGTCAAGGAGCGCAGCCGCAAGATCGTGCGCATCAGCGAGGCGCTCGAGGCGGTGGACCGGCGCGGCGTGCCGCAGTGGCTCGAGGTGGACAAGAAGGGCTTCGTCGCCAAGGTGAAGGCCGATCCCGCCCGCGAGGACATCACGATGCCCATCGCGGAGCAGCTCATCGTCGAGCTCTACTCGAAGTAGCGCAATCCGCCCGGCCGACGCCGGGATGCGCGCGCGCCGGGATTCTCCGTCCCCGGCGCGGGCCCGCGGGAGCGGGCGGCGCGCGGTGCGTCCGGAAGGGCGCGGAAAGAGGCCGGTCCGACGGCGCCTGCCGCGGACGGAACGGCGGGAGAGGGCCGGCCGGAGGAAACATGGCGGACGTTCAGACGGCAAGGAACTGGCGCGATCTCATCAAGCCGCGCGGGGTCTCGGTGGACGCCGAGGCGACCACGGGCAACTACGGCAAGTTCGTGGCCGAGCCGCTGGAGCGCGGCTTCGGCATCACGCTGGGCAACAGCCTGCGGCGCGTGCTGCTCTCGTCGCTGCAGGGCGCGGCCATCACCTCGGTGAAGATCGAGGGCGTCGAGCACGAGTTCACGACGGTGCCCGAGGTGAGCGAGGACGTGACGGACATCGTGCTCAACCTCAAGGAAGTGCAGCTCCGCGTGCACACGCTCGAGCAGAAGACGCTGCGCATCGAGGCCGAGGGACCGCGCGAGATCAAGGCGGGCGACATCATCGCCGACCAGGACGTGGAAATCCTCAATCCCGGCCACCACATCTGCACCGTGGGCGAGGGCGGGCGCGTGCGCATGGAGCTGACCGCGCGCAAGGGCCGCGGCTACGTGCCGGCCGAGCGCAACAAGCTGCCGGGCCAGCCCATCGGCACCATCCCGGTCGACAGCCTCTTCAGCCCCGTGAAGAAGGTGAACTACCAGGTCACCAACGCCCGCGTCGGCCAGCAGACCGACTACGACAAGCTCTCGCTCGAGGTGTGGACCAACGGCGCCGTGACGCCCGCGGACGCGGTGGCCTACGCGGCGAAGATCATCAAGGAGCAGCTCTCGATCTTCATCAACTTCGACGAGACCGAGGAGGCCGCGCCGATCGAGACGCCCATCTCCGCCGACGCCTACAACGAGAACCTCTTCCGCAGCGTCGACGAGCTGGAACTGTCGGTGCGCTCGGCCAACTGCCTGCAGAACGCCAACATCAAGACCATCGGCGACCTCGTGCAGAAGACCGAGGGCGAGATGCTCAAAACGAAGAACTTCGGCCGCAAGTCGCTCAAGGAAATCAAGGAAATCCTGGCCGAGATGGGCCTGTCGCTCGGCATGAAGCTCGAGAGCTGGCCCCCGAAGCAGGCCCCGGGCGCCAAGTAGGCGTCCGCCGAGGAGAAAGTCATGCGCCACAACAACCAGGGCCGCAAGCTCGGCCGAACCAGCGCCCACCGCCTCGCGATGCTGGGCAACATGGTGATTTCGCTCGTGGAGCACGAGCGCATCACGACGACGCTCCAGAAGGCCAAGGAGCTGCGCCGCATGGCCGAGAAGATCGTGACGCTCGGCAAGCGCAACACGCTGCACGCGCGGCGGCTCGCGTTCCGCATCGTGCAGGACGAGTCGGTCGTGAAGAAGATCTTCGACGTGCTGGGGCCGCGCTTCGCCCAGCGCCCCGGCGGCTACACGCGCATCCTGCGCACCGGATTCCGCCACGGCGACAACGCCGAAATGAGCGTCATCGAGTTCGTCGAGCGCACGCCCAAGGCCGAGCCCGAGCCCAAGGAGGCCGAGAAGAAGGCCGAGGCGAAGACCGACGAGAAGGCCGAGGAGAAGGCCGAGGCCGGCGCGTAACGGCCTGTCCGATTCCGTTCGTGCGAAGGCCGTCCCGGTGCGTCCGGGGCGGCCTTCGTGCGTCGGAAGCGGAAACGCGGCGTCGAATGCGGGCTGCTCGCGGTTCTTCTCCTCCGGCGAGGCGAGGCGTTGCTCCAGTCCGCGCACGCGGGCATCGGCCTTCGCGCGCGCCTCGGCTTCCTTCGCGCGCGCCTCGTCGGCGGTCGACACCCGCCGCTCGCCCGACTCGTCGTGGGACAGGCGGAGCCGGACGATGTCGTAGCGACTCCGGACGCGAGCCAAGCCGGTTTCCCCCTGAACGCCGGCCCGTCGCCGCGGTGGACCTCGATCGGCCATCGGCCGCCGCTCCGGGCCTCGCCTCTCCGGCTCGCCGCAACGGCCGCGAGCCTCGCTCCGGATGCTCCGCGAGGCCCCTCAGCTTCCGGCGGCGGCCTCCGGCGCCGTCGGCGCGCCGCGTCCGGACAGGAACCGCCACCACTTCGCCGCGGAGTCGACGAGCACCACCACCGCCAGGACCGCCATCACGGCGACCAGAGCCGCGTCCAGCCGGTACGTCCACGCGCCGGCCGGCTCCTGCAGCGCAAGTCCCCGGTAACGCCCCACGAGCTGCCAGGATGCCGTGAGCGTCGTGGTCGCCATGAACGCCAGCGGCACCACGGTGATGACGGCATAGCGGGCCCTGCCCATCTTCAGCAGCACTGTCGTGCCGACTGCGAAGGCGATGGCTGCCAGAAGCTGGTTCGCGACGCCGAACATCGGCCAGATGGTGGCGATGCTCCCGGACCAGATGAGCAGGCTCCAGGCCGCCACGACGACGGCGCTCGTCAGCAGCGTGCCCGGCAGCCACGCGTGGCGGCGCAGCGGCGGCCAGAACGCGCCGCCCGCCTCCTGCACCAGAAAGCGCGCCACGCGCGTGCCCGTGTCCACCGTCGTCAGGATGAAAAGGGCCTCGAACATGAGCGCGAAGTTGTACCAGTAGGCCATGAGGCCCTTCATGCCCGGCAGCGCCGAGAAGACCGACGCCATGCCGACCGCCAGCGACACCGCCCCGCCGGGCCGGTGCACGACGTCCGTGCCGACCATGAGCGACAGCTCGTGTACGCGCTCGGGCGGGAAACCCATGCGCGACAGCACGTCCAGGCCCAGCGTCGAGTTGATGGCGAAGTAGTCGCCCGGCGCCAGGATCCCCGCAGCCACCAGCGCCATCATCGAGACGAAGCCCTCCATGAGCATCGCCCCGTAGCCGATGGCGCGCGCGTGCATTTCGTTGCCGAGCATCTTCGGGGTCGTGCCCGAGGCGACCAGCGAGTGGAACCCCGACACGGCCCCGCACGCGATGGTGATGAACATGAAGGGGAAGACGCGCCCCGGGATGACCGGTCCCTCCCCGGACGCGAACACCGTGAGCGCCGGCATGCGCAGCTCCGGCGCGAGCACCACGATGCCCACGGAGAGCATCAGGACGGTGCCGAGCTTCATGTAGGTGGACAGATAGTCGCGCGGACACAGCAGCATCCATACCGGCAGCGTCGAGGCGACGAAGCCGTAGACGGCCATGGCGAGCACGAGCGAGCCGCGCGAGAGCGTGAAGGCGCCCTCCAGCGGCGTGCCGAGGATCTCGTGGCCCGCCAGCACCGCGGCCGCCAGCAGCGCGACGCCGATGGCGGTCGTCTCGCCCACGCGTCCCTTGCGGATGCGGTACAGGTAGAAACCCATCAGCAGCGCGATGGGGATGGTGCAGAAGATGGTGAACGTGCCCCACGGGCTGTGTGCAAGCGCGTTCACCACCGCAAGCCCCAGGCCCGCCAGCGCCACGACGATGATGAAGAGGATGGCCACCGACGCCGCGACGCCCGACACGCGGCCGACCTCCGAGCGCGCGATCTCGGCGAGCGAGCAGCCGCCGCGGCGCACCGACGCGACCAGCACCACGAAGTCGTGTACGCCGCCCGCCAGCGCCGCGCCGACCAGGATCCAGAGCGCGCCGGGCAGATAGCCGAACTGCGCCGCGAGCACCGGTCCGATGAGCGGCCCCGCCCCCGCGATGGCCGCGAAGTGATGGCCGAAGAGCACCCACTTGTTGGTCGCGTGGAAGTCGCGCCCGTCCGCCACGACGACCGCCGGCGTGCGGCGATCCGCGTCCAGCGCGAACACCTTCGAGGCGAGGAACGCGCCGTAGAAACGGTACGCCAGCAGGTACGTGCACGCCGCCGCGACCACCAGCCACAGTGCGTTGATGGTCTCGTGCGGACGCACCAAGCGCGTGATCACCGCGAAGGAGGCCGCTCCCGCCCCGGCGATCGCCGTCCAAAGCAGAATCCGAAGCATCCGCATGGCCGCTCCGTCCCCCCGATGGGGACCCGCACGTTAGCGCATCCCCGGCCGGAGCGGCGGAAGGCGCCGCGCTCCGGGCGCGACGGGCGATATCTTATTTCAATAATCTATATGACAATAATATCAGAGTGCCTGGACGGACACGAAGCCGTCCTCTCCCTTGCTTCCCGCCCGACCTCCCCCGCCTGCTCCGCCACCCCCGCCCGCGTCGGATCCCCCCGCGCCCCCCGACCTCGACGCGGCGTTCGCGCCTCCGCTGGACGCGCCCGTGTTCGCGGGGCTGGCAGAACCGCCGGGATTTCCCGATCCGCCGCCGCCGCCGGCCCGGCCTCCGGCGCCGTAGCAGCACGCGTTGCCGCTGGCGCCGGCGGTTCCATCGGCGCCTCCGCCCGCGCCCGTGCCGCCGCTGCCGCCGGCTCCCCACGTGACCAGATCCGCGACGCCCGCGGACGAGGCGCCGCCTCCTCCTCCGCCTCCGACGCCCGCGCCGCCTCCGCCGCCTCCGTGATACCCGGCCCCGCCTCCGCCCCCGCCGCCGCCCTGCCCTCCCGCGGCCGACGCCGTGCCGGTCCACGTGCTCGATCCATAGCGGATCGAGACGAATCCTCCCGCGGCCCCGTCGGCCCCGGCGCCGCCCCCGCCGCCACCGCCGGCCGTCGAGGCATCGACGGCGATGGCGCCTCCGCCGCCGCCCCCGGCCCCGCCCGCTCCGCCGTCCGCCGATACGGACCCTGCGCCCGCAAGTCCGGCTGCGACAACCAGAATCGCCCCGCCTCCCGCCTCGCCCGAGCCGCCGCTGCCTCCGGACGAGCCGAGCGGTGCACCCGAGGACGTCCGTCCGCCGACGCCTCGCCGGGTGGCCGCCGTCGAGCCTGCCGTGTACATGCCCGAAAACGAGTGGATTCCACCCGCACCGCCGCCGCCTCCGGCCGCGGCGCCTCCTCCCAGCGTCAGCCTCCCCGCGGCGGCAAACGCGCCGCCGCTGCGGATCGGAGATGCCCCGCCGCCTCCGGAGAATCCCTGCGCGCTCGCTCCTCCGCCACCTCCGCCCGACGCCCCCGCACCGCCGGCGCCGGAAGCTCCCGCTCCGCCGGCTCCGCCTCCCGTCCCCGAGCCGCCCGCACCGCCCGATCCGCCGGCCGATCCGACGCCTCCGTCGCCGCCGCCCGAGGACCACGTGAAGGAGTTCGCGGTTTCGACGCCTCCCGGATTGCCGGACACGAGCCCCGGGAATCCGCGACGGGACACGTCGATGCCCTGACCGCCGATGTTCGCGACGTTCGCCGCGAAGAACGCGACGATGCCGGTGGCCGGCACGACGAAGCCGTCCCACGCGGCCGCGGTCACCTTCCCCGTTCCGGTGATCGTCACGTCGCCGTACTGCGGCACTCTCTGCACGATGACGCGCTGCGTCACGGAACCGTCCGTGTAGCGGGAGACGTCAATGTTCTCGACGACGGCGAGCGTCTGCGATCCGGCGGACGCGACCGTGAGCAGGTCGTAGTTGCCGACGTTGGGTGCGGGGCTGCCCGACGCCTGTATGCAGACCAGGAGGGCACGATCGCCCGGTTGGAACGCGTTCCCGAGGCCGCGGGAGACGGAGACACCGTTGTTCGAGACCCACGTCACGGGCGCCGCGAAGCCGTCCGCCGGCATGTACGACGTGCGCAGCGTGCCCCCCCGCGTCGAGGTGATGTCGAAGGTGCCGCCGGAGACGACCAGGTCGCCGTCCGCGCCGCTTCCGAACGGCGAGTCGGAAGTGCGCAGCACCGAGGTGATGTAGCCGCACTTGTCGCGGATGTAGACCTGCGCCCGGCCGAACTTCGTGTCGCCGATGTCGTGGTCCGTGAACGTCCCGTCCGCGGCCGGCTCGAACGTCGCCAGCACCGGCCCGCCCTGCAACACGCTCACCGAGGCGGCCGCGCACGGACCCGAGAAAACGCCCGCCGCCGCGGAGATGCCGTCGCTCTGCGGCGACGGCCTCGCGAGGAACGTCAGACGCGACGGGTCGCCCGTCGGGGCATTCTGAGCGCCTGGGACCGTGACCTCCTGCGTGGATCGCCGGCATTTGTCCCGGGCGCGCACGACCAGGGACCGCGGCGCCGCCGTCGCCGTCCCGACTGGGAGATCCGGAAACGCGCCGGCGCCCGACACCGACGGCGGCGGGAGAAGAAGATCGTCCGTCCACGCCGGCGGCGACACCTTGTCGTCGCGCGCCGCGACGCGGATCGCGCAGGCTCCGCTCAAGGCGCCGGTGTCTCCGCGCACGCTGTCCGGCGTCCCGACCGCGCGCCGGACGACGGAGAGCTTGCCCGCGTCGATTCTCAGCTCGCCCGGCACACCGGAACCGGGCGCCGTGACCTGGCTCGCGTTGCCCGCTTTGTCCCAGGCCATGACCCAGACGGAGGACGGCGCCGCCCCGGGCTCTCCGATCGGAATCTCCAGTCCTTCCGCGGGGATACGTCCGTCCGGGAGCCCGGCCTGCACGAGCGCGACGTCGGCCAGGGAGCCCGGGAGCACGAGGATGCGTACGACGGCGTTCGCCTCGACGATGCCTGCGGAAGCGATCCGGACGCTGTCGCGCGCGGTCCAGTCGGCGTGGACGTAGGTAATGCGCGAGGCATCCAGTACGGGGACCGCGAAGTCCTGCCCCGCGAGCGCCGGCGTGCGCGCCGCGCTGCCGCCGCACTTGTCGCGGGCCTCCACGTACACGGCCGGAAGCGACGCGGTGGCAGTGCCGAACGCGATCGGCGGGAAGCTGCCGTCGCCGGCGCTGCCCGAAGTGCCGCCGGTCCCAAGCTGGTTTCCCCCGGCCGGCGCGTCCCACACGGTCGCCGCCAGCGCGCAGGCGGTGAGAAACGCGCCGGGCTCGCCGTGCACGGTGTCGCGCTGCGTCAGGTCGCGTCGATCGATGACGATCTTCGAGCCGTTGGGCACCGGCGGGCCCGCCTGGCGACCGCGCTGGGCCTCGACGGGCGCGCCGACGTTGCCCGGCTTGTCGACGGCGCGCACGAAGACCTCGCCGACCGACGCGTCCGCCGTCCCGATGTCCAGCGGCGCGAAGGTTCCGTCCGTGCCGGCGTCCACGGTGCCCAGCGGGTGCCCGAGGCCGTCGGTGACCTCCACCCGCACGACGGGATTCGCGTCGGCAAGCGCCCCCGCCTCGAAGACGAGCCGGTCGGGGCGCGTGAAGTCGTTGCGCTCGACCGCGAGCTGCGTCGTGCTGACCGCGGGAGGGCTCGTGTCCGCGCCGATGAGTGCCAGCGTGCGCGCGGTGACGTAGCCGCACTTGTCCGTGCCCTCGGCCCACACCTGCGGGAGCGACGCGCGTGCCGTGCCGACCGGCAGCTCCGCGAACGAACCGTCGAAAGCCGCGTCGACGAGACCGATGCGCGTTCCCTCGCTGGCGGCGTCCCACACGGCCACTTCGATCGCGCACGCATCCGCGAATGCCCCGATGGCGCCGAAGACCCCGTCGACGGCGCCGAGGCCGCGCCGGCGCAGCACGATCTTCGTCCCGTCGCCGGCCGGAGCCGCCGCCTGCGCCCCGATGCGCACGGCGACGCGCGGCGTCGAGAACCCGCACTTGTCGTTCGCCTGCACCCACAGCCTCGGCAGCGACACGGACTTCGTGCCCACTTGGATTTCCGGGAAGCTCCCGTCGGCGCCCGCGGCCGCGCTGCCCACGAGCGTGCCCGCCGAGGCGGCGTCGTACACGGAAACGGTCGCGCGGCACGCCGATCCGATGGCGCCGGAGAGCCCCTCCACGCCGTCGGAGTGCGAAAAATCCCTACGGATTACGGATACTTGCGTGAGGTCGAAGGACGGCGCCGCGAGCTGCCGGCCGGCCTGGGCCTCCACGCGCGCGCTGGTGAAACCGCATTTGTCGGTCGCCTGCGCCCACAGGCGCGCGAACGACGTGCCGGCGGTGCCCACGGGAATCGCCGGAAACGCGCCATCGGCGGACGCCGGGGCGGTGCCGAGCTGCGAGCCGCCCGCGGCGTCGTCCCAAACGGTGACGTTCATGCGGCAGGCGCCGGTGAAAGCGCCGGCAAAGCCCAGGAGTGCGTCGGGCTCGTCGTACCCGCGCCGATCGACCAGGAGCTGCAACCGGTCGGCGGCGGGGGCTCCGAGCTGGCGCCCCGCGAGCGCCTCGACACGGCCGCTCGCGCCGCCGCACTTGTCCACGGCCTCCGCCCACACGCGCCCCGGCGACGACGATTCCGTGCCGACCGGGATTTCCTCGAAGCCTCCGTCGGCCGCGACTTCGGCGCTGCCTGCGGAGGCGCCTCCGACGCGCATGTCGTACACGTACACTTGCATTCGACACGCGCTGGCGAACGCTCCGGCGGCGCCGCGGAGCGAGTCCCGGGCTGTGAAGTCGCGCCGCTCGGCGACCAGCGCCGCGCCGTCCGCGCTCGGTGCGGCCACCTGGCGGCCACCGAGCACTTCGACGCGATCGCCCGCGTTTCCGGCCTTGTCGGTTGCCGCCGTCCACACGCGCCCGGGTGCCGACGCAGCGCTGCCCACGTTCACCGCGTCGAAGCCGCCGTCGGCGGATGGCACCGCGCTGCCGAGAAGGCTGCCGGCCGCGTCGTAGAACGCCACCGACGCCAGCGCGCTCGTGTCGTCGCCGAACGCGCCGGCCTCGGCGCGCACGCCGTCGGGCTGGTCGAACCCGCGTCGCACCAGCAATATCTTTGCGCCGTCTCCGCGCGGGGCGTCGGTGTCGGCGCCGGCAACCACCTCCGCGCGGACGCTCGTGCCACCACACTTGTCGGTCGCCTCGGCCCATACGCGCTTGAACGAGTGGTCGCCCGAGCCGATCGGCACGGCGGCGAACCCGCCCGACGCATCGGCTTCGGCGGTGGCGAGGCGCGATCCGCCCGTGGCCGACTCCCAGATCGACACCGACAGGTGACATTCGCCCGAGAAAGCCCCCGGATCGCCGCGCACGGCGTCGGGCGCGGTCATGGGATTGCGCACGATGACGAGCCGATCACTGTTCATGCCGGTAGCGCTCGCCTGCCTGCCAGCCAGAATCTCCGTGCGTGTACTGCGGTTTCCCGCCTTGTCGGCGGCTTCGACCCACACGCGGGCCGGGGCGTGATCCGACGTGCCCGCCGCGAAGGCTTCCAGATGCCCGTCGGCGCCGGGCGCGACGCTCGCCAGAGTGCCGGCGGCGTCGAAGAAAGCGACGGAGGCGACGGCGCCGTCCGCGTCGGTGAACGCGCCCGCGGCAGCCGAAAGTTCGTCCGGAACGCCGGCGCCGTGTCGCACGATCGCGAGACGCGACACGTCGATGCTGGGCGGGTCGATGTCGGCGCCCGCAGCCTCGACACGGGTGCTCGTGCCGCCGCACTTGTCGGTCGCCTCCACCCAAACGCGCCGGAACGACGACGCGCCCGTGCCGACGGGAAGCTCGGCGAACGCGCCCGACGCGTCCGCCTGGCCCGAGGCGATGGCCGTGCCGCCCGTGCCGGCGTCGAAAGCGGCGAACGACCCGTGGCACGCACTGCGCAGCGCACCGGCGCCGCCCCGGACGCCGTCGGGCGTGCCCATCGGATGGCGCTCGGTGCTCAGGGCAGCGCCGTCCACGGCCGGGGGGGCGACTTGCCGCCCATCCAAAATCTCCAGCAATTCCGACAGGTTGCCGCTCCGATCGACGGCTTCGATCCACACGCGGCCGGGGGCGGAGGCGGCGGTTCCGACCGCGACGGGGCCGAAGCTGCCGTCCGCGGCGACCGGCGCGACGGCCAGGGAGGCGCCGGCCGCATCCCGCAGAGTGATGGAAACAACCGCTCCGGCGGTGTCGGCGAGGGCTTCCGCGGCTCCAACGACCGCGTCCGGTTCGGTGAGATCGTGTCGCAGGATGGCGACTCGAGACAGGTCGGTGATCGGACCGGCGGTGTCGGCGCCTCCGGCTTCGACGCGCGGGCCGACGTTTCCCGCCTTGTCCACGGGCTCCACCCAGAGGCGGGCCCAGGAGGCGCCGGTCGTGCCCACGGCGACTTCGGAGAATCCGCCGGCGACATCCAGGTCCGGCCGCGCCAGCCTTGTTCCGCCCACCGGCGCGGTCCAGATGGCGCCTGCGACGGCCGCCCCGATGGCGTCGGAGAAAGCGCCATCGGAAGCGGCGATGCCGTCGACGCCGCCCGGCCGGCGCACGACGCTCACCCGCGCCGCATCGGTCGCGGGGCCTTCGACGTCCCTTCCGACCGCAGCTTCCACGGGCGCGCCCGTCCCGCCGCACTTGTCGCTCGCCGCCACCCATAGCCGGCCGAACGACGAGGTCTCCGAGCCCACGGGAATCGGCGCGAAACCGCGGTCGGCCGCGGCATCGCCGGACCCCAGCGCGTTGCCGGCAGCGTCGCGCACCTCCACGCGCAGAGCACAGGCGCCGGCGAGCGCACCGGGCGATCCGCGGACGGCATCGCGCTGCGTGCGGTCGTGCCGGTCGATGACGACCAGAGCCCCGTCGACCGCCGGCGGCGCGACCTGGCGGCCATCGACGATCTCCGCGACTTCTCCCGCGACGCCGCACTTGTCCACCGCCTGCACCCATACCCTCGCGGGCGCGTGCGCGCTGTCGCCGATGTCGATGTCGTCGAAGGTCCCACTTCCGGCGACAACGGCGTGGCCGAGCGGCGATCCGCCCGTCGCTGCGTCCAGCACGCGCACCTCGACAGCGGCGGCGACGCCGGAGAAGGCCGCGGCCGTGGACGAAACGCGGTCGGTCTCGCCGAAGGGCCGGCGGCGGATGACGAGCTGCGTCACGTCGACGCGCGGGCCGTCGCGGTCGGCGCCGTTCGTCGCTTCCACCCGCGCGCTCTCGTTTCCCGGCACGTCGATCGCGGAAATCCACACCGAAGGCGGCCCGCTGATTTCGGAGCCGTCGAGCGATCCCTCCGGCACCGACCCGTCGTCGCCGGGCAGGAGTCTGGCGAGCAGGATTCCGCCTTCAGGCGCGTCCCACACGCGGACCGCGGTCACGGTCTTGCCGGCGTAGGCGGGGCCCTCGTCCCGGAACGCGCCCGCCGAGGCCGCGAATCCGTCGGTACGGCCGACGGCGTGCCGGACGATTCGCACCCGCGCGACATCCGCGACCGGCGACGTCTTGTCCACGTCCAGCGTGGCCGCCGTGCCGGCGACCTGGCCATCGGTACCGCTCACCGAGATTGAGACGAGGACCGGACCTTCCGGGACCGACGGGGAGACGTGAAACGCACACGCACAGCGCGCTCCGTCCGGAGGGTCGCACGCGGCGATGAGGCCGCCGACCGAGGCGCCGCAGGAGGCGAGCGGGGCCACGCCCTCGACAGCGATCGCGACGGTGTCGTCCACGCGGGCGGGCTCGGGGGCGAGCGACGCGACGCGCACCGAAAGAGGGGCCTGCGCGGGCGGTTCGGGCAGGGCGAACTGCCGGCCGCAGCCGAGAACGCCGACAGCGAGCGCCGCTGCCGCGCGGATGATTCGCGCCCCATTCGAAACTCCGGCGGGACAGGCCCGTTCCGTAGGCCGTCGATGGCCGGACGCTGCCGGGGAGTGGGCGGGCGGGTCAAACGGCACAGAGCGCCTGCGGGCGCAAAGAATCGAGCCCTGCGCGGAAATGCCGGGGAACGGCGCTGCGGCCGCTCGGACCGCCCGGCGAGACGCGGGCACCGGGGTCGAAACGTTGCCCGTCTCGGCGAGTCCGCCGGCGGCCTCGTACCCCGGCACTCCCGTGCCGGGCTCCCTCAGCCTGCTTCCCGGCCGCGGCGGAGTGCCGAGTTCCGTCGGGCGTTCATTTTCCCCGCAGTCCGCGCCCGCCACGGTAAGCTGCCCGCTGCGACCGCGGACACCGGCTGCTCCGGCCGGCGCCCGCCGAGGGCCCGCCGATGTTGCACCGCACAACCGCCCTGGTTCTGGCTCTTTCCGCCGTGGCGCTGCCGGGCCGCGCACTGCGGCTCGCGCCGCCGTTCGACGAGGCGTGGCTGGCCCCCTCGGGCCAGGCGTTCCTGGACCCCGTGCCCAAGGGGGCGCTCGGCGACGACGAGTGGGACTGGAGCATCGCCGCAGGTCAGGCGCTCGCGAGCTCGCTGCTGGGCACGGCCGGCGCCGTGTTCTTCACGATCAAGGACGACCGCTCGCACGTGGTGCCCATCGACACGGTGCGTCATGAACTGCTGGTGAACTCCGTCGTGGAACTGGCGGCGATGCCCCTGCTGACGGGCATCGGCGCCTGGAGCATCGGATCGCTGTCGGACATGTACCAGTACGGGTTTCTGGTGCCGGTGGCCGCCGGCTACGTGCTGGAGGCGGTGGTGCTGGCCCTGCGCATGGCCGTGACCTTCGGGGTCGTCGATCTGAAACACGGCGACCAGGTGCGCCAGTCGGTGGACGTGCTGAGCGCGTGGCTCTACGCCGACTGGATCCTGCACGCCATTGCCATTCCGCTGGCCTCGACGTTCTTCATGCAGCGCAGCCGCGACCCCCGAGCCGACCTGATGGCGGCGCGCCCGAAGCGCCCGGCGGCGCTGGCCGTCGCTCCGGGGCCGACCTACCGTTCCGTCAGCGACGAGCGGGAGCTCGAGGCCCGCCCGACGCGGCCCGACGCGGGCGCCCGGCTCGTGCTGGCGCTCGCGGCGTTCTAGGCGCCGCCGTCCGCCGGAGATCCGCCATGGAACTGCGCCGGGGTCGCACGGGAGCGGACGCTGCCCGCACGGCGCCCGCCCCGAGGCGCCCCGGGGCGCGGGCGTGCTGCGCCCGACGAGGGCCGTGCGCCGAGCCGGTGCGGGGCGCCCGGGCGCCCCGGGCGGGCGGCGGGCTCCGGCGCGGGCGGATCGGGCCGTTTCGGCGCCTTGCGCAATACCGCGTTTTTTTTCGCTTTCTTTCTTGCCAGGACCACCGCCGGTGCTTTAGAAAGCCGACGAGTCCGGGAGCCGGAGGCGCCGGCGCCCTCAGGGACGTCGAAAGGACGACCGAACGATGAAGCTCTACGCGAAAGCCATTCCGGCCATTTCCAGAGATGTGGTCGCGTCGCTGATGGCCGACGGCGACATCGAGGTCGAGACGCTGCGCATCGCCGACGCCGAGCAGGACGTGGCCGCGATCCTCAAGGAGTACCTCGCCGCCGAGGAGCGCGTGAACCAGGCCACCCGCGAGGCGCTGGAACGGCGCGGCTACGACCACTCGAAGTTCCACAGCGTCAAGCGCGAGATGGCCGACGTGCGCGGCTTCAAGATGGGCGACGAGGGCATCGACTACGTCATCAACCAGATGCTCGAGTTCCTGCTCATCTCGCGCAACATCGAGGAGGTCTTCGGCGAGGACCCCGCGATGCGGCGCAAGATCTTCCAGGTCTTCAAGAAGCACCTCGACGTGGACGAGGAGATCGACCGCGAGGCGCGCGGGCGGCTCAAGCACCTCGCCGAGGGCACCCAAGCCTGGGAGGTCGAGTACCAGAAGGCCGTCGAGGCCATCCGGCGCAACAAGGGCCTCGCGTAGCCATCCTTGGCAGATTCCGGCGGCGACGGTCCCGGTGCGGGCCGTCGCCGCTGTCCGTTTTCCGACACTCCGCGGCATGCGGCCGTCGGCCGCCGCTCCCTCGTGCGGCCGGAGGCCGCCGATCCGACGTGCGGCCAAAGGCCGCCGATCCGACGTGCGGCCGAAGGCCGCCGCTCCAACCGGCCCGTCGTCGCCAACTGCCCGGCCCGTCCAACGCGCCGCCCGAGGGCCTTCGACAGCTACGCCGACGCCCGCACCGGCCGCTCGGCCAGCGCAGCCGGCGCGCTCTCGGTGCGCGCCCGCGTGCGGGCCCGGGCGAAGCCCCAGACGACGAGCGTCGCGCCCGCCCCGGCGCAGGCGGCCGGCTCCGCGCCCGCCACCGGAACCCCCGCCGCCACCGCTGCCAGCAGCACCGCCGCCCACATCGCGAACACCGCCACCACCCGCACCGAGATGTCGAGCATCGTCCCCACCTCCGTGCGGGGGCTCCCCCGCGCCGCGGCACCCGGCGCCGCGTCCCTCCGGGCTCTCAGGTTAGGGACGACGCGCGGGGCGGCCACCGGCGCGGCCTGGCGGGCGCTCCGCCGCCGCAGCCCGTCCGGTGCCGGTGAAAGCAGTGCCGGTGAAAGCAGTGCCGGTGGAAAGAAAGTGTCCCGTCGCGCCCCTGCGGCGCCCCGCGTCGGCACGGATCCGGCCGTTGCGCCGCGGCGCGTCGTGCGCGGGCGGCCGCCCGCCCGCTGGCACGAGCCGTGCTGACGCACTGCGCCGGGGGGAGCCATGGCCGGGCGCGCACGGGGTCGGATTCGCGGTCTTCTCGCAGGGGCGGTGCTCGCCGCGGCCTGCGCCCATGCACGGCCGCCGCCGTCCGCCGACGACACGCCGCCCGCCTCGTTCGTGCTCGGGCCCGACGACGTCGTCGAAATCTCGGTGTTCCGCGAGCCCGATCTCACGCGGACCGTGACCGTGCGCCCCGACGGGCAGGTGTCCCTGCCCATCGCCGGCGAGATGCAGGCGGCCGGGCGCACACCCGAGGACCTGCGCCGCGAGGTCCTGGTTCGCCTCAAGGACTATGTCCAGGACCCGACAGTCGTGAGCGTGGTCGTCCACGAGGTGCGCAGCGCGCGTTTCTACGCCGTGGGCGAGGTCGTGCGGCCCGGGGACTACCCGCTGCGCGCCGGGATGACGCTGCTGCAGGGGCTCGCGCTGGCTGGCGGCCCCGGGGAGTTCAGCGCGCGCACCGACGTCACGGTCGTGCGCGCCGGCGGGAAGCGGCTCGTGGTGGACCTCTCTTCACTTCTGGAAGGGCGCGGGCGCGTGCTGCTGGGACCGGGCGACACGCTGGTGGTGCCTTGAGGGGAAGAATGAAGGATGAAGAATGAAGTGGAGATGAAGTCGCGCGACACGCTGGGGGGGCCTTGAGGGGGATTCGACCGGTGATCGTCGGCGTCGCGCTGCTGGCCGCTTTTCCGGCCCGGGCGGCCGTGCAGACGCGGTTGCGCGCGGCGTGGCTCGCGGGCGCCGGCGCCGACGACAACGTGCTGTTCGACGGACGCGGCGGCGACGCCGTGGGCCGCACCACCCTGCGCCTGGAGGGACGGGCGCACGATCGGCTCTGGTCGGCACAGCTCCTGGCCGCGCCGACACTGCTCGGATTCGCGCAGGCTCAGCGGTTCGCGCTGTTGGGCGAACTCCGGGGCTCGGCCCGCGCGCGCCCGGATCGGCACGTCCTGCTCGCGACCTCGCTGCGGCTGCGCGCGGCGGACGATCCGCTCGCGCTGGCGCAGATCGGGCTGATGGCCTCGCACGGACGCACGCTGGCATTCCGCGCCGAGGCCCACGCGCAGGTGCGCCCGTCGCGGCCCTGGACGCTGGATGGGGCGCTGCGTCTGGAAGGCGTGCGTTTTCTGGAGCCGCAGCCGACGCTTGCGCGCGACGGCGAGTCCGTCGGGATGGCGCTGCGCGCGGGGCGGCGGCTCGACCGGACGCTGCGGATCGACTCGGAGGTGCTCGGGCGCCTGTTCCTGACGCGCACCGCCACGACCGCGGGCCTCGGCTGGACGCCGGGGCTGCGCTGGCGCCTCGCCCGCCGCACCTTCGTCGAGGCGGCGGCGGGTCCCCAGTTCTACAGGGATGACACGGGCACTCTGCCGGGCTGGACGGGGCGCGTCCGGGCGCAGTGGGCGGGCCGGGCGCTCGCCGCGGAACTGACCGCGGCCCACGACCTGACCGTGCCCGCGGGGCGCGGCGGCGTGTCGGCGACGGACTTCGCGGAGGCGGTCGGCCGCTGGGCGACGCCGGACGTGGAGGCGAGGTTGAGGCTCGGGGCGTACTTCAGCCGCTCGTCGCCGCGCGCCGACGCCGTGGTGCCCGGCGCGGGCGGCGAGGCTGCGATGCTCGTGCGTGTCGCGCCGAGCGTCTGGGTCGGGGGCTCCGTGCTGCGCTTCGAGCGGCTGGCCACGGCGGCCGAGCCCTCGCTGGTGCGCAACGCCGTCTACGCGTGGTTCGCTTTCACCGGAGACCGGCCATGAGATGAAGGATGAAGGATGAAGGATGAAGAATGACCAAGGACCGGCCATGAGTGCGGGAGGAACGCGGATGGATCGGACTCACACGGACGACCGCGACGAGCGCGGCTACACCGTGGCGGAGCTTTGGGCCGCGGCCCGGCGCAGGGCGCGACCGGCGGCGGCCGTGTTCGCGGCGGTGGCCGTCGGCGGCGCGGCCGTCGTCGTGGCGTTGCCGAACGAGTACCGGGCGCGCGCCGTCATCATCCTGGAGCCGTACCGGCCCCACGCCGAACTGGTCGTGCCCGCGGTGACCACGCTGCTGGAGGATCGGCTGAGAGTGGCGCGCCAGCAGATCCTCGCCCGACCGCTGCTGGCGCGCGTCGTCGAGGCGCACGACCTGTACCCGGAGCTGCGCCGGCGCGGGCCCGACGCCGCAGTGGCGAAGCTGCGCGCGGACGTCGAGGTCAGACCCGACGGCGAGGCCGCCATCGAGGTGGCGTACCGCACGCGTCAGCCCGGCAAGGCCGCGGCGGTCGTGTCGGACCTCGCGCGCGGCTTCGTCGAGGCCAACGCCCAGCTCCGCACCGGCCAGGCGCGCCGGCTCGCCGAGATACTCAATGGAGAAATGAATGCGGTTCAGTCTTCGCTGGCGGCCCAGGACGCGAAGGTGCAGGAGTTCCGCCATGCGAACGACGGGCGGCTGCCCGAGCAGGTGGAGGCGAACCTGCGGGAGGCCGAGCGCGCCAGCCGGCTGCTCGATTCCAGCCAAGGCTACGTGCGCGACCTGTCGCGACGCCGGGCGCTGCTGCCGGTGACGGGCACGAGAGCGCCGGAAGTCGAGCGGCTGGCGGCGGTGCGCACCGACGTCGAGCGCCAGCTCAACCACGCGCGGGCGGCGTACCTGCCGGGGCACCCGGAGACGGCGCGGCTGGAGCGCGAGGTCGCCGGCCTCCGCGAGTTGCAGCGGCAGGCGGCCGAGCGCGACGAAACGCAGGCGCGCGAAAAGGCCGCCTACGACCGGGAACTGCGCGGGGCACGCGCGGAGGCGGCCGAGCTGCAGGCGCGCATCGCGCAGGCGCGCGAGTCGGCCGCGGGCGCGGCGCAGGTGGCCGCCCAGCTTGGCGTGCTGCAGCGTGATCGGGATCTGCTCGCGGAAAAGTACCGATCTCTGCTGTCGCGCAAGGTCGAGAGCGAGGTGACACTGGCGCTGGAGGAGAAGGACGCGCCGACGGCGACGCGGGTCGTCGATCCGGCCGAGGAGCCGCGCGAGCCCTCGGCGCCGGAGCGCGCGCGGCTGTTGCTCGTGGTGCTGGCGCTCGCGGCGATGGCGGCGGCCGGAGCGGGGGTGGTGCTGGAGTCGCGCGACACGACGCTGCGCACGCCGGCGCGGGCGAGGGCGGAGCTGGGCATTCCGGTGCTGGCCGCCGTGCCGTCGCTGGCGGCGCGGCACTGATTCGGCTTTCGGCTTTCGGGGCTCGGTGCGGAGGCGTTGCGAAAATGTCGGACATGTTCGAGGGACCGCAGTTCGAGGAGCCGCGGGCGCGGACCGTGCCCGGGGTGCTCGTGGACGCTCAGAGGACCGATCGGCGGCGTCCGGGACCGGCGCCCGAGGCCCACGGCTCGCTGAAGACCGTACACGAGCCCGCCGGCGCCGCCGCGGAGAGCGTCCGGGCGCTCTACTACGCGCTGCGCCGGGCGCTGGGCGGGGCGCCGCTGGGACTCCTTGCGGTGACGAGCGCGGCGCGCGGCGAGGGGCGGTCCACCCTGGCGGCGAATCTGGCGTTCGCAGCGGCGCGAGAAACGGGCGTCGCGACCGCTCTGGTGGACGCGGATCTGCGCCGGCCTGCGCTGCACCGGCTGGTCGGTGCCGACGGCGAGGTCGGACTCTCGGATCTGCTTGCAAACAGGGCGGATTTCGACGCGGCGCTGTGGGAGCACCCGGCCGGCGTGACTCTTCTTGCCGGCGGGCGCCCGGAGCCCGAGCCTGCGCGCCGGTTCACGACACCGCGGTTCCTTCGCGTGCTGTCGCAGCTCCGGCACTCTTTTGCCGAGGTCGTGGTGGACCTGGCGCCGCTGGCGTTCGCCGACGCGCGGCTGGTGGCGGCGCAGTGCGACGCGGCGGTGCTGGTGGTCCGCGCGGGGCGCACGGACGCGGCGCTGGCGCGCGAGGCGGCCACACTGCTGGACGGCGTGCGGCTGCTGGGGGCGGTGCTCAACGACGCGAGCGAGGTGGACGCGCCGACGCTGCGGGCGGCGCGGCTGGCTCTTCCGGGGAGGTAGCCATGCGGCTGTTCGGCCACTGGCTGGCCGAGGGGCGGGTGCGGCTCTTCGTCGCGGAGCAGGCCGGAGCGGGGGTGCTCTTCCTCGGGGCGTTCGCCGGGGGGGATTTGCGCGGCCCCGCAGTGCTGCTCGCGGCGGTCGCCTCCGTGGGGGCACTGCAGATCGCGCTCTATCTGGCCGATCTGTACGTGCCCGTGCCCGATCCGGACCGGCCGGGGACCGAGGCGCGCTGGCTCGCCGCGGCGGGGACGGGATCGCTGCTGGCGACGCTGCTGTGGACGCTGCCGGTGTTCTCGGGGACGCGCCTGGCGCAGGCGGCCCGCCCGGGGCTGCTGCTCGCGCTGCTGCCGCTGTCGTTCGTGCTCGCGCTGGTGCTGCGTGCGCTGCCGCTGACGCGTCCTCGGCGCGTGCTCGTGCTGGGGACGGGGCGGACGGCGCGCGAGGTCGCCCGGATTCTGGGCCTTCCCGACGCCGCGGGCTGGACGCTGTGCGGGTTCGTGGACGACGGCGACGCGGGGCCGCTGCTGCCGCGCCCCGGCGTTCTGGGTACGACGTCGGAGCTGGAGGAGGTCGCCCGCAGGACCCGCGCGGAGCTGCTGGTGGTGGCCACGGGCGGGGCGCTGCCGGAGGAGACGCTGGCGCGGGCGCGCGCAGCCGGGCTGGAAGTGGCGAGCGCGGCCGGGCTTGCCGCCCGGGCGCTGCGCCGCGTCCCGTCGGCTCTGCTCGGGCCCGCGGAGCTGGTCTGGGGCGAGGGCTTCCCGGTCTCGCGCGTCGGAGAAGCGACCAGACGGGCGCTCGACCTCGCGGCCGCTGCCGCGCTGCTGCTGCTTTCGGCGCCCGTGCTGGCCGCCGCGGCGATCGCCATCCGGCTGGACTCGCGGGGGCCCATATTCTATTCACAGGAGCGAACGGGCCGCGACGGCCTTCCCTACCTCATCCGCAAGCTGCGCACGATGCGGCCCGACGCGGAGGCGGACGGACTTCCCCGCTGGGCCCAGAGCGCCGACGGGCGCGTCACGCGGGTCGGCCGGTGGCTGCGCCGGGCACGGATCGACGAAATCCCCCAGCTTTTCGCGATTTTCGCCGGCCACATGAGCCTCGTGGGACCGCGGCCGGAGCGGCCCTTCTTCGTCGAGCAACTGGAGCGCGAGCTGCCGCTGTACCGCCTGCGGGCAGCGGTGCGACCGGGCGTCACCGGCTGGGCGCAGATCAACTACCCGTACGGCGCCACAGTCGAGGACGCGCGCGCCAAGCTGGAATACGACCTGTACTGGGTGCGCCACCGCTCGGTGTTCCTGTACCTGAGCGTGGTCTTCCACACGGTGCGCACGGTCGTGACGCTGCGGGGGGCGCGGTAGGG